>Ga0194125_10008742_pt1 | contig 14212 bp, 16 predicted proteins | sample TA2KigC250mmetaG_FD_148626 | JGI IMG/M metagenome (GOLD analysis project Ga0194125, IMG submission 148626) | Freshwater microbial communities from Lake Tanganyika, Tanzania - TA2015034 Kigoma Deep Cast 250m | ecosystem: Environmental > Aquatic > Freshwater > Lake | place: Tanzania: Lake... | reverse complement strand
CCAGTTCATACTCGTGGACGGCGTGGTGGGGATGGAAGGCAACGGGCCGATACAGGGGCGGCCGAAAGCCGCGGGCGTCCTGGTGGCCGGCGCCGACCCGGTCGCCGTGGACGCCACTTGCTGCCGGGTGATGGGCATCGACCCCGGCAAGGTCGAATACCTGAGGCTGGCGGAGAGCGCGGGCCAGACGCTCGAAGCGCACGTCGAGCAGATCGGAGAACCGGTGCGGGCCGTGGCTACGCGCTTCGAGCTGCTCAAGGAGTTCGCCGCCCTCCGGCTATGAAGCGGACCTGCGCAGTTCTGGTCCTGATCGCGGCGCTGGCGCCCTCGGCCTGGGTGGCCTGGCAGGCGCGCGACATGCCGCAGTTGGGGCTGTTCCACGACGACAGTCTCTACTGGGTATGCGCCAAGTCGCTGGCCGAGGGCAGCGGGTACCGCATCCTGAGCCTGCCCGAGCAACCCCACCAAACCAAGTACCCGCCGCTGTACTCCCTGCTGCTGGCCGCCGTCTGGAAGGTTACCCCCAGCTTCCCTGACAACCTGGCCCTCGCCACGCTGATGTCCTGGTTGTGGCTGCCGCTGTGCCTGCTGGTTGGTCAGCCGGTCCTGGCCGGCCTGGGCCTGGGACCAACGCACCGCCTCGTCGTGACCGTCCTGCTGGCGCTCAATCCCTACGTGATCCTGTACAGCGTCAGCCTGATGTCGGAGGTGCCGTTCACCTGTCTCCTGCTGGGCTGTCTGGCCCTGACGCAACGGGCGGAGCAGCCCGGCGGGCCGCGCTGGGTGGCGGCGGCGGCCGGCGCCGCCGGCGGTGTTGCCTTCCTGATGCGGACCGCCGCGCTGCCCCTGCTGGTGACCGCCCCGCTGGTGCTCTGGCGGAGAAAGCAGCGGCCAGCGGCGCTGTGGTTCGTGGCCGCCATGCTGCCCGCCGTCGGGGCCTGGGGTCTGTGGGCACGGGCGCACCAGGTGCGGACTGGCGACCCGGTGCTGATGTACTACACCGACTACCTGGGGTATCAGAAGGCGAGTTTCTCCTGGAGCGATGCGCCCCTGGTGATCTGGACCAACCTGGCTGGCATCTTGGAGGGTTCGGGCAGCCTGCTGATGGTCTTCGGCGAGGGCATTCCGGCCATGGTGGTGGGAGCGGTGGCGTTGCTCGGGGTGATCCGGCTGGCGCGGCGCGGGGGCCTGAGCCAGTACCCGGTGTATGCCGCGGCCTGCGTGTTGATGCTGCTCACCTGGCACCTGGGGCTGCGGGACCGCTATCTGCGCCTGGTGCTGCCCCTGGCGCCGCTGGCCGTGGCGGGTCTGACTGATGTGTGGCGGTGGCTGGCGGTGCTGGCGCGAACCTGGCTGGGTCGCGGGGGCTGGCGCTTGGCTGCGGCGGGCCTGGTGGCGCTGGTCATGGCCGTCCCGGCCCTGCTGGGCGGAGCCAACACGGCGGCGATGCTGCTACAGTTCCCTGCCTACTGGGAGCGGCAACGCGCGGCACGGGAGGATGCGCGCCCGGCTTTGACGTGGCTGGCTCAGAATGCGCCGCCCGAGGCCGCCATCCTGGCGGAACAGGATCCCATGGTGTACCTGTACACCGGCCGGCGCGGCTACCGGTTCATTGTCCCTCCACAGTTGCTCTACCGCGGACGGCCCGAGGAGATCGCGCGATTTTACCGGGAGGTGGGAGCGTACGCGCGCCGGCGCGGAGTGAGCCTAATCCTGGCGGTGGGGGAGCCGGGCCGGGAGCAGGTGGGCGACCCGCTCGGCGATTTCAGTGCGGCGGCCTCGAGCCCGGACCTGGAACTGCTCCGCCTTTGGCCCCGCGCCGCCCTCTACCGGGTGAGGGGTGAGGGATCATGAGGGTGCGGCTGGCTGACCGCCAGCCTGGCGCCGCGGCGCGATTTGCACATGCAGGCAGGCGAGCAGACTAAGACACGTCGCCAAAGGAGATGGCTGATAGCCGCGGCGGCCCTGGCCGCGCTGCTGTGGCCCTCCGCGGATCTGGCCTGGCATCTGCGCGATCTTCCACACCTGGGGATGCACTGGGACGACACGATCTACTGGTTGTGTGGGAAGTCGCTCGCCGAGGGCCGAGGGTATCGCATTCTGAGCCTGCCCGAGGAGCCCTGCCAGACCAAGTACCCGCCCCTGTTTCCGGCCATGCTCTCGCTGATCTGGCGTCTCCACCCGGAGTTCCCCACGAACCTGCCCTGGGCGATGCTGCTTGCCTGGTCGATGTTGCCACTCAACCTGTTGCTGGCCGCACGGCTGTTTCGCGAATGGGGCTTCCGCCCCGTGGAGACTTGGGGGCTCTGCGCACTGCTGGCGCTGAACTTCTACCTGATCCTGTATAGCATCAGCCTGATGACGGAGGTGGCCTTTGCGAACTTGGTGCTGACGGCGCTGCTTCTGGCGATGAGGGGCGCCCGCCCGACCGCGGCCCCATGGTGGGCGGGGCTGGCCGGGCTGGCCTCAGCGATGGCCTTCCTGACCCGAAGCTCCGGGATTGTGCTGCTGGGGCTGGCAGTCGTGCTTTTCTGGCCACGCAGGCAGCGCCGGCAGGCCGTCTGGTTTTGTCTGGGCATGTTGCCGACGGTGGCGGGCTGGACATGGTGGGTCAAGACGCATCAGGTGGTGACCTCGGACTACAACCTGCTGTACTACGTGGACTACGTGCGATTCCACCTCCTCAGCTTCACCTGGCGCGACGTGCCGGTGTTGGTGTGGCGCAACCTCGGAAGCATTCTTACGGCCTTGGGCGGAATGCACCTGTTGGGGATCAGCACGCAGTGGCACGGCGTGGGGTTCCGCATCCTGCTTTCGGCAGCCACAATCGGCGGATGGGTGACGCTGATGCGCCGAGTGGGCATGTTCCCGGTGGGGTGGTTTCTGATCGGACATATCGGCGCACTGACCTTGTTTCACGTGCTGCCGGGAGATCCGCACGAGAGGCACCTGCTGCCCCTGCTGGCGCCTGCCAGTGCGGGCCTTTGGGTCGCGGCTCGTGGCACGCTCCGGGTTGCCCTCCGCTGGCTGCGAGGGGCCGCTCTCACCCAAACCGTGGTGGGGGCGCTGCTGTTGGCAGGGTTGGGCTGCCTGCTTTGGGTCGGGTTGCTCTCCAACGTCGCCGTGGCATCCCACTCGCGGCGAATGCTGCCGGAATCGCGCCGAGATCGGGATGAGTTCCGCGCCGCTGCGTACTGGATCCGGGACCACACGCCGGCCGACTCCAGGGTGCTATGGGCCTACAGCGACGCGATGGGGTATCTGCTTTCCCAGCGGAAGGGACGGTCGATGTTCGTACCGCCGCGGCTACACTACTACGACGACCGCGAAGGGGCGCTGAGGCTGTCCGAGTCGGCGGTTGACTTTATGCGGCGGTACGGGTTGACGTACCTGGTGTTGAGGCTGCCCAGGACTCCCAGTGCGACGCTGGACGGCGTCGCGATGCTCCGCCTCTGTGCGGTGGCGGAACAAGCCCCCGAGTTGCGTCTCGCTTTCCAGGCGGGAACAACTTCCGTTTACGTCCGGACGAGCCACTGAAGCGCGCGAGTCTGCATCCGCACGACCTACATCCGCGGCCAGCCCGCCAGGATGATGCACAGGTTCCAGGCCACCAGCCCGGCGTACCAGTAGTTGATCCAACTGATCAGCCGGTGCCGGTTCGCCCATAGGCAGTAGCCGCCCAGCCCGATGGCCAGCAGCTTCGCCGCCAGCAAGCCCAGGGTTGGATCCAGACGCATGAGCTGGCGTACGAAGGGGCTCATTTCCTGGAGGCCCAGCCGCAATCCCACCATGGTGGTGAGCAGGTCCAGAACCTGGAGGTAGAGAAATAGCTGATATGTGGCCTGCACCACTGTGCTCATCGGCAGCAGGGCGTTACCGGCGTATCGGTCAAACACCTTAGGAGGGCAGCAGCCGGGCTAGTATCAGCAAGGTGACTACTCCCACGGCGATCACCGTCCCGTGTGGCAGGGTCACGGCCTTGGGGTTCCCCACATCGAGTTCCTCACGGGCGATATACGGGGAGCGGAAGCGCATGAGCTGCGCCAGGATGAACCCGACGTTCCACAGCGTTCGGCGCAGCCGCCCCTTGGCCAGCGTCAGGATCACCGCCAGAATCCCGCCCAGAATGGCGCTGACGATGAAAATGCCCAGCCACAGCCGCCAGCCGGCGATCGCGCCCAGTGCGGCCATGAGCTTCACATCGCCGCCGCCCATGCCGCGCAGCACGTACATGGGCAGGTAGATCAACAGCGCCAGCCCCATGCCGCCGGCTGAGCGCAGCACTCCCTGGCCGTAGAACAGGAATCCGTTCAGCAGGAATCCCAGCAGCAGGCCGGTCAGCACCAGCCAGTTGGGGATCCGCCGCGTGCGCAGGTCCCAGATGCCCGCGGTCACGGCCACCGCGGCCAGCACCGCTTGGAGGATGAGGGGAAAGTCCGTCATGGCTAAGTCACTATCCTATCTCGACCAGCTTGGAGCGGGAGGCCGCGCCCGAACGTATTCGCAGCCGGGACTTGGGCACCGAAAAATACTCGGCCAGCCGCTCGAGCAGCTCCTGGTTGGCGCGGCCCTCCACCGGTGGCGCACTCAGGTGCGCGATCAGGGAACCGTCCGGCGCCGCCTCGACGCGCGGACGGCGCGAGCGGGGCTTCACCCGCACCGCCACCACTGTGCCGCTTGCGAGCATACTCATATCAGGATACAGTGGGCGCCTATGCAGCTCCGCTGGACGCGGCGGCAGTGCGCCTGTGCGGCGCAGTTGCTAAGATCGTAGAGACATGACCAGGCAGCAGATTCTCTCTTCCATTCTCGATATCGGAATCGTGCCGGTGGTGCGAACCACCAGCGCCGAGAGCGCCATTCAGGCGGTTGAGGCCATTTACCAGGGCGGCATCCGCGCGGCCGAGATCACCATGACCGTGCCGGGCGCCATCCGCGCCCTCGAGAAGGTGGCCGACGCGCTGGGCGACAAGATCGTGCTGGGCGCCGGCACCGTGCTGGATGCGGAGACCGCCCGTATCGCCATGCTGGCCGGGGCGGAGTTCTTTGTCTCGCCCGGTCTGAAGCTGGCCACTATCGAGATGGCCAGGCGCTACTCGAAAGTGGTGGTGCCCGGCGCCCTCACCCCCACCGAGGTGCTGGCGGCCTGGGACGCCGGCGCCGACATCGTCAAGATCTTCCCCTGCGGCAACCTGGGCGGCGCCAAGTACATCAAGGCCCTCAAGGCGCCCTATCCGCACATCGAGATGATCCCCACCGGCGGGGTGAACCTCGAGACTGCGGGCGACTTCCTCAAGGCCGGCGCCTGCGCCGTGGCCGTGGGCGCCGAGCTGGTGGATGCCAGGGCGGTCAAGGAAGGCCGCTTCGAGGTGATCGTCGAAAAAGCGCGGCAGTACCTGGCGGTGGTGGCCAAGGCGCGCGCCGAGATGGCCGGAGCCTGAGGCCGGCGGAGGCCGCGCTCAGCCCGTGTAACGCCGGAAGATCAGGCAGCCGTTGGTGCCGCCGAAGCCGAAGGAGTTCGACAGAGCGCATTCGATACGCATCGCGCGGGCCTGGTTGGGCACCCAGTCCAGGTCGCACTCCGGATCCGGCACTTCGTAGTTGATGGTGGGCGGCGCGATCTGGTCGCGAATGGCCAGCACCGTCACACCCGCCTCGAAGCCCCCGGCGCCGCCCAGCAGGTGGCCGCTCATCGACTTGGTGGAGCTGACCGCCAGCTTGTAGGCGTGCTCGCCGAAGCACTTCTTCAGGGCCTGGGTTTCGATGCGGTCCCCCACTTCCGTGGAGGTGCCGTGGGCGTTGACGTAGTCGATGGCCGCGGGTTCCAGGCCCGCGTCGCGCAGGGCGTTCTGCATCACCCGCCGGGCGCCGTCACCGTCCTCCGACGGCGCGGTGATGTGGTAGGCATCGCCGCTCATGCCGTAGCCGACGATCTCCGCCACAATCGGGGCCCCGCGCCGCAAGGCGCTCTCCAGCTCCTCCAGGATGAGGACGCCGGCGCCCTCCCCCACCACGAAGCCGTCGCGGTTTTTGTCCCACGGCCGGCTGGCGCGCTCGGGCTCGTCGTTGCGCGTGGACAGGGCGCGCATGGCGGCAAAGCCGCCAATGCCCAGCCGGCACACGGGGGCTTCCGCCCCGCCGCACACCATGGCGTCGGCGTCTCCGTGCTGGATGATTCTGTAGGAATCCCCGATGGCGTGGGCCCCGGTGGTGCACGCCGTGGCGGTGGCCGAGTTGGGCCCCTTGGCCCCCACCCGGATGGAGACCTGGCCGGCCGCCAGATTGACCACCGTGGCCGGGATGAAGAAGGGCGATAGGCGCTTGGGGCCGTGGCCTAGCAGGACCTCGAACTCACGTTCAATCACCTCGAAGCCGCCCACGCCGCTGCCGATAAACACCCCCACGCGCTCGGCGTTGTCCGCGGTCACCTCGAGTTCGGCGGAGCTGAGCGCGATATCGCTGGCCGCGATGGCGAAGTGGATGAACCGCCCCATCTTCTTGATCTCTTTGCGCTCCACCCAGCGCTCAGGCTCGAAGCCCTTGACCTCGGCGGCGATCCGGCAGGCAAATGCCGTGGCGTCGAACGCGGTGATGGGGCCGACGCCGCTGCGCCCCTCCCGCAAGGCCTGCCACGTGGGCTCGGTCCCCACGCCCAAAGGAGACACCAGCCCCACACCTGTCACTACTACCCTACGCCGCACGGTGAGACTCCTCGCCTGATGACCGCGGTCCGATGCCGCTACTGCTTGGCCTGCTTGTTCTCGATGTAGTCGATGGCATCCTTGACGGTCGCGATCTTCTCAGCGTCCTCGTCCGGGATGTCCAGATCAAAGGCCTCTTCGAACGCCATGATCAACTCGACGATGTCCAGTGAGTCCGCGCCCAAGTCATCCACGAAGGACGCGGTCAGGTCCACCTGGCCTTCGTCTACGCCCAGTTGCTCGACAATGATCTGCTTGACCTTCTGCTCAACCGACATGGCTCCTCCAGAGTCAGCCGCAAACTCAATGATTCTAGCACGAAAACCGCCGGTCAACAGAGTGCAAGCCGTCGGGCGTGAAAAAGCGCCCCCTTAAGCTCCCCAAGCGCCCGGCGGGGGTGCCTAGAATGAAGACATGGCGAGTTGGTGGCCCCTGGTGGTGGGCGGCGTCCTGCTCTGGTCGGCGGATGTGGACGCCGACTACCGGAGCGCCAGGCGCAAGCTCGACCTGATCCAGAACGAGCAGGTTCCCGCAGGCTCCTCTGTCACCCTCCGCCCGCGCGAGCTGGAGGCCTACGCGGCGCGGGAAGTCCAGACCGTGGCCCCGGAGGGGGTCCGCGACCCCCGCCTGGAACTCGCTTCCGGACGGGCCACCGGATCCGCCCACATCGACTTCCCCAAGCTCCGCCAATCCACGGGCAAGCCCCTGGGCTGGCTGATGAGCCGCCTGTTGGCCGGCGAGCGCCCCGTGCGGGTCACCGCCCGCATCCGCTCCGGTGGCGGCCGGGCCACCGTGGACCTCGAACGTGTCGAGGTCTCAGGGCTGGCCCTCGGAGGCGCGGCTCTCGAGTTCCTGATCCACAATTTCGTGCTGCCCTACTATCCGAACGCCAAGATCGGGCAGCCCTTCGAGCTGGCCCACCGCATCGACCGCCTCGAGGCCCGCCCCGGCGAGGTGCGCGTGGTGATCAGAAAGCGCTGAACGGGAGTGCCGCGACACCGGGCGCCAGCGGCAGCCCGACATCTCCGGGGTGAATAACGAAGCCGGGCCCGGCTTTGCTGCCGTGCAACTCCTGGAATGTCTTGACCGCTGCGGCCATTCCCCGATGAGGCGTAGCCGAGAGCTTCACCTCGATGGGTATCAGGTGGTCGCCCGTGTCCACGACCAGGTCCACTTCGGACCCGTCGGAAGTGCGCCAGAAGTAAACCCGGGGTTCCTCACCTCGGTTGAGCAGTGTCTTGACGATCTCCGCTAGTGCTGCGGTCTCGAAGATTGCTCCGCCCAGCGGGCCTGCGGCCGCGTGCTCCGGATCTCTCAGCCCGGCTAGGTGACACAGCGTGCCCGTGTCCGTGAAATACACCTTGGGGGTCTTCACCAGCCGCTTCCCGACGTTGGCGAAGTAGGGGCGCAGGATGAAGACCTGGTGGGTTGCCTCGAGCACGGAAAGCCACGCCTTGGCCGTGTTGACGGCAACGCCCAGGTCACGTGCGAGGCCGGAGAGGCTTTGCAGTTGCCCGGCACGGGCGGCCAGGGATCTCAGGAAGGCTTGGAAGGACGTCAGATCGCCGACCTGCCGGATGGAGCGAACATCCCGCTCGAGGTAGGTTTGGACGTAGCTGGCGTGCCAGAGGTGGAGACCGCGATCAGGCTGAGCAGCCAGCTCCGGGTAGCCGCCCCGCAGAAGGCCCTCCCAAACGCCGGCAAACGCCGGGCCGGACAGGCGGCCAGCAGCCTCCCAGGGAAACGGGCGCTGCGGCTCACCGGCCGCTTCGCGGCGGGACAGAGGTAGCAGGCGCAGCACCGCAGCCCGGCCGGCCAGCGACTCGGTGATTTGCTCCCGTAGAAGCAGATTCTGCGAGCCGCTCAGCAGGTACTGCCCAGGCTGGGAACGCCGAACGTCGATTCGCTCTTTGATGTAGGGGAGCAGTTCGGGGGCGTGCTGAATCTCGTCGAAGATGACCGAAGGCGGGTACGCTGCCAGGAAGCCTCGCGGGTCCGTGATTGCAGCCGCTCGGACATCCGGAAGCTCCAGGGACACGTACCCGCAGGCTCCGCCGAACAAATGCTTCAGCAGGGTAGTCTTGCCGGACTGGCGGGGGCCGGTGAGCACGACAGCGGGGAACTCGGCGGCGGCGCGCAGTAGCGTGGGTTCGAGCGCTCGGGAGATGTACATCGGTGAAACCAAGCCCCTTCTGTATTCTTGCATTTCAAATGCAGCAATGCAAGAGGGTGCCTCTCAGCGCGTTCCCCGCCGCATCGCCTCCGCCGCCTGTTTGCCTGTGCGGACGCAGTCCGGCACGCCGATGCCGGAGTAGGCGTTGCCCGCCAGGTGCAGGCCCGGCAGCCCCGCCAGGCGGGCGCGGATCTCCTCCAGCCGCGCCAGGTGACCCACCGTGTACTGCGCCATCGACCGCGGCCAGCGCGCCACGCGCGCGAAGATCGGTTCCGCCGTTACCCCCATCAGCCGCGCCAATTCCTCCCTCACTGCGCCCACCAGGGACTCATCCCCTTCCCGCAGCGCCCCTTCGTCGTCCCCCAGGAAGCACCGCAACACTACCTTGTCTTCCGGGACCCGGTGGGAGAACTTCGTGTTGACCCACGTGCAGGCCACCAGCCGGCGGCGCTCCCGCCGGGGAACCAGGAACCCAAAGCCATTCAAAGGATGTGCGAAACCAGTCTTCCGGTAACCCAGCGAGAGGGTGATCGAGTGGGTGTAGGGGATCGCAGCCAGCAGGGCGGCCAGTTGCGGCCCCAGGCCCTCCAGCACAGCGGCGGCTTCGTAGCCGGGGCACGCCAGCACCACCTGCTCAGCTTCGAGCCATTCCCCGCCCACCCGGATGCGGTAACCGGCCCCGGATCGCTCCATGGTTTCGGCGGAACCGCACAACCGGCTCAAGGCGGGGCGCGCCGCGGCCTCGAGGGCCTCGACCAGCCGGCCCAGCCCGCCCCGCAGCGTCTGAAACAGCGGCAAACCCTGGGCCTCGGCTGCGGCCTGGCGGCGTGCCGCCAGCACCCCGCGGGTGAGGCTGCCGTAGCGGGCCTCCAGTTCCACAAACCGCGGCAGCACCGCCGCCACGCTCAGCAACTCGGGGCTGCCGCCATAGACCCCCGCCAGCAGGGGTTCGGCCAGGTAGTCCACCGCCTCCGTGCCGTAGTGGTCGCGGATGAAATCGGCCACCGACCGGTCCGTACCCGCCGAGGGGCGCACGCGCCGGAACCACTCCAAGCCCATCCGCAGCTTGGCCCCCCACGACAGCAGGTTCGATGTCACCAGGGGCAAGATCCTGGTGGGGACCATCAGCATGAGCCCGTCCGGCAGCGCGCGCAGCCGGCCCCGCTTCACCACGTAGGTCTTCCGCACGTGGTCGTTGGAGCCGATCACCTCACCCGCCAGCCCCAGTTCGCGGATCAGCTTCAGTGCCCACGGCTTGGCGGCCAGAAAGCTGTCCGGGCCGGCCTCCAGCAGGCAACCCTCGACGCGTTCGGTGCGGATGACGCCGCCCAGCCGGGGTTGACGCTCTACCAGCGTGGCAGCCACTCCGGAACGACTCATGTAGTAGGCCGCCGAGAGGCCCGAAATGCCGCCGCCGACGATGAGGGCACCGCTCATAGCGCGGCTTCGAGCTGTTCCCGGGCCAACTCGGCCAGGGCTTCGATGAAGAGCGAGGAATCGCCCAGAGTCTCGGTGCGCGCCAGACTGATGCCTCGCTCGAGAGCGTAACGGCGGAAGCGGACATCGACGTCGTGCAGAATCTCGACATTGTCGGCGACGAAGCTCAGCGGCACGAGCACGGCTTCGCGGACCCCACGGTCAGCCAAGGCGTCCAGGCGCTCCTCGACCGTGGGACCCAGCCAGTTGCCCTCGGCGCGGCCCTGGCTCTGGTAGGCGAAGTCCCATCGCTCCAGGCCGCAGCGTGCGGCCACAGCGGCCGCCGTGGCCCGGGCCTCGGGATCGTAATCGGGTGCGTTGGCCACCACCCGCCCGGGCAGGCTGTGCGCGGTGAACAGCACTTCGCGGCCTGGGAGCAGGGGCAGCAGTCTCTCCGCGACCGCTTCCACGAACAGGCGATGCCGGTGCACGCTGGGGGCCCACAGAATCTGGGGAACGTTCCGTCTGTCCCCGAGGCCCCCGAGGCCGTAGAAGGCTAAGCCGGCCCGCGAGAACTGCGGCGCGGCGCAGATGGCCGCCAGGCGCTGTATGCCCTCAGCCGTGGCCTGCGCCATGGCCTCGTGGAGAAAGGGATGCCAGCAGCGCATGCCCAGATAGACAGGGAGGCCCAGGTGGCGTGCCAGAGCTTCGGCCTGCCGGCGGGAGGCGGCCGTGAGCGGCGAGCCGCCGCCGATCAGCTCGTAGCGGGCGCTCACTTCGGCGATCAAGGAAGCCGGCGCCGGCGCCTCCAGCACCTGCTCCAGGTAGGCCGGGATGTCTTCGATTCGCTCGGGAGCGCCGTGGGCCGCCAGCAGTACGCCCTGCTTCACAGGCGAAACTCGCGGACGTACCCCACCGCCGCCTTGACGTGCTCGACCGGCGTCTCGGGCAGCACCCCGTGTCCCAGGTTGAAGATGTGCCCGGGGCGGACGCCGGTGCGCTTCAGCAGCTCGAACACGCGCCCCTTCAGCTCGGACAGGGGGGCCAGCAGCGCGGCCGGATCCAGGTTGCCCTGGATGGCGGAGCGGTAGCTGATGTCCATCCAGGCCTGGTCCACGTTGACCCGCCAGTCGATGCCCAGCACATCGCCGCCCGCCGCGTGCAGCTCGCGGAAGAAACCGCCGGTGCCGGTGCCGAAGTGAATGACCGGCACGCCGCTGGAGCGCACGCGCTCGATGAGGGCGCGCGAGTAAGGAGCCACGAAGCGCACGTAGTCGTCAGGGCCCAGCGCCCCCACCCAGCTATCGAACACCTGGATGGCGCGGGCGCCGGCGGCCACCTGCAGCAGGCCAAACGGGCCCAGCACGTCCACCAGCTTGCCCATCAAGCGCCGCCACAGGGTCTCGTTGGTGTACATCATCATTTTGGTGCGCAGGAAGGTCCGCGAGGGACCCCCCTCCAGGATGTAGCTGGCCATGGTGAAGGGAGCGCCCACGAACCCGATCACCGGCGCCCTCCCGCCCAGGGCTTTGACCACCTGCTGGATGGCTTCGCCCACGTAACCCAGGTCATCGGTGTTGGAAATGGACAGCGCGTCGATGTCCTCGGTAGTGCGCACCGGATTCGAGATGACCGGCCCCACCCCGGAGACGAACTTGAGCTTGAGACCCATGGGCTCGACCGGCAGCAGCAGGTCGGCGAAGATGATGGCCGCGTCCACGTCCAGGATCTCGACCGGCTGCAAGGTGACGGTGGCGGCCAGGTCGGGGCGTTTGCAGATCTCGAGGATGCCGTGCCGGGCACGGACCTCGCGGTATTCACGCAGATAGCGGCCGGCCTGGCGCATGAACCACACCGGGCGGAAGTCGGTGGGCCGGCGCCGGCAGGCATCCAGGAAACGGCTGGTCATTGGAGCCACGCGCATAGTGTCCCCGCTTTGTCCTCGCAAAAGTAAACCCGCATGTCTTTGGGGGTGTGACGGGCCGTCCACTGGCGGCCCAGAACGAAGAACGGTTTGGTCCAGGCTTCGCTGTCGATGGTTCGTGGCGCCACCACGGACACCGCCAGTACGCCCTGCGCGGGGTAGCCGGTGCGCGGATCCATGATGTGGCTATAAACGCGGCCTTCGGCCACGAAGAATTTCTCGTAGCTCCCCGAGGTAGACAGCGAGGCATCCTTGAGCCGAAGTTCCTCGGCGGTGCGGCTGGAGTTCCTGGGATCGCGGATCTTCACCGGCCAGCCGCCGGTTTCAGCGCCCGGCGAACCCAGGCCGTAGATGCTGGAGCCGCCCGCCGAGAGCAGGGCTTGGGAGATGCCGTTCTCCCGCAGCGTCTCGATCATGCGGTCCACCGCGTACCCCTTGCCGATGCCGCCCAGGTCCAGCGCCATCCCCGGGTGCTCAAAGCGCACGGTGCGCGCCTCGGCGTCCAGCCGCAAGCGCCGGTAACCGACGTTCGCCAGTGCCGGGGCCACTTCGGCCCGCCCCGGCACCCGGCCGTCACCCTTGAAGAAGCCCCACAGCCTGATCAGCGGCCCCACGGTGATGTCGAAAGCGCCCTCGCTGGCCCGGCTGTACTCGAGGCAGGCCTCCAGCAACCGGAACATCTCCGGCGTCACCTTGACCGGGCGCTGCGCGGCCAAGCGGTTGATCTCGCTCACATCGCTCTGCGCCCGGTAGTGCGACAGCAGCCGGTCCAGGCGGCGGGCCTCCTCGAAGGCGGCTTCGGCGGCTGCTTCCAGCCGGTCGCGGTTGTCGCCGTACAGCACCAGCGAGTAGGTGGTGCCCATGGCATCCACGCTGGCCTCCAGGCGCAGCAACTCGGCCGCGGCCGGCTGGCCCGCCAGCAGGAGCGTCACAACTGGGATCAGACCCAACACCGTCAGACGGCCTTCCCGGCCTTTATCCGTTCCTTCTCGATGCGTTCCAGCAACTGATCCACCCGGTTGGCGCCCCGCCCGGAGCGATCACTGGCGAAGTGCAGCTCCGGCACGCGCCACAGCCGAATGCGGGAAGCCAGCTCCCGCCGGATGAAGTGGCGGGCGTGCTCCAGCGCCTCGAGCGCCTCGGCCTCGCGCGGGGCGTCCTCGCACCGCACTCGGACCTCGGCGGAACGCAGGTCGGTGGTCACTTCCACCGCGGTCACCGTGACCGTGGCCAGCCGCGGGTCCTCCAGTTCGAAGGAAACGATCTCGGCCAGCTCCTCGCGGAGCGCCTCGCACACGCGCTGGGACCGCCTGGCGTCCACTGTCCTACTCCAGCCACTCCACCTCCGCGCCTGCCAGGGTGGCGCCCAGCAGTGCGGCTGACTCCTTCTCCACCGCCTCCAGAACCTGCGCCGCGCGCACCCGGTCCGCCGACACCGTCACCGCCGCCAGCACCGCGCGCTGCCACAGCTCCTGGCAGTCGATCTCCGCCACCGCCACGTTGTGCCGGTGACGCAGCCGCTCTTTCAAGCCCTGCACCACGTGACGCTTCTCCTTGAGCGAGTGGGCGCCCTCCAGCCGGAGTTCCAGTGTCAGCACGCCGATGCAAGGCATAGGCTCTCGGGAAGTCAGAAGTCCGGAATCCGGGGTCAGAATCCGGTCCGTCCTTCCTTCTGACTCCTGACTCCTGACGCCTGACTCCTACACCAGCACTTCCGCCTCGACGCGTTTTGTAGTGAACGCCTCGATGACGTCGCCTGGCTTGACGTCGTTGAAATTCTCGATGCCCAGGCCGCACTCCAGCCCGCTGCGCACCTCGCTGGCGTCGTCCTTGAATCGCCTCAGCGAGCCGATCCGCCCCGTGTAGACCACCACGTTGTCGCGCAGCACGCGCACCTGGGCGTCGCGCGCGATGTGGCCCTCCGACACCAGGCAGCCCGCCACCGTGCCCACCTTGCTGACGCGGAAGGTCTCCCGGACCTCCGCCCGCCCCAGGTAC
>Ga0194125_10008738_pt1 | contig 14217 bp, 15 predicted proteins | sample TA2KigC250mmetaG_FD_148626 | JGI IMG/M metagenome (GOLD analysis project Ga0194125, IMG submission 148626) | Freshwater microbial communities from Lake Tanganyika, Tanzania - TA2015034 Kigoma Deep Cast 250m | ecosystem: Environmental > Aquatic > Freshwater > Lake | place: Tanzania: Lake... | reverse complement strand
AGGCCGCCGCCACGCCGCCCGGCTTGTTGCTGTGCTCAAAAATGTGGCTCTGATAGCCGTTCATCTGGGCGTAGACGCCCGTGGCCAGGCCGGCCAGCCCGGCCCCAATGACGATGATGGATTTCTCAGCCATTTTCACTCCTCCAGATAATTCTTCACCAGCTCCGTCACCTGCGCCTCGGCCTCCGATGGATACGGATAGCCCAACATCCGGGCCGTCTCGGTGGCCAGCCAGCGAAACAAGTCCATCGTTGCCAGCAGTGCCCGCCCGACGTCGTTCTCGTCGTAATAGGCAAAGGCCTGGCGCAGCCCCTGTACGGCGCGGGGGTCGGCCCACTGTTCCAGGAAGCGGCCACCGTGCCAGGTGTCGTAGTCCCAGCCGCGGGTGGCCCGGGCGTGCCATTCCAGCATCTGGAGTAGCAGGCGCTTCAGGTAGCCGTCGCCGCACGATTTGGCCACCCACAACTCCCCGCGGCGCAGCTTCTTGACCGTCCAGACGGTATGATACCAGAAATCGTTGACAACTTCAAGGAACTCGTGGGGAGCAGGCGGGCGATGAGGGACGGTCTCGGCCGTGACGAGCTGCAGGTCGGCGGCGATGCCGTCCTTGTCCAGGAGCACCTGCATCCCGCGGCGGGCGAGGTCGGCAAAATCGGCCAGGCCTTGCCGGAACTGGCGGGCCATCCCCCTGGGGAGCAGGCGCAGCAAGAGCGGAAAGCGCCTCTGCAGGCGCAGCAAAAGCAGAAGCTGCTGCGCCTTGCCGCTGGGGATCATGGCGAAGTCCACGTCCAGCCCGCCGGCGAAGAGGACGCGGCGCTCCCTTTCGTCCCCCGTCCCTGTCTTTTCGATGAAGGTTAGCCAGGGGACGCCGACGTTGGCCACCCAATCGGCCTGCGCCAGGTAGCGCTCCGGCCGGGTGGCAATGACGATGATGTCCAGGTCGGACCATTCGTCCGCTGGCCGGTCAACTCTGGCCCGCGAGCCGATGAGGAGGGCGGCGCGAATATCGGGCTGGGTTTGCGCCCAGGCGACGAACCTGTCCAGTAACTGCGCGTAGGCGGCGGCGGTTTGGCTCACGTACCTCCTCACTCTAAGTCAGTGTAAATCTCCAGGAGATTGCCGTCGGGGTCGCGGAAATGGGCCGCCCGGATGTCCCAATCTGGGTAATCCATTGGCTCATCGATAAAGACGACACCTTTGTCTCTCAGCCGCTGATAGACCTCATCCACGTCGTCCACCTGGAAGATCATCGCCACCCTGTCCTGGCTTTCCACCTGGGCTGGCTTAGCGGCCGTTCCGACGGTGTCGGCCATCAACTGCCGCTGGAGCAAAGTCAGCTCTGTCTTTCCGACCCTGAACGAAGCGTAGTCGCCATTCTCCGCACCCCAGTTGACCGGCAACTCCAGAACGTCGCGGTAGAACAGGAAACAGGCCCGGAAATCGGAGACCAGGAGCCTGGTATGGGTGGACTGGATGTTCTCAGCCACAATCACACGTAACTCCGCAAACTCTGGCCAATAATTTCCAGTTTTGTCAACTACGATCAATCGCAGCCAATACACTCCTGGCCGAACTGTTGTGGTATACCAGTCCATCAGTACGCCGCTGGTGACTGGCCTTTTAAAACTTACCAGAAAGTTCCACGTTCCGGCTCCTTCTGGCCGGTACTCAAATTTATAGTACGCAAAATTGGGCCGGGTAGCTGTACCCCGGATTTGAACGATTCCCCGCAAAGTATCGTTCATCTGTGGAGAGGTGATGCACACCTCTGGTCTAGGACAGTTGCGGACAGGTAACGGTGACACCGGCGCGACTGGCGGCTTGGTAGGCTCAAGGGGCTTAGTCGGCGGCACAGATGTGGCGGTGAGCGGTATCCACCGGGATAGTGGTGATGGTGGGACCGGCGTGGCGGTGGCCAGTACCCATCGGGTCATTGATAATGGTGGAATTGGCATGGCGGTGAGCGGCACCCATTGGGACGTTGGCGATGCCGACACTAACACAGCCAACATCAAACATACTCCTACCAATAGTGTCCGCCCACCTGCGATCCAAACCCAGCCAGAGTACAAGAGTTTTTTCAGAGCATCTGCGGCAAGGCCGGGGTGGCCAAACTCCACATGGCCTTCTTCTACTGCTTTGTTGTCCTCAAAAGACATAGCCACCTCCTTCCCAAGACCTGACTTCCATTTGGGCTGCGGTGGTCACATAGCAGGCGTGTCCGTAAACACTGAAGCTCGCCGCCGCGCCAGCGTTGGGGGCAGGACACCGGGGCGAAATGCGACCAACGTCTGGGAGCAGAGCGCGGCACGGGCGGCAGGCGCGTGGTTACAGACGTTACTCCTTGCTAAAACTGCTAGGCGTAGACCAATCGCCCCTTGGGTTCTGGAATGGGACGCCCCAATTTTTGTGCTGTTTCTAGCCACTCTTGAACGACAACCTCGGCATTGGCCAGTGCTTCTTGATAGGTCGCCCCATCCGCCATGCAACCTGGCAATTCGGGCACTTCAACGATGAAGGCTTCGTCCTCGTCACTCCAATAGATGATTACTTCATAACGAATCATCTTCGCCTCTCAGTTGCGTGCGTCAAATCCCAAACGACATAGCAGGTGACACAACTCGGCAAAGGGGATGTTGGCGTCGGATGTCCCGCGCAGGATGCGATCTACGAGTTTGTCTCGGTGGAGCATGCCACTCCTTTCGTTCAGGACTGTAAGTCGGTGTAAATCTCCAGTAGATTCCCGTCGGGATCGCGGAAATGGGCGGCGCGGATGCCCCAATCTGGGCGATCCATAGGCGGGTTGATGAACGTGACGCCTTTGTCTTTCAACCGCCAGTAGACCTCATCCACGTTGTCTACGTGGAAGATCAGCGTCACCCTGTCCTGGCACTCCGCCTGGGCCGGCTTAGCGGCCGTTCCGACGGCTGCGGCCATCAACTGCCGCTGGAACAAAGCCAGCTCGGCGTCCCCAACCCTGTACGAAGCATAGTCGCCATTCTCCTCGCCCCAGGTGACGGGCAATTCCAGAACGTCGCGGTAGAACAGGAAACAGGCTCTGAAGTCTGAGACCAGGAGCCTGGGATGGGTGGACTGGATGTTCATGGTGACCTACCTTCTTTTCGCACGAACGCCATAGCCCCGCCGCCACGCTGCGCCCCTGTGCACAGCAATCACCTTCAGGGTCAGCGGCTACGCCCCGCAACATGGCGCGGCATAGACTGCAGGTGTGTAGTTGTAGCAGTTACTCCTTTTCGCGTGCCGTTTCTAGCCACTTTCATGGTATGCTATGCTGTTGGAACATTCACCTGCTCTTGCCTGTTCCGCCACATGAAGGGCATCTTACCTCGACAGAGATTTTACCGCTTCCAGAACACCTGGGGCATGACAGGGTATATGGATTCCCAAAACTATCCTTGAGTGGTCGTCCATAGTCATCTTCAGTGGTACGTCCCGAGCCTCCGCAACGGCGACAGCGTTCCTCGGATGTCACGTAACCGCTACCAGAACAACGCAGACACGTTCCCATTTGGGCTCACCTCCTCCCATACAGAATTTGGGATCATGGCCGCTGACCTTGATCAGCCACAATCACGCGTAACTCAGCAAGCTCTGGCCAGTAGTTTCCCGTTTTGTCAACCACTGTCAGACGCAACCAATAAGCTCCCGGCCGAACCGTCGTTGTATACCAGTCCATCAGTACGCCGTTGGTGATTGGCCTATCAAAACGGACTAGAAAGTTCCATGTTCCGGCTCCTTCCGGCTGGTACTCAACTTTATAGTACGCAAAATTGGGCCGAGTAGCTGTACCCCGGATTTGAACGATTCCCTGCAGAGTATCGTTCATCTGTGGATAAGTGATACACACTTCTGGTCTAGGACAGTTGCGGGCAGGCAGTGGGGACACCGGTGGTGTGGCAGTGGGCGGCACCCATCGGATCGTTGGCGATGGTGGCACTGATGTGGCAGTGGGTAACATCCATCGGGCCGTTGGTGATGGTGGGACTGGTGTGGCGGTGGGCGGTATCCACAGGGGCGTTGGTGGTGGCGGCAACGGTGTGGCGGTAGGCGGGACAGGTAGCCCACTTCCACCCCCTGGTGCGAACAGTGCAGCGAACACCAATGCAAACAACAGCCCTGCTATCAGCACCAAACCAGATATCCCACTCAGTATCCAAATCCAACCTAGTGTCTGACGCCGGACACGTGATCCGCAATAAGGGCAAAACTCTACAGTATCCGGTATGATATGATCATCATTAGGGCATCGCATTGCTACATCCCATCCTATAGTGCTGCACCGCAATGGACACAATAATACGGCTGTGACGAATACGGAGATTGCGCTGGCGTATTATGGCCGCAAAGAGGACAATTGTAATCATTACCCCATAAAGCGATTGGGGGTTTCCCCTTTTGTTCAGCGCACTTCGGACAAATTATTAGGGAGAGGTCTGTGATAATGTGACCACAGTTGGGACAAGTAACAGTCTTTGGGCGCGGTGAAGGACTTGGCTTTTGCTGCTGAGGCGGTTTTTCAGTTTCTGGACGCAGTGGGGGATTTGAATTTGGTTTCCTAGGTGATGTTATAACCCTTGGGCGTTTACGCTCTATAGCTTGGTTAAGAACCTCACGCCACGCCATAGGGCTCGGCCTCCTAAGATCGTCAAAGCGCATGCGATTGGTGCTACTAAAAACCTTCTCGAAGAGCTCAATCAGCCCTGAGTCCAAACCCAGGCCCTTAAGTTGCTGCCGCTGCCATGGTCGTGGCCAATCGGGATGATCCTTGGCATAATCACCGAGCCAAAACCACTCATGGGCAGGGTCATCTTTCGGCATCTTAGTCGGAAATGGGCCCCTGCGATCCGCGACCATCTGATAGATTAACACTGCAAGAGACCACAAATCTGGCTGTGTTCTGAGCGTTGGCTTTGCCCATATAGATCGCCAGGAATGGTGAACTATTTCGGGAGCCTGATACATCGGAATAGGTGTGGACACAGCAGGCCAGAATTGCTCAGTACCTGGATATGTTCCCCAATAACCTCCGCCATCTATATCCAGTACTTGAACCAATCCCATTTGAATATTGACAAAGAAGTTGTCAGGTTTAATGTCCCCATGAACGACTTGGTGGCTATGTAGAAAACTGATAGCATTTGCTAGGCTCCGGGCGATATGCATACGCTCAAGCAAGTCTAACTGTATAATGATTTTCCAGTCTTCACCCATCTCCTGCCCTGTGGCACGGCGCATCACATACGTAGGCGTAGGCTCAGGACTGTACACAGGCCTGTATTCAAGTGGTAAACAAGTTGATTCTCTGTCATGCTCAAAGCCTAGGGAAGAGAAGATACTATACCGCTTGGCAGCATCCGCCTTTTCAGCTGAGAATTTTTCCGGAGCCCATAACTCAGCATCTCTCGGGTGCCAGACTTTTAGCAGAAACTCTGGATGGCTTGTTATGTAGACTTGTCCCTGTGCACCTTGACGCAACAGGGCCGTAATTGAGATAGTACCTGCTATCTCGGTATCAATAATCCGCCCGATCATGGCGTTGCTCCGTCCAGATTATGCCTAACACAGCATCATCTGTATATGGGCAATTTTCCAGAACTTTATTCAGTTCCTTTGTGTCACGTGAATTTTGCAGGCTGGACAATATAAACTGCTGCAAAGTAGCATTGTAGTTCTTAAGCAACCACGAACTTACGACGTCCATACCATCAGAAGCTACATAGATCAAGTCTTCCTGCTCATAGACAACGCAGCCTACTACTGGTGATACCATCAAACCTCGCCCAGAGACAGTTGCGGTGCTCTCAACCTTTTGCCCAGGCGCAAGCAATTTTATATAAGTAGACCATCCGTCAATTCTTCGCGCCGGCGTGATCACATTGATAATCCCATCTCCTTCATAAGAATAGCACCAGAGTGGGGTCTTAGTGTCGCCTTCTGATGATTCATACAACAAGGCGACGAGTAATGTTGTAGCACCAGGGTTCCCCTGCAGTTCCTCCGCTACTCTGTCATACATTCCTAGCAAACAGCTAAGGACATCCGTGCTTGAGAGGTCTGGATGGAGTCCACTTGTCAGGTATTTCTTGGCTACTTCTACTGCCAGCTCTGCGGCACAGCTTCCCGTTCCTTCTATTAATTCGCCAGTAGAGGTATTCAAGCGGCTGCTAGCACCATCAGCAACGATAATCACTGGAAAGCGGCCGCCAATTATGCCAGAAAAGATACGATCTTCCCCTTTGCCAGCATATCTGTGAATGAATGCGGGAGGGCAAAGAGCACGACACTTGGTCAGCTCTACAGATATGGAATTCAAGTCTCTAGGCTTAGTCGGCATTTGTGGCAAAATGGACGCGGTGCTTGGTCTCCTGACAGGCGGTTGGACGGGTTTCCGACGGGGAAAAACCAAAATATATAGAAACAGCAGAAATAGATAAATTACTATTGCTAGAAACCAAAGAATAAATGCGTGAAAGGGCAAATCTGCCATGATATCCTCCTCGGAAATCATCTCATTATCCTAGCCTCAGCATCACCAAGCCAGAAACAGGTTATGGGCAAGTTGCCGCTAGGACTTAGCTGGTTTATTGCTGCTAGGCGTGAACATCAGGTCTTAAAGATAAGGATGCCTTCCCAGCATTGGAGAGCGATATAACCTTATGTCAGCTGGCGCGCTCCTATAGCTTCTCATAACTTAAGGATGGGGACGATGTGCAATCTGAGTTCACCTAAGTAAAGAGATCGCCAGGTGAGAGGCGCGCCAGCTTAGCTGACTTTCAGGGCAGCTAGAGAATCGCTACTTCGCCACAACCTACACCGATATAGGCTCTATTCGGTGACAGTTTGCCTTATAAATCGGGCAATTTCTTTGGCGTTACTCGTTTCGAAGTAGAGAGTGGACGGAAAAGCTAAGGCATCAAGTAGCTCCCTGCCCTTGTCTTCCTCTGGGTTTTTACCTGGTGGAGACTGGTAATAGCCCACGGTGGCAACCCTAATGCGGCCTTTATAACCTCCTTGTGCTCTCTTCGCTTCCTGGTCATGGTAAAACTTTTCGATCTCCTGTCTCTCTCCCATGCCATTGGGTTCTGTATCAGGGTAGTTCATGCCATCGGAGAGAAGGTAGATCGCTGCACGGTGTACTAGCCCAGCTGGGGCGGTATTTACCCAATCCTCGGCTAATCTACGGGCAAGGGCGAATGCACGGCCAATAGGAGTTGTACCTCCATGACCACGGAGAGGATCCCACAGATCTAGCACGCTATCTCGCTCAGGGCTGTCTGCATAGTCTGGCTTATAGTGTGTTGCACTCTTGATATCGTAGTCGCGTAGTCGAACATCATCTACCCATCTGCCGTCGTAGCAGATGATTGTGAGTAGCGTGTTCGTGATGGCATCATCATCGTGAAGTTCATTTATCAAATCTTGAGCCATCTTGGCGACTGCCCTATGCTTCTTTAGGCCCGTCCGCAGTTCAGGTTCCTCCATACTGCCAGAACCGTCCAGCAGAAGAAAGCCGTGGGCCAGCAACACCCCAGCGCCCTCTGTTTCGTATTCTGCCATCGAAGACCTCCTCTCATGTGAAATTTGACAGCTTTGGGTCATTTTTTGATGGACAGACCTTGCGTGAAATATCATCAATCCATGAGACCACCTCCTTGCAGATTGGCTTTTTGGGAGGGTAGAACGATGATTTGCACCCACCCCCTACCGCCTGAACCGCCTGACCACAAAGGCGATCACGCCAATGGCCGCCAGGCCAATGAAAACCGTGACCAGCGATACGTAGAACTCGGCGCTGCCACGCTCTTCAAACAGCAGTAGCACCAGGGCCACCCCGGTGATAAAAATGGCAATGCGAAAAGCCGCCCGGCCAATCTGTGGGTCGATCATTCCTAGAGTCCCCTACACTGAGAGCGTATCCGTGAAACGTGATGCGTGATGCGTGATCATTACGTTTCACGTATCACGTATCACGTATTACGCCTCACGCCCTCATGTGCTGACGGCCAATGAACTCTGAAGCACATCACCTAGCCACCACATGACAGGCCACGTACCGGCCAGCGCCCATGTCCACCAGCTCCGGCACTACCTTGTCGCACAGACCCTCCGCAAAGAGCGGGCAGCGGGGGTGGAAGTTGCAGCCGGGGGGCAGGTTGAGCAGGCTGGGCACGTCCAGGCTGCGCAGTTGCACCCGCTGCTTGGTGCGCGTGATCTGGGGATCGGCCTCGGGGACGGCGGAGAGCAGGGCCTTGCTGTAGGGGTGCAGCGGGTCGGTGACCAGGCGAGGTGTCGGCGACACCTCAATCAGGCGCCCCAGGTACATCACGGCAATGCGCCCCTGCCAGGCGAAGTACTTGGCCAGGGCCAGGTCGTGCGTAATAAACAGGAAGGTGACGCCCAACTCGTCCTTGAGGCGGGTGAGCATGTTCAGCAGGCTGACCCGGATGGACACGTCCACCATGGACACCGCCTCGTCGGCGACGATGAAGCGGGGATGCACGGTGAGGGCCCGCGCCACGGACACGCGCTGCCGCTGGCCGCCCGAAAGCTGATGGGGGTATTTGTCTACGAAATCCTCCGGCGGTGTCATGTCCACGATCCCCAGGAGCTCGCGCAGACGGGCCTGCGCCGCCTCCTGGTTGGCCACCAACCCGTGGCGCAGGAGCGGCGCAATCAGAATCCTGGACACCTGGTGCACCGGATTCAGGGAGGCGTAAGGATCCTGGTGGATGATCTGCACCGCCTGGCGATAGCGCTTAAAATCCCGCCCCATGGCCCAGATGTCCTGCCCCTCGAAGAGCACCTCGCCGCCGGTCGGCCGGAGCAGGCCGGCGATCATCTTGCCCGTGGTCGTCTTGCCGCAGCCACTCTCCCCCACCAGGCAGACGATTTCGCCCTCGTTAATGTTCAGGGAGACGTTGTCCACGGCCTTGACGATACGGTTGCCCTGGCGGAAGGTGCGGCTGACATGGTCTAAACCGATGAGACTGCTCATGTCATTTCCCCTAAAACACTACGTTCCATGTTTCACGTTCCACGGTTCACGTTTCGGATCAACTTGCAACCTGGAACGTGGAACTTGAAACCTCACTGCGCCAGCAGGCGGCCAGGTGTCCCGGAGCTACCGCCACTAACGTCGGCTCCTCCTGGCGGCAGCGCTCGGTGGCGTAGGGGCAGCGGGGGTGGAATTTGCAACCCGTCGGCAGATTGACCAGGTCCGGCGGCGAACCGGAGATGGAAGCCAACGCCTGCATGTCGCCGGTAACTGTGGGCACGGCCTTGATCAGGCCCATGGTGTAAGGATGCTGCGGGCGATAGAAGGTCTCGTACACGTCACCCACCTCGACGATAGCGCCGGCGTACATCGTGGCTACGCGATCGGCCAGCTCCGCCGCCAGCGATAGATCGTGCGAAATGAAGAGGAGCGAGAACGCCATCTCCTGCCGCAACTGGCGCAGGATGTCAATGATGGCGCGCTGGGTGAGGATGTCCAGGGCTGTGGTGGGCTCGTCCAGGATGATGAGCTGCGGGTCGAGGAGCAGGCTCATGGCGAAGAGCACGCGCTGGCGCATGCCGCCGCTCAGCTCGTGCGGATAGGAGCGCAGCACCCGCTCTGGATCGAGCTGCACCAGCTTGAGAAGCTCCAGGGCGCGCTGGCGGGTCTCCTGCATGTGCGCTGTGCCGTGCGCCCGGGCCGTATCATCGAACTGCTCGGAGACCCGCAGCACGGGGTTGAGGGCGTTGAGGGCCGATTGGAAGACCATGGCGCACTCTTTCCAGCGGAAGTGGCGCAACTCCTCCGGCTTGAGGGCCAGCACGTCGAACTCATCACCATCCCGCCGGTAGACGATGCGCCCCTCGCGTATCCGGGCGGCGCGGGGCAGCAGGCGGATCAGCGTCAGCCCCAGGGTGGTCTTGCCAGAGCCGCTCTCGCCGATTAAGGACAGCGTCTCGCCGTGGGCCAGATCGAAGCTCACGCCACGCACTGCCCTGACCAGGCCACGCCGGCCCAGGTAATCCACGGACAGGTTCTGCACCATCAGCGTCGTATCGGCAGCTTGAGGCGCAGGTTTGGGGTTCTCAGGTGGGAAAAAACTGCTCATGGTTAGTGCTCCTGCCTCACCCTCCCCCTGAGCCCCCTCCCTCTCCTGGTCTTACGACCAGGAGAGGGAGGGGGTTGGGGGTGGGTGAGGTTACACCCCTGTCCTCAGCCGGGGGTTAAACACCTCTTCCAGCGAGCGGGTCAGGGAGACCAGGGAAAGCTGGAAGAGGACGATGGCAATCACCGGCGACATGATGTAGTAGACGCTATCCCGGAAGAAGATGGCCCCACGCGTCCAGGCCAGGTTGATCATCACGCCCCAGTTGTGCGCCGTGAAGGGCACCAGCCCCAGGAACACCAGGCCCACCTGGGCGTAGATGGCCGCCGTCATGGCCAGGATGAGGCTGATGGCCACGTAGCTCATCATGTTGGGCAGTATTTCCGAGAAGATAATGTGCCGCGTCCCCAGGTCCAGGGCCATGGCCGCCTCCACGTAGTCCCGCTGCTTGAGAGAGAGCACCTGGGAGCGAATGGCCCGCGTCAGGCTGGGCCAGGCCAGGGCCCCCAGGATGATAGCCAGCATCCAGGCGCTGTTCAAACGGATGAAGCCGGCCAGCATAATCAGCAGGGGTAAGTGGGGGATAGTGAGCACGATGTCGGTCAGGCCCATGATCGTGGAGTCCACATTCCCGCCGGCGAGGGCGCTCAAAGAGCCCAAGGTTACGGCGATCAGGGTGGAGATCAACCCCGCCAGGAAGGCCACGACGAGCAGGTCCCGGCCGCCATTGACGATCGCCGCCCAGATGTCCCGCCCCTCGTTATCCGTGCCCAGAGGGTGGGCCAGGGAGGGCGGCTGATAGATGCGACTCACGTCCGTTTGCGTATCCAGGGGCACAAAGCGCGGGCCGACAAAAGTCACCAGGATAATGATCACCAGCCCCAGGAAGCCGGCAAAGCCCATGGGATTACGGGCCAGGAGCTTCAGCGTGACCCAGATACCCCGGCCCAAGCCGCCAATGAACTTGACCAGCGCATTCCGCTGATTTCCCGATTTGCCGATTTGCTGATTTGTGATTTGCTGATTTGTGATTCGCTGATTCGCGCTTTGCTGATTTGTTGATTTGCTGATTTGCTGATTCGCTTTCATCTATTCCCCTCCCGTAATGCGGATACGCGGATCCAAGCGGCTGTAGAGGAAATCGGCCAGGAGATTGGCCAGGACCACGGCGGTGGTGATAATCAGGAAGATGCCCTGCATCACCGAATAGTCGCGGGAGTTGACGCTGGCCAGCAACTGCAAGCCAATGCCCTGATAGACGAAGATGAACTCGATGAGCACCGAGCCGCCGACGATGAAGCCCGTGCTGATGGCGAGCTGGGTGAACAGGGGCAGCGAGGCGTTGCGCCCCACGTAGGCCGTGGTAATACGCGTGTCCGACAGCCCCCGGGCGCGAGCCACGGTGACGTAATCCTCCTCCAGGGTGCTGATCGTGCTGCTCTTCATGGTCAGCATCCACCCGCCGATGGTAGTGATGACGTAGGTGAAAATCGGCAGGGCGGCGTGGAAGAAGATGTCCTTGACGAAGACCCAACTGAGCCCCGGTTGCACCCCCGGCGACATAGAGCCGCGCACGGCAGAGACAGAGAACAGGTGCCACTGCACGCCCGCCAGGACGACGATGATGATCGCCACCAGGTAGTTGGGCACCGAGCTCATGATCGAGCCAAAGGTGGTCAAGACGTTGTCCAGGATCGAATCGCGCTTGTAGGCCATGAGCATGCCCAGGGCGATGCCCAGGGTGAAGCTGATGAGCAGCGCCGTGCCCACGCTGAAGATCGTCCAGGGGAGGAACTTGAGGATAATCTTGACCACCGGGGTGCCTACCGAGACGAGGGACTTGCCCAGGTCGCCACGGCTGAGGTGAGCCAGGTAGTCGAAGTACTGCTCGTGGAGGGGGGCATTCAGATCAATGGCGAAAAGGGCCGAGGCCTGGTTCCGCGCCTCATCGTAGGCCAGACCGTATTGGGCAATGAGTTGCTGGATGTAGATTTCCACGGGGTTGGAAGGCATCAGCCGGATGACGAAGAAGGTCAGAGAGGTGACGAAGAAGATGGTGAAGAATGCCTTGACCAGCCGGCGGAGCAGATAGTTGTTGGCGATCCGGCCCAAGAGGTTGGCCAGTCTCGCCCCGGGGGATACCACCGTGCCACGGGCCACTGACATATCCACAGTCTCCACCTCCTTGTGATCGTGATCAACCCCATAATAATCCAAAGAGCAGGCTTTGTCAAGAGGCAAAGTTTGATTGCAGATTGCAGATTTTAGATTGCAGATTCAGCTAACCTTGCGAAGGTTCCGCAACCTTCGCAAGGTTAGAATCAACCACCTCGCCCCAAAGGTCGTACGGTGAGGCGGCGGTGAGGCGCACGGGAACAATCGTCCCCACTGCCGCCTGGCCGGTGGCCAGTACCAGGCCGTCCACCTCTGGCGCATCGCGGAAGGATCGCCCCACCAGTAGTCCGTGGTCTTTGGTCCGTAGTCCGTGGTCTTTAGTCTTTGGTCCTTCGTCCTTGGTCTTTCGTCCTTGGTCCTCTTCCGCCTCCCCTTCAACGAGCACCGGCAGGGTCTGGCCCACCCACTCCCGATTCTTCGCCCACGAGATTTCCTGCTGCTTGGTCATCGCCCGGCGATAACGCTCCTGCCTCACCGGCGCTGACACCGCCCCGGGGAGGCCGGCGGCGGGTGTGCCCTCCTCGGCGGAGTACGGGAACACGCCCACGTGGTCGAACCGCGCCTCGGCCAGGAAGTCCAGCAGGGCCTGGAATTCTTCCTCCGTCTCCCCCGGATAACCCACGATGAAGGCCGTGCGCAGGGCGATGTCCGGCATGGCCGCGCGCAGCCTGGCCAGGAGGCGGCGAGTGTAATCAAGATCGCTGGGGCGGCGCATGCGTTGCAGCACCGCGGGGTGGGCGTGCTGCAGCGGGATGTCCAGGTAGTGGCACACCTGCGGCAGCCGGGCCATCGTCTCGATGAGGCGCGGGGTGATGTGCGTGGGATAGGTGTACATCACGCGCAGCCAGGGCAGCGTGGGCACAGCGGCGACGATGGCCTGCAGCAGATGCGCCAGGCCGTCTCGCCCGGCGTCCAGATCGCGCCCGTAGAGCGTGGTGTCCTGGGCAATAAGCACGATCTCCTGCACCCCCTGCGCCACGAGCTGCCGTGCCTCCTCCAGGATGGCCGCCACCGGCTTGCTGACGTAGCGACCTTTGATGGCCGGGATGGCGCAGAAGGCGCAAGGGGCGTCGCAGCCGTCGGCGATTTTGAGGTAGGCGCTGGCGGAGTTAGCCACCCGCCGCAGCATAACCAGCGAGGTTGGTCCCTGGTCCGTAGTCCTTAGTCCGTCGTCTTTCGTCCTTGGTCCTTCGTCTTTGCCTCCTGCCTCCTGCTTCCTGCTTCCTGCTTCTTGCTCCCTGCCTCCCGCCTCTTGCTTCTTGCTTCCTGCTTCTTGCACCCTGCCTCCTGCCTCTTGCTTCTTGCTTCCTGCTTCTTGCCCCCTGCCTCCTGCCTCCTGCCCCTTGCCTCCTGCCTCCTGCCCCTTGCCTCCTGCCTCCTGCCCAGTCCGCGCCTGCTCCACCACGCCCAGCACCTCGGCCCAGCGCCGCGTGCTCAGCAGGCCGTCCAGCGCCGGGACGTCCTGTGCCAGCTCTGTGGACGATCTTTGTACCAGGCAGCCTGCAGCCACCAGCGTCTGGCCGCGCCGCTTGCGCCGCGCCAGGTGGCGCAATGCCCCCAGCGACTCCTGCCTGGCTACGTCAATGAACCCGCAGGTGTTGACGATGAGCACGTCCGCCCGGCGAGCATCGTCTGTCTGTTGATAGCCGGCCTGGAGCAGCAATTGCTGCATGCCCTCGGAGTCCACCTCATTCTTGGGACAGCCGAGGGTCAGGAGGTAGAAATACATCAGCAAATCCGCAAATCAGCAGATCAACAAATCTACTTGTCTACTTGTCTACTTTCTACTCGTCCCCTTGTCTACTCGTCCCCAACGCGCCACCAATGGGTGTAGATGACCATGCGCTGGCCGCGCAGGTAGCCGATGAGGGTGCAGTTCAGGCGACTGGCCAGTTGCACGGCCAGGCTGGTGGGCGACGAC
>Ga0194125_10008733_pt1 | contig 14220 bp, 19 predicted proteins | sample TA2KigC250mmetaG_FD_148626 | JGI IMG/M metagenome (GOLD analysis project Ga0194125, IMG submission 148626) | Freshwater microbial communities from Lake Tanganyika, Tanzania - TA2015034 Kigoma Deep Cast 250m | ecosystem: Environmental > Aquatic > Freshwater > Lake | place: Tanzania: Lake... | reverse complement strand
TTGAGGCTCTTTGGCACCAGCAGACGAAAGGGTTGGAAACGGAAAGTCCTTAACCTAAACTTACTGCGCCTGTGCTCTACTCGACACTATACACTTTACCGCGTTTACAGGTGGCTGGAAGAGGAGATCGGGCACTGAATTCATGAAGAGAGAATTTGGTCTGCCTATCTTTCTTCGCTAGTTTCGTGGATCATGACGACACAGCTCGGAAATGAGCCGCCTTTGGTAGAAGAAAGATAAGCCTACACGGATATTCAGTATCCCGCATCGCCGCCATCAAAAGCAAGCTCCAAATTGCCCACAACCTCTCCAGACCTTTTAACTAAATTATTTAGCCATGGGACAGAAACATCGTTGACCGATGGGGATGAATACAAAAGTATGGTAAAAGTAGTCACCAGTACCGCGACGGCCGCGCCTCGGAACGAATCGTTGAGATACTGATACACCATGGGCGCAGAGAATATATTGTATAGTGCTAAGGAAAGTAAGATTATATGGCTTGCTAAGTCAAAAGGTGATGCATTGAAACAGAGCAAATTTTGCCTTATAATTAAAAATGAGAGAATCCTATGAAGCTGCAAGAAATTTTAACTGATATTCATGCACTCGAAGAAGAATTGCTCGTCTTTGAACGGAAATACGGCCTGCGCTCGGAAATCTTCTATGCCGCCTATATGAGTGGAGAAGAACCGGAAGACGAGAGTTGGGTATTGGACTTCGGGGAGTGGGCAAGTGTTTACCGGACATGGCTTGTGCGTCAGGCGGAGTACCGGAACGAAGTACAGCGGGTTCAGGAGAAAGCGCCAGGGTTAGCAGGCCTAATCCATGAGGCACGATGAGCAACCCGCTGCGATCTATTGAAGATTATGAACTGTTTTTGTATGCTCTTCCAAACCAATTTCCTACCATACGGCGATCGACAATCATAATTACCCGCCGGGGGAGATCACTTGCACGAGTTTCGGGCGAACTATATTTTGATCATGGAATCCGTTTAGTGGTTCGTGAGAGAATCCTGTATGATCGTTTACCGGCAGTGGTAGACGAATATGGTTATGGAGTCTGGCGAGGGAACGACAGGTTATATTGGTACGATTCGCAGCCACATCCTGGTGACCAATCTCTTCAGGCGACGCATCCTCACCATAAGCATTTCCCACCGAACATTAAACACAATCGAATCCCTGCACCCGGATTGGGTTTTGACACCCCCAACCTTCCGATCCTGATTCGGGAGGTCGAGCATCTTCTCGTTGAATCGCCTTGAACTGCCAAGAGCTAAAAGGAGCAGCCGAGAGGAAGGGGCGGCATAGGACACAAAAATAGACGAGGGGGATCATATCAACTCATAACTTATCAACCCATCAACTTATAAATTTTCAACGCAAAACTCCGTCACTTGACCTTCCACAGCCCATTGCCACTTTCTCTCGTTTCTCTTTCGTAGCTCCTGAATTCGTCCTGGAATTTAAAAGGATACCGGGTATAGGCAAAACCATATCCCTGCTTGATGATCTCGGCATTGAGGAAAGTCCCATCCGGAAGATAAACCCTGTAGTTGAACTAAATTGCCCCTTTGCTCAAGGATGGATGATTCCTCAATTAGCTCCCTTCGTTTGCCAACCGAATCTTCACACAACAACAGGGTAAATATAGGCAAGCAGACGCCCATATCGATCCCTCCTCTGCCAGTCATACTCCAGGGCAACCGTCTTTAACTCGATCATCCGCCTGGTAAACTCTGAGGCCTCTTTCCCAAAGTACTGGACAGGTTTTTTTGGGATGTTTCGTTTCCGGGGTGTCCACTCCGATCATCCGTACCCTCTCTCCGCTGGTAAGGGCAAACGTGTCGCCATCTATTACTTTCCGGACGGACACAAGGTCGCGGCAAAATGAGAAAGGAGAAATAGCGAAAATCGCTGTAGCGACAAGTATCAAAATCTGAAAATACTTGTATTTCATCTTTTTTTCTTAACCACTCGGATTTCATATCCGAGGTAACCGAGAATCTTCTTGATTGTCTTCCATTCAGGGTTGGCATCATCCTTCAGGGACCGCAGGAGGCTTTCATTGGCAATGCCCAGGTCTTTTGCCATCCGGTACAAAGTGATGCCTCTCTTCCTGGCAATCTCCCTGATGTCTCTTCCAAGGGTTGATTTATATCTCATATATGATTTTTATATCATATCGTTAGAAATCCTGTCAAGGGGAAAATGCAAAGATGAGTTGAAGTACATGGTATTTTATCAAGATTCCAGTCAACTAGATCTTCTGACTCAATTTTTGAGTCAACTTCCTTAAATAAACCAGAGAAACCAGAAAGACCAGATAAACTAAAGAAACCAAAGAAACCAAAGAAACCAAATAGACTAGTATGAGACTACCCCTTCGTTTTTCTGAGAGACGTTTAATTCTCATTCTTTTAGATCTTTTTGCCCTGAATGGGGGGCTCCTTGTCTCTCTTTCGCTTCGGCCTGAATATGGGCTGACATGGATGATAGTTTTTCAGTATCCGCAATGGTTTTTATTGATCAGTGTCTTATGGTTATTCATAGGATTTGCCTTTGATGTTTATGATCTGAGAGTGGCCGGAAGATTTTCCACGGCTTCGGGGGCTATTGTTAAGGCAGGTTTGATTACCGGTGGAATCTATCTTCTCATTCCTTATATTCCTCCTGCCCTTCCGGGTTCCAGATTTACCCTTTTTTCTTTTTTCATCCTCGTCCTTGGCTTCCTTCTGGCAGGAAGGGCTATTTATCTTCTAACTCTGACACAGCCGATCTTCAATCGTCGTGCCTTAATCATTGGAACTGGTCCTTCGGCTCAAACTATTGCTCAGGCTATTTCAGAGAATACTAACGGCATCTATCATCTGGTCGGCTTTATCCATGAGAGGGAAGAAAAAAAGAATCCAATTGTGTCGATGGACCCTCTCAATGCTGAGTTCTCTGACAGGTCTTTATCTCAGATATTGGGAGGCCGGGAGGGCCTTTTAGATTTCGTTAAAGAAAATCGGGTCAATACCCTTATTCTGGCGACAGACCAGAATTTGGATGGAAAGCTCCTCCAGACACTATGGGACTCACTGGAGCGGGAGGTTGAGATCATTCCCATGCCCTTGCTCTATGAAAAATTGACTGGACGTGTTCCTGTGGAGCATATTGGTGAGAGCTGGCAGGCGGTAGCCATGCCCATCGATCATCCCCTCACAAGGCCGTTTAATCGATTTATTAAGAGGGTCTCAGATGTGATTTTAGCCTCCCTGGGTAGCCTTTGTCTGGCTCCTTTTCTTCCTTTTATTGTATTGGGAATCTATTTAGAATCTCCTGGCCCAATTTTTTATACTCAGGAGCGTGTTGGTAGGGGTGGAAAGATCTTCAGGGCTTATAAATTTCGATCAATGATTCCAGGTGCAGAGAAGGGCGAGGCTGTCTGGGCAAAGAGGGATGATGAGCGGGTTACCCGTATCGGCCGATTGTTGCGAAAGACCCATGTGGATGAATTTCCGCAATTTCTCAACATTCTCAGAGGTGAGATGAGTGCAGTGGGGCCGAGGCCCGAGAGGCCCAAGTTCGTGGAAAAGCTCAAACGTGAGATACCATTCTATCGCGTTCGTCATGCCGTTAAACCCGGTATGGCAGGCTGGGGGTTGGTTAAACAGGGCTATGGGGCCTCGAAAGAAGATACCCTTGTAAATCTCCAGTATGATCTCTATTACATTAGACACCAATAGACACCAATCCCTCTTTTTTGATTTCGTTATCCTGTTAAAAACGATTATCGATACGGTTACCTTTCGTGGTCGAGCTTGACCCCCTCCACCTCGGAGGTTTCATTTTTCAATCCTCTTGGACCCAATAAACTCAAAAAACCCGGAAAACCCAAATAACACAATAAACTAAACAAACCAGATAGACGAAAAAGACAAGAAAAACCAGACAGAGCAAACAAACGAGAATTTTTTTAGGAGTTTTGTAGTCAGTTTAGATCATGGGTGGTCTTAGGGAGACTTTAGCTGGCTGACAATTTCTTTTAATAACATTTCAAAGGAAGGTTTCTCGATTGCCAGCATATCCGAACCAACATGTTTATGGGCTGGAAAGGTTGAGAGATTCCTTGCTGCAGGATCATTAGCGTTGTCATAACGAAAGATGAGATGGTCTCCTTTTCGGTAATTATATGCATATTTGATCACTTGAACAGTGGGCTGCAATAGGAGGAACTCTCTGAAATCGAGTTGTGAGTTATCGGCAAAGAGGATACTTCCTTTGATCAAACCAGCACTGGGAGGTCGTTCTTCGTAAGAAAAAGAGGTTGCAGTGACAAAAGGGGTTGCTGCGATAAGGCCTTGAAGGATAGTGACATATTCTCTTAACGGCATATGGTGAGGTGTTCAAGACTTTCTAACTGTTCCCGCAAATGACGGGAAATTTCCAACTCTCCTTCTAATTCAAGAAGGTCCAAATCCTGTTCTTCTGGATGCGGAACTTTGCCGGCTAAGAGAAGATCGGTATCTACTCCAAGGCGGGTAGCTAATTGCCGAATGTTTTCTTCGGTCTTGGTGAGACTCTGCAAGAGAATGCGCTTTTGTCGGTCAATAGCATCTTGAAGGACAGGAAGTACCTTCTCTGGTTCTGGTGTGGCGAGCTCAATTTTCTCCATCGATTTGCCTCTCTTAGTAATTTAACTGCTTAAAATATAAACAAATTATTGATAGAAAGCAAGTGAAATTTTGATGGGTCGCATCTGCATCAACTTAATGGATCGAAGGGCATGGAAGGTAAATGGTCTTAAACCCTACCCAAATTTGAGAAAAGGGGACAGGCTACTTTTCTTATAAATTTTTACCCGAGAAAAATATTCCTTGGAGATAGCGGAGCAATTTTTCTTGGATTCTTGCTGGCATCAATGGGATTGCGTGTGGCCAATAACGAATCCCTTCCTATTATGACGAGGTGGATGCTTCCAATTCTCATATTGGCTGTCCCCATCTTTGATACAAGCCTCATCACCTTTTCGAGATTGAGAAGAGGACTAATGCCTTTTCTGCATGCTGGCAAGGATCATTCTCATCATCGACTCTACAATCTTGGGCTGGGCCAGAAAAAGACTGTCGTACTACTCTATCTTTTTGGAACAACAGGTGGCCTTCTTTCATTGTTGATATATCGATTAACCCCTATTTGGGGATATCTAATTTTTGGCCTTCTTCTCCTATCCGGTTTAGCCCTCCTCTATCTCTTCGAAAACCTCCCCTACGAACGCCAAGAACTTGTTAAATGAATATTGTCTCCTTTCCTTTCTCCGACACCGAGGAGTAGGATCGACTGAGCAGATCTTATCTAAATTTTTTTACTCTTCCTGACTTAATTTTTAAGTCAATATTTTTATGACATTAGGTCCTGAACTTCGGTATCTTTATATCAGCTTCCGGGGCAGGTGGACCACCTGCGGGAAAAAGGGTTAAAAATTTTTTTAGACTTCCTGACTCCATTTTTAAGTCAGTCTTCGCCCCATTATATTAAAAAGACGAGAGAAACCAGAGAGACATTTATATTTTCACCTTCCACAGCTGGGACTAAAATCCTCGAAGCTGATACTAAAACGAAATAGTTTAACCTGATAGACCTTTCTTATTGTTTTTTGATCGGTTGAATTTTTCTTTTAATTTTCTTCAAAGCCTTTGAGGTATTATATTTTCTGTGATATATTTAAAATAGGATGAGGAAATCCCGAAACTTTTTATTTTATATTGAGGAGGTGATTTATGACCTCAGAAATAATTTCTAACAAAGAGTTGACTGAGATAAAAGAAGCTATCAAGAAACTACCTCTGGAGGGAAAGTTGGAAATTCTAAGTGCTTTGGAAGGAGAGCTTTTTGCGATTAGATTCAAAGCCTTGCTTGAGGAGTTTAGAAGTTCTGTTAGACAGTATCCTTTGACATTAGAGGAGATTACGCAAGAGGTAGAATTAGTTCGGAAAAAACGGTATGAAAGTAGTAATTGATACAAACATATGGATCAGTTATCTTTTGGGTGGACTTTTAAGGGAATTCGATGAATGGATAATTTCAGGCAAGGTAAAATTGGTAGTATTAGAGGAAATGCTTAAAGAATTTAGAAAAGGGGACAGGCTACTTTTTGATTGAAAGATAATAGCGATTCATTAACCCCCCTAACTTCATTTTTCATTCGGATTTTCATTTTCAACGAAAAAACCAGATAAACCAGATTGACAAGATAGACAAAAGAGACAGAACAGACTCTATCAATCAAAGAGGAGAGGGTTTATGATGGATATGGTTGGGAAGCGTGGGATGGGGTGGATCCCGGATTATCCGGATATTAGGGATTACACGGAAGAGACGGAAGAGGTGAGATCGGTCCTCGGTTTGGCAGGTCCGAAAGCGAGAGGCCTCCCAGGGTCGGCAGACCTTAGGGAATGGTGCTCTCCCGTGGAAGATCAGGGATCTCTGGGTTCTTGTACGGCTCACGCAGGAGCGGGGATCATTGAGTACTATGAGAGGAAGGCATTCGGAAGGCACATCGATGCGTCGCGGCTCTTTCTCTACAAAGTGACCAGGAACCTGATGAAGATGAAAGGTGATACGGGGGCCTATCTCAGGACGACGATGGGGGCCATGGTGTTTTTCGGTGTGCCGCCGGAGGAGTACTGGCCTTATAAGGAAAGTGAAAAGGAGTTTGACAAAGAGCCTCCTGCCTTCTGCTATGCCTTTGCCCAGAATTACCAGGCGGTGAAATACTTCAGACACGATCCGCCGGGGGCGAAGGCAGAAGGGGTCTTTCAGAAAGTCAAGACTTACCTATCAAAGGGTCATCCGACGATGTTCGGATTCACGGTATACAATTCGATTGAGCAGGCAGAGAAGACAGGAAGGATCCCCTTTCCTTCCCCTAAGGAGAGAATTGAGGGTGGGCATGCCATCGTGGCCGTTGGATATGACGACAAGATGAAGATCAACAATAAATACGGAGGGAAGGAGACCGCAGGGGCTCTGCTGATCCGGAACTCGTGGGGGAAGGGATGGGGTGAAGGCGGATACGGCTGGCTGCCTTATGATTACGTTCTGAAAGGACTGGCTGAGGATTTCTGGTCCGTCCTGAAAAAGGAATGGATCGATACGGGGGAGTTCAAGGAATAAGGCTTAAAGCCTTCTGGAATGCGGATTTAGGAATGCGGACATGATTAAAGCATCAACTTATGACTTATTAATTATTAATTTTAGAACCCAGGATACGATGAGGGAGACAATTTGGAATCAACTTTAGTGAAACATGAAGGTGGGATTGGAAAATGGATCCTCATTCTTGGGTGTCCATTGAAAAAGAAGCATTCTCTTATCGATGATATCCAAATGGTTTCGGGACCCACATTCGCTGGTTGTTCATCCTGTGAGTTTGAGCGGGGAAAGAACTTTGAGTTTCGCGACTCAACCGGAGAATTTCCTATAACAGTACATCTTGAGCGGCTCAAGTGTGGTAACCCTGGCGAAGTAAAGGATTGATTCTTGCTTGTGGTTGTGCCAAGGGCAATGAGCTATGATCATTTTGAAAACCAAAGGCGAGTATCCGTGCGGATTTGAATTGAAGCTATTCGAATGGGAGCGGTACGATTCCAAAGACATAGATGCATCGAAAACGGTTCCTCAAGGTGATCTATACACCCTGTGGATCGAATACCGTATGATTCTAAAGATAGCCGATCAGGTTTTATATCAAAGCGCAACGAAGGCTACCCTGGTTTTGAGGACCTGAAACGTCTGATCGAGGAACTCCGTCAGTTAGCAGGGGGTGAAAAGGATGTGATGGCTTTCGATCCCATCGAGCCGGACTTCGGGTTGGTCATTCGTCGATTAACAGAAAGCAATGCTTCGGTGAAGATCTCATCCGGGGCAAAAATACACGCAGGGGTTCCAAAGCGCGCTACAAACCAATCGACCGCTCCGACAGATCAATTTGAGGTGGATGTCTGGATTGATTATCCCAATCAGGTAGCCCATATTTATGGGGGCTACGGGCCTGGTCTGCATTTTTCCGTGAGAGCGCCAGAGATCAAAGAATTTACCTCTCAACTGGAGGCAGAACTTGTAGCCCTTGGTCCGTACTTCCCCGGTTAGGGGGGATAATTTTCAGCGGCAGATGATGAATTCACCACCGGATTCAAATGATCGAGGGTCCATGCTGTCATTCATGATGGTCCTCATTGATCGCGGTAGTAAGGGGGGGACTGAGATGACTTATTGGAATTACAGAGTGATCGAAAAGCGGTGTTTTGAATCGGATGCGACGTCCTATCAGATCCATGAGGTGTATTACGCCGACGACGGCAGTATTGAACATTGGACAGAGGAGCCTGTTCAACCGTTGGGAGAAACGGTTGCTGAGCTAAGGGAAGATATCAGGCTCTTTCTTCAAGCATTCCGGCGTCCAATCCTTGAGCTGAGGGAAGGGGCGTTGATACCGGATGGGGCGGATTCTCCGATCAATGAGGGTCATTACTTTGAGTTTATGGATCGTGCTTCTGTGGCTGTGGATTACGTCTACCAATTCTTGGGAAGCCATCCCCTGATAAAAAAGGAGGCCCGTTTACTGGAGTTGTATGAGCGTGCCGAGGAGGCTTTGGCTGACCTTTATCAAGAAGCAGGTCGGTTGGAATTTGAGCGACATGAAGACGGCCAAAATGTTTGAGCAGGGGGCATTTTGGAGTGTCCATGACGATCAGCCGGAATGAAGAATGGGTTCAAATTGCTGAACTGGATGAAAAGGATCAGATCTACTTCACGCCTGCCTTTCGGGAAGTCATGAACGATCTCGATTGGGAGGCAAAGGCTTTCGTCGGGCATTTACTCGGCCTCTGGTATGATCCGTTTGAGCATATGCTGGATTACACCAGCGGCGAAGCATGTTATTCGGAGGATCAGCCGGGTCAGTTTGACCGCAATGGATTAGATGAGCCACAAGAGGTAGTTGAGTATTGGGCTGAGCAGTGGAGCAAGAATGACCAAAACCAGCAGCCGCCCCACGAAGCGGGCACTGGTTTGGAGTTGGACGTTGCCTGGTATCGTGATATCCTGCGTGCGTAACTGGTGTCCATGCGAATACCCAAGCGGTTATTGGTAGCGTACAGAGACCAAGTTCTTGTAGTACTCCGGCGACTCGAAGGGACCGTGGAGTAATCCCCATGTCTTTAGCAATAACGAATGTCCCTGAGATTGGTGTAACGTCCTTCCTGTTGGAATTATGGGATACGACAGATAAGGAAGACCCACGATCCTGGCGTCCTCTGTGGTGAAATGGAGCGAACTTTTCTCCACCTGCATGTAAGGTGAGGAAATAACTGGGGGGTTGAATTGGTTGTGATTGAATTTGTCATTTTATTGGGGTATATTAAGAGCGGAGGTAGAAACAGATGCCAGTCATAAGAGCTATATTCGATGGGAATGAGATAAAACCCGTCGAACCGATAAAGACCAAAAAGAAGACCGAAGTCCTTGTCATCTTCCCGGATGAGGAAGGAAAATTAGCTCCGGAGGAAGCAAGAAAGTTTTTAAGAGGGACTGGGAGAGGGGAAGGTCTGACCGAGAAATTGTTAAGATCAAGGCCTGAGGATATTAGACTTGAAAGAAGATAAAAAAGTTTACATCTTTGATACCTCTGCTCTTTTAACTTATATCGAAGATGAAGAAGGTTCTCAAGACGTTGAGAGTCTTCTGATCCTGGCAGAAAAATGAGAAGTAATCATTTATGTTACCTTCGTTAGCCTAACGGAGGTCTTCTATATCACGGCACAGGAAAAAGACGAATCAGAATCAATGAACAGAGTTAAGTTGATCCAGTCTCTGGCGGTGAGAATAGTGGAATCAAATGAGAATCTCAATATGAGTGCAGGTAGTTTAAAAGCAAAGAATCGCATTTCCTTGGCTGATGCTTATGTCGCAGCTGTGTGTCGAGAGTATAATGCAATCCTTGTCCATAAGGACCCTGAATTTGAGAAGATACTGCCGAAGGTGAAAGAATTCAGATTGCCTTATAAATCTCGCTCGGTCTAAGAACCTGTCACCTTATTTTTGCGTCAAACCTCCAATACGTCAAGCACAAAACTACCACGATGGTGAAAAGAATTTTTGATTTCGTAACAACTGCCAGCGGACTGGTCGTTTTGAGTCCCTTGTTGATATGGCTTGGTTGGAGAATTAAGGGGGAGGACGGTGGTCCTGTTTTTTACCGGAGTATTAGGGTGGGGCTGCACGGGAAACTTTTTCGGGTTTTCAAGTTCCGCACGATGGTAGTTAATGCGGAAAACATCGGGGGGTCCCTCAACTGCAGATGATGATCAGTAATTGGGGACAGAAGTAACAGGCAACATGGTTATGGGGGATTTATTGCTACGGTCAATAAAGATTGGTCAGAATTCAATCCAAGCCCCTTTATCATTCGTTACTTCTCTGTTCCTGAACTTAATAAACTGCTCCAAGATAATGGATTTAAGGCCAAATTTTATGGTGCATTTTCGGCTTTGCCCAATGGTTTAAAAGAAGAGGCAATGGCCATCATTAAAAGAATTGCAGTCGCTTTTCACCTCATCCCAAAAACAATGAAGGGTAAAAAATTTTTAAAAAGAATCTTTTTCGGTAAACCCCGTACTTTTGGTAAAGTGCGGGGTAAATTAATGCTTTTGTTTCGGAGATTGCAAATGGAATGGTCGAATATATTCCACCCGCACCTATTTCTAATGATAAACCTAACTCTGAATACAAAGTCATTTATGCTGTCGCCCACATTCGATAAAACCGAAGAGGTTGACTGAATTTTTCAGTCAATAATATTTTCTAACGAAATAGACTAAATAAACCAAATTAACGAAATAAACCAAGTTGGTATGCGGAATCTAATACGAAGTAAAAATTTCTATTTGATGCTTCTTTTTGATGCTTGTCTTGTTACAGCCTCATATCTGTTCTCATATATTCTCAGATTTGAAGGAAAAATTTCTTTGCAGGATTGGAAGTTGATTAGCTCTTCGCTCTCCTATATCGTTGTCTTCAAGCTGATCATCTTCTATTTCTTTGGCCTCTACAAGGGGATGTGGCGATATACCAGCCTTGTTGATTTATTCAATGTGTTGAAGGCTGCATTAACTTCATCCACGTTCATCATTTTAGCGATTCTTTTTATTCATCGTTTTGAGGGCTTTCCGCGTTCGGTCTTTATCATCGATGGATTTCTGACCTTCGTCTTTATTGGAGGGCTTAGAGTATCTGTAAGGGTTCTTCTATCTGAGCAGGATAAGGGGTTCCATTCTTTACGTCAGCTACTCCAGTTCCGTTCCGAAAGGAAGTCGGCAAAGCCAATGAAGAGGCTATTGATCATTGGGGCCGGAGATGCCGCGGAGAAGATGGTTCGTGAAATCCGGGAGAATCCACGGCTTCAATATGAGGTTGTAGGTTTCTTGGATGATGATCTGGGAAAGAAGGGTATGAGAATTCATGGGGTATCTGTTTTGGGACCTGTCGGCAAAATTCATAAAATGGCTTTCCAGGATGAGATGGATGAAATTCTAATCGCTATGCCTTCAGCCTCTGCCAGTCAGATGCGTAGAATTATTCAACATTGCGAAGCGACAGGTCTCAAATGCCGGACGACGCCGGGGATTGGTGAATTAATCGATGGAAAGATTTCTTTTAAAACCATACGGGAGGTCTCTTTTGAAGATCTTCTGGGCCGAGATCCGGTAGACCTCGATATGAAGAGCATTGGTAGTTATATCACGGATAGGGTCATTCTTGTCTCGGGAGCAGGAGGCTCCATTGGATCAGAACTCTGCCGTCAGATTACTACATTCAATCCCAAGAGTCTTGTCCTTCTGGATAAGACCGAGAATAATCTTTTTCATATTGAGATGGAGTTTCGCCATAGATTCCCTAAGGTATCCATTACACCCGTTCTTGGAGATGTCCACAATCGGGGTTTTCTTGAGAGATTATTTGCTACTCTTAAGCCTCAGGTCGTATTTCATGCGGCAGCGTTTAAGCATGTGCCCATTGTGGAATTGAATCCCTGGGAGGGTGTTTTTAATAATATCATCGGAACAAAGAACATTGTTGAGGCATCGCATCAATTTGGAGTAGAGCGGTTTGTCATGATTTCCACGGATAAAGCTGTTCGTCCCGTCAGCATCATGGGTGCAACCAAAAGGGTGGCAGAGATGATCACCTCCAGCTACGCTTTGCAAAACAACACGGCACCCGATAGGTGTAAGTTTGTATCGGTTAGATTTGGAAATGTGATCGGGAGTGAAGGCAGTGTCATACATCTGTTCAAGAGACAGATCGAGCGGTTTGGTCCTGTGACGGTTACCCATCCGGAGATCACCCGTTATTTTATGACCATCCCTGAGTCCTGCAAATTGATTCTTCAAGCTGGAGCTTTAGGTGAAGGGGGTGAAATATTTATTCTCGATATGGGAACCCCCATTAAGATCGTGGACATGGCCAGAGATCTTATCCGTCGTTCAGGTTTTAAGCCTGATGTAGATATTGAGATCAAGTTCATCGGCCTCCGTCCGGGTGAGAAGCTTTACGAGGAATTAATCACTGAGGGTGAGGGAATTGTCCACTCAGCTCATGAAAAGATCTTCGTCCTGAAAGGAGGAAATAAAAACGACCTCAACTGGCTCAATCAAAAGATCGAAGAGCTTGTTAAACTGGCAGTCGAACAGGATGCATCTGGCATTAGATCCAAGCTCAAAGAGATTGTTCCCGAATACACTCCTTTTGATTTTGAGAATTATAAGACTTCCCAGATTCCCCACCACGATTCTGCACATTAAGAATTTGAAGAATGTTCTTTTTCTTTGCCATATTATTCTCACTTTCGCACGAAAGCGAGAAAGTCATCTATGAAACAGATCGGATAAACCAGACAGACTAAAGAGACAAGTTGGATGGACTTTCTTGTTAAAATCTTTAAGGCTCTTTCCAGTGAGCATCGCATCCATCTCCTTTACCTTCTGAGAGATGGGGAGAAGGAGATTTCAGAACTTGCCAAGAAGATGAATCTTCCTTATAAAACCGTGGCTAGAAACTTAAAGATTCTGGAACGTACCAACTTGGTCAACAGTCGCAGGTGGAAGGGCCTGGTTTACTACTCCATGAGGAACGAAGAGCGTCTTGAATATAATAAAACACTTTACGATCTGATCGGGAAGCGTTACCATAGGGCTGCAAAATAATCTCACTTTCTTACGAAAGCGAGAAATATGGAGGGGGCAGAGCATGAATGAGGAGAAAAAGGGGCGAGGGATGGGGTGGATACCGGATTATCCCGATTTTAGGGATCATACAGAGGAGACTAAGGAGGTAAGATCAGTTCTTGGACCCATGAAGGCGTGGAAGGGTAAAGGCCTTCCTCCATCAATAGACCTCCGGCCGTGGTGTTCTCCTATAGAGGATCAAGGGGCCCTTGGTTCATGTACCGCCCATGCAGGGGTTAGAGTAATTGAATATTATGAGGGGAAATCTTTTGGGAGACACATCGATGCCTCGCGGCTCTTTCTCTACAAAGTCACGGGTAATATAAAATTGGGGACGGGTTCACATTTTTTGAAGGGCAGTAAACCCCTAGGGAGATGGCAGGGCCAGCAAGAGGATTGTAGCCGCCCTTCCTGGCGAATCGGTTGAGCGATTTGTCCCGCAAAAACTTCAGGTTTGATCTGAAATCCTGACTGACCGGCAATAGGCGCTGTCGAGCGCCCAATAGAAAACGAAGTTAACCTCCCCAGGAAGCACATTTTTTGATGTGCTTCTATTTTTCAGTCAGCTTTTTTAATGAGATAACAAGAGAAACCAAATAGATTAAGGAGACGAGATAGACCAGACAAATCAGCCAGACCAAAAAAATTTCAAACTTCCTGACTCAATTTTTGAGTCAGTAGATTAATAGAGTGAAGATCGGGTATTGATGTTGTATAATGGAAATGGCGGAGGGAAGTATGTCTGTCCAGCAACGGCTTATGAAAGAAATAGAGGGTCTTCCAGACGACTTACAGGAAAGAATTCTTAAATTGGTCCATTTCCTCAAGGAGGAGTTTCTTGCTCCCAAAGGCAAAGAAGCACAAACTGAAGGAGTGAATGCTTTGTTGGAGGTGGATAAAATCGCTCTCGAGACCGGAATTTCCGATTTAGCTCACCAACACAA
>Ga0194125_10008731_pt1 | contig 14226 bp, 13 predicted proteins | sample TA2KigC250mmetaG_FD_148626 | JGI IMG/M metagenome (GOLD analysis project Ga0194125, IMG submission 148626) | Freshwater microbial communities from Lake Tanganyika, Tanzania - TA2015034 Kigoma Deep Cast 250m | ecosystem: Environmental > Aquatic > Freshwater > Lake | place: Tanzania: Lake... | reverse complement strand
TTTGGGCCGCGCCCGGAGCCCGCGGCAGGTAAGCCGGCAAGGATGCCGGCTCGCAAGCGTGGACGCTCGCCCCACCAAAGGCTCCAGAATCTTCGCGGTGCGCAAAGAAACTCAGCGAGTGTAGTATAGGTGATGTCGGCGAGCGGAACGCGAACAGCGCCGCCTCAATCTGATGTGGATTCAAATCTACGGTTGCGTCAAGGATCCAACGGCTCAACTTGTCCAGGCTGTTGGAGGCACTACGTCGGCCGAGAGCGTGCGCGTAGTACTTCGCGTGGTAGTCCGTCGTTAGCATCCGTCTACCCAGTGTACTGCCACTGGTTGACGCTGTCGCGCTCTTTCAGCGCTGCGCCCTGGTGATCACCAGTCAGGCGGGTGTATATTCCCCGCGCTCCCATCGTCTTCCCGTCCGTCGCCCTCCCTTTGTCGTCCTGTCCAGGTACGATCGGCCAGGACTCGCTGCATGAACCACTGGGCTTCCCGTACGCACTTCCGCTCCATCATGCCCATGTCGAGCAAAGCCCTGGCCGGTCGAGGGACCTTCCCGGCTCCCCGGGCGCCAGAAGCGCCACCACACATTAAGAATTGCGAAACAAACCCAATCCCATTATCGCACACCTTGCAGAATCAGTGACTTACGGTGATTTCTGCGCACTGCCCGGTGCGGTTAGACGATCCCAAGCAGCCCTGGGCGGCCGCCGTGGCGCATTCCAGGTGACCGAAGTAGCTAAGAGCAGCCTGCAGGGCCGCGAGTGGCGGCGGCAGGTGCTTGATGACTCGCTCGACGGCGGCCACACCATCCAGGCGGCGGATCTGGATGGGGACGGCAACGACGAACTGATCGCCGGTGGCCGCGGCAAGCCCTTCAGCACGCACCTCTACAAAGCGGACGATGCGAGAGGCATACGCTGGACCCGCGCTACGCTCGACGAAGGCGGCATGGGCCCGGCCGCCTGCGTGGTAGCCGACCTCAACGCCGACCGCCGCCCGGATGTGGCCTGCATCGGCGGCGCCACCTTGAAGTGGTACGAGAATCTGGGCGGCGCTGGGAGTGCGCCGCGGGCGGTGCTGGACTCCAGCACCGCGACGGCGCGAGAATAGGAAGTCCGCTCCCCCTTTTGCCGTCATGCCTGCTCAGCCTGAGGACGAGGCCCGACAGCAGATAGACCGCCTGCTCGGGTTGTGTGGCTGGGCTCTTCAGGACCCTGGGACCGTGAATCTGGGTGCCGCGCGTGGGGTCGCCATCCGGAATTTCCCTTTGCGCAGCGGGTATGGCTCCGCCGACTACCTGCTCTATGTGGACGGAAAGGCTGCTGGGGTGGTCGAGGCTAAGCGCGAAGGGGAGACGTTGATAGGCTTCGAAGTTCAAACTGAGCGTTACAGCCTCGGGTTGCCTGACTTCCTCCCTGCTCAGCGGCGCCCGTTGCCGTTTCTATACCAGAGCACTGGCGTCGAGACGCGCTTCACCAACCTGCTGGAGCCGGATGCGCGAAGCCGTGGGGTATTCGCCTTCCACCGGCCAGAGACGCTGGCTGGATGGCTCGCCGCCGAAGCCGCCTTCCCCGGGTCCATCCTGCGGGCGCGCCTGCGACGGCCGCCGCCCATCAGTGCGGCCGGCCTGCGGCCCGTACAGCTCCAGGCTATCCAGGGATTGGAACGCTCCATGCGCGACGGCCGCCCACGGGCGCTGGTGCAGATGGCCAGCGGCGCGGGCAAGACCTTCATGGCCTGCAACTGGATCTATCGCCTGGTCAAGTACGCCAACGCCCGCCGGGTGCTGTTTCTGGTGGACCGCGGCAACTTGGCCCGCCAGGCCCTCAACGAGTTCCAGCAATTCGACACTCCGGATGACGGCCGCAAGTTCACCGAACTCTACAACGTCCAGCACATGCGGTCCAACCGGCTCGACCCGGTCAGCCGCGTGGCTATCACTACGATTCAGCGCCTGTGGTCCATGCTCAAGGGCGAGGAAGACTTCACCGGTGACGAGGAGATCCCCCTTTATGCGGCGGCGGACGTGTTCCGGCAGCCTCTTCCCGCAGCCTACAACCCAGGTTTGCCCATCGAGTCCTTTGACGTTATTGTCACGGACGAGTGCCACCGCTCCATCTACAACCTGTGGCGGCAGGTCCTGGAGTACTTCGACGCTTTTCTGATCGGCCTCACCGCCACCCCATCGAAACAGACCTTGGGGTTCTTCAATCAGGATCTGGTCTGCGAGTACAACTATGAGCAGGCCGTGGCCGACGGCGTCAACGTGGATCACGACATCTACGTCATCCAGACTCGCATCACGGCTCAGGGCGCTAGGGTGGACGCCGGCCAGTACGTGGACAAGCGCGACCGCCAGACCCGGCGCCTGCGCTGGGAGCGCCTGGATGAGGATTTCACCTACGCCCCAGGCCAGCTCGATCGTGATGTGGTGGCCAAGGACCAGATTCGCACTGTGGTCCGGGCCTTCAGGCAGAAGCTCTTCACCGAGATATTCCCCGGGCGGACAGAAGTCCCCAAGACGCTGATCTTCGCGAAGGACGACAGCCACGCCGAGGACATCGTCGAGATAGTACGCGAGGAATTCGGACGGGGAAACGACTTCTGCGAGAAGATCACCTACAAGACCGGGACCGCGCGGCTGGTCAGCGAGACCGGGGAGGTCAGCTACCAGAGCAGCGGCGTGACGGCCGAGAAGCTGCTCTCTTCCTTCCGCAACAGCTACAATCCGCGCATCGCGGTCACCGTGGACATGATCGCCACCGGAACCGACGTGCGGCCGCTGGAAATCGTCTTCTTCATGCGAGAGGTCAGGAGCCGCATGCTGTTTGAGCAGATGAAGGGCCGCGGCGCGCGCGTGATTGCGGGCACCGAGCTCGAAGCTGTCACACCGGACGCCACCGCCAAGACCCGCTTCGTGATGATCGACGCCGTGGGGCTGGCCCACCAGGAACTGGTGGACACCCATCCGCTGGAGCGGCGCCCGCACGCGTCATTTGAGGCCCTGCTGGACGCCGTCGCACTGGGCAACCGGGATCCCGAAGTTCTGTCCTCGCTGGCTTCCCGGCTCACTCGGCTGGATCGCCAGTTGACCCGGGAGGACCGCGCGGCGGTCGAGTCCGCGGCCGGCGGGCAACCGCTTTCCGCCATCGCGGGTGCGCTGGTGCGCGCCACGGATCCCGACGCGCAGCTTCAGGCCGCGCAGGAAGCAGCCGGCAGGCAAGAACCCTCCGAGCAGCAGATCGCGGCGGCCCGCCAGGCGATGCTCGATCGGGCGGCGTCGCTGCTGGCCGGCAACCCCGGACTGCGCCAGAAACTCATCGAGGTGAAGAAGTCCTACGAGCAGACTATCGACACCGTGTCCAGGGACGAGGTCCTCGACGCAGGTTACTCGGCCGAGGCTCGCGGGCGGGCTCGTGATCTGGTGCGTTCCTTCGAGCAGTACCTGCGCGACAACCGCAACGAGATTACCGCCTTGCAGATCCTCTACAGCCGCCCTTACGCGGCCCGGCTTACGGCGGCGACGGTCAGCGAACTGGCCGACACGCTGGCCCGCCCGCCGCGCGGCTGGACGCCAGCATCGTTGTGGCAAGCCTACCTGGCGCTGGACCGCTCCTGCGTGCGCGGCTCGGGAGTGCGCGTCTGGACGGACGTGGTCTCCCTGGTGCGCTTCGCTCTGGGGATGGACCTCGAGCTGCGCCCTTATGCCGACACGGTGGCGGAGCGCTTCGACCTGTGGCTGGCTCGTCAGGAGGCTGCCGGTCGGACTTACAGCGCTGAGCAGCGGCGGATTGTGGCGGAAATCGAGAAGCAGTTCACGCGGCTGGAGGCGGCCGAGGCGGCCCTGCGGCGTGCGCAGGCCAACCTGAAGCGCTACCGCGCCGCTGTCCTCAAGGCCGCCTGCGAGGGCCGCTTGGTCCCCACCGAGGCCGAACTAGCGCGCGCCGAAGGCCACGAAGACTGGGCGTTGGACCGGGAAGCCGGTCGCCAAGAAGCCCGTGGCCTGCCGCCGCTGCCTGTTGGCTGGTGTTGGCGTTCTCTCGGATCGCTCCTGTTGTCGCTGCGCAATGGCATCTCCGTGAAACCTGAGGGGCAGTTGGGGATCCCCATCCTGCGTATAAGCGCCGTCCGGCCGATGAGGGTTGACCTGCGTGACATCCGCCACTTGTCGCTATCCCACGCCGGCAAGCTCGGTCAGTACGAGCTGACGGAAGGGGACTTGCTATTCACCCGGTACAACGGGAACCCTGAGCTTGTCGGCGTGTGTGGCTGCGTTCGTGACAATCCGAGTGGCACTGTCTACCCGGACAAACTCATCCGAGGGCGGGTTCAACCTGACGCTGCTTTGCCGAAGTTCATTGAGGTTGCAGTGAACACGGGTGAATCGCGCTCCTTCCTTGCCTCTCGCGTACGGACCACCGCAGGCCAGGCAGGGATCTCCGGGGCGGACCTAAAGGCCACACCCGTCCCCCTGCCACCCCTGGCTGGGCAGCACCGCATCGTGGCCGAAGTGGAACGGCGGCTGTCGGTGGTCGAACAACTGGAAGCCAGCGTGCAGGCTAATCTCCAGCGCGCGGCGCGGCTGCGCCAGGCCATTCTAAAGCGCGCCTTTGAAGGAAGTCTCGTCCCCCAGGACCCCGACGACGAGCCGGCCAGTGTGCTGCTTGAACGCATCCGCCGCCAGCGGGCCCAGCAGCAAACCACCCGGCCGGTCCGCCGTCGCCCTCGCAAAGACGTATCATAGAATCGAAACGCGCTACGCCAAGACGAAGGGAGGGACGCGCCACGGACTATCAATCACAAGTGCTTCGGCTGCACACCGACCGGAACTACTGCCAGCGTCTGCCGGTGGAGGTCTGCGGGGACATCCTGCACGGCTTCAAGCCGCTACTAAGCTCCTCGGTTCGCATGGCCTTCGAAGGCTCCAGTACGGGACGCGGACGGAAACCCATCTGGCTCGCCGCCGCTTCCGATGTCCGCCTGACGGGCTACTCGCACGAGGGCACGGACACGCTCCTCGAAGTCCAGCTTCCGCGGCTGGGCGAGGCGGCTGCCGAGCTATATGAGCAAGGGGAATTCTGGCCCACCAAGCCGCCGCCCGAAGGGACGGCCGTGGATGTCCTGGCCGCGGCGGTGGACGAAGTGGCCAGCCGCAACCCGGAGAGCGGTCACTACGATCATGCACTGCTGGACCGGCTCACCCGGCTTGGCAAGGTGCTGTCCGACCGCCTGGATTCCATTTCTTTGATCCAGACCGCGCGGGGCGTTGTGCCGCTCAATCGCGCCGTGGTGGAGAGCGCCCGGGAGCTGATCCAGCGCACTCCGCAACCCCAGCCGGTCCGGGTCGTCGGGAAGCTGGACATGATCCGTCACAGCACCCGCTCGTTCGCTCTGAAGCTCGAAGACGGCTCCGAAGTCCATGGCGTGCTGGAGGATCACCAGCACACGGACGCGTTGCGAGAGTGGTTCGGGCAAAGAGTGCTGATTCTGGGCAAGGCCGTCTACCGGCCCTCGGGCAGCCTGTTGCGCCTTGATGCACACAGTCTGGAGAGCGGCGAAGGGCAGCCGGCGCTGTTCTCGAAGGTCCCGCCGCCGAGGCATGGCGCTCCACCTCGGCCCCGCCCCGTACCGGCCGGACAAGGATGGAAGGCCTTCTCCGCTTACTTCGGCCAGTGGCCGGGGACGGAAACCGACGAGGAGTGGGCCGCCATCCTCGAAGAGATCAGGCGGTAGCCGGCGGGACGGAATGAGCAGAGCGCCATACTTGCTGGACACCAATGTGGTGCTGCAACTGGCCCGCCACAAGGATCTCGGCAAGCGCATAGCGGCGCAATTCGGGCTGGACCACGCCGTCTACCGTCCGCTGGTCAGCATCGTCAGCGTGGGCGAGTTGGTGGCGCTGGCGGCCTACAACGCCTGGGATCAGGCGAGGCGGAAGTTTCTGGCGGACATGCTGGCCACGCTGGTAACCGTAGACATCAACGACCAGTCCGTTCTGGAGGCGTACGCTGAGCTTTACGCGGTGGCGCGCCGGGCCGGCAGCGCCATCTACAAGGACAACGACCTCTGGATTGCCGCCACCGCCAAGGCGGCCAACGCGGTGTTGCTCACCACGGACCGGGATTTCCTGGTATTCCACCCCGGTCAAGTGGGGGTCCAGTATATCGACCCCAAAATGACCTCCGCCTCCGGGGAAACTGCTCGATGAGCGAAGCGCAACAGATCGTCTCGCGCATGTGGAATTACTGCCACTTGTTGCGGGACGAAGGCCTCTCCTACCTGGAGTACATCGAGCAGTTGACCTACCTGCTGTTTCTCAAGATGGCGCATGAAAAGACCCTGCCGCCATACAACAGGCCTTCCGCGGTTCCGGCCGGCTGCGATTGGCCGAGCCTGCTGGCCCGCGACGGGACGAGTTGGAGACCCACTATCGGCACATCCTGGAGAGCCTCGGCAGGAGCGGTGGCACGCTTGGCGTGATTTTCCGGAAGGCGCAGAACAAGATCCAGAATCCCGCCCTATTGCGGCGCCTCATCGCCGACCTGATCGACAAGGAGCACTGGGGCTCGTTGGACGCGGACGTAAAGGGTGACGCCTATGAAGGGCTCCTGGAGAGGAACGCCGAGGATACCAAGAGCGGCGCCGGGCAGTACTTCACACCGCGCGCTTTGATCCGCGCCATCGTGGACGTCATGCGGCCGGGGCCGGATCTCACGATAATGGATCCCGCCTGCGGCACGGGAGGGTTCCTGCTGGCGGCCTATGACTACATCAGCGGTAGTCACAAGCTGGACCGCCGGCAAAAGGAGTTCCTCAAGCGGGACGCCCTGCGTGGAGTTGAGATCGTGGAAAGTGCGGCGCGCCTGTGCGCCATGAATCTCTTGCTGCACGGCATCGGGGAGGAGGTCTGCCCTGTGCTGCGCGACGACAGCCTGAGCCGGAAGCCTTCGGTCTTCTATGACATGGTGCTGACCAACCCGCCGTTTGGGAAGAAGTCGAGCCTGACGTTCGTCAACGGGGAGGGCGAGGAGAGCAGGGACAACCGGGCCGTGGTGCGAGAGGACTTCTGGGTCAGCACCAGCAACAAGCAGTTGAACTTCCTGCAACACGTGAAGTCGTTGCTGACGATCCACGGTCGCGCCGCCCTCGTGGCGCCGGACAACGTTCTTTTCGAGGGCGGCGCCGGCGAGACAGTCCGCCGAAAGCTGCTTCATGAATGCGATGTGCATACCCTTCTGCGTCTCCCGACCGGCATCTTCTACGCGCAAGGCGTCAAGGCCAATGTTGTGTTTTTCGACCGCAAACCCGCCCGCGAGACTCCGTGGACGCAGAGGCTGTGGATCTACGATCTGCGCACCAACAAGCATTTCACGCTGAGAGCCAAGCCCCTCCGCAGGGCCGACCTGGATGATTTCGTCACCTGCTATAGCCCGCGGAACCGCCATGATCGGAAGCAAACCGAGCGGTTCCGGCCGTTCGCCTACGAGGAGCTGGTCAAGCGGGACAAAGCCAGCCTGGACATTTTCTGGCTGAAGGACGACAGCCTGGCGGATTCAGCGAACCTGCCCGACCCCGAAGTGATTGCAGTTGAGATCGCTGAAGACCTCCAGGCGGCGCTGGATCAGTTCGCGCAGATCGCTGCGGATCTGAAAGCCTAGCCACCTACGCCGCGCTGGCCAGTAGGTCGGCCAGGCCGCCGGGGCGCAGGCGCGCTAAGGGCGGGCCTCGGACGGGAGGAGCTCCAGGATCATCACCCGCAGGCGGTTAACGTTCTCGAAGGCCTCCAGGGTATCTTCGCGGCTTGGGTAGACCGAATCGTCGTAGCGCATGGCCACGGCAAAGTCGGTGTAGTCTGGGAGGCTCTCGTAGAACTGAGCTAAGGCCGGAAATCGCGGCGCCAAGCGGTCGAGCAAGTCCCTGAGGTCGTGGGTGAAGGGGTACTCTATGTCCACGGACAGCATCAGCGCCTTGAGCAGCTTCTCGGCGGTCTGCTGGATGTGGAAGCACACCGTATCCAGCGGGACATCATGTTCCAGGCTCGTGGAGGCATTCGCCCAGTCGTGCTCGGCCTTCCGCGCCAGAGCACGCGCCGCCTCAAGATTCTCGTTCATAGAGGATCTGGCCCTCGCGCAGCGCTCGGCTGGCCACATGCTGCCGCACGCGAGCACGCGCGGCGGCCTCTTCGGGTGTGTACCACAGGATGTCCACCGGAATACCCACGCCGATCAGCGCCCGGTGGGCGCGTCCCACACGCTTGTGCCGGGGCTCCTGGCTGGCCTTGACGATCAGCAGGTCTACATCGCTCTCCGAGTGCCTCTGGCCTCGCGCACGGCTCCCGAAGAGAATGATCTTGTCGGGGTCGATCTGGTCCACCAGACGCCGGACGATCTCAGACAGCAGGCCCTGCTGGGCGGCCACTGACTGCATAACACCATTCTGCCCCTTCGCGCAGTGCCCTGGCGATGCGGGTGCAGGAACCTACGCCACGCTGGCCAGCAGGTCGGCCAGGCCGCCGGGGCGGAGGCGGGCGCCAGCCAGGGACTCCCAGTCCAGCCCGGCCCGTTTGAGCGCCCCGCGGACGCGGCTGCCGCTGGGCAGGTCCTCTTCGGAGCCGGTCCAGAACTCGGCCAGGTAGATAATGGCGGCCAGGTCCGAGTCGGAGTGCTCCGGATGATGATGGTCCGCCACGGCCTGGGCCAAGTGCTCGGGGAAGCTCCAGAAGCGCAGGACCTCCGCCCCGGCCCGGCCATGGTCGAAGCCGCACAGGACCATCTCCGCGAACACGGGCTCGCAGCCTTGTTCCAGCATCCGCGTGTAGGCGATGACGTCCTCACCCTGCGCGGTTTGCAGGGCCAGCCGCCCCACGTCATGCACCAGGCCCGCCAGGAAGGCTTCCTCCGGCGGCACCCGGCGGCACTCCCGGGCCAGGAACTCGGCCAACTGGGAGACCTCCAGGGAATGACGCCACAGGCCTTTCAGACCCGCCGAGGCGAACAGGGGATGGAACACCGCGGCAATCAAGAGGCGGCGCGCCGCCTCCAGGCCGATGTAGGAAATGGCCTGGCGGAGGCTGGAGATCCGGCGTACCGGGCTGTAGAGGCTGGAGTTCGCGGTCTGGATCAGCCGCCCGGCCAGCACCTGATCCGAACACACCAGCTTCTCGATGGCCGAGACCGAGGAATCCTCCGACCGCGCCAGGTCCAGCGCCCGCAGCGCCACCAGGGGGAATACCGGAAGCCGGTACACCCGCTCGACCAGCTGCTCGAGGCGGACCCGCTGCAAGCTGCCCAGCGCGGCCACCACCGCCGGGTTGATGGCCAGCTCCTGAGCCACGCAGTGCAGCTCATCCAGCACCTGCTCGGTGGTCAGCAGCTCGTAGGGCAGAAACTCGACACGCTGGGCGAAGCAGGCGGCGATTTCGAGGATGTCCAGGCGCAGGCGCACGCCCTCGCCAACGGCCGGCCCGGGAGTACTCCTGCGGGGCGGCTGGGGAGGGGGAGCGGTTCTGGTGGAGCACGGCGGCGACCCGCATACCAGGTACTCCCAATGCGGCCCAATGGCGTCGTTCAGGAGGCGATCCAGAGCCCTTGTTTCCAATAGCCTGGCGCAATCCGCCGCCCCCAGGGCTGCCTCCTCGAGGGCCTCCCGCTGGGCGGGCGGCAAGCGCAGGCAACGAGCCATTTCCCCAGCCAGCGCAGCCACACGCCGGTTGCGCCGCTGCGGGACGGACGCAGGCCGCTGCTGCGTAGCCACTGCCATCTCTATCGGCTTATCGGCCACCGCCCATGGGTTCTACCCCGGTTCTGCCCGGCGGCGGCATACGGTACAATCGTTAGGCTTGTCCGAGGCCCGCGTGCTGGTCGTGGTCCCGACGCTGGCAGCGGGACCGCCGTTGCTGGAGTGTTTGGTGTCTCTGCTCAACCAGACCGAGCGCGAGATCGAAGTGATGGTGGTGGACAACAGCGGCCGGCAACTGGCCCGGGAGACGGGGGCTGAGCGCTTCGGGGCCAGCATCCTGGAGAGTCCTGGCAACCTGGGTTACGGCGGGGCGATCAATGCCGCGGTCCGGCGGTCGCAGGCGCCGCTGGTGGCGGTGATCAACGACGACGCGGTGGCCCGTCCCACCTGGATACGCGCGCTAGTGACCGCCGTCGAGTCCCGCCCCGAGGTGGGGATGTGCGCTTCCCAGGTGCTGCTGTTGGGGGAGGAGCGCCTGGATTCGGCCGGCATGCTCATCGCCCGCGATGGGTCCACCAAGCAGCGCGGCCACGGCGAGCACCCCGCCAACTACAGCCGCGAGGAAGAGGTGCTGTTTCCGAGCGGCTCGGCCGCGCTCTACCGTCGCGCCCTGCTGGAGGATACCGGCCTGTTCGACGAGGATTTCTTCCTCTACTGCGAGGACTCGGACGTGGGCCTGCGCGCGCGCTGGGCCGGCTGGAAGTGCCTGTACGTGCCCGGGGCGGTGGTCGAGCACCGCTACTCGCAGACCGCCGGCGGGGCCTCCGCGTTGAAGGCCTACTACGTGGAGCGCAACCGGCTGTTCCTCATCACCAAGAACTTTCCCGCGGCCCGGCTGGTGGCGGCGCCCTGGTTCGCCCTGGCCCGCTACTTCTGGCACGCGATCTCGATACTGGAGGGCCGCGGAAGCGCCGCCCGCTACCAGCGCGAGCGCCGCAATCCGCTGGAGCTGCTGTTCATCCTGCTGCGCGCGCACTGCGCCTGGCTGTTCCGCCTGCCGTCGCTGTGGCGCAAGCGCCGCCGCATCCTGGCAAGCGCGCGGCTCAGCCCGGACGCCTTCCGCCGACTGCTGGACGCCCACGGCATCACCACCCGACAGGTAGCTGCCCAGTGAGAACCGTCTCCAATCCCGATTCCCTGCTCATTTTGGTGCCCGCCTTCAACGAGGAAGGCGCGGTGGGGGCGGTAGTGCGCGAGATCCGCCGGGTGTTGCCCGAAGTGCCTGTGCTGGTGGTGGATGACTGCTCCCTGGATGGCACGCCCATGGTAGCCCGCGAGGCTGGCGCCGAGGTGATGACCCTGCCGCACCACCTGGGCCTGGGCGGCGCCGTGCAGGCCGGCTACAAGCTGGCTTTCGAGCTGGGCTACCAGTACGTCATACGGGTGGACGGGGACGGGCAGCACGACCCCGCCTGCCTGCCCCGCATTCTGGAAGCCCTGCGCACCTCGGGTTGCGAGATGGTCATCGGCTCGCGTTTCCTGGGAGGCCGCGCCTATCCCACCGGCCTGGTGCGGGGCCTGGGCATACGCTTCTTCCGCCTGGTGCTGCGGCCCATTCTGGGCCAGCGGGTGGAAGATCCCACCTCCGGGTTCGTGGGCGTGGCCCGCCCGGCGCTGGAGGTGTTCAGCCGCAGTTTTCCGCTGGAGTACCCCGAGATCGAAGCCCTGGTGGTGCTGCAACGCAAGGCCTTCCGCTTCCGTGAAATCCCCTGCCGCTTCCGGCCGCGGCTGGCCGGGCGCAGCACCATCACCACGCTGAAGTCGTTCTACTATATCCTGCACGTGCTGCTGGGGGTGTTTGTCAACGTCCTCAAGTACGAAGGCCGCCGCCGGAGGAGAGGCCCGTGACTGGCCTGCTGAACTTCTTTACCGGGCTGAGCCTGGCGCTGCTGATCCTGGTGCTGATTTCGGTGCGCCGGGCGCATATACGTGTAGAATACTCGGTGGCCTGGCTGGGCGCCGCCCTGGCCCTGCTGGTGCTGTCGCGCTACCACTGGCTGCTGGAGAGGCTGGCCGCCGTCCTGGGTACGGCCGACGCGCCGCTGGCGCTGATGCTGGTGACCGGCTGCCTGTTCCTGCTGGTGCTGTTCCGCGTGTCCATGGTGGTTTCCGAGCTCAAGGACGCCAATATCGCTCTGGCCCAGCGAGTCGCTATCCTGGAATTCCACCTTCGTACGCTCGATGAAAAAGCGCCGACGCCCGGTTGAAAAGCCGCCGCCCCGAGCGGCCCCGCTTCGCCCGCCCGCCGGGGGCCTGCGCTGGTGGCACTGCCTGTGGGGTCTGGCGGCCGCCCTGGTCATACTCCTGGAGGTGTACCAGCCGGCTTTGCGCGGGCCATTCGTTTTCGACGACCCCTACCTGCCTTTCACCGACCCGGACGCCCTCGAGCGTCCGCTGAAGCACTGGATTGGCGGGGTGCGCCCGCTGCTGATGGCCAGCTTCTGGCTCAACGCCCGGCTGTCCGGGATGGAGCCGTACACCTACCACCTGTTCAACGTGCTGCTGCACTGGGTGAGCGGGTTCCTGGTCTTCCTGGTGGTTCGCCGCCTGCTCGTGTACGCCGGCACGGAGGGCGCGTCACGGGAGATCCTGGCCGTGTTCGCGGCCGGGGTGTTCCTGCTGCACCCGGTGCAGACGGAATCCGTGGCTTACGTAGCCAGCCGATCGGAAGCGCTGAGCGTAATGTTCTTTAGCGGCGCGCTGGCCCTCTATTTGTGGCGCCGCCGCGAGGTGGTCTCCTGGCCGGTGGCGGCGGGAGTGCTGCTGCTGTTCGGCGCGGCCGTAACCACCAAGGAACACACCGCCGTGCTGCCCGCGCTGCTGCTGCTGACCGACCTGTTCTTCGGCGGGGGCGTGGCCGGTGTGCGCCGCAACTGGCGGCTCTACGTGCCGGTGGCGGTGGGCGGCGCGCTGGCGCTGCGGTTTGTCTGGCGGGTACTGGGTCACGCCGACACGGCCGGTTTCAAGCTGGCCGAAGTCACCTGGTACGAGTACTTCTTCACGCAGTGCCGCATGCTGTGGCGCTACCTGCGCCTGTTCGTGCTGCCCATCGGCCAGACCATCGACTACGACGTGCCCTGGTCGCGCAGTTTGCTCGAACACGGCGCCGTGTTTGGCCTGGCCGGCCTGCTGGCGCTGGCCGTGGCCGCGTTCCTTCTTCGGCGCCGGTACCCGCTGGCCTCTTACGGCGTCTTCGCCTTCTTGTTGCTGATGGCGCCCACCTCCTCGGTGGCGCCTATCGTCGATCCGATCGCTGAGCGGCGCATGTACCTGCCGCTGCTGGGATTGCCGCTGGTGGCGGTCGAGTTTCTGCGTCGCTGGCGGATCCGGCCAGTGGCCTTGGCGGCGGCGCTGGGCGGCATCCTGGTGCTGGCCGGAGCCCTGGCCCAGCAGCGCAACCGGGTATGGGGCAGCGACGTGGCGCTGTGGGAGGACGCCGTCGCTCACGCCCCGGGCAAGTACCGCCCGCGCTCCCAGCTCGCCTTCGCGTATTTCAAGGCCGGCCGCTGCGCCGAAGCTGAGCGGCACTATGAGATCGCCAGCCGGCTCGCGGCGCCCGATTACCGCCTCTACTACAACTGGGGCCTGGCCCACACCTGCCTGGGCCGCACCCAGGATGCCCGGCGGCAGTACCTGGCCGCCCTGGAGGATTGCCGCCGCCAGTTGGAGCGGGATCCCAACAACCAGGCCGCCCGGCAGATCGTGCGCCTGGTGGAAGAGCGGCTGGGGCTGCGCTAGGATGCCGGTCTTGCGCATCGGGGTGAACGCGCTGTACCTGATCCCCGGTGGGGTCGGCGGCACGGAGATCTACGTGCGCAGCCTGCTGGCCGCGCTGGCCGGCATCGACTCGGTCAACCAGTACGTCGTGTTCGCAAACCGGGAGACCGGCCCCGATGTGGCGCCGCAGGCCGCCAACTTCCACTGGGCTGCGCAACCGGTGCGCGCCGCCTTCCGGCCCGCACGGCTGCTGTTCGAGCAGGCGGCCCTGCCGCTGGCCGTGCGGCGCCACCGCCTGGATGTGCTGCTCAACCCCGGCTTCACCGCCCCGGCGGTGTGCCCCTGCCCCAGCGTGACCGTCTTCCACGACCTACAGCACAAGCGCCATCCGGAGCACTTCCGCTGGTTCGACCTGCCCTTCTGGCGGTTGTTCCTGTGGACCTCCGCCCACCGCTCCCGGCTGCTGCTGGCCGACTCCGAGGCCACCCGGAACGACCTGCTGCGCTTCTACCGGCTGCCGCCGGACAAGGTGCGCGTGGTTCCCCTGGGGGTCGATGCGTCCTTTTTTGAGCTGGGGCGGCGGCGGCGCGAACTGGAGGCGCTGCTTCTGTGCGTCTCGACCCTGCACCCCCACAAGAACCTGGAGCGCCTGATCCGCGTGTTCGCGCGCTTCAGGGAGCGCCGTCCGGAGTTCCGCCTAGTGATCGCCGGGCTGCGCGGGTTCCACGCCGGGGCGGTCGAGAGCCTGATCGCGCAACTCGGTCTCGGCGACAGCGTCCG
>Ga0194125_10008721_pt1 | contig 14233 bp, 24 predicted proteins | sample TA2KigC250mmetaG_FD_148626 | JGI IMG/M metagenome (GOLD analysis project Ga0194125, IMG submission 148626) | Freshwater microbial communities from Lake Tanganyika, Tanzania - TA2015034 Kigoma Deep Cast 250m | ecosystem: Environmental > Aquatic > Freshwater > Lake | place: Tanzania: Lake... | reverse complement strand
TCAGAACTGAATTGAAACTAAAGATAACTCTTTTAGAAAGGGTAGTAGGTTCAAAGGATCTTTCAAATGTGGAACCGATTAAGATAAATGAAAATCTTATGCTTAATGTCTGTACAACACGTTCTATAGGAACTGTTGTTTCAGTAAAGAAAAATAATGTTGAATTAAAATTGAAGCTGCCGGTCTGTCTGGGAGAAAAAGAAAGAATTGTTATTTCTAGACAAGTAGCTGGAAGATGGAGACTAATAGGATTTGGAACTATTCAATAAATTTATCACGTACAGTATACGTTTGCTGTAACACTTTTACCTGATGGAGTAAGTCTATACACACATGCTCTTCCTGATGTGCCTTTACAATAATCTTGAAGTGTCATGGACTGACCAGGTTCAATAGAGTTAGAAAAAGAAACAGGAGTGATCAAAGAACACGTATCATCGGCAGGAGCTGTCTGAGTACAAGTAACACTTGTCACATTTTCTGAACCAAAATTTCTTACTACTATACTAACAATATCGTGTGAAGCATTGTAGCCAGAACAAAAAGAATCATCTATCTCTATTCCTTGAGTGCTGCGAGTGAATGCTCCCATTGTAAATGTGTAAGCAACCCCAGCCAAGGTGATGGTTATCAATAACATAAGAACAGTTGCTACAACGGCAGATATACCTTTCATTTTCATTAGACCTTTAAATTATTTTTAATTTTCTATATATAAATCTATTCATAAATGTGGAGAAAATAATTATATGAGAATATTGATTGATACAAACTTCTTTATTGACTTGCTGAGGTTTAGAATCAGCTTGGATGAAATATCAACATTAGTACTGGAAAAATGTGACTTGTTTACACTGGATTCTGTTGTGAATGAACTGAAAAAAATAGCAGATAAAAAAACCAGAGACAGCCAATATGCCAAGCTTTCATTAGAATTTATAAAAAATAATCAGATAAAAGTTTTAAAGTCTGAAGGTGGAGCTGATAAAGCAATCTTGAAATTAGCTGATAAAAATACTTTTGTTGCTACAAATGATAGAGAGTTAAGGAAAATCTTAAAAAGGAAGGGAACGAAAACAATTTATATAAAATCGAGAAAACATTTAGGTATAGACTAGGTTGAAAAATGATAGGATTGATATTTGCAGCAGGGATATTAGCTCTAGTTTATTCTATGTATTTGATTTTTCACATAGCAAGACAGCCTTCAGGCAATCAGAAGATGATAGACATTGCTGGTGCTGTGAGGACTGGAGCGACTGCTTATCTGTACAGGCAATATAAAACTTTGCTACCGATTGTTGTTATTGCTGCTCTTATTATTGGATTTGCTTTGAAAAGTTCTATAATTGGATTTGCTTTTGCCTTTGGTGCTTTCTTGTCTGCGTTAGCTGGTTATGTTGGAATGCAGATATCAGTCAGAACAAATGTGAAGGTTGCTGAGAAAGCCAAGAAAGGATTGAAACAGGGATTGAGTCTGGCATTTAAAGGCGGAGCTGTTACAGGATTTTCTGTTGTTGCTTTTGGTCTGCTTGGAGTTTCTATAATGTATTATTTCTTTCAAGATCCTAGTCTCATAGTTGGTTTTGGTTTTGGTGCAAGTTTGATATGTTTGTTCATGAGAGTTGGTGGAGGAATCTATACCAAGGCTGCTGATGTTGGTGCTGACTTGGTCGGAAAAGTAGAAAAGGGAATTCCAGAAGATGATCCTAGAAATCCAGCGGTGATAGCAGATCAAGTAGGTGATAATGTAGGTGATTGTGCAGGAATGGCTGCTGATGTTTTTGAATCTTATGTAGTTACTCTAATTGCTGCAATGCTTTTAGGTTTGTCAATCGGGCCAAAGGGAGTGTTTTTCCCATTGATGATTGGTGCTGTTGCAGTTATTGGCTCTCTTATAGGAGCATTTTTTGTGAAACTTGGAAAAGATAATAATATTTGGAAGGCATTGAACAGAGGAATTTTAGTTACAGCTTTGTTCTCAGCAATTTTCTTTTTCTTTATTTCCAAATACTATCTAAATGATTTGAAATATTTCTTTGCTGCATTGACTGGTTTAGGTGTGACTGTTTTGATTGGAATGATAACAGAATACTATACAGCTAGAGATAGAAAACCTGTAAAGGAAGTTGCAGAAGCTTCAAAGACAGGTGCAGGAACAAACATTATCACGGGAATGGCTGTCGGACTACAAAGTACAATCTTGCCAGTTTTAGTAATAGCTTTAGCAATTTTATTATCATTCAAGTTTGCTGGTGTTTATGGAATAGGATTAGCAGCTTTAGGAATGTTGTCAGTCACAGGAATTATTCTTGCTGTTGATGCATTTGGTCCGATAACTGACAATGCAGGAGGAATAGCAGAGATGGCTGGACTTCCAAAAAATGTAAGGAGAGTGACTGATGCATTAGATGCTGTTGGTAATACTACCAAGGCTGTAACAAAAGGATTTGCAATCGGTTCTGCTGCTCTAGCTGCTCTATCTTTGTTTGTTGCATTTTCAGAAGCAGCTCATCTACAGTTAGCAGACTTGAGTTTGCTAAAGCCAGGTGTTGTGATTGGATTGTTTATTGGTGCTGCATTACCATTTTTATTCTCCTCATTTTTGATGAAAGCAGTCGGAAGAGCTGCGTTTCAGATAGTTGAGGAAGTTAGAAGACAGTTTAGAACAATAAAAGGATTGATGCAAGGTAAAGCTCAACCTGATTATAAAAAATGTGTTGACATAACAACCAGGGCAGCATTAAGAGAGTTTATTATTCCAGGAATTTTGGCTATATCAGCTCCTATACTTGTTGGATTTATTCTTGGTCCTGCCGCACTAGGAGGATTATTGGCAGGAAGTATTGTTACTGGTTTATTGATGGCATTGTTTTTAGCTAATTCTGGAGCAGCATGGGATAATGCTAAAAAGTATATAGAGGATGGAAAGTTCGGTGGAAAGGGATCTGATGCTCATAAAGCAGCTGTCATAGGCGATACAGTAGGAGATCCTTGCAAAGATACGGCAGGCCCTAGTTTGAATCCATTGATAAAAGTCTTGAACATGATTGCATTATTGTTCGCAAGCTTATTTATTTATACAATCATCTAAAGGTATTGGATTATGTACAGAATAATAACAGTTGAAGACAGGATACGAGTTCCGCCTGAGAAATTAGGATCAAATGTCATGGAATCTGTTAAAAAAGCAATAGAGGATAGAGTAGAAGGAATGTTAGATCCTAAAGTTGGTGTAATACTTTCCATGGTTTCTATAGATAAAATTGGAGAGGGTAAAATTTTACCAGAGGATCCTGGTGTATACTACAACGCTGTTTTTAATTTATTGACCTACAAGCCTGAATTGCATGAACTAGTTTATGGAAAAGTTGTAGATAATACAGAATTTGGCGCCTTCATTAGAATAGGAGCAATAGATGGTCTAGTTCATATATCGCAATTGATGGATGATTTTGTAAGTTTTGATGCTAAAAATTCTCAATTTCTTGGAAGAGAAACAAAGAAGATTCTGAAGGAAGGAGATGATGTTCGAGCCAGAATAATAGCAATCTCTTGGGGCGAGCAAAATAAGATTGGTTTGACTATGCGTCAACCATTACTTGGGAACATTGCTTGGGTTGAAGAAGAGAAGAGAAAGAAAAAGAAGGAGAAATAAATGGTAAAAAAATTGCAAGCATGCAGGAATTGTAGAAGATTTACAACAGATAAAACTTGTCCTGTATGTAAGTCAACAAATCTGTCTACGAGTTGGAAAGGATTGGTTGTAATTGTTGATTCTGAAAGTGAGTTTGCAAAAATTCTGAACATAAGCGAACCAGGAAGATACGCATTATACGTTGGTTAAATATGGAAATTACAGTAACTGAAGAAAAGGAAAATCCATTTTTGAAGAGAAAAGAATTAAAATTAAGATTGAAACATCTTAGTTCAGCCACGCCAGCTAAAGCAGATATAGTAAAAGAGTTGGCTGCAAAATATTCTGTTGCAGATGATCAGATTGTTATAAATTATGTTTATTCTGTTAAAGGTCTTTCTGAATCTATAGCTAAAGTGAAAATATTACAGGGAGCTAAATGAAACACAAACCAGTAAAGATGCATGAGATGTACAAAGGTAAAGAGAAGACTAGAAGACTTTGTCCAAGATGCGGTGATAGTTTTTTGGCTCATCATAAGGATAGATTTACCTGTGGAAAATGTGGTTGGACAGAATTTCCAAAAAACTGATTTCACATCAATTCTACTTTAATAGTTCCATCGTCTTGTTTAATGCTCTTTATCCTTAACTTGAATGGAGGATTCTCTATACCTCTCTCCCAAATTTTTTCATTCAATTTCTTATCGATTTTTATCTTATCAGTCTTGAATCTTTTCTCTAATGTTTCTCTAAAAAATATTGAGCAATCTTTTGCCCTTCTCCATCTAGAGTTTTTTACAAGCTTCTTCCTCAAGTTTATAGTCAATATCTTTTCTTCTACCATAAATCTATTTTTAAAATAAAGTTTAAATGTTATTATGATGAAGGCAGTTTCTCCTTTTATAGCCACTGTTTTATTGATAGCTCTGACAGTAAGTGTAGCAGGAGTGGTTGGCTCATTTGTTTATAGTATGATTAAAACACAAAGTGAAGAGACAAGGGAGACTGGTGACAAGGCGGCTAAGTGTGGAAGTGTGTTTTTAGATATAGATGAAGTAAAAACAGACTCTGACCTCAATCCTGTGAATGTAACTCTTTCTTATTCTAATGGAAATGAAGATCTTTACAATTTCACAGTCTATATTATAGATTCTGGAAATAGGATTAGTTCAAACTCAACTCTTACTCCAAATTATACACAATCAAATCCACTTAGTCCTGGAAGGCAAGTTGTTTGGAGCATAGGTACGACAAGTTTATCAGGAACTCTTTTTTCTGTTAGGATAGTTGGTCTGTGTCAGACAGATTATGTAATTTCTTCTGAATGTAAAACAGGTCAAGCTTGTATGAAAAGTTAAACAATATTTAACCTCTTGGGAAAAGCTATTTAAATTGACAATAATAAATTATTTAAAGATAGTATGAAAGGTATCTCTCCAATGATTGCTACTGTATTGATTATAGCGTTTACAATAGCAATCGGTGGAATTATAAGTATATTCATGACTAACCTTACGACAACACAAACAGGAGAGGCAGAGAGAGCATCTGCTGGTACTTCTGAATGTGCAGGTGCTTACATTGATGCCATAAATGTTTCTACAGACACTTCAGGTAGAGACAACATCCTTGTGCATAATCCAAGTAAAAACGCAATTTATGTGACTTCCATATATGACGATTTGGGTAACGTAAATACATCTACATTAGTAGGTGGTCCACAAGACAGACTATTACCAGGTGAAATAAAAGGAATATCTGCCATAAATGTGCCAGGAGCAAATGCTAAGAAATTAACTTTAATAGGCTTCTGTGAAAATACAGCAAACACAACAAACATATCAATTTCAGGAACTTGTCCGAAGGGCGGGTCATGCTGGCCAAAATAATTTTTTAATTTTTTATACTCTTATTCTAGTCCTTCTCCACCTTTTTATAGTGACATTTACTCTTCTTCTTCGAGCTCTTTTCATCCCAAATTTTCTTATATCAGCCCATCTAGGAGCGGCTCTAGTCTTTTTTATTTTTCCAAATTTTATTTTTCTGGCTAAATTTCTCATCGGCATTTTATCAATTTCCTCAATTCTTTTGTTTTTTTAATTGCCAAGTCAATCATATCTTCCAGTTCTTCAAAAACAATTCCTTCACTCCCCTGTTTCTGCATTGCACATATACTATCATCTTCCATCACAGCTATTGTGAGTTTGGAATTGATTGCATTTTCCTCTTCCAATATAGGATCAATCAGATATTTTTTACCGACTTTACAAATGGTGATGTTTATCGGATAATGAACTACAGGCAAATCTTTTTCATAGTCTCCCCTAACAATTTTTTCGTCTTCAATCTTTGGAATTTTTGTATTAAGTAGGGCTGCTATAGCAGCTAATCCAGCAGCGTTCATCAGATTTCCATCATGGTTTATGATGTGTATGTCTACAAAAACACTCCATACTTTTTCCTTTGGTTCTATTACTAAATCCTCCATTTTGATGCACTTAGATTCTCTTATTCCTCTATCAACAACTCTTGCAAGTTCTACCGCATCTTCACTTGGCGGTCCTGATTCAAAATCAGGCGATGCTAATGGAGTGAACTCAGCATTTACAATCAACACCCCTTCTTCAGGTCTGTCTTCAAAAGGTGTTCCTATGTTAAGTTTCACACCTGCTATTACATGCGTTTCACCAATTTTAACAGATGCAGAGCCTTCAGCCTTCTCAATTATGTTTTTCTTTATTTCAATTTTTCTAAATTCATCAAATTCTCTTTCATCAATCCTCTTTCCTTTTTGCATAAGCTCTAAGGCGTATTTTTCTTCCATTATTCTTCACCTTTATATCTTTCTTTCAGTGTCTGCTTCTGAAGTTCAAAAATTTTCTTGCATGAATTTCTGGCATATCCTAAAATTTTAACAATTTCTTCTTTTGTCAAAATACCGTCCATCTGCAATAAAGTTACTAAATTTTTATTAGGAAGCATGGCAAATGCTAAATCTGCTTGACCATTACAATCCTCCTCTCCATTCAAGTCAACTACAAGTTTGTCATCAACCTTTCCAACAGAACAGGCAGTAATCAAGTCTCTCATAGGAATTCCTGCAGTAGCTAGTGCCATAGATAAAGCATTTATTCCAGTTACTCTAGTTGAGCCGTCAGATTGAAGCATTTCTATAAAACCATATATTCCTGCACGAGGGAAATCTTCTAAAAATATTGCTGGTTCTATTGCCAGTCTAATAACTTTTGACAACTCTGTGCTTCTTCTGTCATGGCCTGGTGCTTTTCTATCATCAACAGAGAAAGGTGCCATATTGTATCTTACTTTTAAAACAGATTTGTGATCCTCTTGTAAGAACTTAGGAAAAACACCCTTTGGTCCGTATACAGATGCAATTGCTTCTGTATTTCCAAATCTAACTGAAGCGGATCCATTCGCTCTTTTGACTACATCCAATTTCATTTCTATTTCTCTCATTTCTTCTTCTGATCTTCCGTCTATTCTTTTCATATCTATCCCAAAAATTTTTCTATTTTTTCTGTTAATCCAACTGTATGTGAATCTCTATCAATCATTAAAATAGCTTCAATCGCCTTACTCTTCTCCTCTCCTCTAATCCAAACAACTCCATTCTGCCCGCTAGTTATATCACAGCCTGTTTTATTTTTTATCAAAGTTACCATACTCCCAGCTTTACCTATAATCCTAGGAATTTTAGTTGGAGTTACTTTGACTATAGTACCGTTGATTAATTTTCTTGCTGAATAATCATCCATAGAAACTTGAACAACCATGTTTTTTGTAACTTTTGATACTCTGCAAAATATAATGTCACCAACATCAAAGTATCTGGTTAGGTCAGTTCTGTCTCTGTCTACAAATTCATCTACAGCTTCTGATATTGGTAAGAATGCCATATACGGTGAATTTATATCTACAGACCACCCTGAAATTTCAGTTGTATCAATCACACCAACAATCTTATCTCCTACTCTTGGAGTATATGTTCCAGATAAAGCTGTTACAGAAATTTCATTCTCATCAATCCTAGGCATGCCAAGAACCTTTGAAAAAATTTTATCGCCTTCAAAATAAACACCATTACCAAGCTTCCTTCCTTTTCTTTCTTCCAATTCTTCCCCAGGTAAAACAACTTCTCTTGATTTCATAATGCTTCCCTCTTTACTACTTTTAATTCAAAGTCACCATGAGTAAAACTAGCAACTTTTTGTGTCAGTTCATCCTGAACACCTGCTAATATTTCCATTGTCATTTTTAGACAGTCTGACATCCATTGCTCCTGTTTTACACTCCCACTTTCCTTCAAGATTGAGTGAATTCTACCTGAATATTGGGTGGGAATTCTTATTTCTATTGTAACTTTTTCAAATTTTATTGGTAACAAAACTTTAATAAAGTTTACTATTTTGTCAATTTGGAGTTCTGCATCAATAAAAGGATCTATGTTTACTCCTTTCTGGTCCATTGCATTAAGTATTCTTTGAGGAGGATGTGGTAGATTTGTTTGCGGATTGATGCCTCTTTTTGAGATTATGTTTGCAATTTGCATCTTTTTTTGTTCAACCATTTTCTTTCTCTGTTCTGTAGTCAGCTGAACTTCTCCCTCTTTTATGATTTTTTCAGCTATTTTGTAGACATCTGTAGTTCCAAATGTTTTTTGCAAGTCTGCTGAAGGAACTGCTTCGCTTGTTCTTACATCTCTATAAATTGCAGGATATGCCAAGACATCAGATATGTTCATTTGCTTTCCTTTTTTTATTTCTAGAGCTTTCTCTGCATCTACGAGTATCTCAAACTTCTGTCCTCCAGAACTAAATTTAGCTGTGACAGCCTTATCTACACTTACACCCAAGTAATCACTTTAAAATAGACTTCATATGTTCTTCAGACAATTTCTTAAATCTATCTCCTTTCTTAATAATTGCTAAATCAGGTTCTCCTTCCTTCTTTTCTTTTTCTGTTTTATCTATTATATCCAAAGCCAATGCCACTGCTTCTTTTTCACTCATATTTTCCTTCCATTTCTGATTCAACATTTTATTTGCTAAAGATCCGCCTCTTCCTATTGAAAACGCTCTCCATTCAAATAAAGTTCCTGAAGGATCTGATTCTATGACATGTGGTCCTGACTTGTCTACACCTGCTAATATCAAAGAGATTCCATAAGGTCTCAATCCACCATATTGTGTAAGTACTTGCATTCTGTTTCCTATGTTTTTTGCAAGATTCCAAACGTCTATAGGTTCTCCATAAGTAATCTTATGTGTCTGTGCCCTGATTCTTGACATCTGAACCAGACTTCTTGCATCTGCTATCAATCCAGCTGCCATTGCTGCAACATGATCATCTATCTGATATATTTTTTCTACAGACTCTGCAACTACTAATTTACCTACCGGTTTGATAGTTGCAAAAACGACTCCATCTTTAAAACTAATTGCTAAAGCAGTTGATCCTCTCTTTACAGCTTCTTTTGCATATTCTACTTGAAACAACCGGCCATCTGGACTGAAGACTGCAAATGAACTTTGCTAGAAATTATCTAGACAAATTTGTTCTGTCATAGCCCATATATTCCGGAACAATCTCGACCATATAATCACTTTTTAATTTTCAACCTCCATTATAATTAAGTTTTGATTTTAATTCACTTATATTCTTATGTTATTATAGTTTTCTATTGTTTTTATCAGTTTTTGGTTTTTAATATGATGCGTAAATCCAACATTTTGAGAGAAGGTAATGATGCTTTTCATATTATAGATCCTAAAACCAAACTCCTTTGTATCATTCCAATTCTTTTTGAAAGATATTTTTGTTGGGGTCATTTCTAAATCATTCAACATTTGTCTTATCTCATTAAGAAATTTCAAATGACCATCAATTAGATTGCTCTGTTTGTACATAGAGATTGCAATAAAATGATAATGTTCATTGTTTATAATTGATCCTTCATCATCAAACAGCGCCCTAAGAAATGCCGACTTAATTTCTTTTGTTCCATTTTTAATCCATGTTGGAACTTGAAATTCTTGGGTAGTTCTTCTACCTAGAGGTACCCCAATAAATGAAAGTAGTCTACCAATTACACCTGGGAATTCGATACCATAACATCCGTTATAGAAAAATCTTCTACCATCATGACCAAAAATTAGTTTTGTGTAATTTTCAACTTCTTCAACTAATTCTTTTCTTTGGTTTACATATTTGAAACGTTCCTTACTAACATGACCATCTCCAAAAACATGGCCGGTTAAGGATGCAAGTTGTGGAGTAATATATATTGGTAATCTTGTATTTGCTAACATTTTGTTAAAGGTCAAACCAACTATGCTTTTTTCAGCTTCTAAAAGAGATGTATCAGTAATTTCAAGTAATTTCTTAAGTAAAGATATTTTTATAAAATATGGACTTTTTCTATTGTTGATTAATCTATAACCCCTTCTTATTTTACAAAGACTGCTCCAATCTATGCTAATCTCTTTTGATAGTTTTATGAACCCACCAACTTCTTTGACGGCCTTGCTGATTAAGTCTTTTCTGAAACTATCTTCTAAGTAAACTTTAAAATTATCCGGCAAATCTTCCAATCCAATTAACTTTTCACTCATCTATATAATCTAAAAATTGTTTGCTGTATATACCCGGTTTTGGTAACACCTCACTACCGGTAGTTGAAGTGAAGAAAGAAATATAAGATTGGTTTTTATCAGATTGAATTTATTTTAACTGCATTCAGACTATAATTCCATTTTACACTTATTTTATTTATAGTTCAACCATTGTCTCATTTTATCAAGAGCAAATTGATCAGCTTTTTCATAGAATGTTGACCTTATATCTGCATTATAATCTTCTTCATGCCTAAATGTGAAAGCTAAACCTGGGTCTGAACTTGATTCAAAATATTCATCTATATGGTGTGCACTAATTCCTAAACTACCCAATTGTTTTTTAGCTTCTTCCAAAAATCTGGACTTATATTCGGGTTCTTTTTTCAACAAAGCTTCTAAGTGAAAATAAAGAAACTGTCCAGAACCACAGCCCCAGTGACGTCTACCTGCTTCTTCCCCAATAGCAGATAATGTTGTGCATTTTTCAAATATTTCTGCATTTTCTCTAACACTATTTGGATTTTCCGGTGTATCTGGGAAAACTCCTAAAGTCCTCAACTTTTCTATTGTTTCATTCGTTGCCATATAGCTTCTAAATTAATTAATGTTTATAAACCTTTCTGTTGGTTATTGTTCTTAAGATATATTCAAACATATTCATCTTCAAAAAGTTTGTCGAAGTCTATTTTAATTTCAGTCCTTTTAAAGTTCCAGAAACTGCTAAAATCTTGATTATGACTCTTATATCTCCTAATCGAGAAATCAAACCTAAACCTGCTATCACTTCTGAAACAGATTTATTATTGCATTTGATTACAGCAATTTGTTTTCTTTCATCCCAGAGATTTTTTATAATCCAAATATTCATCTTTGATACTCCATACTCACCATAGAAGTCTAAGAATTGATTCCAGATAGCCGCTTCTAAGTCTGAATAAGAGATTGATTCTTCTGATATAATTTGAAAAGCTACATATCTTTCCTTTTCTCTCAATGTTGGAATCAATATTTTCAGTCTTTCTTTTTGTTTCATTTCAACCACTTCTTAAACCATTTTACAGTATAGTCTATTAATTGTTTTTCACTTTCATAACTAGAAAATGTATGATCACCACCTTTAATGATTTTTAAATTGTTGTGTAACTCTTGAAGTTTTTTACAGACATCTATATTTATCGTCAATTTCTTTCCTACATCTTTGCTACCATAAATAACGATTTTAGGAATTTTTAACGATAAAAGATTTTCAGTTACATCTGGAAACTTATTTTTAACTTCTTTCCAGAAAGGTTTGCCCACGATAAATTCTATCGCTTTTCCATCCCACGAAACTGGTGCATATCCTTGTTTTTCTATAGTTCTAATTTTATTTCCTAATAATACCGCAATAGTTTTTTTAATTGAGATTGATGGGGCCCATAAAACTATTGTAGAAACATATTTTTTATCAACAAGTATTGCGACCAATCCACCTAAACTATGTCCAACTAATCCGATTTTTCTATAGCCTTTACTTTTCATGAATTCTATGGCCTTCTCCAAATCTGATACTTCATCTGAAATAGTCATATTTCTAAACAGTCCCCCACTTTCTCCACTACCACGGAAGTCAAATCTCAGAACAGTAAATCCGTTCCCAACTAACTTTCTTGTAGCATTAACAATCTGTACTTCTCCCTTATACCCTGTAAAACCATGTGCAAAAATTATGGCACGGTTAGTTTTCTTTTTCGGTATATGGAGAATTCCTTTCAGTGTCTCTCCTTGGTTTTTAAAAGTTATAGGAATTTCTTTCATCCGCCGATCAACCTTTTACATTCACTGAAAAAGTTAGTTAAAATTTGGATTGCCATAAATATATCGTGCTTTTTAATCAACAAATAATTTTTTGAATAGCATGAAATTGTACCAACAGAAATTCCAACTTCTGATAAAAGTCTGACAATATATGACATATATCCTGTTACAGTCCATTGAAGCGGAAGATCCAACGAAATAATCTTATATGTTCTCTCTATTTTCAATTCAAGAAAACTGTCACTGATTTTTTTCCATTCATTGTCTGGTATTATGAGTGTTATTTCTTCTTTGTTTATTATCAGTGAGAAGAAGACATCTCTAATTAGTTTTATTTTGTCTTCAATAACTACAGTCTCTTTCAAAGGTAATTTTATAATAAGATAGTCTTCAGGAAGGACTTCTGCTCTTGTTTTTGCATACAACTTCAGCAAATCTTTTGGAATTTTTTCAATTTTCATTTAACAACCTTAATTCCCGGAGAGACCCATTTTTCACTTTTTCTCTCTTTTGACCGATTCAAAATACTTTCAGGAATTTTTGTTATGCTATTTTTAGCTTCACTCAATTCTAACCCCAACTGACTAACCATTGAAATCAAACATTCTGGTGATTTTAGTTCAAAGTGACTTATTGCACCACTACATAAAATAATTTGAGCTTTGAATTTTTTTGCAAGCATGATATTATTTCTCATATTTGACAAGACTTTGCTTCTGCTGTTCTTGTTTGTTATCAAAATTTCTCTAAAATTTATTTCGATTGCAACATCATTTTTAGCAGCTGACCTTACTAAAACATGATTCAATCCAGGATCATATCTTTCATATTCTGGATGTGTGAGAATGTCTACTTCTGGATTCTCACATGCATATCTGTTTAGTTCTATATCTCCACCCCTCACCAACAAGACATCAAATTTTCTTCTTATACTTATCAATTTATCCAATTCTTTTCTGTTTCTTGCTTCAAATCCAAGAAAAATTCCTATCCCAACCTTTCTCTTTATTTTTTCTATGTCTGCATACAATTTTTTTATCTGATTAAAATCTTTGTAATATTCAGCAAAGCATATGCTACTATATCCCAACATTTTAGCTGTGGATGCCAATTGTTCTAAACTACTTTGTCCGCCACTAAATGCAGAATGTAGGTGCATATCAAAGTAACGCATAATTAAAGATAGAATTTAGCTATTTAAACCTCTGGCTTTCTGCTCTTCTCTTATTACTTTCTTTACATATCCAATTTATTTTCGGATCACTCATTATGACCGGATGATTAGGATCAACAAGAACTATCTCAAAATATTTCTGAGTTCCATCTTCTCCTGCATAGTAAGAGTTTAAAACAACCAGATTGACAAATTTTCTCTGTGCTTTATCTTCAGCTATCCATCTTAATGACTTTGGTCTGAATCTAACTAACCCATACTTACTCGGTTTTCTACCTTTCCTTCCATACAATCTTCTTCTTCTAGCACCTTTTTTCACAGTCACTCTTGCCAAGACATATCCTTGCTTAGCTTTGTATCCAACAGACCTTGCTCTATCCAAGCGACTAGGTTTATCTATTCTTTCTACAGTATGTTCTCTTCTCCAGCCTATCATTTTCTCTTTTAACAAGTTCTTATTTTTCCACTGTTTTGCTATATATTGGTACATGCTATTACTCATACTACAATAGTAAGACTTATATTTTTATATTTTTAATAGAATTAAGAGATAGAATGGGAGCTTTGTTCAAACTAATCATTGGTGCTATATTAATGATAGCTGCTGTATGGTGGGTTATACCAGGACAAGGCGGTTCAACTATTCTGATAAAAAGAAATGCGATAAATGATCTTATTTCTTTGTTAAATGCAGGTATTCCTATTGGAGTTTTCTTCATAGGATTATTCGTTGTCTGGCTTGAATTGGATGAAATAAAAATCGAAAGAGAGATAAAATCTGAAGAGAAGAAAAAAAGGAAATAAAGATTTAAGTTTAAGCTGTTTCTAACTTTTATTATGGGAGTAAGTCTAGGGAATATAGTTTCTAAGCAGGAAATAGAGTTAATCACACTTTCTGGTAAAAGAGTTGCTATAGATGCACACAACAACTTGTATCAATATCTCACGATAATCAGGGACAGGATGACTGGTGAGCCCTTGAAAGATA
>Ga0194125_10008719_pt1 | contig 14234 bp, 9 predicted proteins | sample TA2KigC250mmetaG_FD_148626 | JGI IMG/M metagenome (GOLD analysis project Ga0194125, IMG submission 148626) | Freshwater microbial communities from Lake Tanganyika, Tanzania - TA2015034 Kigoma Deep Cast 250m | ecosystem: Environmental > Aquatic > Freshwater > Lake | place: Tanzania: Lake... | reverse complement strand
TATTGACCCTAAAAAGTCAGAGCAAATGGTGCGCGGCACAGTAGTGCTTCCTCACGGCAGCGGCAAGAAAGTGAGGGTCGCGGTTTTTTGCAAGGGAGAAAATGAGCGGGCGGCCAGAGACGCCCAGGCCGATTATGTCGGCAGCAGCGATTTAATTGATAAGGTTTCCGGCGGATTTATGGATTTTGATTGCGTGATTGCCACTCCGGATATGATGAAGGATTTAAGCAAGCTAGGCAAGGTCTTGGGCCCGCGCGGCCTGATGCCCAGCCCTAAAACCGGCACCGTCACCATGGATATCGCCAAGGCTATTGATGAAGTAAAAAAGGGCAAGGTAGAATTTCGCATGGATAAACAGAGCGGCATCCATCTTTCAGTAGGCAAGATTTCCTTTCCCGAAGAAAAAATTTATGAAAACGCCCTGAAGGTTATTGACGCCATAAATGAGGCCAGGCCCGCGTCAATTAAGGGCAGGTTCTTAAAGAGCCTGTTTATCTCCTCTACTATGAACCCGGGATTACGCTTAAACATTTAAGATGAAAAAATTAGGCTTATTATTTAAAGATACCTCCGAGCAGCAGATTAAAGACAGCTTAAAAGAGTCGGAGAGCGTTTTCATCATGAATTACTCCAAGGTATCCAGCCCGGATTTAAGCAACCTGCGCCAGTCTTTGAGAGGCATGCAGGCCAGGATTTTTATGGTCAAGAACAGCGTGGCCAGGCGCGCCCTCAAGGATTCGGGATTAGATACCCTGGTTAAAACTATAGAAGGCCCCTGCGGATTGGTATTTATTAAAACAGAGCCGGTGGATGTCTCGCGCGTATTATGCGAATTTGCCCGCAGCCACGAATTATTAAAGCTATGCGGCGGATCTTTACAAGATAGGATCCTGGACCAGAAGGATATTGAGGCGCTCTCCAAGCTGCCCACAAAAGAGGTATTAAGGGCGCAGCTGGTGGCAATCCTCAATTCGCCGCTGTCACGGATGACCATGGTATTAAAGAAGAATTTAAATTCGCTGGTTTATATCTTGGAAGAGAAGCAAAAAAAAGCAAGGTAGTAGTATGTTAAAACCGAGTATCAGAATATCAGATTAACAGAACGAGATTATCAGAGAACCAGATTATCAGAAAGAACGCGTAATTTCTCCGTTTCTGATATTCTAATAATCTGCTGCTCTCGCTCTGATATTCCGATAATCTGATATTCGCAATTAACAAAAATATAACACATATTGTACGAGGAGGGAGGCAAAATGAGCGAGAAATTACAAAAGATAAGCCAAGAGCTGGATACCTTGACTGCCCTGGAATTATCAGAGCTGGTGAAGATGAAGAAAGAAGACTGGGGTGTTTCTGACGCCATGCCGATGATGGCGGCAGCGGTTTCTCAGGGCGCGGCCGGCGCACCAGCGGCTGCCGCGGAAGAAAAGGTCGCCTTTACCGTGGTTTTAGCCAGTGCCGGCGGAAATAAAATCGCGGTCATCAAGGAAGTCAGGACAATGACCAGTTTAGGCTTAAAGGAAGCTAAGGATTTGGTAGATGGCGCGCCCAAGCCGATAAAGGAAAGCGTACCCAAGGCTGAAGCCGAAGAGATGAAGAAGAAACTGGAAGCAGCCGGCGCCACGGTTGAATTAAAATAACACGGATGTACACGGATAAAACACGGATACACACGGATAAAAAGCATTGTCCGTGTAATGAGCAAAGCAAATGATGATTAAGCATAAAAATTTCGGCAAACTGAAAGAGGTTTACGAACTTCCCAATCTTCTGGACGTGCAGCTTGAGGCTTACCGGGAGTTTCTCCAGATGAATGTTTCCGTTCAAGAGAGGAAGCTCCGCGGGTTGCAGGAAGTATTTGAAGAGATATTCCCCATAGAGAACGCTAACCGCTCGGTAAAAATAGAGTTTGTCAGCTACTCTTTGGGCAAGCCCCGCTATGATATCGGTGAATCTAAGCGCCGGGCCTTGACCTTTGGGGCGCCGCTTAAAGTAAAATTCCGGCTGACTACGCCTCGCGAGACCAAAGAGCAGGATGCCTATTTTGGCGAGATTCCCCTGATGACCGAAACCGGCACATTTATCATTAATGGAGACGAGCGGGTAGTGGTCAGCCAGCTGCAGCGTTCACCCGGGGTTTCTTTTGAGGAAGAGGTCCATCCCACCGGCAAAAGGATATATTACGGCCGCATTATCCCTTATCGCGGCGCCTGGCTGGAGTTTAAATATGATTTATCCGAGACTATCCTGGCCTATGTGGACAGGCGCAGGAATTTTCCCGCCACGCAAATTTTGCGGATACTGGGATTTGGCACTGACCAGGATATTATCGCGGCGTTCGGCAAGGAATACCCCGAGATAACCAATACCTTAAAGAAAGATTATACCAAGAATAAGGAAGACGCTTATTTGGAGTTTGACCGCAAGATGCGGCCGACTGAACCGGTAACCCGCGAGACCGCGGAAAACCTGTTTTACCGCTTATTCTTTGACCCGGCCAGGTATGACTTGGAAAGGGCGGGCAGGTTTATCCTGAACCGCAAATTAGTCATGGATGTTTCCCTGGAAAAAAGAATCCTTGATTCCGCCACCGTGGTTAAGGTAATTGAGTATTTGATTAAGCTCCAGGAAGGCATCGGTAAGATTGACGACATTGACCACTTGGGGAACCGCCGCATTAAGACCGTCGGCGAGTTAGTGCAGAACCAGGTCAGGATCGGCCTGGCCAGGGTTGAGCGCTCAATAAGGGAAAGGTTAAGCATCCTGGGCGATTTTGACAACCTCAATGTCCATTATTTGATAAATTCAAAGTTATTATCTAACCAGATTCGCGATTTCTTTGCCCGCAGCCAGCTGTCCCAGTTTATGGACCAGGTAAATCCATTGGCGGAAATGACCCATAAGCGCCGCTTGAGCGCTTTAGGGCCGGGCGGTTTATCCCGCGAACGCGCGGGATTTGAAGTCAGGGACATCCATCCTTCGCATTACGGCCGGATTTGCCCCATTGAAACCCCGGAAGGCCCAAATATCGGTTTAATTTCATCTTTAAGCTGTTATGCCCGGATAAACCCCCTGGGGCTGCTGGAGACGCCTTATCGTAAAGTAGAAGAAGGCCGGGTCACCCGCAAGATTGAATATTTGACCGCGGACATAGAAGAGGAAAAGGTGATTGCCCAGGCGAATATTCCCCTGGATACTGACGGCACATTTATGCAGCATGATATTTCCTGCCGCTATAAAGGCGATTTCCCCAAGGTCCCGCCCAAGCAGGTTGAATATATGGATGTTTCGCCCAAACAATTAGTTTCTGTAGCCGCTTCTTTAATTCCGTTCTTAGAGCATGATGACGCCAACCGCGCGCTAATGGGTTCAAATATGCAAAGGCAGGCAGTGCCTTTAATGATGACTGAGGCGCCTTTGGCAGGGACAGGTATGGAAGCCAAGGTGGCCAGGGATTCAGGTACCGTGATAGCGGCAGAGGCACCCGGCAGGGTCACTAACGTGGACGCCGCCTCTATTACTATAGGTAAGAAGATATACCATCTGAAAAAGTTTCTCCGCACCAACGCCGATACCTGTTTAAATCAAAGGCCGATAGTCAAATTGGGCGAGCGCGTGGAAAAAGGCCAGGTGATTGCCGATGGCGTAGCTACGAGAAACGGCGAATTGGCCCTGGGTAAGAATCTATTGTGCGCCTTTATGCCCTGGCGGGGATATAATTTTGAAGACGCCATCCTGATTAATGAAAAGATAGTCCGAGAAGACCTCTTTACCTCTATACATGTGGAAGAGTTTGAGATTGAGGCTACTGAGACGCGCCTGGGAAACGAAGAGGTTACGCGCGATATTCCCAACGTCAGCGAGGAGGCCTTGAAGAATTTAGACGAGACCGGGGTAGTCCGCGTCGGCGCCGAAGTCGGGCCGGGAGATATCCTGGTCGGCAAGGTCACTCCGAAAACCGAATCCGAGCTTTCCCCCGAGGAGCGGTTATTGCGGGCAATCTTTGGGGAAAAGGCCTCGGATGTGCGGGACACTTCCCTGACTGTGCCTCCGGGCGTAGAAGGCATGGTGGTGGATGTGCACGTATTCCAGCGCAAAGACCGCGGCAGAAAGTCCAAAGAGGAAAAGACCAAGGAGCTGGCCAGGGTTAAGGAGTTGAAGGCTTACTACAAGCAGGAGATAGAGTTTGTGCAGACGGAAAAAATCAGCCGCTTGAGCCAGTTGTTAGGCGTGGATAAATCCCGCGTAGAAAAAACGGATTACAGCGATAATGAAGAAGCCAAGATTCTGGCGGATTCCTTTGACGAGCAGATACAGGAATTATTAGCGGAACAGGAGCAGGAAATTGACAAGGTAAAGCGCGGGGATGAATTGCCCGCCGGCGTCTTAAAGAGAGCGGTGGTTTACGTGGCCATAAAACGTAAGTTAGCCGAAGGCGATAAATTAGCCGGCAGGCACGGCAATAAAGGGGTGGTGGCGCGGATAGTGCCGGAAGAAGATATGCCTTATCTGCCGGACGGCACGCCTATTGAAGTTGTGCTTAATCCCCTGGGTGTTCCTTCGCGTATGAATGTGGGCCAGATTTTAGAGACCCATTTAGGCTGGGCAGCCAAGGTTTTAGGGATGCAGGTAAGTTGCCCGGTTTTTGACGGCGCCACAGAAGATGAGATTAAGGAGATGCTCAAGAAAGCGGAGTTACCCGAAGACGGCAAGATTAACCTTTACGACGGCTATAACGGCCAGTCTTTTGACCAGAAGATTACCGTGGGATATATCTATATGATGAAACTGGTGCACCTGGTTGACGATAAAATCCACGCCCGCTCTATCGGCCCTTATTCTTTAGTGACCCAGCAGCCTTTAGGCGGCAAGGCGCAATTCGGCGGCCAGAGATTGGGCGAAATGGAAGTTTGGGCTTTAGAGGCATACGGCGCGGCATTTACCTTGCAGGAGATGCTGACGGTAAAAAGCGACGATGTTTCCGGCAGGACCAAAATTTATGAGGCTATCGTCAAGGGCGAACAGCGCCTGGCCCACGGCACGCCGGAGTCGTTTAATGTGTTAATCAAGGAATTACAGGGTTTGGGTCTGGATGTGCGGACAGAAAAGGCCAAGTAACACGGATTCTCGCGGATAAAAACACGGATTCACACGGACAAAGCTTTTATCCGTGCTTATCCGTTCTTTTATCCGTGTATATCCGTGCAATGAGGAGCGTAAGCGACGAATGGAAGAACACGTTTTATTTGACAGTATTTCCATAAGGATTGCTTCAGGGCAGGTAATCCGGTCCTGGTCCAAGGGCGAGGTAAAGAAGGCGGAGACTATAAATTACCGCACCTTGAAGCCGGAAAAGGACGGTTTATTCTGCGAGAAGATTTTCGGGCCGGTGCGCGACTGGGAATGCAATTGCGGCAAATATAAGGGTATCAAGTTTAAAGGCATTACCTGCGACCGCTGCGGGGTAACCATAGACCGCTCCAGCGTAAGAAGGGAGCGCATGGGGCATATTGAATTAGCCACCCCGGTTACGCATATCTGGTTCTTTAAGGCTGTGCCCAGCAGGATGGCCGCCTTATTAGATATCAGCCTCAGGGACCTGGAAAAAATAATTTATTACGAAGAATACGTGGTAATTGATCCGGGCAATACGCCCTTAAAGAAGAAGCAGCTTTTAAGCGAAGAAGAATACCAGGAGGCGCTGGCTAAATACAGCACGAATTTTAAGGCCAAAATCGGCGCTGAAGCGGTGCGGGATTTATTAAGGGAATTAGACCTGGATACCTACGGCCGTAAATTACACCGCGATTTGGAAAAATCCAAAGAGATATTGGGGAACCGTAAGACTTTGAAGACCCTCAAAATTGTGGAAGATTTTAAGAAGTCGGTGAATAAGCCCGAGTGGATGATTATGGAAGTTTTGCCGGTTATCCCGCCGGATTTGAGGCCGCTGGTGCCTTTGGACGGCGGCAGATTTGCCACCTCTGACCTAAATGATTTATATCGCCGCTTGATTAACCGCAACAACCGCCTGAAGAAGCTTATTGAGTTAAACGCTCCGGAGATAATTATCCGTAATGAAAAACGCATGCTCCAGGAAGCGGTGGACGCGCTTTTGGATAACGGACGTCACGGCCGCGCAGTGATGGGCGCGAATAACCGGCCGTTAAAGTCGCTTTCCGATATGCTTAAGGGCAAGCAGGGCCGTTTCCGCCAGAATCTTTTAGGTAAGCGCGTGGATTATTCCGGCCGCTCGGTAATTGTGGTAGGCCCGGATTTAAAACTGCATGAATGCGGCTTGCCCAAGCAGATGGCCCTGGAGTTATTTGAGCCGTTTATTATCAAGAAACTGCGGGAAAAAGGCTTTGTGCACACCATTAAGGGCGCGCGCAGAATGGTTGAGCGCGGAAAGATTGAAGTCTGGGATATCCTGGATGAAGTAATCAAAGACCACCCGGTGCTTTTAAACCGCGCACCTACCTTACACCGCCTGGGTATTCAGGCCTTCCAGCCGCTTTTAATTGAAGGAAAATCCATTAAAATCCACCCCTTAGTCTGCACTGCCTTTAACGCTGATTTTGACGGCGACCAGATGGCCGTGCATGTGCCTTTATCCCTGGAATCTCAGCTTGAGGCAAAAATCCTGATTCTTTCCAAAAATAATATTTTTTCTCCCGCGGACGGCAGGCCTATTGTTACCCCCACGCAGGATATTGTTTTGGGCCTGTCTTATCTTTCCAAGGAAAAACCCCAGTCAAAAGGGGAAAATACCATGTTTGGCAATGCCGATGAAGTGCTCGTTGCCTATGAAGATAAGGCCATAGATTTACACGCCCAGATAAAATTAAGGATAGATAATTTATTCGATTTAGACGAGAAGAAAAACATCGCGGGAAAACAGATGCTCGCAACCACCGTGGGCAGGGTAATTTTTAACCAGCTTCTGCCTAAGGAATTCGGTTTCGTCAATAAGGAGTTAAATAAGTCTAACGTGGGCGAGGTAGTGACTGAATGTTATAAGCGTTTCGGCCATGACCGGACTATCCAGTTACTTGACGATATTAAAAGGCTGGGGTTTGATTCGGCTACCATGGGGGGCATTTCTATCGGTATTAATGACTTGCAAATCCCTAAGGCAAAAGATGATATTTTAAAAGAGGTCAGGGGAGAAGTCGCGCGCGTGGAAGAGCAGTATCATAAAGGTATTATCACCGATTCGGAGCGCAAAAGCAAGATTATTGATATCTGGACCCACACTACCGATAAAATCTCCGATGAGCTATTTAAACAGATGGAGCCTTTTAACCCCATATTTATGATGGCTAATTCAGGGGCAAGAGGTTCGCGGCTGCAAATCCGGCAGCTGGCGGGCATGCGCGGATTGATGGCCAAGCCCTCGGGTGAAATTATTGAATCACCGATTACCGCGAATTTCCGCGAAGGCTTAACCGTTTTGGAGTATTTTATCTCCACTCACGGCGCGCGCAAGGGCCTGGCGGATACCGCCTTAAAGACCGCGGATGCCGGCTATCTTACGCGCAGGCTGGTGGATGTGGCCCAGGAAGTAATCGTGAGCGAAGGCGATTGTGGCACGCTGAACGGGATTACGGTTTCCGCGATTATTGAAGGCGATGAAGTGGTGGTCAGCCTTAAGGACCGGATTGTCGGCAGGGTCGCGCTGGATAACGTCGTGGACATTATTACCGACGAGGCCATAGTAGAGCAGGGCGCGGAAATCACCGAAGAAAAGGCCGATATGATTGAGAAATTAGGCATAGAAAAAATCCGTATCCGCAGCGTCCTGACCTGCGAATCGCCCATAGGGGTTTGTACTAAATGTTACGGCAGGAACCTGGCCAGCGGCAGGTTGGTGGAGTTAGGCGAGGCAGTAGGGGTAATTGCCGCCCAGAGCATCGGCGAGCCCGGCACGCAGTTGACTATGAGGACGTTCCATATCGGCGGCACCGCTTCCAGGGTCGTAGAGCAGTCTTTTATAAAGTCTAAGAACAAGGGAATCGTCAAATACCATAACCTGAGGGTCGCCGAAAAGAACAAAGGTTCTATTGTTTTAAACAGGAACGGCTCCATCAGCATAAATGATAAGCAGGGAAGGGAATTAGAGCGTTATACCTTGCCGCAGGGCACTGTCCTGAGCATAAAAGATGGCGGAGAACTGCCCAAGGGCGTGCTCTTTGCGCAATGGGACCCTTATACCTTACCTATTCTAACCGAAGTCAACGGGCGGGTAAAATATGAAGACCTGCGGGAGGATATCACAGTCAGGGAAGAATTGAATCCGGTGACTAAGCTGACCGAGCGCGTAGTAGTGGAACATAAGCAGGAATACCATCCGCAGATTGTTATTCTTGATGAAAAGGAAGAAGTATCGGGTATTTATCCCATACCCATAGGCTCGCATATACTGGTAAAGGACGGGGAAAAGGTGGAGGCAGGCGAGCTTTTGGCCAAAATCCCGCGCCTGGTAGTAAAGACCAGGGATATCACCGGCGGCCTGCCGCGCGTGGCGGAATTGTTTGAGGCCAGGCGCCCCAAAGACCCGGCGATTATCAGCGAAATAGACGGGTTTATAGAATTCGGCGAGACCAAAAAAGGCCAGCGCGTGATTATCGTCAAGTCTTCCACGGGCATGCAGCGGGAATATATTATCCCGCACGGCAAGCACCCCAATGTGTATAAAGGCGACCGAGTAATTGCCGGGCAGCAGTTGACTGACGGTCCGGTAGTCTTACAGGATATCTTAAGGGTCTGCGGGGATAAGGCGCTGCAGGAATACCTGGTGAATGAAGTTCAGGAAGTTTACCGGCTCCAGGGCGTGCGCATTAACGATAAGCATATTGAGTTAATTATCCGGCAGATGTTAAAGAAGGTAAAGATTGAGGACCCCGGCGATACGGAATTTTTGGCGATGCAGCAGGTGGATAAATGGAGGTTCCAGAAAGAAAATACCCGGATTAATAAAAAGGGCGGCAAGCCCGCGCAGGCTACGCCTCTGCTTTTAGGGATTACCAAGGCGTCGCTGACCACGGAAAGTTTTATTTCCGCGGCCAGCTTTCAGGAGACTACGCGCGTTTTGACCGACGCCGCGGCCTCGGGTAAAACAGACGAATTATGCGGCCTGAAAGAGAACGTGATTGTGGGCCACTTGATTCCGGCGGGAACAGGTTTTCGCAGCCACCGCGAGATAGAAATAGTAAAAATACCAGCAACCAAAGGAGTAGAGTAGTTAGCGGGTGAGTGGGTAAGCCGGTGTGCCAGTTTAACCGGCTAACCGGCTAACCGGCTAACCGGCTAACAAATTATGCCGACTATAGGACAACTGATCAGGTGGGGCAGGATATCAAAGAGAAAGAAAACTAAATCACCGGCTTTAAAGGCCTGTCCGCAGAGAAGGGGCGTCTGTCTTCAGGTGCGCACTATGACCCCGAAGAAGCCCAACTCGGCCTTAAGAAAGATTGCCAGGGTAAGGCTAACTACCGGCATAGAAGTTACTTCGTATATACCCGGCGAAGGACACAATTTGCAGGAGCATTCTATAGTTTTAGTCAGGGGCGGCAGGGTAAAGGATTTGCCTGGCGTCAGGTATCATATTGTCAGGGGCACCCTGGATGCCGCGGGAGTGAACCAGCGTAAGAAGTCGCGCTCCAAGTACGGGGCGAAGCGACCCAAATAACATGTATCCCTCGCCTGAACACTTGAAGATTTCTTACGAAATCTTCTGCGTAGACTTCGGGATAAATTCGCAGACGCTGGAAACAATTAACGAGGCAGCTACAATTTACGTCGTTACACTCCGTAAATTGTCTGCTCATTTATGAGAAGAAGAAAAGCGCAGGAAAGAGAAGTTTTAGCTGACCCGAAGTTTCACAGCAAGGTACTGGGTAAGTTTATTAATATGCTGATGCTGGAAGGCAAGAAGGCAGTTGCCGAGAAGATTGTTTACGGCGCATTTGAAATCATAAAGAAACAGCTGAACGAGCCGGATGTGTTGAAGGTTTTCAATAAGGCGATAGATAATGCCCGGCCAAGGCTGGAGGTAAAACCCCGGCGCGTAGGCGGGGCGACTTATCAGGTGCCGATAGAAGTCAGGCAGGAGCGCGGCACTTCCATCGCGCTGCGCTGGATCAGGGATTTCGCCAAAGGCAAAAAAGGCAAGACCATGGAAGAGAAGCTTGCCGAAGAAATACTCGCTGCCTATAAGGCGGAAGGCTCGGCCATTAAGAAAAGAGACGAAACGCATAAGATGGCGGAGGCAAATAAGGCGTTCGCGCACTTTAGGTGGTAAGTGAGGACACGACTTACGGAATGAAATGAACGTAAGTCGTTTGTCCGAACTTATCCCGACGAATATATCAAAATTGTCGTAAGAGAATTTTGATATATCTTATGAGTCGGGAGATTAAAGCATATGATGAAAAAGATACCTTTAGATAAATTAAGGAATATCGGTATTATCGCGCATATAGATGCCGGTAAGACCACAACTACCGAGCGTATACTTTTTTATACTGGTAGGACCTATAAAATCGGCGAAGTGGACGAGGGCACGGCGACGATGGACTGGATGGTTCAGGAGCAGGAAAGAGGCATTACTATTACTGCCGCCTGTACTACCTGCTATTGGCGCGACCTGCGCATTAATATTATTGATACTCCCGGCCACGTAGATTTTACCGTAGAGGTAGAGCGTTCGCTGCGGATATTGGACGGCGCGGTAGTTGTTTTTTGCGGAGTGGGCGGAGTTGAACCGCAGTCAGAAACCGTCTGGCGCCAGGCTGACCGCTATCAGGTGCCCAGGATCGCCTTTGTGAATAAATTGGACCGGGTGGGCAGCGATTTTTTTGAGGTGGTCGCGCAGATGCATAAAAAATTAGCGGCTAATGCCGCGGCAATCCAACTGCCTTTGGGCAGAGAGGAAAATTTAAAAGGCGCGGTTGACCTAGTGGAGAGAAAAGTTATCAGGTACACGGATGATTTAGGCAAGGAATTTGTAGTAGAAGATATTCCCGCGGAGCTGAAAGAAGAAGCGGAGAAATACCATAATATCCTGCTGGAGAGGCTGGCAGAGGTGGACGACGTGATTATGGATATGTTTGTGCACGGTAAAGAGATTAGCGCAGGCCGCCTTAAAGAAGCGATCCGGCGCGCGACCATAGCGAATAAATTCGTTCCTGTCCTCTGCGGTTCGTCACTGCGCAATAAAGGCATCCAGACTTTAGTTGACGCGGTTTGCGATTACTTGCCTTCGCCGCTGGATGTGCCGGCGATAAAAGGGACAAATCCCGATACCGGCGAGCACGAGGAGATTGTTACCGCGGATAAGGCGCCCTTCTGCGCTTTATGTTTTAAGGTGACCACCGACTCTTATGTAGGTAAGCTTAATTATATTAGAGTTTATTCCGGCACCTTAAAATCGGGCCAGCACGTTTATAATTCCACTAAAAGGCAGGATGAGCGGGTAACTAAGCTGGTCCAGATGCACGCCAACCGCCAGGATATCATTGAAGAGATATCGGCGGGAGAAATCGCCGCGGCAGTGGGTTTAAAAGATACCAAGACCGGCGATACGCTTTGCAATGAATCTAATCCGATTTTAATTGAGGCAATGCGTTTTCCCGAGCCGGTAATTCAACAGGCAATAGAACCCAAGACCAAGCAGGACCAGGAAAAATTGGGCCTGGCCTTACATAAACTGGAAGAGGAAGATCCCTCTTTTCGCGTGACCTATAATAACGAGACCGGCCAGACGATTATCGCCGGGATGGGGCAGTTGCACCTTGAGATAATTATTGACCGGATGATGCGGGAATTTAATGTCGCGGCCCAGGTGGGCGCGCCGCAAGTGGCCTACCGCGAGACGATTACCAGGAAGGTGGTTTCAACGGGTAAATTTATACAGCAGAGCGGCGGCCGCGGCCAATACGGCCATGCCGTAATTGAAATGGAGCCTCAGGAAATGCCGGGTGCCGGCGTTACTTTTGACGATAAGATAAAAAGCGGCGCTATTCCGCGCGAATTTATACCTTCGGTAAAACAGGGGATTATGGGCGCCTCAAAGAGCGGGTGCCTGGCCGGTTATCCGGTTACCGATGTAAAAGTCACCCTTGTTGACGGCTCGTTCCACGAAGTGGATTCTTCGGAAATGGCCTTTAAGATGGCCGGCGCGATTGCCTTTAACGACGGGCTGAAAAAGGCGAATTCCATTTTATTGGAGCCGATTATGGATATGGAAGTAATTGTCCCGGAGGAATATATGGGCCAGGTAATCGGGGATTTAAACGCCCGCCGGGCAAAGATAGTTTCCATAGCCACGCGCCTGAATGTGCGCATCATCAAGGCGTATGTACCGTTAGCGGAAATTTTTAACTATGCCACGGCATTGCGTTCGTTGACACAAGGCCGTGCATCCTATACAATGGAGCCCTCATTTTATGCTGAGGTGCCTTCACATATAGCGGATAAGGTTATGACAGGTACGGCAACAGCGAGGTTTTAATTTAGTTAGCCGGTTAGCCAGTTAGCCAGTTAGCCAGTTAAACAGGCAGACAGGCAAACCGGTAAACAGGCAAACTAGAAATAGGAGGTGTATTAAAATGGCTAAAGAGAAATTTGTCAGGTCAAAACCGCACGTAAATATCGGGACCATCGGCCATATTGACCATGGTAAAACACTTTTGACTTCCGCGATTACGCACGTATTGGCCAAGTTAGGCAAGGCCCAGGTCAGGGAATATGCGGATATAGCCAAGGGCGGGGCGGTAAGGGACGCTTCCAAGATTTTAACTATCTCCGTGGCCCACGTTGAATACGAAACGGATAACCGTCACTACGCGCATATTGATTGCCCGGGGCACGCCGATTATATCAAGAATATGATTACCGGCGCCGCGCAGATGGACGGCGCGATACTGGTGGTATCCGCGGCTGACGGCCCGATGCCCCAGACCCGCGAGCATATTCTTTTGGCCAGGCAAGTAAACGTTCCGGCAATCGTAGTGTTTATCAATAAGATTGACGTGGTGCAGGATAAGGAATTGATTGACCTGGTGGAAATGGAAGTAAGGGAGCTCCTGACTAAATACGGTTTTCCGGGAGACAAGACCCCGATTATCAGGGGCAGCGCTTTAAAGGCCATACAGGCAGCCGGAGACAGCAACAGCCCTGATGTTAAACCGATTTTGGATTTAATGAAAGCTGCGGATGAGTTTATTCCCATCCCGGTGAGGGATTTGGATAAGCCCCTATTGATGGCGGTAGAAGACGTTTTTAGCATTGAAGGCCGCGGCACAGTAGGCACCGGAAGGATTGAACGCGGAAAAGTAAAACTTAATGACGAGGTAGAGCTGGTGGGCTTAAGGCCGGAAGTCAAAAAGACGGTAGTTACGGGAATTGAAATGTTCCGTAAGATTCTTGATGAAGGCCAGGCCGGTGATAATGTGGGTTTGCTTTTAAGAGGTGTGGATAAGGATACCATAGAAAGAGGTATGGTTATCGCCGCGCCCAAATCCATTACTCCGCATACTAAATTCAAAGCCCAGATTTACATCCTGACCAAGGAAGAAGGCGGAAGGCATACGCCGTTTTTTGCCGGCTACAGGCCGCAATTCTATTTCCGCACCACCGATGTTACCGGTTCGGTCAAACTTCCTGAGGGCGCGGAAATGGTTATGCCCGGGGATAATGTCAGCCTGGAAGTGGAATTGATTACGCCTATTGCTATGGAAAAGGAATCGCGTTTTGCTATTCGTGAAGGCGGCCATACGGTAGGCGCAGGAGTAGTTACGGAGATAATTGCTTAAACTTAGATGGACACGCAAAAGATACGCATAAAACTAAAAGCCTACGATCACCGCCTGTTAGACCAGGCGGTGATAGAAATCGTGGAGACGCTTCGGCGCACAGGCGCCAGGATGTCCGGGCCATTGCCTTTGCCGACCAAGCGCGAGATTTATACGGTGCTGCGTTCCCCGGTCATTGATAAAAAGTCGCGCGAGCAATTTGAATTATCCACGCACAAGCGGCTCATTGATATCATTGAGCCGACCGCTAAGACCATTGACGCCTTGAGGAAATTGAATCTTCCGGCAGGGGTGGATGTTGAAATTAAGTGATTCGTTAGCCCGTTGCCAGTTAACCCGTTATCATTTTAACAGGCTAACAGGCTAACAGGCTAACAGGCTAACAAAGATATGATAGGTTTACTTGGTAAAAAG
>Ga0194125_10008714_pt1 | contig 14246 bp, 11 predicted proteins | sample TA2KigC250mmetaG_FD_148626 | JGI IMG/M metagenome (GOLD analysis project Ga0194125, IMG submission 148626) | Freshwater microbial communities from Lake Tanganyika, Tanzania - TA2015034 Kigoma Deep Cast 250m | ecosystem: Environmental > Aquatic > Freshwater > Lake | place: Tanzania: Lake... | reverse complement strand
GATATTTGAATTTGCTCCGAACTCCCCATTGGCGATTTACCAAAGACCAATGGGAACCCGAAGTTTGGGGTAAAGTGATTAGGAAGGTTGGAGAGGAGGGATTGATTTATTGCGCCCTTGAGATTTCAAGAGAAGAACACTCTATCCTGCCCGGAGTCTGTGGCTTCGATTTTCTAAAGAGGAAAAGAAAGAAACCCACCCTTGAAATGGCGCAGGAGATGGTTCAGAATGCCGTCCTTTTTGCCGTTCGCCGATATCGAGAAAAAGGGATCGAACCCACCATGGCCTTCATCCGGGAAGGTCCCTACGCCGTCCCTGTTCATATATCCAAATAATTTTTCATCACGATCTTGTCACCTTCGAATCATGAAAGACCTTGACTTCAGGTCGAGGCAACGGTTACGAAACCCGTTTCGTTTAACGTCAGGGGGCTACGTCAAATTCTTGAAACCAACGAGATAACCGAATGACGATACGGGCGTCGTTACCCTAACCGTTAACCGGAACTGCTTTTTTCTAAGCAAGCAATTAATCTTCAAAGGTGGCCCCGGTAGAAGCGGATTGGACGAGTTTCGCATATCTTTTCAAATAACCCTTCAATGCCTTCTTTGGCGGTTTCCACCGGGATAACCTCTTCTTCAATTCAGCATCAGAGACGAGGAGATTCAATTTCTTTCCGGGGATATCGATCTCGATGAGGTCTCTATTCTGAACCACTGCAATGGGGCCTCCCTCTGCAGCCTCTGGAGAGATGTGGCCGATTGCAGCACCCCGGCTCCCTCCTGAAAAGCGGCCGTCTGTAATCAGGGCAACATCCCTATCTCTACCGGTACCGACGATGGCAGAAGTTGGAGCTAACATCTCTCGCATCCCCGGCCCACCCTTTGGTCCTTCATATCGAATGACAATCACTTCACCCTTTTGAATCTTTCTGTTCAAGATTACCTTCAGGGCCTCATCCTCAGAATCGAAGACCCTGGCTGGACCTTGATGTTTGAGCATGGCAGGATCGACGGCTGACTTTTTAACCACTGCACCTTCAGGAGCTAAATTTCCGAATAAGACTGCAAGACCTCCGGTTGTGTGATAGGGGCATTCAAAAGGACGGATTACCTCAGGATTACGAACCTTCTTCCCTTTTAGATTTTTTTCGACTGTTTTCCCTGTAACGGTCAAAAGATCTTTATGAATGAGGCCTCCGCGAGTGAGTTCTAATATCAGCGCTGGGATACCTCCAGCCTGATGAAGATCTTGAAGATGATGGGGCCCTCCAGGCGACATATTACAAAGATGGGGGGTCTTATCACTGATCTCGTTAAAGGTGTGAAGGGAGAGTTTTATTCCTGCCTCCTTTGCGATGGCAGGAAGGTGAAGCGAGGTATTGGTTGATCCACCAAAGGCCATGTCCACAGTGATAGCGTTTTCAAAAGCAGATTGAGTAAGGATTTGAGAGGGACGAAGGTTTTTTTTAACTAATTCCATAATCTGTATACCTGTCTCCTTAGCCAATCGAATTCGCTCCGCCAATACCGCGGGGATGGTGCCATTATATGGAAGGGCGAGACCAAGAACCTCGGCGAGACAGTTCATCGAGTTTGCGGTAAACATTCCTGCGCAAGAGCCGACCCCAGGGCAGGCACAGCCTTCAGCCTCTCTCATCTCCTCCAAGGTCATCTCACCAGTTTTCACCTTGCCGATCCACTCAAAGACCGTGATCAAATCGATCTGTTTTCCTTGAAACTCCCCGGTGAGCATGGGACCACCACTTACGAGAATAGTTGGGATGTTGATTCGTGCTGCTGCCATTAACATTGCAGGAACGATCTTGTCGCAGTTTGGAATGAGCACCAAACCATCGAAGGGATATGCCATTGCCATCGATTCAATCGAGTCAGCAATCAACTCCCTTGAACTGAGGGAGTACTTCATTCCCTCATGACCCATGATGATCCCATCACAAACTCCAATGGTGAAAAACTCAAGGGGGGTTCCACCTGCCATGCGGATTCCGGCTTTCACAGCGCTTGAAATTTGGTGTAGATGGAGATGACCGGGGATGACTTCATTGGCCGAGTTGGCAATCCCGATCATGGGCTGGTCAATCTCTTTATCCATCAATCCCAAGGCTTTAAATAGAGAACGATGAGGTGCCCTTTCAAGACCCTTCTTCATTTCATCTGATCGCATCGTTATCTCCTTTCTCAATAAACGTGTCCGTGACCGTATCCCGTGCCCAAAATACTTATTCAGATTTCTAACATATCTTGACAAAATTCGTCAAAGAGTATAAAAGATGATTATTAGATCATAGGACACGAATCAGGAAAAAAGGCCTGGGTGGCGGAATTGGTAGACGCAAGGGACTTAAAATCCCTCGGTGGTCCCCCACCGTGCCGGTTCAACTCCGGCCTCAGGCACCAGTAAAATCAATTAGTTACGATATTGGCCTCTACTCCGGTAGGGGCTATTTTTTTACCGATTGTGCTAATTTTGTGCTAAAATTTTTTTACCTTCATCCAAAATCTTTACCGAATTCCTCAAACTTTCAGAATTGTGGTGCGCGTATCTCTGGGTCATGATCGGGGTTTTATGTCCTAAAAGCTTCTGAACCTTGTAGAGATCTTCACCGGACTGGACCAGTCTTGTGGCAAAGGTGTGACGATTATGCCGAGCTCGGCATAAAAGACATACAGCGGCCATGGAACTCCTTCAATCCGGAGTAGATCATTCCGTCATCGCTCTTTGGCTTGGCCATGAATCTCCCGAAACCACCCATATCTACTTGGAAGCCAATCTGGCTCTCAAAGAAAAAGCATTGTCCAAAATCAAACTTCTCAATGTCAAAGCCGGCCGTTACAGACCCAGTGATAACCTCATACAGTTCTTGAACGCGCTCTGAACCTCGTCAGACTATGCCGAGTTGACCAGAGACAAATCATTTATACTCAAAGGTAAAATGTGGTTACTCGGCATAGTGCCTCAAATCGTGGAAGCGGAAGTTTTCAATTCCAGCCTTCTTTAATCGAATGGTGAAGGATTTGCCGAGGTTTGATTCATCAAGCGGCCCATGATCTTTACTGAAAAAAACGAGATTTGTCTTTATTGACCTTACCTTTGCCTTAGACCTGAGCAATTCTAATACGGTCTCGTTGAATGGGATCGTCCTTTTCTCATTATTTTTGGACTTCATTATGACGGCAGTCTTTCGGTTAAGGTCTATAATGCTGAGTTGAATGTTATGCGGAGTCCACAGTTTGCGAACCCCGCTAACCTCTCATTTCGGTGTGTTTTGGCTCCGCATAAAAGAGCCCTTTCGTAACGATGCTATCAGTTTGTCAGTGGCCTTGAAACGTCCAGATCGCAATTTTGGCGCCACAATAGATTCTAGCGCTTCCAGTTTTACCGATGGATCGACTTGTGTGTAGATTTCAGTCGTTTGCGTGCTTGCATGCCCGAGCCAAAGAGAGACCTTTCGGAGATCCTTGGTGGCCTGCAGGACTGTTAGCGCGCAGGTATGTCGCAGGACATGCGGCGAAACCCGTTTCATTAATAGAGAAGGACAATGATTTGAAGCAGTGCGGACATGCTTGCGCAGAATGTATTCGAAGCCCGAACGGGTCATAGGTAGGCCACGCGCATTGAGAAATAGTTCTGGAGCCAAGGCTGTACCCCTAACTGCCAACCATGCCCTAAGCGCTGATGCCGTTTCTTTCCACAAGGGTAGGCACCGTTCCCTTCTGCCTTTGCCCTGGAGGATAACGCTGGCATTCGGTTGAAGATTGAGCTCGTCGATTCGCAGCCCTATCAGCTCCGAGACGCGCAACCCTCCAGCGAAACAGAGATGAAACATGGTGCGATCCCGGATTCCGGCTCTATGGGTTGGTTCAGGCGCATTTAAGACGGCCCTGCGTCTCTTCAACCGTTAGGTGTCTAACGAGGCGCGTATCAGCTTTTTTTGCCGGAATCGCTAAAATACGCCGGATTTGCTCTAAAGCCGTGGGCAAACGATATTCCATGAAGTGCATAAATGATTTGATGGCGGCAAGCCGAATGTTTCTAGAATTCGGTCTATTGCCGCGCGACGTTTCCAGGTAGTTCAAAAAGTCTACAATTAGCGGTGCATCAAGCTGCTCCAGATGCAATTCCGACGGGCTAACCTTGAGACGGTTACTTGCGTATTCGAAGAGAAGCTTGAAAGCGTAAGCATATGATTCAAAGGTGTTAACGCTAGCGCCGCGTTCGGCAGGCAAAAATTGTTGTAGAAAAGCCGTGATGTGGGATGCGATCGGATTCATGGCTGTACTCCTTTGGTGAAGTTTTCGAAACATTTAGAAATATCTCTCATGAGATCTGGGGTTGCTTCCAAATACCAGTAGGTTTCCCTAACCGTGCTGTGACCAAGATAGGTCGATAGCGCCAACATATGTTTTGTGATTTTATCTCGGTCATCAGGGCAGGCTTCCAATGCTCTCACAGCGAAGGTATGACGCAACGAGTGAGGTGTGGGGCGCGGCAGCCCTGGCCCTCGCTGTAGGCCGATTTTGTCGACCGCAGTTCGGAATGCGGTCTCAACATCTCGAGTATGGAACGGTTTTCTTGTTAAAGAAACGAAAACATGATCATCGAAGGGAGCATAGGAGCGACGTTGCTTGAGATAACGTTCGAGTCCGGCTTGCGCTGTTTCGTGCAGAGGCACTAGGCGACTTTTACGAAATTTGGAGCCTCGAATCACCAGCCCATCTGAAGTGATATCACCAAAGCGTAACCGGATTGCTTCTGGCACCCGCAAGCCCGTGCATGCAAGAAGAGCGAACAGCGTGCTGTAAGTCTGCCGAGGCAAAGTACGGTAACCAGACTGAGATGCCGCTTGTATGAGACGCTTGATGTTTTCTTGGGAAAAAATGTACGGGATTGGCCGCGGGCGTCTCTGGCTGCCAAAAAAAGGCGGCGGCAGTTCATGGCATTGATCCTCGGCACGGAGATACCGGGCGAATTGAATCACTTGACCAAGTCGGCGGGCGCGCTGCTGGGCTGATTTCGACAGTCCTGCCCACTCAATTGCGACATCGGAGCAAACGTGGTGTTTACCTCTTTTTTTTGAATAAATAGCGAAAGTTCGTAAGTAATTGCTTTCTGATTTGAGTTGGAATCCGCAAGCCCGGCGTACCGCCAAATATGATTCAACTGATTGAGTTAACATGGCTGCACCTCCGGCCAGGGCTGAGCAATTTGCAGTAGAGTAGCCACGTCTACTTTTGCGTAAATTTCTGTTGTTTCAATTGAACGGTGCCGAAGTATGGATGCGATATCCTGAAGGGATGCTCCTTGACGCAACATGGAGGTTGCCACGGAGTGCCGAAGAACGTGGGCAGCACCGCGAACCCGGCAAGTGACGCCGGCTCGGCGCATAGCCCGGGCAACAATATTTGAAACAGCAACAGGAGACGAAAATGCGAAAAAAGGAGCACGAGAGCGAATAAACAGGACATCGGTTTCAGTTTGAGGTCGACCGTATTGTATGTAGTCTATTATCGCATCTCCAACCTCTTGGGTCAGGGGTAATCGAGTCTGACGACGCCCTTTCCCAGATACGTAAACCCAGGCTCCTTCCCAATCGATATCTCCCAAGGAAAGATTGACGATATCTACCGCACGCAACCCCAGGCGCGCGAGGAGAATTATAATCGCTCGGTTTCGCCTGCCTACAGGAGACTTCAGATTACAGCAAGCTATGATACGCTCTACTTCTTCCGGTTGAATATACCGAGGCAGGGAGGAAAGACGCCAATGAGCCACAACGGGAATGGCTGCATCCAGACCAGGGGCACACTTGCCTTCAGCGATTAGAAAGCGAAGAAACATGCGAAGCGCCGTGGTACAATTTTTCACTGTCGCCCATCCACTCTTTTGACTCTTTTCCAGGAGAAACTGTCGCAAGCTCTGAGCGTCAAACTTGGCTGGATCCTCCCCAAGGCGCCTCAGTAATTGTCGAATGAAGTGGTTGTAGTTGTGTAGGGCACGATCACCAGCTCCGCGCTGCTGGCGCATCCATAGACAGAATTCCGTGACTAAGACCGGATCTTGATTTGTTGATTCCATCACAGGGGCAGTGCTTATATCGGCACTTTGTAAGTATTTTAAAAACAGACGCGCACCTTGGAGCAATATCCGCCGATTACGGCTGCCGTATCCTGGACATTGGCATCGATCAAGGTGACGCTCAAAATGCTCTAGAAACTTCTGGCTCAAACTTGAGATTGGGATGCCTTCCAGTTCTCTCCAACAAAGGAAATGTTCCGCCGCCCGGATGTGACTGCGGGCGGTTATCTCGCCGTAGCCCCCGTCGCATAACTCTTTAGCGAATTTTTCAAGCAATGGGCCATCGGGACCATACCGGAGGGATTGGATTTCTGAAGGGGAATTGAAAAATTGTTCAATCATGATGTCCTCCTTTAATTTGTGGTTTAGGAAAGAAGGACATCATTATTATGCGGAGTATCAATGATTGCAAGATTATCTATTCTATTGAGATGAAATGATAATCATAAAATCTAAGATTCTCTTCTCCGCATAACATTCAACTCAGCATTATACCGCTACATTTCGAGGTATGCTGAGGAGGCCGGTCTGACCCCTGTTCAAGGTTGTCTTGGGGTGATGAAGGATGTTGAGTCTGTGTTGAGTTTAATTTTCAATCATGTTACACCGCAAAAGGAAGGTATTGAAACGACAAGGAAAGCGGGGTGAAAAAAAATGCCGAAAAAATTTTGCCCGAAATGCAAGAAGATAGCAGAGAAGGTGAATAGAGTGTTTTCTATCGTGGCAACTTGGGATGAAGAAGATGATGATTATCGATATGGACAAAAAGAAGAGTATGATGCTGAAGTGATCAATAAGTGCCTTGACTGCGGAGAGGAATTAGAGGAGATTCAACATATACCAACCCTGCCAGGTGGTTATGCGATTCCTCCTGATGAATCTGCCGGTGGATAGGGCGCTTGATTTAATTGAGAGGGGGTACTGACCTGATGGTTGGTATCCCCTTTTTTGTGTGGGTAGCAGGCTGATACGGGATGTTTTTCCTCGCTTCCAGTTGAATTAATTTCTTCCTCCTAATTTTCTAAGATCACACCTCCGTGCAACATTTAGAGTGGCTCGGGGTTTGGGTCTGTTTTTCATATCGAAGCCTTTTGGAAGGGAAACATCTTGGCAAGCTATGTTGCTCAGAGATAGGTAGGAGATTATCACTCCACTTTGAGTGGGATCTTGATGGTCTGGAGTGTCCTACAGGGAAAAGTCTCAAATATTTCCTATTGACTTTTAAACATTTTCTTGATATGAATACGACGAATATCAGGGAGGAAATGGGACTCTTAGATAAAATACCTCTGATGGTATGTCTTTTTATCCTAATCCCCCTTGTTTTGAATTCATGATCTCGTCCAATTATTTCAATTCAAATAAACCGAAAACTCACAAGGAGGATCAAAATGAACCGAACCTCTTCAAGAAATTCTGGCCAAAAAGCTAAGGACAGGAGAAACAAAAAGATACTTACGTCCCAGTCACAACGATTTCAGATTAGCGAGATCTCTTTCAATCCTAAGTCGGCTTGCAATACTTACGAAAGCAGGGGTACCGGCTTGGGCTGCCGCTGTTAAGTTTTGTTCTGGATCACAAAATCCCTCAACCTGTCTCCCCTCTTCGGGAAAATGCAGAGTCGTCACCTCTAGGCGAACCGAGAATTTGCGAAATGTTCGCCTGATTGTTGTTTACTCACTTTTACTCATTCTGGTTTGTTGCGGTACGTGGCCATGAGCATTGATTTTCCTCTTCCGAGCGACTCGCCTGTCCAAAAGGCGAATGTAGTGTCCAGTCTGGATTAATCCATTGGGGAGGGATCTTTGGACGATGTCCTTTGCATTAATGATAACGTTAAAATTGTAAATGGTTTCGCACACGCAGTTGCCTATAACTTCCATAGCTTAAGAGCCTTTGAATTCGACAAAGAAATTGGTGGCATTTTAGAAAGTTATCTGCCATCGTCTCGAAGAACCCTGCTGAGTATTGCCCAGAAGAAGAAGCTTATTAACTCTTCTGAAGAGAGAGGGCTATTGGCAACTCTCTTTTCAAATCTCGTAAAGAACCAAGTATTAAAATTTGGAGAGTCGTTCCATCCTCCAAGATTGAGCAACACCCGCTTGCCCAAAGTATCAACCCTCGTTTTGGAGCTTTTGACAAGGTGTAATTTCCGGTGCAGGCATTGTTATTTGGGGAAAAGCTTATGGTCCAAAGAAGCGCTAAAATACTCGCTGATTCAAACACTGCTCAGAAGCGCAAAGGAAATGGGGGTACAAAGAGTCCAAATCACCGGAGGAAATCCTTTGCTTCACCCTGATATTATGCGTATCTTGAATATTCTGAAAGATTATTCTTTCGAAATCATTCTCTTTTCAAATGGAACCAAATTGACAATGGAACTTTTGGCCGCATTAGAGCGGTCTGGAGCTTCTTTGCATTTGTCCATCTACGGTATGAGCGATCAGTCAGCTGGCTGGTTTACAGGACAGAAGAATTATTCTTACACAATAAAGGATGCAATAACTCGTATTCGCACGAAACGCGTGAATATTCGTTCATTAGATTATATGGTTGTCGAGGAGAATTTAAACGAGATTCAGTGTTTCATAGACTTTTGCGAAAAAGAACATCTGCCTTACCGTTTCGACTTGCCAGCTCCCGTCGGAAATGCAAGGATTAACAAGGTAAAGAATGTTAACGCGAAAATAACGACCATCAAATCAAGATTCGAATCATCAGATCTTCTAAAAACTTTCCGCTTTAACAGCTGCCTGTTTGACCAACCAACTATTCTTGCAAATGGTGATGTAACTTTTTGTATATTGAGTAATCGTACATTCGATGATTTTATCTTAGGCAATGTTAATACGAGTACTCTGCAAGAAGTATGGTTTGGGAAGAAGGTAGAAGATTTGTTTAAGCAGACAAACGTAGATGCGCATCATATTTGCAAGGATTGTGAATATAAGTATTTGTGCGGAGGTCTGTGTCCTTTTTCGAGCAAATTCCACAAACTCCATGTAACCAGGGAAGGTGCTCCGAGTTGTCGCAAATTTAGAAATAAGAAATTCCGGTCATGGGAAATTAAATGTGAAACGTGAACCCAATTCTTGAAATTCTCCTGGAACATGACTGATCAATGGAGAAGATAGATTTGATAACAATACGAGGACTGGCTTAGAATCCAGATCCGAAGGTCACTGCAGAACGCTCATTTGGGAGCCCCCCGCCCTAGACCGTGAAGAGAACTACAAAGTTCGCCACCAAAAATTCTCTGGACAGCATGTATCAAGCTCGGTACAATTATATTTTTTTGCCAAACGCTGCAAATCAGCTCTTAAGAGGACATCGCTTCTTCTTACTCTCATGATCTGGGGAAAGATGTCCATTTCGAAAGGAAAATCCTTATTTACAGTCTGCCTTATCGTTAAATATTGCAAAAGAAATCCTATCGAGTCTCGCAACATTAATGTCTCTTCAAGGAGAAATTCGCCTCCATCTCCACTTAAACCAGTTAGCATCTGCACCTTTTTCTCATACGAGATTGTCGAAGCCTCTATTTCCTGTACGAATTCTGAAAGAAAGCCATCAAAGCCTATTTCAATACCTTTTAAATCACAGAGCATAATATGAATCCGCGCCTCCGCATCTTCAAGTGAAAGCCTCTCCTCTTTCACATACGCCGTAAACTCTTTCAGATCAGGACTCACCATTGATTCCCCTTTGGCTTTCCATAACGCCCATTCCATCAGTCCCGCAGTAGCATAGAGGTCGAATAAACCTATGTAGTCGTCCTTCTTAGGTTCTACAATGGCGGCGATTACACCTGATAAGATGTTCTCAAAATCGATTATTGTAGCGCTTATTAAGGACCTCAAAACAGTTCCACTATCCGAGGAGTGCTCGTCTATTGTTTCATCAATAATAGCCTCAGAAAGATCATCATCAAAAGAGGGGTTTTCCTGCATAGCTTTTCCCTTTCAAGTTCCATGATCCGTCGTAGGTCACGTTGTGGCTTGATTTTTCAACTGTGTAGCTGGTTACCTTGCTCAAGTCAGCAGTATACGTCTTCAGATATGGCCTCCCAATAAATGGCACCTTGGTAAAGGTGTAACCCACCTTTTCGCCCTTAGGATTTATGAGCACTGCATGTCCTCCCTTATGGTAAATCCGAAAAAGAACATTATGGCTAGCATCTGTGACCTCGGTGTACTTCCCTTTTCTGTATGCAAAACCCGCAAGATTTCCCTTCTCGTCATATCTGGTGACCATCGGTGCCACATCAATCTTACGGAGTCTGTCCTCAATGATTTTTTGAAGCAGCATTTTGTTCTTGCTTCGAAGAAGCTGCACCATCTTTTCCTGACTCATCATTCCCTTTTTCTTCATCTCAAAAAGTTTCTTCGCTTTCAATTTCTCCTGTTCATCAAGATTTCTACATCTTGGACATTCGGTCCCAAAAGCTGAGCTTATCAAATAATCTGGTGGTTGCGCTAGCCCGTGAGTTTTCCAATATCTTTTACTCATGTCTTTAATTGTAAACACTTTACCGCAAATAGGACACTCATGCGAGGTGGTCTTTAAGGCCTTCCTTTCTGCTCTGCATGAAGGGCACCTAAGTGGCGGGTAGATTAGACCCCCCCTCCCATATCCATACTCCTCAAAATCGCAGGTCTCATACTCGTTCTCGCAAGAAGCGCCCTCCTTATCAATGCAGCAGAGAGTGTATCTAACAGTACATGTTTCCGTGTCTTCGCCCACAGGTCTTGTACACGTGCACCCTGTTTTGTGTGGCATTTTTGAACCCCTCAGCGCCTCTACTACAAAGTATCAATGAAGGAGTGTAGCGTGGGTTACTGAAAGCACCTCTATACCGTCTGGCCTGACCCCCGGAGATACCTTTGCCATCACCCTGATGTTCTCTTCCTGGATATGTAGCGGTGTCCTATCATTGTTTAATTCTACGTGGACTAGACAACCATCAAAATTGATTTTACCGACATACGCGAGAGAGCCACGCTCAAGTTCAATAATGCTGCCATATTTGCAGCTTTTAATATGCTCGAGTACCTTCGATCTTAGCTCATCTCTTAGTCTTGGAAGGAAATGTCTGTACTCCACATAATTCAGCCGTTTCCATTCCTGACGGTATTTTTCCCAGGCAGGCGTAATAACTATCTTGAAGAGCATTTCAAGATTGGATTTTGATGTTCGAAATTCGCTGGCCAATTTGTCCATGTGTCGAGTTTTTATCGGCTGAGAAGCATCAGAGCTATCGTAAACCGCACGCGCTAGCTGTACTAAAAATGGCGCGCTGATACCATGAGTGATGCTCTCAGAAATGGCAAAGCTTTCAAAGAGCCTTCGTAGGTCTCTATTGGCTGGTTTCATCTCCTCTGGGCATTCCCGTTTGAATATAGGCATGGGCTCATCGAGATAATCGAACAGGTCAACCACGCGGTCCATCGCAGCTTTCACAATATGTCTCTTTAATTCAAGCCCTTCCGCTTCATTGGCAAATGAAGCTTCCAGTATCTGCCTCTCGTACAACGGAAGATCGTCAAAAAACAGCTGCTGATATTTGTTAAAGAAATAGCATATGATGTCGTACATCGCGAGCAGTTCAGAATCGCAGTCGAGCGTTACTGCATTCTTCTGCATGTGGACATAATTTTTGTTAGTCTCCAGCGCGATCTTCCAGCTTTCATAAGCCAAATTGAAGTCTGCATCATTGCTGAAGTCACCCCTATTTGGTTCTTCACCTACCACCTCAAGAGCGGTTCTCGGCAAAAATCCATCGATGGCTAAAGATACTAATTGAGATACGTAGTGCGGGGTTAAATTTATATCAAGCAGCTTTCTTCTCATTTCATCTACGGTATCACATTGTCCCATTATAGCAACTAAGTTGTCTGGCGAAATGTCTCCACCGACGGGGCCAACTTTCTCTGACAGGATGAGTCGTGAAAGGCAATCCTTTCGGCCCTCATCATCCTTGATCTTCAGCGATGCCGATTGTTGGAGCATTTCTCCTAAAGAGATTTCTGAAAGAGCTGCCAGTGTTATCATTATTTGCCTAATTTCGTTGTATTCCCTCACAGATTTGCAGTCAATCTTGTTACACAATGCCGACATCCTCGCGAAATCAATGTCCTCAACACCGACATATTTTAATATTTCATTGCCGAGCGAGGTTATTCCGTCTTGATCGGCTATACCCCTTTCTTTGAGCAATAGCCTACAGCTTTGAAGATTATCCATTCTATGTGAATCTTTATGGATTCGCGAGGGAAGGTTGAGACTCCTCACCCATTCCCTAAGGTTTTCGTCGCTAACGCTCTCCTTAAAGCTCAGAAAGGCAAGTTTATTTAGATCAGCGGTTTCCAGTGGGTATTTTATCTTTTCAGGACTGAGGGACTTCAGTTGTGATCCCGGAAGGTTAGTATACCATGCTCCTTTTCCATCTTTATACTCTTTGGTAATGTAGCAAATACCAGGGCGTTTCCTCCCAACACGGCCCGCCCGCTGCTTCAGTGCGTTCAAGCTAAGCTCAGCTATTTCAAGGGTAGTACCGGACGTACGTTCCACATTCACATACTCGGTGTCCATGGTGACTATAAAGTCCAAGCTCGGAAAGGTAATGCCCATCTCAACTACGTTTGTGGCAATGATTACGTATCTTCCACACCGCTTCTCAATAGACTTAACTCTTTCGAGGAAATCACGCCGTTGCATCGGATCTCGAATAACTGGGGAGGCAAGCCTTAGAACTTCTACACCCTTAAAGTTCGGATTGGAACGTATTTTGTTCTGGAACTTAAGGGTATCACTGTTTTCAGACATATGGGAGTTAACTACGATTAGAAGACCCACTGCCCTCTTATCCGGAGGCTCTTTCTTATCCCAGTTCCTTAAATCTTCCGAGATATCAAGCCGTCTTATAAGGCAAGTGTCTACGATGGCTTCAATTACATCTGTCATCCTTCCATTAACTATCCGGTATTCAATGGGAAATTGCTCCTTCCCGCAATCTATTAATTTGACCCCAAGATCCTCTTCCAGCGTTCCTTTGTCCACAGTTGCCGACATATAGTCAACGCTGATCCCTTTCCTGCGGCACAAGCTGACAGCAATCTCGACACCAGGATTACGTTCAAGTGTAATATGTCCCTCATCCACCAAAATTCGGTGGGAATTTGGGTCCAAATCGTCCTCAAAGGCCCTTTTCTCAAAAACCCCGGTAGTAACAAAAACAACCGGTGCTTCAGGGTTTACTGCTCCCAGCGAGGTAATCACACCAAATGGGCCAGAGTCGCCATGTAAGTCCCTTGTTTGCATATAGACCAGGTGAAGTTCCTTGCCTATTCTCGATTGGATATCGGCCGCCTGTTTCCTGAGATCTGGAATTTCTGCAAATACAGTCTCCTTGAACATATTCATGTCTTTGTATTCTTCACTGAAAATCTTTCGCATGGAGGCAAACTGCTCTTTCTGTGTCAGAGAAACATAGCGGGATATTATTCCAACTCCGTCTTTCTGTTTGATAAACTCTTGATAGGTTTCGTTCATGTGTCTCATTTCATCTATGGCTATAGGAATGCGTGGTTCAACTACAAGAACCTGCGGTATCTTCCCACCTTTCTTACCCATTGTATTCCACATAATCATAAAAAGGTGCATAGGCGTTGTAACAGTTTTCCCAACACCCGTTGCAGCCCTGAGGAACACCGGCTCATGCCCTATCTGCGGCAACGTGCCACCAATAGGCAGACTCGATGAAAGTACTGACACAAAATCCTGAAGATCTTTTATATAATGCTTTTCAATAAAACCAGTCACATTATTCTTATAAGTAATGAACTCACCTTGCTTTCCTCCCTTGTCAGCAACCGCCTTTCTGGATTCAAGCCTTTTCACTTCAGTTTCAGCCATGACCTTAAAACCGCCCTTTGATTGGGCTGCAGCAATCTTGAAGTGATCTATCGCTCCATCTACAGAGTTTACACCTTTCAGAGCTATGCCGTAATTAAAATGAATCACCGCCGCCGTAAAATCGTCCCTGCTTTCTAAGAGCTCAAGTGCTCGATCACAGTGCTTTATCGCATCAACGAAATTCTTCATCTCGTTTTCTAACCTGGCTAAGTTTGACCACAGCCGAGGATTGT
>Ga0194125_10008713_pt1 | contig 14247 bp, 9 predicted proteins | sample TA2KigC250mmetaG_FD_148626 | JGI IMG/M metagenome (GOLD analysis project Ga0194125, IMG submission 148626) | Freshwater microbial communities from Lake Tanganyika, Tanzania - TA2015034 Kigoma Deep Cast 250m | ecosystem: Environmental > Aquatic > Freshwater > Lake | place: Tanzania: Lake... | reverse complement strand
GAACACCATGTACGGCGAATACCAGGTCCCCGCCTCGACGGCCCAGCCCATGTCGTAGCGCCACAGGAATTTGCCCTGCGCGGAGTAGGCGTCGAGCTTGTAGGTGTCGGGACTGCGTTTCCAGTACCCGGGACGATGGTAGGGGTCCACGTTGAAATCCGGGTGCTGCAGGACGAAGTCATAGGCCCCGTCCCCGTCCAGGTCCCCGATGGCCACGCGCTTCAGCGTCACCTGGTCCTTGAGCTTGATGGAAATCCAGGGCTGGTTTCCGGCCAAGGTAAAGACATACGCCTGCCCCGGCGTCGGGCTTTCGGCGTTCCCGCGGACGGTCGTGACCTTGTAGCGGTAGCCGTGACCGCCCGTCGCCGAGGTGTCGAGGAAGTTGGTGGACGCGGTGATCGGCCGGTCGTTCACCTTCTTGAAATCGCCCAGGCCGATATCCTGCCGGTACACGTTGAACGCGACGTCGGGGGGATCGCTCTTCAACAGCCGCCAGCCGACGTAAACCTCGGTCTCGCTCACCGTCGAGGCCACGACGCCCCGGTCGATCTTCTCGTTGACCTGGGCCCCGGCCAGGACGGGCCACAGAGCCACCACCAGCCAAGCGGCCAGAGAACAGAGGACAGCAGACGGATGACGGATGACGGATGATGAATGACGGCGGTCCTCCGTCCTCTGCCCTCCGTCCTCCGAGATTCGGCGTGCATTCTTGCGGTACGCGGCAGTGATCATGTGCACCTCACTTGAAACTGCGGTTGCCTTACGGTTGGCGGTCGGGCCAAACCCAAGGGATCATAGCTCCGATCCCCGCCCGACGCAAGGAAAACAGGCCGCCCTCCGAACGTGCAGGAGAACGTGGCGCGGACATCTTGCCCGCGCGTGTCGAGGGCCTCTGGCCCGCGCATCGAAGGCGCTCGCGCCCGCGACACGACAGGTGGCGGTTGTCCTACACGCTCTGACGGATCTGTCAAGTGTCAAGAGTTGACCCCCAATTGCCGCCAGAGGCACCAAGGGCCGGCGGCCTCGGATGCCACCAGCCCTTGTCCTTTGCGCCAAGTGGGCAATGGGTCCTGTGATTCTACGGCTTGGGGGCCGTGGCGCTTTTGGTGGCGAAGAAGCGCACCTCGCTCAGGCCTGTCTGCGGGGCGGTGTCCCAGTTCTTCTCGATCGTCAGCTTGACGAGTTTGGCCGGGACGCCGCCGAAGGGGATCTTCGCATCCGCCCTGTAACCGGCCTTGCCGGGCGCCTTCTTGAATTCCGGCACGTCGGCCCGTGCCGTCCACGCCGTACCGTCGCGGGGGTACTCGATCTTGACCGTCCTGGCCCCGAAGCCCACAAGAGGATCGAGCATCGTGTTGAAGTTATAGACCCATAGCTCGTGCCGTGCCCGCAAGGGCAGCGGGAAAGGGGCGGGGGTTGCCCTCGTCGCGCGCCCCCGCCGCCTCGTCCTTCTTCCCGCTGTCTATTTGGCGTCCACCGGCGCGGCGATGTGCGGATACAGGAACTCCAAGGCCGTGGATACCTTTATCCGTGCGTCGCTGATGTGGTCGCCGGGGGTCGCGACGTACGTGAAGGAGAGGGCCTTCTCATACAGCGCTGCCACGAGGGTGCGCCCGACGACCTCCGCTGATATTGTGGTCGGCCCGCGGCCGATGACCACCAGGATCGGGGTCTTGGCGAGGTTGGCGCCGTCCCGCTTGATCTGGCGGATCAGGTCCGCGTCCACCCATTTCTGGTAGACCGCCGGAATGGCCGTCATTTCCGGGAACTTAACCGGCAGGTCCACGAAATACGGCGGCTTGCTCAAATTAGGCGTCCACGCGGCGGCCCAGCCATACACGAGGTCCTGGATCGCGCCCGCCGCGTTCTTGTAGGGCCCCTCCTTGGGGTGGTTCGCCGCGATCCAGTCGACGATGTTCGGCTCCCGCTCGCCTGGTGCTGGTGGGACATCTGAGCTCGCTTGCATGTCTGAGACCGGGCTGCAGGCCGCCACGGCGCCGTAGACGTCGGGATACTCGATTGCCAGGGACAGCGCGCCGTACCCGCCCATGGAATAGCCGCTGATGGCGCGATGGTTCGGATCGGCGATCGTGCGGTACTTGGTGTCGATGTAGGTGACCAGCTCCTTGGCGAGGTAGGTGCGGTAGTCCCCGGTGAGGGGATTGCGCGCAAACCAGCTCCCGCCGTACGCGTTCTTCGCGTTCGGAAACACCATAATGACCTCGCCCATCTTGCCCGCCGCCCTCAGGTCCGTCGCGAGGCTCACGATGTCGATGCCCCAGCCAAGGAAGTTGGTCTGGTCCCCGCCGAACCCGTGGAGAAAGTAGATCGTGGGATAGCGGCGCTGGGGCTCCTGGGCGTAGCTGGGCGGCAGATAGACCAGCAGCGGCCGGGTCGCTGGATCGCCCAGGACGTTGCCTGCCAGAGCGACACTGGTGATCTGGTCCTGGATGTAGTGGGCCGGGATCGTCGGGCCGGCCGGGGCTTGGGCTAGAGCCTGTGCGCCGACAACCAGCAGGCCCAGCACTACGACTGCGATGATTCTGTTCTTGCTCATGGTGCTACCTCCTTTTTTGTTCTGGCGGTTTGCGATACAATGGCAGGGCCGTCATCCGGGCGCGCAAACCGGTCGTCCGGGTGAGGCCGGGCCGGTGAGTGTTCTGCTTGGCGGCGAAAGCTCACCGGCCGCTTCTATTTCTTTCAAAACCCTCCCGTCCCGTCTTCTGTTCCTCTCCTCTTCCGGAGAGGGCGGGATCGCGCGCCTCGTCAAGACCCTGAAACGGCGAAAGCCGCAAAAGTTGGACCTACCGGGCCGGTCCGAAATACTTGTCCAGCCAGGCCAACTTTTCCTGGATGCCCTCACTTAGGGGGATATAGTGATCCGTTGGATAAATGACCAACCGCTTGTCCTCTTGGGGAGTGCCGAGCAGGTCGAACGCCGGCTTCACCGCCGTTTCCACCGGGAAGAACATGTCGTATTTCCCGTTGAGCATCAGGGTTGGGGCCTTGACGTGCGCGAGGTAGTTCAGGGGATGGGCTTCCGGCAGGGCCTGATTGTTACGAAATCCACTGATCAAAATGATGTTGGCGCGGACCCGCGGTTCCACGGCCGGAATAATCAGGCCCAGAACACCGCTCCAACTGCCGCAACAAAAGGCGATCCTCCGGCCATCGAAGTCGGGCCGGGTCTCGAGGTAATCCACGCAACGCCGGAAGTCCTTCACCCATTTGACCAGGTATTCCGTGTAGGCGTGGCGATGCTCCTCCGTAGGATTCATTATGGCCGCCGTCGTGTCTCCCGTTCTTTCATACGTCCCTTTGATAACTGGAAACACGACAGCCCGGCCGCTCTTGAGAAAACAGCTCAGGTGGCCGGCAAGCGCCCTTTCCATGGTGGCACGCTTTTCGCCCAGAACCGGCCCCCCGATCCAGAGGACCGCTTGATAAGGCTGACGGCCATTCCGTGGCAGATAGATGTGCGCGATCATCCGCTCCCCGTCATAGGCGGCCTCGAACATGACCCGCTCGCGGATCCAGTCGGCCGCACTGTCATCATGCTCTTCGACGCTCGCCTTCAACTCCGTTGGGTCGTATTGAAACTGGGCCTTATAGATCTCGAAGATCTCGTCGCTGACCCGCTTGTCTTTCTCTTGGGCAAAATCGCGCATACTTCCCGAGTTGGGCTCGAAGAACTTGGCCGCAATCTGCTCCCGGTCCGGATAGATCGCACAGCGAAAACCGTTTTGGGGCGAGCGATCCCACGCGGACTGTTGCGTCTCGAGGGAGTAGAGATATTCGGCGCTATCCCAGGCTCCGCCCCGGATGAATCGCCCACTCGGGGACTGGTTCCAGCACCACTCCCGGACATTCCCAGCCATATCCAGCGCGCCGAATTTGCTCATGCCCTGGTGGTTCCCGACCGGGGCGGGTCCTTCCCCCTTGAAATTGCTGAGGCCGGAGATCAAGGAAGGGAAAAACCACCGACATTCATTCAGGTCCAGACCGGCCGCCGCCGCCCAGTGGTCCTTGGTAGGCAGGCTTTTGCCCGCGAACTCGGCATAGGCGGCGGCCTCATACCAACTCACCCCACCGACCGGGTAGTCGCCGTGGCCCGACGGGTAGTCTCCTGACACCCACGTGGCCGGACCCGGGCGGCCGGTGGTGTCACGAAACAGGGACATGGCTTCTTCCCAGGCCAGGACCTCGCCGTCGCGGACAAACGGCTGCTTCCAATACCGGGAATCCTGATAACCCCCGGCGTCCACGAACTCTTTGAACCGGCGGTTGGTCACTTCGCATTTGTCGAGGAAGAAACCGGGAACTTCTCCCAGCGTGGCGATATTCTGGTCCGGAACGCGGATCATACCCGGCGGGACGGTGTTGGCAGGATCGAGCTTTCTGGATACATCACCCGGGCCCAGGACGGAACCGCCCACCGTCTCCACGGTGTCGTAGCTTGTCTTCTCCAGCCTTACCACAAAAAAGCCCTGTCCAAACCGGACGTCTTGCATGGGTGTCCGGCCGAGCGCTTTCCACCTCGCGTTGGGGTCGTCATAAGGCCTGATGCTGACCCGCGCGCCAGGCGGGTCGGATTGGATGGACCAGACACGCGAACAAGCGTCCAGAGCCTTCTTGAGCTGGGGATCATCCGGGAGATAACGGGCCGCTCTTTGACCGATGTCGAGGGCTTGTCGAAACAGGGAATAATCCCAAACCTGCCTGGCTTGTTCCATGAGCCGTTCCATCGCGGGAACCGCCTGGTTCTTCGCCCACTGGAGGCGCGTGTGGCGCAGCCAGAAGAAGGCCCCCGCGGCGGCGAGGGCCACCAGGCAGACAAATATGGTAGCCTGCACCACCATCACCCTGTTCCGCCGAATGAACTTCCGGGCCCGGTAGGCCGTGCTCGGAGGCCGGGCGACCACGGGCTCATGCTCCAAGTGCCGCCGGATGTCCTCGGCCAAGCCGCTGACGGTCTCGTACCGGCGGATGCGGTCCTTTTCCACGGACTTCATGACGATCCAGTCCAGATCGCCCCGAATGGCTTTGCGGAGCAGATCCGGCGTGCAATTGCGGCACTGGGCGATGCCGGTCAGCGTCTCGCCGAGGGTGCTCAGCTTCGTGGAGGGCTTGACCGGCTCCTGTTCGCGAATGACCCGCTGCATCTCCAGGTAGCCGGCCCGGCGCAGCTCCTCCTCACCGAAGGGTGTGGTCCCGGTCAGCAGCTCATAGAGCAGCACGCCCAGCGAGTAGATATCCGTGCGGGTATCCACGTCCAGCCCGCTCAACTGGGCCTGCTCGGGGCTCATGTACTCCGGCGTGCCGATGATCTGGGCGTAGCGGGTGAAGAGCGTCTGTTCGGTCAAGCGTTGATTGGTGGCCTTGGCAATGCCAAAATCGATGATTTTGGGGACGGGCCGGCTGTCGTGGAGCGTCACCATGACGTTGGAGGGCTTGAGATCGCGGTGGATGATGCCCTTGGTGTGGGCGTGCTGCACCGCTTGGCAGACCAGCACGAACAGCTCCAGCCGTTCGCGCGGGCCCAGGCGGTTCGTATCGCAGTACTCGGTGATGGAAACGCCCCGCACCAGTTCCATGACGAAGTAGGGCCGGCCGGTATCCGTGGTGCCGCCGTCGAAGATCTTGGCCACATTCGGGTGGTCCATCAGGGCCAAGGCCTGACGTTCGGCCTCGAAACGGGCGATGACGTTCTTGGTATCCATGCCGAGCTTGATAACCTTCAGGGCTACCTTGCGGCGGATGGGCTGCTCCTGCTCGGCCATGTAGACGACCGCCATGCCGCCTTCGCCGATCTTTTCCAGGAGCTTGTACCGGCCGATGACCGTGTCGGGGCCTTCACATAGAGGGGACAGATCGAGGGTCTCGGCGCCGCCCAGGACCCCAGCCTCCAGGAAATCACCGGCTTGCCCATGGGCTTGGAGCAGCTCTTCGAGGCGGTCGCGCAAGTCCGCGTTGCCGGCGCAGGCTTCGTCGAGGTACCGGCGGCGCTCCTGCGGCGTCTGCTTCTCCAGTGCCTGCGAGAAGATCTCCCTTGGATTTTGGGGTTCATCGGCCATGACACGGTCCTTTTTCAGGTGCTCCATGGCACAGTGCGATATGGGCGGCGAAAACACGCCACGAATTTGGGTCATTCGGCAAAATTTTGTGGCGGAACGCTCCAGGAGTAGGGTGTGCTGCGGCGTCTCCAACGCGAAATCACGCGTTAGGACCCCTGTGCACGTCGGTCTTGGCGCGATAGAAATATGGTGTGCACAGCACACCCTACTACTGCGTCCATCCCAAGATAGTGGGTGGCAGCGGCAAGGCTGCAGGCTTTGCGCAGGCCTTGCCGATGGCGGATGAGCAAGACCCATCGGCAAGCTCCGAAGACTGCGCTTGCCGCTGCCACCCGGCTGCTACCTCCCACCATTCTGGCCTGGACGGAGTACTACACAGCCGTGCCGGCTGGGCCGGGCGGGCCCGATTCTCCTTTGGCGATCTCGTGGTAGAGCCAGGCTTTGGCGTATGCCCAGCAGCGATCCGCGGTGCGTGGGGATACCCCGAGGGCTTGGGCTGTCTGGGCGAGGGTCAGGCCGGCGAAGTAGCGCATTTTCACGAGCTCGGCCGCCAAAGGGTCCTCCTCGGACAGCCGGGCCAGGGCCTCATCCAACGCCAGCACGTTCTCCGGCAATTCCTCGGCGGCCGCCTCGATCTTGTCGAAATCCACCCTCTTGAGACCATCGCCGTGCTTTTGACGCCGTTTGCGTCGCGCGTTCTCCACCACAATCCTGCGCATCGCCTCCGCGGCGGCGGCAAAGAAGTGCCCCCGGCTGTTCCACGTCTGCGGCTGATCCCCCACCAGGCGCAGGTAGGCCTCATGGACCAGAGGCGTCGCCTGAAGGGTCTGGCCCGGCCGCTCCTGAGACAGTCTTTGGGCCGCCAGAACGCGCAATTCCTCGTATACCAGTGGCAAGAGCTCGTCCGTGGCCCCCGTGTCCCCCCGTTCGATAGCAGTCAAGATGCGCGTGACATCGCTCATGTCCGGCTCCACCGTTTCGGATCGGCACTGAGCTATTATCCCAGAAAAGAGACGGGCCTTCAAGGGACTTCGCACCAGGAAGCAGGTGACCGGGAGGGTGGGGTGCATGACCGTTGTTGCGCCACTCCAGCGGTGTTCGGAGTTCCGCCTTTAGGCGGGTCAAACAGTCCAGACAGCCTCTGAAGTCCTGCATCTGCCCGAAGTGGAGCCGGCTGCGCCGGAAGACTCTCAAACCCGCCTAAAGGCGGAACTCCGAACCGCGCAACAACGGTCATGCACCCGGGAGGGTGCCTGCCCGGGAATTGCCGTTGACGGCCGGGGTTCCAGCGTTACCATGGAGTCCTGACCGGGCGGGGCGCCGGCAGGGTGGATCGCCCCCCGGATTCGCGCCCCCAATGCGAGTTAACCGGGGGAAGGCGCGGGTCGGACGGGTTTCCACCCTGCCGGCGTCCCGCCGTAACGATGCACCGGCCCGCGCCGGCGCCGGTGGAGCACCCAGATTCAACGAAGGAGAAGAGCATGTCCGAAGCGTTCACCCGAAGAGAGTTGTTGAAATCGTCCACGGCCGCGGCCGCCGCGGCCACGCTGGCCGCCTCCTGTCAATCGAATGCCGGGGTTGTCGCCCGGCCGTCGGCGGGGACCGCTGCCGGGAGCGGGGGTGCTCCCCTGCCGCCTTTGAAGCTGGGCCTGATGAGCTATAACCTCGCCAAGGACTGGGATATCGACACGATCATCAAGAACTGCACCGAGACCCGCTTCGAGCACATCGAGCTGCGCACGACCCACGCGCACGGCGTCGAGGTGACGATGAGCCAAGAGCAACGGCAGGCCGTGCGCAAACGCTTCGAGGACGCGGGACTCAAGATCAGTCTGGCCAGCGCGTTCGCGTACCACTACCCGGACGCGGCGCGATTGCGGAAAGAGATCGAAGGCACGAAGGAGTATGTGATCCTGGCCCGGGATGTCGGGGCCCGCGGCTTTCGCGTCTTTCCCAACGCCCTGCCGGGGGGCAAAGGGATTCCGGAAGAGCAGACCATGCGCCAGATGGGAAAGGCCCTGGCGGAGGTCTGCCCGTTCGCCCACGAGCACGGCGTCAAGATCGCCCTCGAAGTCCACGGCAGCGGGACGAACATCGTCGCCAAGGTCAAGCAGATGATCGATTACTCCGAGTGCCCGTACGCCTACATCAATTGGAACTGCGACGCCAACGATGTGAAAGGCCCCGGTCTCGACGCCAACTTCGCGTCCGTCAAAGACCGCATCGCCAACGTGCACATGCACGAACTGCACGACAATTATCCCTATCGCCGGCTCTTCGAGCTGCTCCGGCAGGCCGGCTATCAGGGCTACTGCGACGCGGAAATCGCCGAGAGCAAGGAGCCGATCCGGCTGATGAAGTACTACCGGGCGACGTTCCTGGCGCTGCAGAATGTGATTTGAGGTGTGAAGTGTAAAGTGCGAAGTGTGAAGTGCAGAGTGCGAAGTGTAAAGTGTGAAGTGTAAAGTCGGAGGATTCGGGGGCCGGGCCCTCTTGCTTAACACTTGAGACTTTACACTTAGAACTTCTTCCTTCGGAGGACTACCATGAGCAAGCTCAATCGCAGGCAATTCCTTCACGGTTCCCTGGCGGCAAGCGCCGCACTGGCGCTGCCCTCGGCGCGGGTTCTGGGCGCCAACGACGACATCCGCTTAGGCGTCATCGGTGTTGGCTCCAGTATCAAGATCGGCGGCATGGGCAAGAACGAGATCCGGGCGTTTCTCAAGGTCCCCGGCATCCGCTTCGCGGCCCTGTGCGACTGTGACAAGGCGCATCTGATGCCGGAGGTCGAGAAACTCCGCGCGCACAATCCGGGCCTCAAGGCGTACACCGACCTGCGCAAGCTGCTCGACGACAAGGAGGTGGACGCGGTCATCGTCACGACGCCCAACCATTGGCATGCCCTGGCGACGATCTGGGCCTGCCAGGCGGGCAAGGACGTCTACGTGCAGAAACCGACCTCGCACACGATCTTCGAGGGCCGCAAGATGGTCGAGGCGGCGGCCAAATACCAGCGAATCGTCCAGGCCCCGCACGGCCCGCGGGAGCGGACCGGCTTCGCCGAGGCGTTCGCGTACGTCCGCCAGGGCCATCTCGGCAGGATCCTCTACGCCCACGGCCTGAACTACAAGCCGCGCGAGACCATCGGCAAGGTCGCCGGCCCGCAGCCGATCCCGGAATCGATCGACTACGACCTGTGGTGCGGCCCGGCCGACATGCGGCCTATCACCCGGGAATACCTGCACTACGACTGGCACTGGGACTGGAACACCGGCAACGGCGATCTCGGCAACATGGGCATCCACTACCTGGACGGCTGCCGCTGGGGCCTGGGCCAGAACACCCTGCCCCGGCACGTCATGAGCCTGGGCGGCCGCTTCGGCTACGACGACGACGGCGAGACGCCCAACACGCAGATCGTCTTCCTCGACTACGACCCCGCCCCGATCCTCTTCGAGGTCCGCGGCCTGCCCAAGGGCAAGGCCCAGCGCAAGGCCACCTGGCGGGCCGCCGACATGGACCAGCACCAGGGCATGCAGATCGCCACGATCATCCGCTGCGAGAACGGCTACATCGCCAACCGTTCCGGCGGGGGCACCGCCGCCTACGATAACAGCGGCAACGTCATCCAGAAGTTCGAGCCGACCACGCCGGACCTGCACACGAACTTCCTCGACGCGATCCGCAGCCGCCGAGCCGAAGACCTCGTCTGTCCCGTCCTGCAGGGCCATTGCTCCGCTTCCCTCGTCCATCTGGCCAACATCTCGTACCGCTTGGGAACACAGATGCCGACAGAGGAAGTCCGCGCGGCCGTCCAGGACAACAAGACCGTCGCCGAGGCCTTCGACCGCTTCCTCGCCCATCTCGACGCCAACGAGATCGACCTGAAGAAGATGCCGATCCGCATGGGTCCGATGCTCACGATGGATCCGCAGGCCGAGCGCTTCACCGGCCCCTTCAGCGAATCCGCCAACATGTTCATCTCGCGCAACTACCGCGAACCCTACGTGGTGCCGGAGAAGGTGTGAGAGGTTACAGGGACCGTGATCCACATGAAGACAAGGAACCGCGCCGTGGGTGGCAGCGTCAAGCGGAGTCTTCGGAGCTTGGCGATGGCGGATTGCCCGTGCGAAGGACCATCGCCAAGGCCTTGCGGCCTTGACGCTGCCACCCAGACATGGACTGGGAATACGAAGAACCCAATCGGAATCGGCATGAGGATGATCACCTACACCGCCAAGTATACCAAGATCGACGCCGGTTATCTGGGCCAGTTGGTCGAGTGGCCCGAAGTCGTCACGGAAGGCAAGGACCTGGAAGAATGCCGGGCCCTGCTCCGCGACGCGTTGCGCGAAATGGTGTTAGCCTACCAGCAACTCGGCAAAGAGATCCCGGCGGGCAATGCGCTGATCGAACAGCTTCCGGTGGAGGTCGAGCGTGTCGGTCCAGCGACGTGATCTGATCCGCCATCTGGAGGCGAACGGCTTTCGCCTGCTCGATCGCTGCCTCGGCACTTTTGGCGCCCATCCCTGGCTTCCCAGGGTTCGAGGGCAATTTCCCTACCTTGAAAATTCGGTTGCCATGACCGAATTTTCAAGGTAGACTCTCAGGCATGATCGCACGCGAAGAAGAGATGGCCACGTTGCGGACGCTGCTGCAGCGGCACCGGGTGGTGGGCCTGGTCGGCGCCAGGCAGGTCGGCAAGACCACCCTGGCCCGCCGCTTGGCGCAAGGGTGGACCGGGCGCGTCGAATATTTCGACCTGGAGAATCCGGAAGATCAGGCCCGGTTGGCCGACCCGATGCTGGCCCTGCAACCTCTGCGGGGACTGGTCGTCATCGACGAGATCCAGCGGGTTCCCGACCTGTTTGCGATCCTGCGCGTTCTGGCGGACCGGCCGCGAAGGCCGGCACGGTTCCTCGTCCTGGGCAGCGCCTCGCCGGAGCTGCTGCGCCAGAGCTCGGAGAGCCTGGCGGGACGCATCGTCTATCATGAGGTGGGCGGCTTCTCGTTGGAGGAGGTCGGCATGGCGAGGCGGTCGCGCTTGTGGCTCCGCGGCGGACTGCCGCGCTCGTTCCTGGCCCGGTCGGCGGCGGAGAGTCACGAGTGGCGCCAGGGATTCATCCGGACCTTTCTCGAGCGGGATCTGCCCCAATTGGGTCTGGGCGTCAACGCCACGGCCATGCGGAGGTTCTGGACCATGCTGGCCCACTACCACGGCCAGATATGGAATGCTTCCGAGTTCGCGCGATCCTTCGGTGTGGCCGACACTACCGTGCGCGACTATCTGGACCGGCTCACGTCGGCGCTGGCGGTCCGGCAGCTCCCGCCCTGGCACGAGAACGTCGCCAAGCGCCAGGTCAAGTCTCCCAAGGTCTACATCGCCGACTGCGGCCTGCTGCATACCCTTCTGAATCTCCGCACCCAAGCCGACCTGGAGGTGCATCCCAAGCTGGGGGCTTCCTGGGAAGGGTGGGTGCTGGAGCAGGTGGTGCGTCGGCTGAATGTCGAACGTCAGGAGTGCTTCTTCTGGGCGACCCACGCGGGCGCGGAATTGGATCTGCTGGTGGTACGGGGCAGGATGCGACTGGGGTTTGAGGCCAAGCGGACCGTGGCCCCCAGTCTTACCGCCTCCATGCGGCACGCATTGCAAGATCTGCGTCTGGACCGGATCGATGTGATCCATGCGGGGGACCGGACGTTTGCCCTGGCAGAGCGGGTCCGGGCCGTGGCGCTGTCGCGGCTACTGGAGGATCTGGGGCCGCTGGGACGATCGGCACGGCCCAATCCGAATCTCAGATAAGGCTCTCACAAGTGACAAAGGGGATCTCATGAAACGACTGTTCCTGTCTTGGTGCTTCGTGCTCCTGTCCTGCTCGTTGTCCTGGGCGCGGGAATACTACGTCGCGGCCGATGGCAACGATGCCAATCCCGGCACGAGGGAAAAGCCTTTCGCCACGCTGGAAAGGGCCCGGGACAGCATTCGTCAGTCGAAGGGCCGGGCGCTGGGCGCCGGCGGAATCACGGTGTACCTCCGCCAGGGGAGCTTTTTCCGCACGCAGGCGTTCACGCTCACGGAACAGGATTCAGGCGAGCCGGGCAGACCCATCACGTATCGCGCCTATCCGGGCGAAGAGGTCCGGCTCATCGGCGGGCATGCGGTGCCGGCCGCCGCCTTCGCTCCTGTGACACCTGCCGACGCCGCCTGTCCACGTCTCGACCCCAGCGCGCGGGGCAAGTGCCTGAAGGCGGTTCTTGGGCCGCTGGGCATTGTGCAGTACGGGGACGCCCTACAAATGGAACTGAGCGTGGGCGGCGAGCTGATGCCGATCGCCCGTTGGCCGAACGAGGGTTTTGTGCGCACGACCTCGGCCGAGAACAATATCACGTTCGGCTATGACGATCCCCGGCCGCAGCGGTGGCTCGGCGCGACGGACGCTTATGCGATGGGATACTGGTATCACGGGTGGGCCAGCCGCATCGAGAGGATCGCGAGCATCGACGTGGCGAACAAGAAAATCACCCTCGCCAAGTCGCCCAGCTACGGCATCGCGGCGAAGAAGCCGTATTACGTGCTGAACCTGCTCGAAGAGATCGACCGGCCCGGCGAGTGGTACCTCGACCGCCAGGCCGGCATTCTCTACCTGTGGCCGCCCGAAGGTTTCGGGGCCGGCGAGGTCCTCCTCTCGTCGCTGCGCGAACCGCTCGTGACGCTCAAAGGCGCGTCCCACCTCCACCTCGAAGGACTGATTCTGGAGATGGGCGCCGCCGGCGGGGTGGAGGTCTCCGGCCGCGATAACCTCGTCACCAATTGTACCATTCGGAACCTGCGGAAGAGCGGGATCACCATTTCCGGCGACAGGAACGGCGTCGCGCAGTGCGAGATCCGCGGCCTTGGCGAGACCGGCGTCTCGCTCTCCGGCGGGGACCGGTACAAACTGATCGCCGGCGAGAACTTCGTGCGGAACTGCCGGATTCACGACTTCGGCCGGTGGGAGCGGACCTACGCGCCGGCGATCCGGATCAATGGCGTGGGCCATACCGCCGCGAACAACCTGCTCCACAACGGGCCGCACTCCGCCATCCTCTTCGGCGGCAACGAGCACCGCATCGAATTGAATGAGATTCACAACGTCTGCTACGAGGTGGACGACGCCGGCTCGATCTACTGCGGCCGGGACTGGGGCTTGCAGGGCAACGTCATCCGCCACAACTTCTTCCACCACGTCAAGAGCATTCTGCCCGGCTCCAACGGCGTGCACGCGGTCTACCTCGACGACTGCGCCAGCGGCATCACCGTCTTCGGCAACGTCTTCTACGAGATCTCCGGGCGGGCCATCATGTGCGGCGGCGGCCGGGACAACACGGTCGAGAACAACGTCATCGCCAGGTGCGGCGCCGCCCACTTCACCGACCGGCGCGGCAAGGTCTGGATCGACAAGGACAGCAGTTGGAAGCTGCTCGAAAAGATCCAGAAGTACAACTACACCGAGCCGCCCTGGAGCACCCGGTATCCGAAACTGGCCCAGATCCTTGCCAACGGCTACGAGCAGGCCAAAGAGCCCGAAGGCTGCGTCATCCGCACCAACCTCGGCTGGCAGAACAAACGCTGGCTCCAGGAAAGCTCGCTCGGCGCCCCGGGCGGATTCAAGTTCTACACCATCGAGAAGAATATCGAGGACCGCGACCCGCACTTCGTCGACGAGGCGAGTCTGAACCTCGCCCTGCGAGACGACTCCCCCGCCTACTCCCTGCGCGGCTTCCAGCGCATCCCCTTCGAAGACATCGGGCCCCAGGAAAAGAAGAGCAATCAGATCCCGTAGTCCTGCGTCCATCGCAAATCTGACGGGTGCGGGCCGTTCGCAGTACCGCCTAATGAGTTTTGACGAGCCACACCGGTAATCGCGCCGGGCACCGTGTGGTTGTAGGGTGGGGCTTGCCCCACCAGGAACCCGAACGCAAGGAAAGCGGTGGGGCAAGCCCCACCCTACACATTACCGAACTTGCTCATCAGGATTCATCAGGCGGATCAGAGAGTCTTCTGTTTGGAGCGGATGTTCCATATTGATTCTGACCTAAGGCTTTGTTGGAACTTGAGTTAGGACGATTTGCGCCGAAATATGTAGCCAGTAATTTATGTGCATTATTTTTGATATTGTGTGATTATGTTGTT
>Ga0194125_10008711_pt1 | contig 14250 bp, 6 predicted proteins | sample TA2KigC250mmetaG_FD_148626 | JGI IMG/M metagenome (GOLD analysis project Ga0194125, IMG submission 148626) | Freshwater microbial communities from Lake Tanganyika, Tanzania - TA2015034 Kigoma Deep Cast 250m | ecosystem: Environmental > Aquatic > Freshwater > Lake | place: Tanzania: Lake... | reverse complement strand
CTCCTGGACTACTTCTATCGTATGGAAAAGATTCTCTTCCGCAAGGGAAGGTTCGTCAAAGAGGTTTCAAAAGACGTTCTCGTCGGACAGAAGGCGACCACCGATATTTTCGACCCTGAGACTCAAAAAGTGATCTTAAAGAAGCATCGCAGGATTACCGAAGAATCCTACAAACGACTGGAGATGACGAAGATCACCACCATTCCCGTTGAACAGCAGGAATTGTTGGGGAGGTATTTGGCCAGGGATGTGGTGGATCCGAAAACGGGTGAGGTGATCGCTGAATATAATGAGGAGGTGACCGAAGCCTTTCTTGACCAGGTGAAGGAGAGGAAGGTCGAAGAGTTTGAAATCCTTTTCATTGACAACATCAATGTCAGCTCTTCGTTACGGGACACCCTGTCCATCGATAAAATCGAACTGAGCCAGGAAGAGAAAGAGAAATTATCCCGGGACGATCCGGGGAAATCGATCATGGAGAAAGAAGCCGAGAGAGCACTCATCGATATTTATAAGAGGCTTCGACCCGGTGATCCCCCAACGATTGAGACGGCCATTAATCTCTTCCATAACCTCTTCTTCAATCCGGAACGCTATGACCTTTCCAAAGTGGGGCGGATGAAGCTGAACCACAAGCTCGGTTTGAAGGGGGTTTCTCCCAAGATACTGGTCATCACCGGAAAATGGAAGAAGGAAGCCCTAGATGCTGGAGCCACCTATGCGGGAGGCAAAGAACTGATTGACCAGGTGATGAGCGGATGGCTCGATTTTGACGAGGCTATTGCCACTCCGGAGATGGTTGATGAGATCCAGCGCGCCTCCAAAATTCTCTACCCGATCGGGATGATGCCTTCTCTGAAGGATGGGACCATTACCGAGGATGTCCGTGGGAGGATCCGAAAGATTTTTGAGAATGAGAAGACCACCCTGAGGAGAAAGGATGTCTTGGAGGTGGTAAAATACCTGATCCGCCTGAAGGACGGCCAGGGTTCGGTTGATGATATTGATCATCTTGGAAACCGGAGGGTGAGGACAGTCGGCGAATTGTTAGAGAATCAATATCACATTGGACTGGTGAGGATTGAGAGAGCGATCAAAGAACGGATGAGCCTGCAGGACATCGAAACGTTGATGCCCCATGATCTCATCAACTCCAAACCGCTTTCCGCGGTGATCAAAGAATTTTTCGGCTCCAGTCAGCTCTCTCAGTTTATGGACCAAACCAATCCACTTTCAGAAATTACACATAAACGGAGGCTTTCTGCACTGGGTCCGGGAGGACTCACGAGGGAAAGAGCAGGATTTGAAGTAAGGGACGTCCATCCCACTCATTACGGACGAATCTGCCCGATCGAGACACCAGAAGGCCCGAACATCGGCCTGATCACTTCTCTCAGCACCTATGCCCAGGTCAATGATTATGGTTTTATTGAAACACCTTACCGGGAGGTCGTCAATGGGAAGGTGACGAACCATATCCGGTATCTATTTGCTCTTGACGAAGAGGAAGAGATTGAAGGGCAGAAGCCTGCCATTGCCCAGGCCAATGCCCCCCTCGATCGCGATGGAAGGTTTACCGCTCCTCTGGTCTCCGCCAGGAGAGGGGGAGAGTTTGTGATGATCAGACCGGAAGATATTCGCTATATGGACGTCTCGCCGAAACAGTTGGTAAGCGTGGCCACGTCTCTCATTCCCTTCCTGGAGAATGACGATGCCAACCGGGCTCTCATGGGATCGAACATGCAGAGACAGGCCGTTCCTCTTCTTAAAACGGATGCCCCCTTGATCGGAACCGGAATGGAAGGGATTGTGGCAAGGGACTCCGGTGTGGCCATCGTCGCGAAAAGGGATGGGATCGTGGAAGATGTTGATGCCTCACGGATCGTCATCCGCGCGAATGGCGACGGCAAGAATGTGAGTGATTCGGGGGTGGATATCTATACCCTGATCAAATACAAGCGATCGAATCAGAACACCTGCATCAATCAGAGACCGATCATCCATGTTGGAGAGCGGGTGAAAAAAGGAGAGGTGATTGCGGATGGGCCAGCCACGGACATGGGAGAGTTGGCTCTCGGCCAGAATGTCCTTGTCGCCTTTATGCCCTGGGGAGGATACAATTTTGAGGATTCGATCCTCATGAGCGAAAGACTGCTGAAAGAAGATACCTACACCTCCCTCCACATTGAAGAGCAGGAGTGTATGGCGCGGGACACCAAATTGGGAAAGGAGGAGATCACCTGCGACATCCCCAATGTAGGGGAAGAAGCCCTCAAGGATCTGGATGAGAGCGGCATTGTTCGGATCGGCGCAGAGGTGAAACCCGGTGACATCCTCGTAGGGAAGGTGACACCCAAAGGGGAAACCCAACTCTCGCCGGAGGAGAAACTGCTGCGTGCTATTTTCGGTGAAAAGGCAGGGGATGTAAGGGATACCTCACTGAAGGTTCCACACGGGATTGAAGGGATTGTGATCGATGCCAAGGTCTTCTCCCGAAAGGGTCAGGAGAAAGATGAAAGGATGAAGGCAATCGAAGAACAGGAGCGATCTCGATTGCTCAAGAATCAGGCCGATGAGATACGCATCATCCAGAACAGCACACGAAGGAAGATCGGGAAGTATCTGATCGATAAGAAAGCGGCCCATCGGATTGGAGACGAGAAGAAGAATCGCGTCTTTTTAGAGGCAAAAGACCGGATCAAGGAGGAACATCTCTTCGCCATTCCTTTTGACCGCTTGAGGGAGATCGATGTGGTGGAAGGGAAGAGGGTCATCCCTGAAGTTCACCAGTTCCTCGACCATGCCGAGCTTCAAGTCAATGTCGTCAAGGGAGTCTTCTCAGACAAGCTGGCGAAATTGAAAAAAGGAGATGAGCTGGCCCCTGGCGTGATTAAATCAGTCAAGGTCTATATCGCCATGAAACGGAAATTATCGGTCGGCGATAAGATGTCCGGACGCCATGGAAACAAAGGGATCATTTCCCGCGTCCTTCCTGAAGAAGATATGCCCTACCTGGAAGATGGGACGCCTGTAGACGTCATCCTCAATCCTCTGGGTGTTCCTTCACGAATGAATGTGGGACAGATCCTGGAGACCCACCTGGGCTGGGCAGCCAAAGGATTGGGCTGGAAGATCGCTGAGTATTTGCAAGCGGAGTACAACCCAAAAATTCTCCGGAGAAGGATCAAGGAGATCTACTCCTCGAAAGAGGTGAACGAATATCTGGAACAGGCAACGGATGAAGAAGTGGCGGACCTGGCCAGACGTTTGGGCAAGGGGATCTACCTCTCCGTTCCTGTTTTTGATGGGGCCTCGGAAGAAGAGATCAAGGACCATCTGGCCAAAGCAGGGCTTCCCGTGAGCGGACAGACCATCCTCTATGATGGAAGGACAGGTGACCCCTTTCACCATAAGGTGACCGTAGGCTATATGTACCTGCTCAAACTGCATCACCTCGTGGACGACAAGATCCACGCCCGCTCCATCGGACCCTACTCACTCGTGACCCAGCAGCCCCTCGGAGGAAAAGCCCAGTTTGGAGGCCAACGATTGGGAGAGATGGAGGTTTGGGCTCTGGAAGCATATGGAGCGGCCCATTCGCTCCAGGAATTTCTGACGGTAAAATCGGATGATGTGGCTGGACGGACCCGTGTCTACGAAGCCATTGTAAAAGGAGAGCATACGCTGGAGGCCGGACTTCCGGAGTCATTCAATGTTCTGGTCAAGGAGTTGCAGAGCCTCTGTCTGGATACGGAATTGTTAGAGGAGAAGCGGGAAGAAATTTCATAGAGAGTGGAAAATAGAAGGTGGAGGGTGGAACAACCTTTTACCACTCTCTACTCACCACCTTCCAACCGTGAAGTAAAAGGAGGAATCCCTTGGAAGATTATTTGTCGTTCTTCGAAAAAGGAAAGAACCCGATCAATTATAATGCGATCCGGATCTCTATCGCCTCTCCCGAAAAGATCGAATCATGGTCTCACGGGGAGGTGAAGAAACCGGAAACGATCAACTACCGGACCTTTAAACCGGAGAAAGACGGGCTCTTTTGCGCTAAGATCTTTGGCCCCACCAAAGATTATGAGTGTAATTGTGGCAAGTATAAACGGATGAAACACCGTGGGATCGTATGCGAAAAATGCGGGGTAGAGGTCATCCAGTCGAAAGTACGCCGGGAGAGAATGGGCCATATCCGTTTAGCCACTCCTGTGGCTCATATCTGGTTCCTCAAGTCCATCCCGAGCAAGATCGGGATTCTCGCCGATATGACTCTGAGGGAGTTGGAACGGATTCTCTATTTCGAAGCCTATCTCGTGCTTGAAGGAAAAGGAACCTCTTTCAAGAAGGGAGAGATCCTCTCTGAGGAGCGATACCGGGAAGCCAAGGAAAAATACGGAGAATCTCTGGTTGTCTCACAGGGAGCCGAGGCTATTCGGGATCTAATGAAGAATACCAACGTCAAAGAACTTTCGAAGAAACTCCGGACCGAGATGAAAGAGACAACCTCAGAAGCCAAGAAAAAGCGTCTGGCCAAGAGGCTCAAGATTATTGAGTCCTTCCTCGAATCGGGAAACAAACCAGAGTGGATGATTCTGGAAGTGGTCCCGGTCATTCCACCTGATCTTCGTCCCCTTGTCCCCCTGGATGGGGGCCGGTTTGCCACGTCCGACCTCAATGACCTCTATCGAAGGGTGATCAACCGAAACAACCGCCTCAAGCGGCTCCTCGAATTGAATGCGCCGGAGATCATCATCCGGAATGAGAAGCGGATGCTTCAGGAATCGGTGGATGCCCTTTTTGATAATGGGAAAAGAGGAAAGACAATCCTGGGAGCCAATAAGAAACCCCTCAAGTCACTCAGCGATATGCTCAGAGGAAAGCAGGGCCGATTCCGTCAGAACCTTTTAGGGAAACGCGTGGACTATTCAGGGCGTTCGGTGATTGTCGTTGGCCCGGAATTAAAACTGCATCAATGCGGTCTTCCAAAGAAAATGGCTCTCGAGCTCTTCAAACCCTTTATCTACCATCGCCTCGAAGCCAAGGGACTGGCCACTACCATCAAGAGCTCCAAAAAGATGATCGAGAAGGAGAGGCCGGAGGTGTGGGATGTTTTGGATGAAGTGATCCGGGAACATCCTGTTCTTCTCAACCGCGCGCCGACTCTCCACCGCCTTGGGATTCAGGCCTTTGAGCCTATTTTGATCGAAGGTAAAGCCATCCAGCTTCACCCTCTGGTCTGCGCTGCTTTTAATGCAGATTTCGACGGAGACCAGATGGCGGTCCATGTCCCGCTTTCGATTGAGGCTCAGGCTGAGGCCCGGATCCTGATGATGTCCACCAACAACATCCTCTCACCAGCGAGCGGAAAACCGATCATCGTGCCCACACAGGATATCGTCCTCGGCATCTATTATATGACTCGCGAGCGTCCCTATGTCAAAGGAGAGGGAAAGGTCTTTTCCAATCCCGATGAGGTCCGTGTGGCCTACGATGCAAACGAGGTGGATCTGCATGCCGGGATTAAGGTCCGGATGGATGGGGCATTGGTTGAGACAACGGTTGGCCGAATGCTCCTGAGAGAGATCCTTCCCGAGGAGATTCCATTTCGATTGGTCAATAAGGTGATGAAAAAGAGCGAGATGGCTAATCTCGTTGACTACTGTTACCGGTTCTGCGGCGATAAGGCGACGGTGCTCCTCTCCGATCGGCTAAAGAGTCTGGGATACCGCTATGCCACCACCGCCGGGCTTTCGATCTCCCTGGATGATATGCTCATCCCCTCCAATAAAAAGGACCTCCTGCAGGAGGCCCAGAAAGAGATCGAAAGGGTCCAAGATCAATATACTGAGGGCTTGATCACCGATGGTGAGCGATATAACAAGGTCATCGACATCTGGGCTCAGGTGACGGAAAATATCGCTGATGTGATGCTGAAGGAACTCGGCAGCGAGACAACAGAAGGAAAGGAAGGGGAGAAAAGGATCATCGACAGTTTTAATCCCATCTATATGATGGCCGACTCCGGAGCCCGAGGGAGCGCACAGCAGGTGCGACAGTTAGCCGGGATGCGGGGGTTGATGGCAAAACCATCCGGAGAGATCATCGAGACCCCGATCACTGCAAATTTCAGGGAGGGTCTCACTGTGTTGCAGTACTTTATCTCCACTCACGGCGCCCGAAAGGGTCTGGCGGATACCGCTTTGAAAACAGCCAATGCAGGATATCTGACCCGGCGGCTGGTGGATGTGGCGCAGGATGTGGTGATTCGAGAAAACGACTGCGGTACCCTGGACGGCATTGAAGTCGAGTCCCTCCTGGAGGGAGGAGAAATCATCGAATCGATGAGGGAACGTATTTTGGGTCGGGTAGCCCTGGAGGATATCCGGGATCCATTTACTGATGAAGTCATCGTCAAAGGAAATGAGGAGATCGATGAGGCTCTTGCCGAACGCATCGAAGATTCCGGGATTGATAAAGTAAAGATACGCTCCGTGCTTACCTGTAAATCGCGGCGGGGGGTGTGCGCCCTCTGTTATGGGAGAGATCTGGCCCGGGGAAGACTGGTCAATGTGGGAGAGGCGATCGGGATCATTGCAGCACAGTCCATTGGGGAGCCCGGTACACAGCTAACCATGAGGACCTTCCACATCGGCGGCGCAGCAAGCCGCCGGGCTGAGCAGACGACACTCGAAAGCCGGATTGATGGAAAGATAAAATTTATCAATCTCAAAACGGTTAAGAACCGCGAGGGACATCTGATCGTGATGAACAGGAACGGCGAAATTGCCATTCTCGATGAGAACGGAAGGGAGCGACGCCGATATGCCGTGATTTACGGAGCCAAATTGAAAGTGAAAGATGGGCAGAAGGTGAAAGAGGGAGAGATGTTGGCGGAATGGGATCCCTACGCCATCCCTGTTCTGACCGAGGTGACGGGCCGGGTCAAGTTCGGAGATATCATTGAAGGGTTGACCATGCAGGAGCAGGTGGACGAGTTCACCGGCCTTTCAAGAAAAGTGATCACCGAATCGAAAGATCCGGACCTGCGGCCGAGGATTTCGATCAAGGATGAGAAGGGAAAGACGATGAACCTTCCGGGGTTGACCTCTCAGGCCCGCTATCTCCTTCCCGTCGGAGCGAATATCTTTATTTCGGAAGGGGATATGGTGGAAGCCGGAGATGTGATCGTCAAAATTCCGCGCGAGACCACCAAGACCAAGGACATCACCGGAGGACTTCCAAGGGTTGCGGAACTCTTCGAGGCGCGGAAACCCAAGGAGTATGCTCTGATCAGCGACATTGACGGGACCGTTGAATTCGGCAAGGACCTGAAGGGGAAGCGAAAGGTCATCATCCGACCAGAGGTGGGAGAAGCCAAAGAATATATGATGCCGAAAGGGAAGCATGTCAGCGTTCATGAAGGGGATATGGTCAGAGCCGGAGAGGCGTTGATGGACGGTCCGGCCAATCCCCATGACATTCTCAGGGTGCTGGGCGATAAAGCCCTGGCCCATTATCTGGTGGACGAGATCCAGGAGGTTTATAAACTCCAGGGCGTGAAGATTAATGACAAACATATTGAGGTCATTGTCCGTCAGATGCTCAAGAGAGTGCGCATCAAGGAGGTGGGGGATACCCATTTCCTGGTTGACGATCAGGTCGAAAAATTTACTTTTGAAGAGGAGAATGCCCGGGTGATGAGGGAGGGCGGAAAACCAGCGGTGGGTGAACCCCTCTTCCTGGGAATCACCAAGGCTTCACTGGTTACGGATAGTTTTATCTCTGCGGCCTCCTTCCAGGAGACGACCAAGGTTCTGACTCAAGCCGCGGTGGCGGGGAAGATTGATCATTTAAAGGGATTAAAGGAGAACGTGATTATGGGTCGTTTGATCCCTGCTGGAACCGGTCTTCCAAAATACAGGGGACGGGAGCTCTGGGTGGAAGGGTATACGGACGAGGAGATGGCGTCGGAAGTTTCTGCAGAAGCTTCTGTCTGAAAAAAGAGAGCACTTGAAGTAAGTTCATAAGGCCCATTTCCCTGCTTGGGAAATGGGCCTTATTTTATTCTTCCAAGACTTTTTGATTTTCATTAAACCTCCATTATAATAATGTTGATGAAAGTGAGAGAGATATTTGCCAAGACCGTACTTACCCGAACAGCAATCTCTGGTTTTGATTACTGCCTGAATCCCTATGTGGGTTGTGGGCACGGGTGCCGATACTGTTATGCCAGTTTCATGAAGCGATTTACCGGCCACCAAGAACCATGGGGTTCATTTGTGGACGTCAAAGTGAACGCTCCTTCTCTGCTGAAGAAACAATTGAATAGAGCAAAACCAGGCATCGTGGCGATCAGTACGGTGACCGATCCCTATCAGCCTGTTGAGAAGAAATATGAGATGACACGAAGATGCCTGGAAATCCTTCTAGAGAAGCAGTTTCCGGTCAACATTCTCACCCGGTCACCTCTCTGTCTTAGAGATAAGGACTTATTTAAACGGTTTCATGATATTGAGGTAGGATTTTCAATCGCCACCCATGATGAGGATATGAAAAAGACCTTTGAACCAAACTCTCCAGCGATTGAGTCCAGAGTGAAGGCATTGGAGATTCTCCATCAAGAAAAAGTGAGGGCCTATGCCTTTATTGGGCCGTTGCTCCCCGCGGATTCAAAAGCATTGGTTCGAATGTTGGAAAAGGTTGTTGATGAGGTCCTCATTGATAAAATGAATTACCCCAATAAGGTAAAAGGGCTCTACCGTAAAAAGGGGCTGGAATTTTATCTCTCCGATGATTACTTTAATGGTGTTGGAATGGATTTAAAAGAGCGTTTTGAGGAGAGGGGAATCCCCGTTTCCATGATATTTTAGTAGGGAACGCCCGCCTGCCGGACGGGCAGGCATATATGCGTTCCCTACAGGAATGGATTGAAAGGACGAGGTTAATTATGACCATTGGACGATTCGGATTGAGAAGAAGGGATTATGACTTTCCGCCTTTTAGGCCTCCGAGTGAAGCCAACAGTCTCCTCTTAAGGGTAACCAGAGGGTGCCCCTGGAACCGGTGCACGTTCTGTTCCATGTATAAAGGGATGAAATTCGAGCGTAGAGAATTGGACGAGGTGCTTGAAGATATCTCCATGGCGAGAGAATATTATAGCGATCAAGTCAGGACTGTCTTTATTGGGGATTCCAACAGCCTGGTTCTCAAGGCAGAGGACTTGGTCAAGATTTTAAATAGTCTGTATGCCTCGTTTCCCCATGTTGAACGGGTGACCAGTTATGCAAGGGCAAAGACCATTGCGAAAAAAGAGATCGAGGACTTAAAAAAAATCTATGAGGCTGGCTTAAACAGGCTCCATGTGGGCCTTGAGACAGGGGATAGAGAATTGTTGAAGGAAATCGATAAAGGGGCGACTCCAGAGGAGATGGTCGAAGCAGGCAGGAAGGCGAAAGAGGCTGGTTTTGAATACTCCCTGTATGTGCTGCTCGGAATCGGCGGTGAAGAAAAGTGGGAGCAACATGCCAGAGGAACAGCCGATGTCCTGAACCAGATTAACCCTCACTTTATACGCGTTCGTACATTCATTCCTCAACCCAACTCCGCTATTTATGAAGCCATGGAAGAGGGACGTTTTCAACCCGCATCTCCTGAGACGATTTTGAAAGAGACAAGGCTCCTTCTGAAAGAACTGGAGGTCGCTTCCCAATTTCTAAGCGATCATATATCGAACCTCGTTCCCCTTCACGGAAAACTTCCGGAAGAGAAGGAGGAAATGATTCGCGTGATGGATGAGGTTTTAAAAGGATTTCAGGATGACGCGTCGCTAAGAGAAGAGATGGAAGCAAGGAGACACCTGACCAACCTCTGAAAGAGAGTCTTGAGTTCGGAGTTAGGGGTTCGTAGTAAAAAATAATAAAAATTCCGAACGAATTATGAGGAGCCACAAGTTGAACAGCTGGAGGAGGAACAACCACTGCAGGAGGAACTGGCGGTGCTTTTGAATTTTCCGCCACTTGAAAAGGCGAAAGCGGACATCATCCGGTTCACTTTTTTACTTTTACATTCGGGGCAGGTGATTTTTTCTGAGGAGTTAAAAACCAGTTTTTCAAACTCGTGATCACACTTACTGCAATGATATTCATAAATCGGCATCTTCGATTCTCCTTGAAAATCATCCTAACATTTTTTTAATCTGATCGGCAAGGGATTGCGCTTTCTGAGATAGATGGTGTTTTCCTTCTTCGTTTAATTCCGATGCCACCTTGCGACAGACTTCTTCAAGTTGTTTTACATAGCGCTTCTTAAAATTCTTTTTCACCTTGAGGGAAATCAGATTTCTCCATAGGGATAGGGTCTTCACATAAATATTATTATAATAGGCATTCATCCCGAGGCTGAAATATACCAAGAAACGGAGCTCGGGATGGGAGGGGTCAAGTTTTAAGGCTTTTGAAAAATAATGTGAGGAGAGATCGTAATGTCCGCTCAAGAGGTAACTGCGTCCCGCTCGATCATAGGCTTCCTGCAAGCCCCTTTCAAAGATGAGGCTGAAGATGGCTTTTCCCCTTTGAGGACCGTAGATCTTTTTAAGAAGAGAGTGATGTTCGAGAAGGAATCGGACGAGATAGGGATTTTTCAAATTTTGTTTGAAAAGATCGATTAATTGCTCCATGGCATCCTGAAATAAGGATCGCATCTCGGATATCCCTAGCAGTACTCCCTGTTCCGCCTTGGCGATGATTCGCTCAAATCGCTGGGAATAGTCTCTTTCGTAAGAGGATTTTCCGGCATGGAGTCTATAGTTCAGGTATTTGGGGCGATAGATTTCAAGTTGATAAATATTTTCCCTTAATTTTATGGCTTCGTGAAAGATGGACCCAATGACCAGGTCAAGGAGCGACTCGTTTTTATGGAAAGGTTCTTTTCCTTTATTCCTGAAAAGAGAATGAGATTGTTCCTTCAGATTGTAAAGGGGGCTCTGTCCCCGGTCATCCACCCAGTTTTCAATGTCTGCGAAACAGAGTTTACCCTTTCTGTACTTTTTAAAGATATCCTGGAAAACGACCTGGGAATGAAGAAGACCTTGCACGACCTCCAACAGGCTTCGATCCCGAAGCATATATTTTTTTCTTTCCATCTCGTCCTTACCGATGGCTCTAATATAGCAGGGTTTTTCTATTTTGGAAAGATTTGAATAATTTTTCTCGACCCCTTAAACATATTGACTGGGTTGACAAAAAAAAGTATATAATATTGTCAATTCTAATAAGGAGGGAGTGTTATGGCAATCAGGGTCGGGATTAATGGATTTGGTCGGATTGGCCGGAATGTCCTTCGAGCGGGTCTTAACCGAAAAGACCTGGAGTTTGTTGCTGTCAATGATCTCACGGATGCGAAGACATTGGCCCATCTCTTAAAGTACGATTCGGTTCACGGGAAATTGGGGGCGAGCGTTGAAGTAAAGAAAGATGCCATTCTGCTCGATGGAAAAGAGATCAAGGTGCTAGCCCTGAAGGATCCAGGCCAGCTTCCCTGGAAGGATTTGGGGGTGGATGTCGTTTTAGAAAGCACGGGGAAGTTTACGGATCGAGAAGGAGGTTCCAAACATGTGAGCGCCGGTGCGAAGAAAGTGGTGATTTCCGCTCCGGCGAAAGATCCGGATGTGTCCATTGTGCTCGGAGTTAATGATAGGGACTACGATGCTTCCAAACATCATATCATCTCCATGGGATCGTGCACGACGAACTGTCTTGCCCCGATTGCGAAAATTCTGGTTGACGAGTTCGGGGTGGAATACGGTTTGATGACAACCATCCATGCCTATACCAATGACCAGGTCATTCTCGATTTTCCGCACAAGGATCTACGGAGAGCCAGAGCAGCCGGGATGTCGATGATTCCGACGACGACCGGTGCAGCCACTGCCCTTTCCCTTGTCATTCCGGAGCTGAAGGGAAAGATGGATGGAATGGCAATCCGGGTGCCAACCCCCAATGTCTCTGTCGTCGATTTGGCGGTAGAACTAAAAAAAGAGACAACGGCTGAAGCACTGAACAAAGTCTTGAAATCCTATGCAGAAGGGAAGCTAAAAGGGATTCTGAGCTTCTGTGAAGAGCAACTGGTCTCCATTGATTTCAATGGCAATCCTCATTCCTCTATTGTCGATGGTCCCTCGACCAAGGTGATTGGTGGAAAATTTGCAAAGATCCTTTCCTGGTATGACAACGAATGGGGTTTCTCCAACAGGATGGTGGAGCTGTTTTTATTCCTGTTTGGGAAGAAGTAATGGGTCGAAGTCACCGGTAAAAGGTAAGGGTAACGAAGCCCGTATCGTTAATAAAAAGGCTACGGTTGTCGTCTTTCAATTCTTTTAACTTAACCGTTCCCGTCAAACGAAACGGGCCTCGTAACCGTAACCATTTCCTTAACCCAATCATCCAAAGTGGAGTATAACAATGGCCATTCGAAGGGTGGATCAGGTTGAACTCAGAGGAAAACGGGTTTTCATCCGGGTCGATTTTAATGTTCCCCTCAATGAAAAAAATGAGATTACGGATGATACCCGGATCGTGTCTTCCCTCCCGACGATAAAATTTGTATGTGAGGCGGGCGGGAAAGTAATCCTTGCATCCCATCTTGGGAGGCCTAAGGGGAAGAGGGAGCCCAAATACAGTTTGGCTCCGGTTGCCGCAACATTATCGAGATTGCTTGGAAAGGGGGCTTCGCTGTCTCCTGATTGTGTCGGGGAGGAAGTTGAGAAACGGATAGGGAGGATGAAGGAGGGGGAGGTTCTGCTTCTCGAAAACCTCCGATTTCATCCCGAAGAAGAGAAGAATGACGAATCTTTCTCCAAGGCGCTGGCTTCTCTGTGTGAGGTCTATGTTAATGATGCTTTCGGTACGGCCCACCGCGCCCATGCCTCGACCGAAGGAATGACACGGTATTTGAAGACCGTGGCCTGCGGTTTTTTAATGATGAAGGAAATTGAAAGTTTAGAGAAAGCCCTGGTCCAGCCACAGACTCCTTATGTTGCCGTCTTGGGAGGAGCAAAGGTCTCCGACAAGATCGGTGTGATCCAAAACCTGATGGATAAAGTGACCACGATTCTCATCGGCGGAGGGATGGCTTACACCTTCCTTCAGGCAAAAGGTTATCAGATTGGGAAGTCACTGGTGGAGGAGGAGCAAATCGGACTTTCACAAAATCTTCTGAAAGAGGCAAAGGGGAAGATAAAATTTCTTCTTCCATCTGACCATGTGGCTGCTCAGAAGATGGATATTGAGGCAAAGAGAGAGATCGTGAGCAACGATAAAATTCCCGAAGGTTGGATCTGCCTGGATATCGGTCCGGAAACGATTAAAGTATTTTCAGAGGAGATTCTATCTGCCAAGACGATCTTCTGGAACGGTCCCATGGGAGTTTTTGAGATGGAGCCATTCAGTCACGGAACCTTTGCGATTGCCAAGGCGATTGCAAAATCTTCTGCCTTTAGCATCGTCGGAGGAGGGGACTCGGTGGCGGCCGTGAATCAAGCCGGAGTCGGAGATAAGGTCGGACACATTTCTACCGGCGGAGGAGCCTCCCTCGAGTTTATTGAGGGGAAGAAGTTGCCCGGGATCGAAGCCCTAAAAAGAAAGGCTGGGGAGATGGGGTGTTAGGGAGATTGGGTAAATCTAAAGGCTAAAGAGGTGGACATCATGAGAAGATTGCCTTTTATTGCAGGAAACTGGAAGATGAATAAGACGGTACAGGAGGCTCTTATCCTTGTCGGGGAGTTAAAAGGATCTTTGAAAGAGGTTAAGGACGTGGAGGTGGCTGTAGCGCCTCCCTATACTGCCCTTTACGCTGCCTCTCAAGAGTTGAAAGGATCATCCATCCATTTAGCGAGCCAGAACCTTTTCTGGGAGGAGAAGGGTGCTTTCACAGGTGAGGTTTCCCCGGTGATGCTTAAGGAGTGTGGCTGCCACTATGTGATCATCGGCCATTCGGAGAGAAGGCAACATTTCGGAGAGACTGATGCGACGGTAAACCGAAGAATCAAGGCTGCGTTGAATCATGGTCTGAAGGTGATATTCTGCGTCGGAGAAACATTACAGGAGAGGGAACAAGGGGTCAACTTTTTAGTGGTGGAGCGGCAGATCGAAGGAGGGTTGAAAGATTTTGGAGAGTTGGCACTTCAAAATCTGGTCATCGCCTATGAGCCTGTCTGGGCCATCGGGACCGGGAAAACAGCCACTCCTCAGCAGG
>Ga0194125_10008710_pt1 | contig 14250 bp, 7 predicted proteins | sample TA2KigC250mmetaG_FD_148626 | JGI IMG/M metagenome (GOLD analysis project Ga0194125, IMG submission 148626) | Freshwater microbial communities from Lake Tanganyika, Tanzania - TA2015034 Kigoma Deep Cast 250m | ecosystem: Environmental > Aquatic > Freshwater > Lake | place: Tanzania: Lake... | reverse complement strand
TTTCACGTGCATTCCGGGCAGACTGAGCACACTCTCTTCCCAAGGCATGGCATCCTCCGTTCTTCTCTTCTTGGCCTATCGTATAGGCCTACGGTTGATGCCGTGCCCCCTTCTTTGATGGAGAGCCAAGGCTCCGGATTGCCGCTGTGGCGGTGATCGCTTGCGCAGCCGTCGCGGCGAATGGACAACTCTCGGGCATGGCGTCCGGCGCTGCCGACGACATCATGATCCGGCGGGGCTCCCGCGTGCGGCCGGGCTTGGACGATGCGCCGCTTGCGCCCACCACCCAGTCGATCGTCTCCGCGGAGGGGCGGGCCACTGCGCGCGTCGACGTTGTGGAGGCGGCCGCCGCGCCCCTCGCCGTGACCGTTCCGGTGCAGGCCGTGACAGCGATCGCTCCCGTGACGGTGTTCTCGCCCTACCCCTACGTTTCATCCAACCGTCGTCCGCCGCTGCCGACCGCGGTATTGACATCGCCTGCGCCCGCGGCACCCGGCATGACGGTTGCGCCCGCACCGGAGGCGCCGACGGTGACCGTTGTCCGCACGGCTCCGGCCGTGCTCCAGCCGGTGCCGGGCATCCTTCCGGCGTCGGCAGCGGCCGCGACCTCGGCCCTCACGCTGGTCATCCAGTCCCTTCCGTCTCCGGCGGTCACCGCGACGCCGGCGGGGATCGTGACGACGCCGGTTGCCGCTCCCGAGCCCGCGCCGGCATCGCCCCCCCCTGCGGTCGTCGCGGCGCCGGCGGTTCCCGCCGCTGTGCCGGCTCCGGCCGTCGCCATCACCACGCCGGATGCGCCTGCGAAGCCGGCCGCACCCACCGTGCCCGCGGAGCCTACGGTCATCGAGCCCCCGGCGGAGCCCATGGCGGCGGCGGGTTCGTCCGGCCAGGGGATCTTCTTCGATCTGTTTCAGAAGCGCCCCGCGGCGGCGATCCGCACGACGTCCCGTCCGGCGACATCCGCGCCCCTGGCGCCGGTCATCCGTCCCGTGACCAATCCCGCCCCGGCGGCGGCGACGGTCACGCGCGACCGGCTGGAGGAAGGCATCGCGCTGGCCCGCGAGCAGCGCCATGCCGAGGCGATCCCGATCCTCGAAGAGGTGATCCGCATGGAGCCCACCTCGATGCCGGCGTGGGAGCAGCTCGGCTGGTGCTACTGGATGAGCGGCCGCAAGGAGGACGCGGTGGCGCTCTGGCAGCGTCTGCTGGCCCTGGACCCCGGCAACCCCGCCCCGTACAGCTACCTGGGCCGGGCCGCGGTGGCGAACAACGATCTCGAGAAGGCCGCGGAGTACAACCGGAAGAGTCTCGAGCTGAATCCGAACCAGCCCAACGTGCGGTTCGATCTTGCGCGCATCCTGCTCTGGAAGGGCACGCCGGACGACGCGATGCCCATTCTCGAGGAGATCGCCGCCCGCGATCCCAACCGGGTCGACGTGATGCTGGAACTGGCGCGCGCGAAGACCTTCGCGTGGCAGTTCGAGAGCGCGCTCCCGCTGTGGCAGAAGCTGCGCGAGACGGCGCCGGACGAGCTGAGCTACATGGCCGCGGAGGCCCTGTGCCGCCTGCACACCAACGAGCCCGACGCGGCCCGCGAGCTGGCGACGCGCGTGCTGGAGACGCTGCCCAACGACCCGTACGCGCTGGACGTCATGGCGTGCCTCGCGGAGTTCAGCGAATCGCCGGCCAGCGCGATCCCCCATTTCCGCAAGCTGATGGAGGTCGCCGCGACCCCGCAGGAGCGCGAGCGCTGGCGCGTGAGGACCATCCGGATGATGGTCCGCCTCAACCGCGCCGAGCCCCGGGTCCACGGACTCCGCGACGCCGTCTCCCTCACCCGCGAGCGCATCGAATACGACCCGAAGTCGGTGGATGCGCGCCTCCTCCTCGCCGAGCTCCAGCTCATGGACGGCATGCTCCCCGACGCCGAACGGCAGTTCATCGCCGTGCTGCGCGAGTTCAACCCGTACAACATCCGGGCCCGTCGCGGCCTGATGGAAACGTATCTTGCCGCCAAGCAGTACGACCGCGCCCGGGAGCAGCTCGTGGCGATCAGCCGGTTCAACCCGCAGGATCCCTACCTCCTGTACCAGCTCGCGCGCCTTGAATCGGCGCGCGGCGACTTCTTCAAGGCGCACGAGGCGCTGGACAAGCTCGAAGCCGCCGGACAGCGGGGCGCCGTGGCCGTGCTGCTGTACCACGGCCTGACCCCGAGCCGGTACTTCTCCGAAGCCCTCGCGGTGGAGCGCTTCCGCGAGCACATCGTCGCCCTCCAGAAGGTGCGCGCCCGGTTCGTCACGTGCAGCGAGATCCCCCAGATGCTCGGCCAGAACCGGACGCAGTCGCCGTCCTCGCAGCCCGTGCTGCTCGGTCCGGGATTCGCGCGGCCCGCGGGCGCCCTGCCCCTGACGGTTGCGATCAGCTTCGACGATGCACGCCGCGACTCCATGAAGTACGGAACCGAGATCGGCAAGGAGCTCGGAACGGTCTTCTCCATGCACGTCCCCGCGGGGTACATCCTCCGCAACCACTCGTTCATCAGCTCGTGGGACCAGCTTCGCAAGTACCAGCAGGAGGGGTGCTGGGAGTTCGGCGGACACATGCTGGACGGCGCCATTCTCGCCCCCGTCGACGCCTCGGGCCGCCTGTGGCACGCGTTGCCGAACCTGAACTGGAACACGAATGCGGCCCGCATGGAGACCCTGGCGGAGTACGAACGGCGCCTCGGCACCGAGTTCAGCGAGAGCCGGCGGGTCCTCACCGAGCAGCTCGGCGGCCCGATGAACTACGTGTCGTATCCGTTCGGCGACATCGGCCAGGAGGACGAGACCAACGTCGACGACCCCAGCGGCCGGATCCTGGTCCACGCGCGCCGTCACTTCGAGGCGGGGTTCATCCAGAGCGTGTTCGGATACGCGGTCGCCGGCGACGACCCGCTGCTCTACCAGCGCCACGAGATGGACCGCTGGATGAGCGGCGAGGACATGGTCGACTACCTCTACGAACACCACCCGATCTTCCTCGCGCGCCGCCTCCGCGCCGAATACTCCGCGCTCCAGGGCAAGCTCTACCGCGCCCGCGAGGCGCTGGAATCCCTGGAGCTCGACGGCTATCCCGAGCGCCCGCTCGCGAAGGTGAAGAAGTACGTCAACGACCGTCTCTCGCAGGCCTTCGGCGCGCCGGTGCAGGGCCCCGGGTCGATCACCAAGTCGCCGTGGACGGTCGAGATCCGCAAGCCGTACGTGGGCGCCAACGGCGAGTTCTTCCGGGACAACCAGGAGCGGCGCAACTGGCGCCTGTTCGGGCTGGCCGGGGTCAACGTCACCCCGAACCTCCTGCTGGAGGGCCGCGCGGGCATCGGCCGCCTCACCCAGGACGTCACCGACATCGTCACGAACGCCGTGGTGGCCGGCGCCACGACGAACACCACGTTCTCGGGCAGCTCGAACCGGATCGACATCGACGAGCGCGACGCGGGCGGACGCGTCGTGTTCACCTTCCCCAACGGGATCTACCTCGCCGGCGACGTCCTGCAGCGGTCGTTCTCCGGCGACGTCAGCCGCGACCGGATCGCATGGGCCCTGGAGACCCAGGTCCGCCCGTTCCAGCCGCTGGACATCCTCGCCCGCTACGAGCACGACATGGCGCCGTCGGCCCTCGCGGTCCTGCAGGACATCGAGTACGACCTGTTCACCGTCGTGGGCAACGTCCGCGTGCGCGACGACTGGAACGTGGTCGCCGCCGCCACGCGGTACGACTTCTCCGACGACAACACGCGCGACCACCTCACCGCCACCTCGTCGTGGACCCTCGATCCGCGGACCGGGCTCCGCCTCGGCGCCCGCGTTTCCTACGACACGGCCGAGCAGGAGAGCCGGGCCTACTGGACGCCGTATCACCTCCAGCGCTACTACGCCGAGGGCGGCTTCCAGGGCAACTACCTGCGGATGTACTACAACGTCCGCCTGCGTCTCGGCATCGGCAGGGAAGACGTGCGGCCGGAGGAACTGCAGCGCTACCAGGCGACCGTCGCTCGCGCCGCCGTGCAGCAGTTCGATGCCGGGCCGCCGCCGGAGGAGGACTGGGAGACCGTCTTCGGCCTCGCCGCCTCCGCCCGCAGGCCGATCGGCGAGCACTGGGTGGTCAACGGCGAGTTCTCCTACAACAAGAACCCGAACTACAACGAGGTCACCCTGCTGGGCGGCCTGCGCTACCGGTTCTGACGCCCGGAGGCCCGGCGCGGACGCGACATGCTGTTCCCGACGGTCACGTTCGCGATCTTCTTCGTCCTGGCCTACACGGGGCACTGGCTGCTCCATCGCCGCCCGCTGGCGTGGAAGTGGTTCCTGCTGGCCGCCAGCTACGTCTTCTACGGGTACTGGGACTGGCGCTTCCTCCTCCTGATCGGCGGATCGACCGTCCTCAACCACGGGTTCGCGGTGGCCCTGGCGCGCGCAGCGGCCCCGGGGCGGCGCCGGATGCTGGTGGCCGCGGCGGTCGCGTCCAACCTCGGCACCCTCGGGTTCTTCAAGTACTACGGCTTCTTCGTGGTCAACGTCTACGCGGCGTGCGCCTCGCTGGGCATCCCCTGCCCGCTTCCCCTGCTCGACGTGGTGCTCCCGGTCGGCATCTCGTTCTTCACGTTCCAGGCGATGAGCTACGTCATCGACGTCCACCGCGGCACGATCCGCCCGGCGGCCTCGTGCCTGGACTTCGCGGTCTACCTGGCCTTCTTCCCGCAACTGGTCGCCGGCCCGATCGTCCGGGCCAGCACGCTCCTGCCGCAGATCGAGCGTCCCGCGATGCCGGCCCGGATCGACATCGGCCGGGCCTCGATCCTGATCCTGGTCGGTCTGTTCAAGAAGATCGTCGTCGCCAACGCCCTCGCGACGGGGATCGTCGACCCCGTCTTCGACAACCCCGAGAACTTCGGGGCGCTCGACACGCTGTTCGCCGTCTACGGCTACTGCATCCAGGTCTACTGCGACTTCTCGGCCTACTCGGACATCGCCATCGGCATCGCCCTCCTGATGGGGTTCCACTTCCCCATCAACTTCGACGCCCCGCTCCTCGCCGCCTCCTTCCAGGAGTTCTGGCGGCGCTGGCACCTCTCCCTGTCGACCTGGCTTCGCGACTACCTCTACTTCCCCCTCGGCGGCTCGCGGGGCTCCGCGGCCCGCACCTCGACGAACCTCTTCCTGACCTTCGTTCTCGGCGGGCTCTGGCACGGAGCCGGGTGGAACTACCTCATCTGGGGCGCGCTCCACGGGGCCTTCCTCGTCGTCGAGCGGATCCTGCGCGTGGGCACCGGCGTTCTCTCGCTCCCGCGGCGGCTGGCCGGCATCGCGGCGACGTTCCACCTCCTCGGGTTCTCCCTGATGTTTTTCCGCGCGCGCACGCTCGGCGACTCGTTCGCGCTGATGAGGTCCCTGGCCGAATGGACGGCGCCCACACTGGTCTCGGCCACGGTGCTGGCCGCCATGGCCGCCGGCTTCGCGGCCCAGGCCTTCGACGGCGACCGGGCGCGCCGCCTGTGGGACGCCTGGGCGCGATGGCCCGCCTGGGTCCAGGGAGCGGCGGCGGCGGTCATCCTGACGGTCATCTGCGCGCTCGGGCCGCGCGGGGTGGCGCCGTTCATCTACTTCCAGTTCTGAGAGGAGCAGGCCATGGAACGACCCGTCGAGCTGGCACGGATGGAGGAAGGGGCGGGCATCACGCGCGCCGGAGTCCATCTCGCCGTCGGGGTCTTCTTCGTCGTGGGCGCACTGCTCAACGGGGAGAACCTCCTCGCGACGGCCGAGACGATGGAGCACGGCAGCCCGGCCCGTACCGTGTGCGTCGCGGCGGCGCGGCCGCTGGCGGCGGCCGCGCGGGCCCTTCACCTGGGCGCGCCCCGTCGCGCGATCGAGGCCTGGGTCGACCGGATCTCCGCGCCGTAGGCCCCGGCATTCCGCGCCGCCCCCGGTTGAAACCCGACCCGTCCTCCCGTACTCTGGGATCATGAACGACACGGCGGTCCGGCTGTTCGGGGGATCGGGGTCCCGGAGGGCGTTTCTGTCCATGCTGGCGGCAGGCGCCTGCGTTCTGCCGGGGCGCAAGGCCGGTGCGCAGGCCCCGCAGAGGGGCCTGCTGGTCTGCGGCGACTCGATGGTGAAGACCGTCGCCCGTTCCCTCACCCGGGAGTTCGCCGCATTCCCGTCGGTCCGCTTGTCCCAGCTGATCTCGATCGGAACGGGACTCGCCCGCCCGGACGTCTTCGACTGGCCCGCCAAGCTCAAGGAGGCCGCCGCCGACCGGCCGGCCGCGATCGTGATCATGCTGGGCGCCAACGACGGGCAGAATCTGCGGACCGCGCAGGATACCGTGGTGACCGAGGGTACGCCCGAATGGACGGCGGAGTACGCCGCCCGCGTGGCGGCGCTTCTTGCCCAGGCGCGCGAGTCGGGCGCCGGGCACGTGCTCTGGGTCGGCATGCCGGACATGCGCGAGAAGAAGCTGCAGGCCGACGCGCAGAGGATCAACGCCGTCGCCCGGGCGGAGTGCGCGAAGGTCGCCGGGGTCGAGTTCCTCGATACGACGGCCCTGTTCAGCCCGAAGCCGGGCACGTACAGCGCCTACGTGATCCGGCCCGGCGGAAAGCCGCTGCTGGTGCGTTCGAGCGACGGCGGCCACCTGAACGCGGATGGCGCGGACCTTCTGGCCCGCGCCATTCGCGAGAAGCTTGCGCCCCGGCTGTCGCCTCAGTAGCCGAGCATCACGGGGTCGGGGCTGGAGACCTCCGCCGCATCCTTGAGGTCGCCGCGGCGGACGATGCGGACATCGATCGGATCCCCGGTTCCGTTCGTGAACTCGCCGCCGCGGGCCACGGGCTGCATGCGGGCCCGGCCGGTCTTGTCCACGGCCGCGACCATGATCCGGAGGCTCGACCCCTTCATCCGCTGCCGGACGGAGGCGACCCACTCGTCGCCGGGCCATTCCTTGAACATCAGGATGAACCCGTCAACTCCCGCCTCCTTGGCCTTGGCCTCCAGATCGTCCGAGATCACGCCGGCCGACGCGCGGCAATCGACGAGCGGCGTCATCCACATCCGGTGATACCGGGCGAAGACGTCGTAGATCCGCCGGTCCGCGGTCTGGGCCGAGACCCAGCGGCCATCGGGCTGGATGGTGAACCACGCGGGGCAGAGGGCGGTCAGCTGCGAGACATCCTGCCGGACGGTGGCGAGCTGGGCATCGGCTTCGGCGGCCGTCGCGACGGGCGCCAGCACGCCCAACCGCATGGGCGAGGCGCCGGCCGAGATCCCGTAGACCTCGGCGGAGGCGCGGCCCTTCTCGGCCGCGTGAACGGCCAACCCGGCCCAGCCGAGGCCCATGTCCGGCGGCAGGAGCAGCCGGGCACCGAACATCGGCCGGCCGTCGACGTAGCCCATGATGCCGTCGCCGTTGGCCTCCATCCGCATGCGGAAGCGGCCGTCCGGGCGCTTCCACTCCATCTTCCGTTCGGCGACGAGCCGTCCGCTGCGCCAGGTCTGGAGGTGCAGGAACCCCGCGTCGCTGAAGCCGAACCGGGCCATGTGCTCCGTGGTCCGGCTCGTGTACAGCCAGAAGTTGCCCGAGGTCCGGCCGACGGTCGCCTCGACGAAGACGTTGCGCAGGTTCAGCGATCCGAGCAGCCGGAGGGCGCCCTCGGAGTAGGCTTCGCCCGCGGAGAACAGCGCGCCGCCGTCCGCGCCCGGCGCCAGCACGCCGCCCTCCACCCACCACCGGCTGGAGAGGCGGCCGTCGGCCAGCGTCTCGTTGACCGGCTCGACGCGGGGGGCCATGCGCCCGAAGATCTCCGCGACGCGCGGGTCCTTCGTCTTCGACGCGATGTCGCGGACGAGGGCGACGAGGGACTCGGCGCCGGGGAGCGACGTCAGTTCGTACTTCCACACGGCCTGGCCGAGGGCGAGGTGGTTCTCCGGCTCGCCGCCGGCGGCGACCAGGCGTTCCATGACGTCCCGGTACTCGGCGTCGGACCGGGAAAGCCGCAGCATCATCGTGAGGGCCTCGACGTTCTTCGGCTCGATGTCCACCAGCTTCCGGGCCACCTCGGCGGCCTCCTCGCCGCGGCCGTTCTCATTGAGCCAGCGGGCCTGGGCGAGCAGGACCTCGGGGTTGCCGGGGAACAGCCGCGCGTAGAGGTTGAGCGACTCGGCCGCGCGCTCGGGCTCGCCGAGCGACGAGTGAAGCTGGGCGCGGCGGATCGCGAGGGAGATCTGGCCGGGGTCGATGTCGAGGCTGCGGTCGTACTCGCGGGCGGCGCCCTTCAGGTCGCCCTTGCGAGCGAGGGCGTCGCCGACGAGCATGTAGGCCTTGGGGTTGTCGGGCTCGATCGTGAGCCACTCCCGCCACAGCTGGATGGCCCGGTCGAACTGCCCGTCGAGGAAGACGGCGAGCCCCTCCTGCTGCAGGCGGGCGCTCTTGGCCTCCTGCGACTCGATCGTCACGCCCTCTCCCGAGGTCGGGATCATGTAGAACAGCGGCAGCTCGTCATCGGACGCCGGGGACGGCACGCTCTCGACCCGCACCACCTGCCCCGGCTTGCCGGCGGCGTCGGTCCTCACCGGCGACGAGGAATCCACGACGACCTTCGCGTTCGGCACCACCGCCAGGAGGGAGTGAATCTGGGCGCGGGTCTCCAGTTCCTGCGGCATCCGGACCAGGACCCGCGCGCCGTCGCCCAGGGCCTCGGCGCACTGCCGCAGCCACGCGGCGATGGCGGGAAGCGTCGAGTCGCGCAGGGCGGTCATGTTGACCAGGAGGCCGTCGAACTTCTCCCGCCGGGCCCGCTCCGCCAGCAGCGTCGGGGAGATCCGCGTGAGGGCGGCGTCGGACTCCACCGACACCTGCGGCCGCAGCTTGAGGTGGTTCACGCGGGCGAGCATGCGGTAGATGTCGAAATCGGCCAGGGAGGCGGTCAGCTTGCCGCCCTCGCCACCGGCATCCATCCACCGCGGGCTGAGGTCCGTGAGCCGGAACGCATTGTCGTAGATCCAGCGGAAGGCGTGCGACTCGCCGGCCTTCTCGACGTTCCACGCGGCGACGGTCGGGCTCTGTTCGCGCACCTCCATGCCGAGCAGCCGGGCCCGCGCCATCCCCTTGTACGGCGACCAGACGCTGAGCCCGACCATGCCGGGCTTCAGTTCGCCGCGCAGCATGCTGCGGCTGCGGAAGAGCTGCTTGCCGTCGAGATGGGCGAAGAGCAGCCGGTCGCGCAGGAAGACCTCCAGGGTGTGCTCGGTGAGCGCGTTGATCGGCACCTGCGACGAGGCCAGCGTGAAGCGCTCGTCGCCGACCTGCTTCTGGCGCAGCCACACCCCGCTGTCCTCGGCGTTGTCGGGGATCGCAAGCCGTTCCTTGCCGCGCGCCATCTGGCGCAGCCACACCTCGCCGCCCGCGTCGAGGCCGAGGTAGACGTAGGACTCGCCGTCCGGCGAGGCGCGCAGGTAGATGCCGAGCTGGCCGCGCTCGAGCCGGAACTTCACGCGCGTGTAGAAGTCGCGGTTCATGTCGCTGCCGGCGAGCCAGATCTTGGCGCCGGTGGCGCTGGGCGGGGCGAAGATGGAGAGGGCGCCGTCCTTCTCCTGCTCCATGTTGCCCCAGTCGACGATCCACGAGGACGCGATGGGATTCCCGTCCTTCTCCAGCGTCGGCGACTCGGCGGGCCACGCCTGGTCGAGGCGGGCGACGAGGTCCTTGCCGGTCCACTCCGGCTGCACGAGCAGGCGGTTGAGGCGGCGCGGATCGCTGTGCCGCGTGTTCAGCGCCAGGTTGCCCTGGATGAAGCCGAGCTTGTAGTTCTTCTCGACGATGCCGAGGTTGATCGGGCGCGTCATGACGGCGCGGTGCTGGTACTGGCCGAAATCGCCGAACGGATAGGCATACGCATCGGGCCGGATCCCCAGCCCGTCGCTGATCTGGTCGAGGCAGGTCCGATGGTCCGCCTCCAGCCGCCGCTGGAACTCCAGGAGCGACTCGTAGCGCTGCTCGGTTTCGTTCCACCGGGGCGAGGTCATGAAGTTGCCCCGCAGGCCGCCGGAACTGGTCTGGATGCGCTGGACGCCCTCGTAGCTTTGCGCGCCCAGTTCCCAGGTCCCCGACCGGATCATGCTGCGGAGGTAGGGCCAGAGCAGCGCGTAGGAATCGCGCTCCATGATCGGCTTCGTCCACAGGAACATGACGGCGTTCCACCCGGCCTTCCGGAGCGCCGCGTGGGTGGCGAAGTAGGACGTCTTCCGGGCATGGTCGAAGGTCACGAGCACGGCCTTGCGGGGAACCGCCTTGCCGTCGCGCACCAGCCCCTCGACGTCCTTGAGCCCGATCGGCGTGTACCCGGCGGCCCGAAGCGCCGACAGGTGATCCTGGAACCGCTCGGGGGAGACCTCGTTCGTCTTCGCCGACACGCCCTCGTAGGCCAGGGAGACGAAGGCCGTGGCGTCGCGCGGCCCCGCCGGCGCGACCTTGGGCCACAGCAGGTGGCCGATCAGGATCTTGGCGGGGAACCACCAGGCGATCAGGAGGCACGCCACGAGCAGGAAGTGCATCCAGGAGGTCCCGTAGCTGACCTTGACGGCCTGCACCGGGCGCTGGTTGAACAACGTTGCGTTCTCCCCTGCGGAGACCGGGGTCGAAGGACGAGGATTCGGATCGGCATGCGTCGACGTGTTCATCGAGTCCCCCAATGCGTCTTGCGGACCGTCAGCAACGAGTAGTACCCCTGCCAGCTGAAGAACAGCGCGTAGGTGATCGTGAAGAGGAAGCCCGTCCACCAGTGCGGGCGCCCGGTCTTCTCCAGGTAGAAGAAGGACCACAGGAGCGTCACGAGCAGCACGCCGCCGATGTAGAACCCGGCCGGCCGGTGATAGAGCAGCGGACCGAGCACCAGCGCGTGGAACATGATGAGCGGCGCGATCAGCGGCAGCACGGTCATCGCGTACCAGGAGATCACCGCCATCGGGTGCTTCTTCCACATCCAGCGACCGGCGAAGAGCATCTCGCGCACCCACGACCGCTTCCAGCGGGCCTGCTGGCGGATGTACTTGCCCCACTTCTCCGGGACGATCGTCGTTGCCAGCGCCTCGTCGTCGTACAGGATCCGGTAATCCTTGAGAAGGTAGTTGGTCAGGCTCCGGTCGTCGCCGTACGTGCAGTACCGGCCCAGGAACCGCTGGTGGAGCCAGCGGTCAAGCACGTTCAGCACGCAGGATTTCCGGTAGGCGGAGAAGCAGCCCGGGCAGCAACTGACCGCGCCGAACACGCTCTCCGCCGCCTTCATGACGCGGTAGGAGACGAAGTAGCGGACGTCCTGCATCTTCGTCAGCGCGTTCACCGAGACGTTTTCCACGTCCGTGTGGCCCGCGACGGCCGCCACCGTCGGGTCCGCCAGCCCCTGGAGGATCTTGTGGATGGCGCCCGGCAGGAGGAAGCTGTCGGAGTCGACGTAGATCAGGAATTCCGAGCGGGCCAGCAACGCGCCGATCGCCATCCCGTGGCGCTTGCCCTTGTTCTCCTCGAAGTCCACCACCACGAGGCCGTGGTGCCGGCCCTGCGCGGCGAGCATTTCGTCCAGGGTGTTGTCGGTGGAGCCATCGTTGACGACAATGACCTCCAGCCGGTCGTGCGGGTAGCCCTCCGCGTAGATGCGCCCGATCGTCTTCCCGATGGAATCCCCCTCGTTGCGCCCCGCGATGATCACGGCCGCGGTGGGCTGGAATCCGACGTCCGGCGGCGCGACGTAGAAGGCCGCGATGATGAACCGCGACAGGATGAACGCCCCCACCGCGATGCTGTAGAGGTTCACCCACGGCTGGTACCAGAAGTAGGTGAGATTGCTGAGCTTGATGAAGATCGCGATCGCCAGCATCGCGATACCCACAACACTGAGGATGAGCGCGATCCCCTTCGCCAAGCTCTTGTATCCCTCGTGGACCGACTTCGCGCCGACGACGCCCTCGGGTTCGGGCGTCTAGGGCCGGATCGCAACGGGCTCGGCCGTCAGTCGCGCCTGGCAGAACGGGCACACGACCGGAACCGGCGCTTGCACGACATGGAAGCTCATCCGGCAGGCATCGCACCTGCACCGGGTACCCGACACGGCGACCGCGCCGGGCGATGCCTCCGTCCGCCGCTCGACGAACGACGGCGCCCCCGCCATCACCGTCTCACCCGCAGCAACCGTGGCCATGAAGCATCCCCCTCCCCTCCGGCTAGCCCGACTTTCGCAACTGGGCGATGAGATAATCGAGAATGGCCGGAAAGCGGCGGATGGCGTGGCTAGGTCTTCACTACATCGACGGTTTCGCCGGGCGCTGGGGACGTGATTCTGGGGGGCGGTTGGGGAGGCAGCACCAACTGGAGTTGAGCCAGAAGGAGTTGCTGGGCGGGGTCCGGCTGGGTGGTGCGGGAGAGCGTCAACTGGCGGCCGTCGGTGGTCGGGATGCGTACATCGAGCATCTGGATGCCCTTCATCTGCTCCAGCGCCGACCGGGGCGTCAGGCCCGGAGCGCAGGGACGGAGCCGGTGCTTGATCGTCACCTGGAGGCAGTAGGCCAGGAACGAGATGAAGATGTGGCCCTCGATACGTCCATCCGTCTGATGGAAGATCGGGCGCAGGCCCAGGTCGTGCTTGATCTCCTTGAACGCCTGCTCGACCTCGGTGAGTTGGATGTACATCGGCCAGAGCGTGGCCGGGTCGTTGTCCGGCAGATTGGTGCGCAGCAGATAGCGGCCCTCCCGTCGGCGGACCTGCCGGAGCTTGGGCCGGTTGAGGGTGAACGAGAACGGATCGGTCCGGACGGACACCAGCCGCCAAGCGTGGCCGGCATCGCGGTGGGCGGCGCCCAGCCGCATGAGGAGTTCTTCGCGGGTCTGGCTCATCGTCTGAAGCTGCCGGAGGCGCTTCCACAGACGCTTGAGCTTGCGGCGGCGCATGGCGCGCTCCTTGAGCACCCGATCGGCGCTTCGTGCCAGCACGTAGATCTCGCCATCCTCGGGGACGAGCTTGACCTCCACCCCGTCCCGTACGCTGCACCACGGCCGACCCAGGAACGCCTGTTCCAGCCGGCTGAGCCGTCCTTTCGGGGTCCCCACGAGGTACTGGACCGGCGGGTCGCTCGCCCGCATCTGCGCCAGGCTCTCCTCGGTGGGGATGCCCCGGTCCATCACCCAGATCCGGTCGGCCTTCCCGTACAGTGTCTCGATCTTCTGCAGGAACGCGGCAAGCGTCGTGGAATCGAGCGTGTTGCCGGAGAGCACCTCGTAGGTCAGGGGGAACCCCTCGGGGGTGACGATCAGGGCGATGACCACCTGCACGCAGTCGGACCGCTTGTCCCGGCTGTAGCCGTACCGCCGAAGCCCTCCGGTGGACTCGGGCGGATCGCTCTCAAAGTAGGTGCTCGTCAGATCGTAGAGCAGCACCTCGAACTTCGCGTCGAAGAGATCGCTCCATCGCTCCTTGAGATGGCGGAAGAGCGCCGCCTTGTGCTCGACGAGCTTGTCGAGGCACCGGTACAGCGTGTCTTTCTGAGCCAGCCGGAAGTCTTCGCCGAGCAGGTCGGCCATGGCGCTGCGGTCGTACCAGAGCCGGTGCAGCCGCCACTCGCTGCCTGGATCGATCAGCCGGTAGGCTGTCAGGGTCTTGAGGACGTTGCGCCACGACGTCCCTTCCCGTGAATCGGGCAGCCGCGCCGCCCAGAACTCGTCCAGGCGCAGCTGATCCCACACCTCCATCGCCAGCCAGCACGCGCCCCACTGTCGGGGCCGCTCCAGCGTCAACTGTGACATCCGCAGGTGCACGGCGGGCACATCCGGGGGCGGAGTGCGGTCCTCGGGGAAGAGCGCCATCTGCACGCCCCGCTTCCCGTCGACGGCCTCGATCGAGCGGCACCAACCCGCATGCTGGGAGTCGTTGATCTCGCCGAGATACAGCAGCGTCTTCTGCACCACTCCGCCGCCGCGCACACGCCGGCTCTCGACCACGCTCCAGTACCGGTGCGTCTTCCCGTCCTTCGTCCGCTGCGTCGCCCTCAGGAACATGCCCGTATCATCGGCGCACACCCCCGCCTCCCGCAAGGGGGTAGGTCTTCACTACAGGCCCTTCCGGCCTCCCTGCGTCGCAAAATCCCGGAATCCCGCCCCCTCCGCCCCGAAAAATACTCTCCGCGCTGGTCCAGTTGCGAAAGTCGGGCTAGGATTCTCTTCTGTTATACA
>Ga0194125_10008707_pt1 | contig 14254 bp, 9 predicted proteins | sample TA2KigC250mmetaG_FD_148626 | JGI IMG/M metagenome (GOLD analysis project Ga0194125, IMG submission 148626) | Freshwater microbial communities from Lake Tanganyika, Tanzania - TA2015034 Kigoma Deep Cast 250m | ecosystem: Environmental > Aquatic > Freshwater > Lake | place: Tanzania: Lake... | reverse complement strand
GGCGTCATCCGCGACATGGTGCAGAACCACATCCTGCAACTGCTCGCGCTGGTGGCGATGGAGCCGCCCGTGGCGATGGAAGCCGACGCCATCCGCGACGAAAAGGTCAAGGTGTTGCGCGCGTTGTCGTCGCTGGCGCCCGACGTGGTCGCGGCGCGCATCGTGCGCGCCCAGTATGGCCCCGGCATGATGCTCGGCCAGACGGTGAAAGGTTATCGCGAAGAGGAAGGCGTCGCGCCCGACTCGGCCACCGAGACGTTCGTGGCGATGCGCTTGACGCTCGATACGTGGCGCTGGGCGGGCGTGCCGTTCTTCATCCGCGCCGGCAAGCGCCTGCCCAAGCGCGTGACCGAGATCGCCATCCAGTTCAAGAGCGCGCCGACGCTGCTCTTCGGCGCGGATGCCGACGAGAGCCGCCTGCGGAGCGCCAACCTGCTCGCGCTGCGGATTCAACCCGACGAAGGCATCTCGCTCGCGTTCGACGCCAAGGCGCCCGGCATGAGGGTGCGGCTGCAACCAGTGAAGATGGATTTCCGCTACGGCTCATCATTCGGCCAGCCGTCGCCGGAGGCGTATGAACGGTTGTTGCTGGACGCTATGCTCGGCGACTCGACGCTGTTCACGCGCGCCGATGAAGTGGAATACGCATGGCGGTTCGTGGACTCGATCATCGCCGGCTGGCGTGCGCAGCAGCCCCCACAGTTTCCGAACTACGCCGCCGGCACGTGGGGGCCGGCAGAGGCGGAACGGTTGCTGGACGGCACAAACGCGAAGTGGCGGAGACTTTGAACATGGCTTCTGTGAACCCAGCCACGGTCGAACAGTTCCTGAGTGGCGTTCCCGTGCCGGTCCAACCGGCGGCGATCGAGCGCGAACTGGCGGCCTTGTGGAAACCGGCCGGAGAACGGGCGCAGGTGGACGCGGGCCACGCGGTCACGCGCGTGTGTCTGGCCAACCTGGTCGTCGTCGGACCTGCAGACAGCGCGGCATGGCAGGAGGACGCGCTCCGAAAACTCTCTGCGCGCTATCCCTGCCGCGTGCTCTGGTGCCGGCTCGATACGGCGAGCAACAACTCCGCGCTTTCCGCCGAGGTGACCGCGTTCTGCCATCTGCCCCAGCCCGGCCAGCCGCAGGTGTGCAGCGAACTGATTCTGTTGGCCACCGGCCGGGGCGGCGCGGTCTCGCTGCCGAGTGTGGCCTTGTCACTGCTGGAGCCGGACCTGCCGGTCGTGTTGTGGTGGGCCTTGCCCGCTGACGCAGACACGGAGTTGTTCGACTCACTGTGCGGTCTGGCCGACCGCGTGATCGTTCACTGGGAGCCGCTCAACAGCTTGACCCTGCGCACCACCAGCGCCCGGCCCGGTCTGCGGCTGTGTCTGCGCGAGAAGGCTCTGAACAAAGCCACCATTATCGTCTGGCATACCTTGCAACACTGGCGCGAGATGATGGCGCAGTTCGCTGATTATCCGGCTCTTGGCGGCACGCTGCACGACGTGAAAACTGTGACGGTGGGCTACGCGACGCGCGCGGATCAACCGCTGGCAACGTTGCCGGCGGCGCTCTTCGTCGGTTGGCTGGCCGGCCAGTTGCAGTGGAGACCGATCCGCCGGGACGCGCGGCCTGATGGTGTCCATGCAACTTTTGCCGCCGATTCGCAGACCGTGGAGGTCAGCCTGCTCGCGCAGGAGACGAACAAGGTCGCGCCGGGACGGCTCATGACGCTGGAGGTCGCGGTGGGTCTGCAGGACGTGGCCGCCACGCTTCACCTGGCGCGCGTGCTCGGCGAACGGATGGAAATCCGGCAAACGTTGTGCATCACGGGAGCCTGCAGCGTGCTGAAAACGCTGCCGATCGTCGAGCGCGACGAAGCGAGCGTGTTGGGCGCGGCGATCGAGTCGCAGTCCGCCGCCCGCGTCTTCCCCCGCGCGGCAAGGCTGGCGCTGCGGTTGTTGGGTGAGAACGACTAAGCCAACGGCGAACTGTTCCCCAGCCCCGAAGGGGCTGTGGTAAATCAGGGCAAGCGAGTCCGCGAGGGCCGCCCTGGGATAACAGTAAGCAAATGTGTGCGCCCTGAAGGGGGGATGGCACTTACTTAGGCCGCGTCTGTTCCTCCCTCTTGTTCTGCCTCCGTTAGTGCGATTGCCGTTTGAATGTTACATGTGTAACACTCAAACGGCGATACGCGTAGCGAACGGAGGGGCTGCGGACCAGTCGCACCCCTGGTTTTTCAGGCCGAAACCTCGCCGAGCATCAAGCAGAACGTAGCCGTGAACGCCGTTTGGATGTTACAGGTGTAACAATCAAACGGCAGTGCCCATAGTGCCGCAAAGCGCGCTTGCCGGCCTTAAGTAAGTGCCATTCCCCTGAAAGGGCGCGGGCAACGCGGGCGGCTCACAGCGCAGGCGGAGTGGCGCCTGTCTTACGCGCGCGCTCTTTCAGGGCGCGCGCCTTTTCGATGCGCGAACCCAGGGCGGCGCTCGCGGACTCGCTTGCCCTGGGCTGGTTTGCTTCTGTGCCTTCGGCACGCCTGACCTGCGAATCGGATCGCACTCTCCTGCGACAGGAAGATTGCCAGCGTCGCTCCGTGGCGGGTATCCTGCCTCAGCCATGAGAACCTTTTGTCTTCTGCTGCCATCAGCGCTCGCGCTGGCCGTCGCGGCTCAAGTTCCCAATCCTTCTTTCGAACAAGGCGGCGGGGCTGCTCCGGACGGCTGGACGCTATCGAAGAAGCCAGGCGAATGGGCGGGCGGCGGCCACACCGGCGCGCGCTGTGTCAGCGTGACCGGCAGCGGCAAGGACAGCGATTGCAATTCCTGGCGCTGCGACCAGGTGAAGTTCGGGCCGTCGCAACTCTATCGCATCAGCTTCTGGACGCGCTGCGCGCCTGGCACGACCGGCAGTTTGATCAGCGGGCCGTCGTTCGCCAATCGCGACATGGCGATGAGCCAGCAGTGGGACCGCCGCAGCTTTGTGTTCGCGACGCCGACGGTGGTGCCGAAGGACGCGTGCCTGCGGTTCGGCCAATGGGAGGTCAACGGCACGGTGTTTTTCGATGACATCGAATTGCGGCCCGTGCAGGCCGTTCATGCGCGGACCGGCGTCGAGTTGGGCGACGGCGAGGAACTGCGCGACGGCGTGTATCGGTTTCGGCCGCACTTCGACGGCGACGGCGCCAACTACTCGCGCCCGTTGGCGGCGCACACGGCGGGATTCAACAGCAACCGCTGGTGTTTCGGCGCGGACCAATACGTGGTCTATAAACACCGGGTCGGCAACTTCACGCAGCGCAAGGCGACTGTGTCGGTCAACATCGGCTATTACGTGGCGGGCCGGTGCATGGTGGATGTCAGCTTCGACATGCTGAACTGGACGAACGTGGGCGAACTGGCCGGCTTGGGCGAGAAGACGATTGAATTGCCCGGCAAGCTCCTGCCTTCGGTGGCCGTCTATGTGCGGTTGCGCAGCGAGGGCGTTGACGGCAAACCGAACGTCAACTTCCAGGTTCATGGTTATGGTTACGAGGCCGCCCTGATGGAACGATGTCCGGATGGCCGCGGGCGCACGGATTTCGTCGAGACGCTGCATCAGGAAAAGGGGCTGACGGCAACCTGTGAGTCGCTGGGCGAGCCGTTGCCCGGCGGCGATCACAACACGCTTTGGCGGCTGCACAACGATACCGACCGGCTCGTGAAGGCAATGGCCACACTGGAGTTGTGGCGCGGCGGCAGGCTCGTCTCCAAGTCCAACAAAGGCGTGAAACTTCTCGGCGGCCACGCGGAGAGCATCGAGCTGAACTACAACCTGCGTGACGCGGGCGAGTTCGAGTTGCGGTTCGTCGAGCGCGACCTGCAACGCAAGCAGGACGTGTTCGCCGCGCGCGCGACGTTGAACGTGCCGCGGTTGTTCGCGTCGGGCTACGGCTGGCGGCTCAGCGACCCCGAGGCCAGTGTCGGTGTCTGGTGGTGCGAGTCGCTGCGCAAGATCAGCCGCAACCGGCCGCCGCCGGCGGAGCGCGGCGGGCGCATTCGCATCAGCGCGGCGCGCAATGAGCGCGAAAGCTTCCAACTCGTGGTCAATCCTCAGAAGGCGATGACCAACATCTGCGTCAGCGTCAGCGACCTGCGCGGGCCGGGTGGCGCGAAAATCCCGCGCGAGAACCTCACGGTCTGCCGCGTCGGCTACGTGCGCGTCGAATCACCGACCGACGCGACCGGTGTCGCCGGCGACTGGCCCGACCCGTTGCCGCCGCTGGAGGCTGACGGTTCGTTCGTGCCGGAGGCGGGCCGCAACACGCCGCTGTGGTTCACCGTCCACGTGCCCAACGGCATCCCCGGCGGTGATTACGACGGCGTCATCGAACTGCAAACCAAGCAACGGACCAAGTTCGACCGCAGCGGCTGGAAGACCCGCGTGCCGTTGCGCGTGCAGGTCTGGAACTTCACGCTGCCGAAGGAGACACGGCTGAAGACCGCGCTCGGTCTCAGCCTCGGCGTGGTGAAGCAGTATCACAACCTCACCACCGACGAGGAACTGGCGGCGGTGTGGGACAAATACATGCAGAACTTCGCCGCGCACCGCATCGCGCCGTATTGGCCGATGGGGTTGGCGAACATTGGCGTGAAGATTGACAAGAGCGGCGCGGCGCCGCGCGTGCAGGTTGATTTCACCAAGTTCGACGCGGCGGCGACGCGCTATCTCGACGAGTTCAGGTTCAGCACGTTCATGCTTCAACTCACCGGGCTGGGCTGGGGCGGTCAGGGCAAGCCGTGGCACGACGGCGAGTTCGGCGGGTTCAAGCAGGGCACGCCGGAGTATGAGGCGCTCTGGGGCGACTACGCGCGACAGTTGAGCGACCACCTCGAAGCCAAAGGCTGGCTGCGCAAGGCTTACCTCTACTGGTTTGACGAGCCGGAACCAAGCGACTATCCGCACGTGCGCCGCAACAACGAGCAGATCAAGCGGCTCGCGCCGAAGCTGGCGCGCATGTTGACCGAGCAGCCGGAGCCGGGGCTGATCGGCTGCGTGGACATCTGGTGCCCGGTCAGTTTCAACTACCGCGCCGACGCCTGCCACGAGCGCCAGCGCGCCGGCGAGCGGGTGTGGTGGTATGTCTGCTGCGGGCCGCGCGCGCCGTATTGCACGTTGTTCATTGATCATCCCGCGGTGGACCTGCGGACGTGGCTCTGGCAAACGTGGGGCCACGGCGTCGAAGGCATCCTCATCTGGGAAACCAACTACTGGAACTCGCGCGGCAAGTTCAAACCTCCGCAGCGGCAGAACCCGTGGGAGGATCCGATGAGCTACACGCCCGAGGGCGGTCACTGGGGCAACGGCGACGGCCGCTTCGTCTATCCGCCAAACCAGACCAACGACACGAAGCAGAAGTTCCTCGACGGTCCCGTCAACTCGCTACGTTGGGAAATCCTGCGCGACGGCGTGGAAGACTGCGAATACTTCGCCCTGCTGCGCGACTTGTTGAAATCCAAGCCGAACGCCGATGCCGAGCCGCTGCTGAAAGTTCCCGCATCGGTCTATACCGACATGACCCACTTCAGCCTCGACCCGACGCCAATGCTGGAGCATCGCGAGAAACTCGCCCGCGCCATCGAGCGGCTCAGTGGCAAGTAACCGTCGGGAGCCGTCCGCAGGCGCGGTATTCGACGCAATCACCTCGCGAGCGCGAGGCGGAGGGCGCCGACGCGTTTGCCACCAGACTGTTATACCTATAACATCCTCGTGGCAAACACTCTGACGACCCTGTTGCGACCCATTACTCCCGGCGCTCGACTCAGGCCGCGGAGCGTGCTACGTGTTCAGCCATGGGCAAGAGAGTTCTGGTTCCACTCGCGCCGGGCTTCGAGGAGATCGAGGCGATCACCATCATTGACATCCTGCGCCGCGCGGGCGTCGAGGTCGTCGTGGCGGGAACGCAACCGGGCGTCATTGAGGCGTCGCGCAAGACCCGGCACGTGCCCGATTGCGCGCTCGACGACGTGATGCCGGCCGTGGAGACGTTCGATATGATCGTGCTCCCCGGCGGCCAGCCCGGCACGAACAATCTCCGCGCCGACCCGCGCGTCAAGACCGTCATCGAGCGGTTGCGCGCCCGCAACAAGCTGACCGCCGCCATCTGCGCCGCGCCGACGGTGCTGTCGGCTTACGGCGTGTTGGAGGGCCGGCGGGCGACGAGCCATCCCGGCTCGCGCGCGCAACTCGCCGCGGGCCAGGTCGTGGACGAGCGCGTCGTGGTGGACGGGCCGGTCGTGACGAGCCAGGCGGCGGGCACGGCGATGGAGTTCGCGTTCAAGCTGGTGGAACTGCTCTGCGGCAAGGAGAAAGCCGCCGAGGTCAACCAAGGAGTGCTGGCCCGCCTGTGACAATCATCGGCTGGTTTTTCTCACACTCCGGACATCGGCACAACGAGGGCAGGTAATCGAACGTGTAGATGCCGGGGTGGTGGCCGTCTTTCCAGTTCGGCTGAACGCCGTGGAAGCTTCTTGGAGCTTGATGTTTGAAGTTTCTTTGGAGCTTGGAGCTTGGGATTCGGAGTTTCCGCGCCGATCCGCCTTCAAGCGGCCAGCATCGGCAGCTTCACGAATCGTCGGCCGAGGACGCGCTCGTGGTTCACGCCGAGCCAGTGGTCGAGCACGGTTGCATACACGCGGCGGAAATCCACCGTCATCTTCAAGTCGCCGTGGTCGAGGTCGGCGAGGCTTGGCGGTTGCCCGTAAATGCCGCCGCACACGGCGCGGCCCCAGAGGAACATCGGCCCGGCGGCGCCGTGATCGGTGCCGTCGGAGCCGTTCTCGGCGACGCGCCGGCCGAACTCGCTGAACGCCATCACCAGCACGCGGTCCGCGCCGCCGCGACGTTCGAGGTCGGCGAAGAACGCCTGCAAGCCTTCGCTGACCTCCGTCCAAAGACGCGCGTGAGCAACGGGCGCGTTGGCATGGGTGTCGAAGCCGCAGATGTCGTGGCAATAAACCCGCGCGCCGAGACCGCCGGCGATGAGCGCGGCAATCGTCCGCAGGCCGCTCGCGAAACGCGTGTCGGGATAGTCCACGACGCTGCCGGGTGTCCGGCGGAGCAGTTCGCGAATCTTTTCCGACGCGAGCGAGGCTGCGGCCTCAGGCGCGATGGACTCGTGGTAACTGACCGAAACGGCACGGGTGCCTTTGATGACCTGCGCAAGGTCGTTGCCCAAACAGACCGCCAGCGTCGGCGAGCCGTCGCCGGGACAAACAGGGTCGAGGCCGCGGCCGATCCATCCGAGCGGTTCGGTCTGATCGGCGTCGGCGCCGCTGTGCCAGATTTCCGTCGAGCGGAAGTGGCTGCGGTTCGGATTCGGGTAACCAACGCCATTGACGACGGCCATGGCGCCGCGGTCCCACAAGCCCATGAGCGGCCGCAGGGCCGGGTGAAAGCCGAAGTAGTCCTTGAACTGTGTCGCGCCGAGCCTGAGCACTTCGGAGGATCGCAGACCGATGACGGGGCGCGCGTTGTGGTAAGCGTCGTCGGCGAACGGCACCAGCGTGTTGAGGCCGTCGTTGCCGCCGCAGAGTTGGATGAGCACCAGGATTTCGTCGCCGCCGCTGTGGGCGCGCGCGCCAAGGGCGGCGCGGGCCAGCAGCGATGTCGCGCTTGCGCCGGCGGCCACGCCGAGGCTGGTGGTTCGCAGAAAGTCACGTCGTGTCAGCATCGTTTTCGATTTCATCGCTGCGTCCTTTCGTCTTGCCCGTCCGGCGCTCAATGCAACGCCACCAACCGTCGGATGTCAATCATTCGCCACCACTCCACCAGCTCCGACGGGCCGACATCGTAGCCGGTGATCTCGACGATGAACCGGCCCTCGACCACGCCGCGCAGGGTGGCCTCGCGTTTGTATTTGCTGTAACGCTCGCGCACGGGATAGGCGTCTATCTTGTAGCCCTTGTAGTAACCGTCGGCCCACTCCCGGTTGAAATCCTTCGTGTCCGCGAACTCGTCATACAGCCCGCGCTGAAAGGCGCCGTCGGTGATCTTGATGCGAATGACCTTGGGCGGGCGCTTCTTGTGGCCGTATTGGCGGGACGCCTCGGTGACCGGGACGCCGTTGGTGATGATCTTCGCCCCGGCCGGCTTGGTGCTGGTGTAACCCTCCGGCGTGCGCGGCAGGGCGTAGATGAGTTGAAAATAGTGGACCGGGTCAATGCCGCCCTGCGCCGAAAGCGGTTCGACCAAGCCCGATGCCAATGCCATCCACATCAACCAGCGCCAGTTCACGGCCGCAGACGCTAACAACGCGCCGCCTGCGGTGCAAGTTTGATTCCTGCGTGCTCCGAACGACATGGCGCGAGCAACCTGCCAGCGCTGCGCCTCCTCCTCGACCTGCGCGCCGCTTCTACGACCTCTGGGTCGCGCGTTGGAGCATGCCGGGCGAGCTTGGAAGCTCGCCCTACTTATGCGTTCGCTCCCGCAGGACCCATTACCAGGGCTTTTCGCTTTGCGGATGTTAGTCGTTGGTGTCCCGCCTTTAGGCGGTTTTGAACACCTTGCCGCCTAAAGGCGGGACACCAACAGGTTAGCGCCGAACAACCAAAAGCCCTGGACCCATTACACGGCCCGCGAGATTCCTGTATCCAAGCGGGGCGCGCTGGTGTTAAGTGTGGAGCCTGAAAGGAGCGAATGAAAATGAGCCAGCGAACATTCGTGTTGTGTGTGTTGATCAGCGCAATCATCGTGTGGGCCCACAGCGCCGTTTGGGCGGCCGACGCGCCCAAAACCAAGAAGGCGGTCAGGGCCGCCGCGAAAGCGCCGCCCGGACCGAAGCCAACGCTGGCCAACGTCGCCTACGGCGCGCATCCGAAACAGGTGCTCGATTTCTACCAAGCCAAGTCCGACAAGCCGACGCCGGTGCTGTTCTTCATCCACGGCGGCGGCTGGATGGGCGGCAGCAAGAACAACATTGCCGGCCTGACCAACTACCTCGCCGCCAGCATCTCGGTTGTCTCCGTCGAATACCGCTTCGTTTCCGACGCGCACAAGGCGGGCATCAAACCGCCGGTGGAATGGCCGTTGCGCGACGCGGCGCGCGCGCTGCAATTCGTCCGCAGCAAGGCCGCCGAGTGGAACCTCGACAAGACGCGCATCGGCGCCTCCGGCGGCTCGGCGGGCGCGTGCTCGTCGTTGTGGCTGGCGTTCCACGACGACATGGCCGACCCGACGAGCAGCGACCCGGTGGCGCGCGAGTCCACGCGGCTCTCGTGCGCGGGCGTGATGGGCGCACAGACGAGCCTCGACCCGAAGCAGATGAGGGAATGGATTCCCAACACGCGTTACGGCGCCCACGCCTTCGGCTTTTTCAAGACGGTCAACGGCAAGGAAGTGATGGACACCGAAGCGTGCCTCGCGGCGCGCGAGAGCATCCTGCCGTGGATCCAGGAGTATTCGCCGGCGGCGTTGGTGAGCGCGGGCGATCCGCCCATCTGCATGACCTTCAGCCGCGCGCCCGCGGCGGCCGGCGAAATCGAGAAAGACCCGACGCACTCGGCGGTGTTCGGCGTGAAGCTCAAAGAGAAGCTCGACGCCGCCGGCGTGGAGTGTCACCTCGTCTATCCCGGCGCGCCCGACGTGAAATACGCCAACGCCATCGAGTTCCTCATCGCCAAGCTGAAGCAGTGAGAAAGCGCGTAGCGTAATGGCTCTGTCATGCAAGGTGCGCGGAATGGACTTGGAAGTCCGTTCTACGGGCACCGAGCGAACGGCGTAGAACGGACTTCCAAGTCCGTTCTCCAGCAAGTTCTCTCTGACTCACGCTTGGCGAAGCGTTTCCCCTCAATGAAGCCATTGACCTCACAGATCGGGCTGTGGCATTCCAGCTTGCGCGTCGCAACTTTGACTGACAAGCTGCGCGCATGAGCGGACCGGCCACCACGTCCTCGACGAGACGCGACTTCCTGAAATCCACATCGGGCGCGGTCTTGGCGGGCGTGTGGGCGGCGCAGGTTGGTTTCCCGGCCATCGTGCGCGGAGCGCAGGATTCGCGCAGGCTCAAGATCGGACTCCTCGGCTGTGGGTCACGCGGCACGGGCGCGGCCAATCAGGCGTTGGTGGCCGACAGCAACGTCGAGTTGTTCGCGATGGGCGACGTGTTTGCCGACAAGCTCGCGTCGAGCCTCAAGATGCTGGCCAGGATGCACCCGGAGCGCGCGAACGTGCCGGCCTCGCGACAGTTCGTCGGGCTGGACGCCTATCAGAAGGTCATCGAGACCTGCGACGTCGTGCTGCTTTGCACGCCGCCGGGGTTCCGCCCGCAGCATCTGCGTCTCGCCGTCGAAGCGGGCAAACACATCTTCGCGGAGAAGCCCGCGGCGACCGACGCGCCGGGCGTGCGCTCGGTGCTGGAGTCGGTGGCGATGGCGAAGCGCAAGGGTCTCGCGCTGAAGTCCGGCTTCAATTGGCGGCACGATTTCGCCCGGCGGGAGTTTCACAAGCGCATCCACGACGGCGCCATCGGTGACATTCGCGCCATCTATGCGACCTACTACGTCAGCGTGCTCCAGCCGATCCGCGAGGAGCGCAAGCCGGGCATGACGGACCTGGAGTGGCAACTGCGGCATTGGTATCAGTTCGCCTGGCTCAGCGGCGATGGCTACGTCGAACAGACCGTGCACGCCGTGGACTGGCTGATGTGGACGATGAGGGAGGCGCCGCCGTTGAAGTGCGTGGCGGTCGGCGGTCGGCAGCAGCCGGGCACGGGCGGCAACATCTACGACCACATCGAGGCGAACTACGAGTGGCCCGGCGGCGTGCGGTGTTTCGTCGGCGCGCGCCAGCAAAACAGTTGTTACAACGACACGTCCCTTTACCTGATGGGGACCAAGGGCCTCGCCGAAGCGCGTCGGCACATGCCCGCGCCGGTCATTAACAGCCCGGTCGAGTGGACCTACAGCGGCCCAAAGAACGTTATGCACCAGACCGTGCACGACGACCTGTATGCCTCCATCCGCGCTGGCGAGCCGATCAACGACGGCGAACGCATGGCGCACAGCACGCTCGCGGCGATCATGGGCCGCATGGCCGCCTACACGGGCCAGGAAATCACCTGGGAGATGGCGATGAACTCCAAGGAACAGCTTGTCCCCGACAAACTCGATTGGAACGCGCCACTGCCCGTCGCGCCGATGGCCCGGCCGGGCGAGACGAAGTTCTTTTGAACTCGAAAACCGAAGTTGACCGTGAGGCAGACCTGCCTGTCTGCCCAAGTTCGGTTTTCGGGTTGGACGGAACGTTTCAAGCGCAGGAAAGCCTGTGGGGGATTGCCAATTGCACACCTGCGCAGGTGTGCAATTCCACCGTCTCGCCGCATCCGCCGTTACAGATACGGGTTGTGCGGCGTCGGGATCATCGTGACGATGGTGGCGTGGATGACCGGTTGTTGCGGGTTGGCGCTGTCGTCGAACTTGATGACGCCGCCGACGCGGACCCACTGGCCCGGCTCGATCTTCGCGCCGTCCGGGCGCACCACGTCCAGCGACACCGCAGTGGCGTCGGCCACGCAACACGTCACCACCATCCGGTAAAGCTCGAACCGGTCCGACGCGCCGTCGCGCAACGAACACTGACCGATAACCGTCACGAACCGTCCGGTCAGGTTTTCCTTGTGGCCGGCCTCGACGGCGTTGATGATCTCGTAAAGCGTCGGCTCCGGCGGCAACACCGCCTCCGCCGGTCGCGCGCCGGCAGTTCGCATACCGAGCGCCCAGTTCATCGCGCGGTCGAGGGCGGCGTCGCGCACGATGGACGCAGCGCGGCGCTTGCGCATGCCGTCGGGGGAAAACTGGCGGGGGTCCACGCTCACCGCCGCGACGATGGGGATCAGGATGATCAACGCGTAGAACAGTTGCGCCTTCGGCGCGGGAGCGTGCGCTTCGTCGCAACAAGACTCCCCGCGGTTGCCGCGCAGTTGCAGCGCGCGCGCCACCGCCATCGCGAATAGCAGCACCGCAGCCGTTGGCGGCAGCCAAACATAGAGCGACGCGACAAAGAATCGCACGCGCCCCGTCCATGCGGCGCAGGCGAGGAACAGTGCGAGCACCGTCAGCGCGACCACTTCCCACACCGCGGCTCGGCGGCGTATTGCGTCCTGCCCGCGATGATCGTCGTGTGCGTGGTGTGTCATCGCCTCACAGCCCTCCCATTCCCATCATCGGAAGCCACACATAGCCCGTGACGCCGATGAGCAGCACCAGCAGCGCGACCAGCCCGCTAATGGCGACGATGGCGCGCGGCCGGAACACGGCCGAATACATCACCAGCAGCTTCACATCGAGCATCGGGCCGAGGACCAGGAACGCGAGCTTTGCGGCCAGCGGAAACGCGTAGAAGCTCGCCGCCACGAACGCGTCCGCCTCGCTGCACAGATTCAGCGCCACCGCCAAGCCCATCATGCCGGTGACGGCCGTCCACGGGTTGCTCGCGAACGGTTCCATCGCCGCGCGGCTGAAACCGCTGTTGATCAGGGCCGCGATCCCTGCGCCGAACACCAGCATCGCGCCGATCTGCAAAAAATCCATCGCGGCCGTCGCCAGCACGTCGCGAATCACGCTTCCGCCGTGCTCGCGAGTGTGACCGGCGTCGTCGGCATCCGCGTGTTTTGACAACAGCACGCTGCGTTCGCCGACGAATTTCCAGACCACCAGACCGACGATCGCCGCGACCACGAACCCGCAGGCCGCGCGCAAGCCCGCAATCAGCCAGCCGGCGCGTCCGCCAAATGCGACCGTCGTGCTGACGATGACCAGCGGGTTGACGATGGGCGACGCGAGCAGATAGGTGATGCCGGCGCTGACCGGCACGCCCTTGCGCATCAACCGGCGCACGACCGGCACCACGCCGCACTCGCACATCGGGAAGATCAGCCCCAGACAGCCGCTGGCGAGAATGCCCAGCCAATGATTGCGCGGGAAAAACCGCGCTACCGTCTCGCGCGACAGGCAACGCTCCACCACGCCCGACAGCAGCGCGCCCAGCGCCACAAACGGGAACGCCTCGTAAAGCAAACCCCACCACACGAACACGAAGTCCGACAGGTTGAAGGAGAACGCCGTCATTCGCGCGGCTCCTCGTGCATCGCAACCGCATCATTGGCTTGTAGGCGCCGACGTAAGGAGGCGACCGCCGCTTTCGAACACACCGACGCTCGCCTCCTTACGTCGGCGCCTACGGGAACAACAGACACATCACTCGACGGGACAGTGCGGCGCTGAGTCGTTGGCCGAGAACGGACTTGGAAGTCCGTTCTACGGGGCATGCCGCTGGCACGTAGAACGGACTTCCAAGCCCGTTCCGGCAACTTGGCCATGCGCAGCGTCCGAAGTGAGAGCCGCTGCATCAACGTTCCTCCCTCGCTGCCGCACCGGCTTCCGGTCCGGCCTGTCCAGCCATGCCAAGCGCGTCCATCGCGACCGAAGTCCACCACGTCGCTTCGGCAAACCGGCCCGCGTCAAGTTCGCGTCGCGCGCGGTCCACCACCACGAGCACCGCACGGCTCGGCGCCTGCGACGCGATGATGGACTCACAAAGCCGCACGGCCTCCTCGGCACGTCGCTTGTCACCGGCGGCCGGCGGCGCGTGCGCCATCGCCAGAAACCACTTCGGCGCTTCGGCCTTTTCAACGGGCGGCACGGGCGGACAGCCGCCGAGCAACTGGCCGGCGAGATCCACGAGCATCACCGCCTGCGAGAACTGGTTGGTCTGGAAACACCAACCGGCCCGCGCCACGAGCTTCTCCGCCGCGGCGCAGCCTTCGGTCATCAGTTCCTTGTTCAGCAGCAGGGCTGGCTCGACCTGGCGCAGACGCTCGATCACCGCGTCCGGGCTGTCGCCCCGACCGACCGTGCTCGAATCGGCACGGTCGAGGGAAACTTCGGCAAGTTGAAGTTGCGACTGCACGCCGACCCTGTCGCCGGCTGCAGCTTCAAGGAGCGCGCGCTGGAGCGAGTGACGCACGGCGGTGACATCCGCTCCAAAGCCTTCGCGCCGCTCGGCTGCGGTCGCCACGGCGACGAACTTTGCACGCAGGTCGGGCGTCTTGGCCAGGAAACGGGATGCGGCGATTCTCTCGGCGGAGGTAATGGCGCGGGGCGGTGCGGACGAGGACGTAGCGCGGCGCGTCTGCCAGAGTTGCCACGTCGCCGTCAGCGCCCAGAGGACGAGACCCGCCAGTAGCAGGCCGCGAATCGTTCTGCGAACACTTGGAGACAAGTCGCTCATC
>Ga0194125_10008705_pt1 | contig 14254 bp, 8 predicted proteins | sample TA2KigC250mmetaG_FD_148626 | JGI IMG/M metagenome (GOLD analysis project Ga0194125, IMG submission 148626) | Freshwater microbial communities from Lake Tanganyika, Tanzania - TA2015034 Kigoma Deep Cast 250m | ecosystem: Environmental > Aquatic > Freshwater > Lake | place: Tanzania: Lake... | reverse complement strand
AAAGTGCTTGGCGCTGACAGCCGGCTGGAAGACGGGCGGCTCGAAATCGACGGCCGCAACTTGTCAGGCTGGGAAGCGCCATACGAATTGGTGCGCAAGATGCGCGCCTCGTTCTATGTCCTTGGCCCTTTGCTGGCGCGGTTCAGCCAGGCGCGCGTCAGCCTGCCCGGCGGCTGCGCGTTGGGACCACGACCGGTTGACCTGCATCTCAAGGCAATGCACAAGTTGGGCTGCGAAATCACACTCGACAGCGGTTATGTGGTCGTTAAAGCCGGCAAGATGAAAGGCGCCCGCATTACTTTAGACCTAGCTTCCGTCGGCGCGACCGGCAACGCTATGATGGCAGCCACCGCTGCGCACGGCACGACCGTCATTGACAACGCCGCCTGTGAACCTGAAATCGTTGACCTAGCCGATATGCTGAATACGATGGGCGCTAAAATCAACGGGGCTTCGACCCGACGTATCGAAATCGAAGGTCCGACACTGCTTAAAGCCGTCGAATGGACAGTCATTCCCGACCGCATCGAGAGCGGCACATTTATCATCTGCGGCGCGGCGACCGGCGGAAATATCACCGCTACGCATTGTCGTCCCGACCATCTGATGTTGGTTCTGGATAAATTGACCGAAACTGGCTGCGTAGTTGAGACAGATGTCGATTCGATTCATATTATGAGCGCCGAGGGGCGTCCCCGCGCCGTCGATATAACGACGGCGGTCTATCCCGGCTTTCCGACCGACCTGCAAGCGCCCTGGACGGCGCTGATGGCTCTGTCCGACGGCAATGCCGTGATTACCGATACTATCTATCCGGAGCGCTTCAACCATGTGCCTGAGTTACAGCGGCTTGGCGCGCTAATCCGCAAAGACCTCAACAGCGTGCATATCCACGGCGTAGAGAAACTAACCGGCGCGCCTCTGATGTGCAGCGACATCCGCGCCGGCGCCGGACTAGTTACCGCCGCACTTGCCGCCCAAGGCGAATCGAACATCCTGCGCGTCTATCATTTAGACCGCGGCTACGAGCGTCTCGAAGATAAAATCGCCGGATTAGGCGGGTGTATCAGGCGAATTAGGGAATAATGCGATGATGGTGATGATGATATATATATACATAGCGACACAAATAGTTGCATATAAATGAGATTGAGTCATTCTGAACGAAGTGAACGATCTCGTCCCCGTTTATCCAGACGAGATGCTTCCCCCTGCCTGCGCAGGGGTCAGCATGACGCCCGCAAAATATGCAAACTGAATTATGACGCTGTGTATAAAGAAAAATATGACGAATCTGACCAATATCAACAATATACAATCTATCATAGGGAACGCAAAATGCGAAAAATTTGGCCGTGGCTCGGTGTTGGTCTGTTGACCTTGGCTGGACTGCCGGCCGTGGCGATGCCGCCGCATCCCGACCTATTGGCAAGACTGCAACGGGACGGAAGGCTGCAGGAGTATATCGCTATGCGCCGGGAGGCTCTGGCACGCGGCGTCGATGCCCCGTTCGAGTTCGACCGCTCGCGTCTGGAGCGCGACAACCGCGACGAAGTCGAAATCCGAGTGATATGTATTTTAGCCGATTTCGCCGACCAAACAGCCGATACCGTCCGCTATACACGCGAACATTTTCAATCGATGCTTTTCTCGGAAGGCGAATACGACGGCGGCAGTATGCGCGATTGGTATCTAGAAAATTCTTACGGAAACACAAATATTATCGGCGAAGTTCACGGCTGGTATCGAATGCCGCAGGATTACGCATACTATTGCAATGAACAGTATGGCTTCGGCGAGTTTCCGCGGAATGCGCAGGGGCTTGTGCGCGATGCGTTGTTAGCCGCTGACGGCGATGTTGACTTCAGAAATTTCGACAACGACGATAATCACGTCGTCGAAGCCTTGTTCGTCGTCCATGCCGGGCCTGGCGCCGAGTCAACGGGTTCGCGCCGCGACATCTGGTCGCACGCCTGGAATGTGCCGGAATATGTGCGCTGCGACGAGATGCGCTTTGCCAGTTATGCGATGGAACCGGAAAACGGCAACATAGGCGTGTTCGGGCATGAATTAGCCCATTCGCTTTTTGGGCTGCCCGACCTTTATGACACTGAATACGAGTCGGCCGGCGTCGGCGTCTGGTCGATGATGGCTGGCGGTTCTTGGGGCGGCGGCGGGCGGCGTCCGGTGCATTTCGACGCCTGGTGCAAGAGCCGCATCGGATTTGCCGACCCGTTTCCGATTGTGGAGAACAGCCGGCGTGTGCAATTGCTGCCGGTCGAAAACGAACCGAATATCCTGATGGTCTGGCGACTGAACGATTTTGGACGGCAGTATTTCCTGGTCGAAAACCGTCAGCGCATCGGCTTCGATGCCTCCCTGCCGGCCAGCGGAATGCTGATTTGGCACATCGACGAGTCTATGCCGGACAATTCGCATCCCTGGTGGCCCGGCGCCCCCGGCGCGCTGCATAACATCGTCGCTCTCGAACAAGCCGATGGCGAGTATCACCTCGAACGCAATCGCAACGGCGGCGACGGCGGCGACCCCTGGCCCGGCGCTACCTTCAATGAAGATTTCAATGATGACTCCGTTCCCGACGCCCGCGACTACTTCCGCCGCGAAACCGATGTCCGCATCGCCAACATCGAGCAAGAGAATGACCGCTCGATGCATTGCGACATCTGGGTTACGCCCGGCGTAAGCCCGGAAGAATTGAATTTATTCTTGTTAGAACGGATCCCCGTGTCGCACCGCTTTCCCCATCCCGATATGCGCAATGATACGGCTATGACCGACGAAATAACATTGGTCTCTCAATTGCTCGCCGGTCTGAGCGTCGAAATCGACGACCGCGGACGCGAACTGCCGGATAATATATTCAATTACAATGTGCTTCTCTATATCGAGTCATGGCGCGACGAGGAAAATCCGGACTCGGGCTTGAGCGAAGCCGAACAGCGTCAAATGATGACCTTTTTAAATTTAGGCAAGAAAATTATTTTAGTAGGCCCGGACATCGCTTGTAACATCCATTCCGACCAACTGCTCTGGTCGTATTTGAGCGCTGAATTCGGCGACGACGGCCAGCCGCGTCAAACCGGCAATATCCGCCGCCTAACCGCTAATCCGGATGCCCGCTTCGCCGGGCAGAACTTTGTCTATATGTATCGCAGCGCTTGCGACCATTTCATCGATGTCGTCAATCCCGTTGGCGAGGCTAAATATCTATACACCGACCAGAGCGACCGGATGCGCGGTTTAACTTATACGGGCAATAGTGGCTGCCGCATTATCCTGCAGCCATTTCTCTTCGGTGGGATGGTCGATTGGGGCGGAAGCAAGCAGACGCTGCTGATGCACTACTTCCACTACCTGCGCTTTAATGTCGCGCCGGCGAGCGCGCCGCTGCGCCGTGAAACGTTGCAGCAGCAGATTCAACTATTAACAGCCTATCCCAATCCATTCAACGGGAGATTAGTTATCAATCGGATGGGAAGTCTCAACGACAGCCGTTTGACAATATTTAATAATAGAGGGCGGTCTGTAGGCAGCCTATGGTTTGAGGCCGGCGCTGGGCAGTTAGTCTGGCAGCCGCAATGGCTGGCGGCGGGAAGTTATTTTATCGTCCCGGATAGCCGAACCAGCGCACGACCGCTTAGAATTGAGTATGTCAAGTAGGGATAGTCCGACAAAACTTGTCGCTCTTAAGATTAATTAATGATGATAATGATGATGATGATTGTGAAAAAAAACACTCCTCTATCAATAGCATCACCATCAGTATCCGTATTAGTCATTTTTTTGCGACAATAAGCAACCCGCCGCCGTTTGGATGATCGCGCCGCGACCAATCCAGCCACATCATCATTATAGCCGGCAGAAATACTAAAATCAAATATAATCCAATAGCAGGCGCTAAAAATCGGTTTTTCGCCATCATTCCCAGCGGGACGCGCTGCAACAAGTTCCAAGCCAGCCGGCCGGCAGCGCCGTAACTACGGATGATTTTATCGACCTTAAGTCCGGCGGCGGTTAATTTTTCGACCGCCTCGCGGTCGGAGTAGCCTTCGCGCTTATGCTCATCGACTGACCAGAAGGCGGAATTAGTCTCTGAAAAAGTTGCGCTGCAGCCTACTCTCTGCGGTTGGCTGTGAAGCGCTTCAGGAATCCTCGGCGTGTGCATTAAAAACCTGCCGCCGGGCTTAAGGATGCGATTGAATTCTTGAAAAGCGGCGTCGTCATCGGCGATATGTTCTATCACATCGACCGCCCAAATTAAGTCGAACGATGCGCCTCTAAAAGGTAGATTCTGCACATCGCCCAATGCAAAGCGAAATGCGTTATGCCGCTGGCGGAAGTAATCCTCGCAGCCATATAAGTGGGCGCGATCAATCTCCAGCCCAACCACTTGCGACGCCGGAAATCTCCGCAGCAACCAATCGCTGAATTGCCCAAAGCCCATCCCGGCGTCGAGGAATTTTGGATTTTGGATTCTGGATTTTGAATTTACATAATTAGGACTTGATATGGAGATATCATAATTATCGATGGATAAATTGCAAATTCTAACTAACTCGCGGTGGACATACCAGGCGCGCAGGAAGAGCGTATCGAGCGTCTTATGAAAGAGAAAGCGCAGGAAGGGAATTTTCAACAGGCGCGCCAGGCGGTATTTGACAGGGTCGTAATGCAATGTATTATTAGTTGTCGCGCGCTTTTCTTCTCAAAACCGCGAAGACGGCAACGCCAACGATTAATAAAAGCGATACCAGCGACGCCCACAATCCTGCGTAAAACAACTTCGGCTTGAAAACAAATTCGACTGTCCATTCACCTGCCGGCAGCGCTACGGCCCGCATCACCCAATCGGCGCGCAGAATTTCGACCGGTTTGCCGTCGATAAATGCGCTCCAGCCGGAAGGATAATAGGTGTCGCTTAAGACGAGGATTTTAGGCGTCGGCGAACTAGTCTTTATCACAATATGTTCATTGGCATATTCGACGATTTCAGCCTTGCCTTCTCCGGTTGAAGCGGGTTCAGGCGTCGGAGGTCGGTCGAGAAAGACCGACCTTTGCGGCTGCCAGCCTGAATTTTGCATAGCGCGGAAGGTCGCCGCACGGTCGGAAAGGACTTCGTAATTTCCAACTAATCTGGCACGCGGCATTTCGCCCGGATTGCGGTAGAGAAATGGACCTGTGCCTGGCCGCAACTCGCGACCCATAACCTCCAAAGTATATGCTGAGGCCGGCCGCGCCGAACTCCCCAAACCCTGCCTCTGCAACTCCTCAAATACCATATCCAAAGGATAAGAAGTGATTATATACCGGACATTCAGCGCGTCGAGCAGTTGTGGATTCTTATAAACCGTCACCCAATTCTGCGGCGGCGCTATATCCACGGCAAAGGCATCCATAAAGGCTTGGTAATCCGCCATTTTTGCCCCGAAGTAGCCATTCGTAGTCTCAATGCCGAAATAACTCCACCAGTTGGCGGCTTTATAGCGCGTATCCAAAGGATGTAGTCTGAACTTGCCGGTCTGTTTCTGCAGATGCTTGACGACGCCATCCGGCTGGAACAGCGTTTCTTTTGAGCCTGGCGGTGTGAAGGTTACCAACTTACGGTCGATGGGCCAAAGGTCGATGACGAACAGGATTAAAAAGACGCCGGTCAAGGCGGGGACGGCAATCTTGCGTTTTATCACCATTACGATTGCTGCCAACATCACGACTACTAAGCCTAAGGCGCGCGCCGTATCGGGACGGGCTAACTTGGCGGCGGCTTGCAACAACCGCCGGTCGGCACCGGGACGGATTATGTCCGCTAGTGTCTGGTAAATCGAAAAAAAGAAGCCTTCGCCGGCGAGAATGAGCAATATTTTAAATAATCCTATTCCTATTAATATGTAAAGAACAAGCAGCGTTTGGGAGGGTGGTTTTTTAGCAGTTTTAGTCTTCTGGGTTGTCGAACTAGCTGGCGTTAGTCGCTCAATGAGGGCTTGCAGTCCCAAGCCGGCTAGAACCGCCATCGGCAGCAACAGCAATACCTGTCCCATCACCGGCGCGCGGAACTTGTTGAACAACGGCAGGATATTAAAAAATGTTCCGTAGAGAATAGGCAAGTATTTGCCAAAGGAAAGAATCCATGCCGTCAAGCCAATAGTCAGAGCGAATCCCCAGCGGTGTTTAGGCGTGAAGGCCAGCGCGACAATCGCCAACAGCAGAACTACGACGCCGAAATACATCGGATTATGAGTGAACGGCGTGCCGTCCGGTGTGCCGACTGTGCCCCAATAGGTCTCGTTGCCAAAGCCGAAGAAGGATGGGAAAATGTAGGTAATAGATTCCAGCGGGTGGAACGACCAGCCGGTGGCGTATTCCCAACTGACGCCGCCGCCGGTAGGCGCAGCAGCGCCGCTCGCAGCGCCGCGCATCGAATAGCGGGCGTAGTTTAATACCGAGACCCATAGAACCGCTGACAGACCCAGCGCCAGCGCCAGCGCGCCGCCCCAATGCAGCCCGAATCGCAGCCATTCCCGGATAGCCTTCCGCTTGACCGCGCCGACTAAATTGTAAAGTAGATAGACGCCCATCAGCAAAGCCCCATAGGCTGCGACCTGCGGGTGCAGCGCTAAAACCTGAATTGCAAAGATCAACCCGAGCGCCGCCATCCGGCTTATATTCGGCTTGAGACGCAGCCGGTCGATGAGCAGCCATATCAGCGGCAGCCAGGTCATCGCCATCAACTTCGAGCCGTGTCCGACATCGGTCAGGACGATTAACTGCGGTGAAAAGGCATACGCCGCGCCGGACAGCCAAGCCGCAATGCGACCGGCGCCCAAATGACGGGCTAATAGATAGGTGAAGATGCCGGCTAACAGATAGTGAAACAGCCAAATCCGATAGTCGCCGCCGCCGAAAATGTGGCTGAACAGACGGATGATATATTCCGGCGGATAGACGAACAAAGCGTATTGCAGGCTGGCGAACATCGGCAAGCCGCAGAACAGTGTCGGATTCCACAGCGGAAAATGCCCGTCGGCGACGGCTCCCTCGCCTATTCGATACATTCCGGCGGCCGCTATCATATCGGCAGCCGGCGACAGTTCTTTGCCCTCAAATACAATCGGACCAAAGAAAATCGCCAGCCACAAATAGAGCGCCAGCGCCGCTGACAAGCCCCAGCGGTAACGCTGCCAGAACCTCCTAATGGGCGTCATTTCAGACACAGCCGCAGGTTTCTGGACTGCCCGGCGGTCGGGCGTGCTTACCCGTTCCTGTTTTCCTTTTGTCATATATGTGCCGATGGTATTCGGTTTATTTTCGTTATGCGAATGAGTCGGCTCTTGGCAGGTGGGAACAATCCCGCCCCTAAGACTGGTTTGTGAATTATATTAATGGGTGCAGAATATTGTGACTATCTATGCCAAACACAAGGTTCGCCCGCACGGGCGATGTTTGGCATCGCCCCAAATTGTATCTTCAAGAGCAACTCTTTTCCATACTCATTAATAAATTTAATATTTTTTTTATTTAATCGGAATTTAAAATTTACGCTGCCATAATAACTTTTGATTTATCTGAAATTAAACTGTCGTTTTTTAAGTCTCAACACTGCTGGCCGGTCGGCATAGTCTTTTTAGTGAAACAAATTGGTTGCATTAGGATGCTTTTCGTTTGTATATTAATAAATCAATCATCAAAGGAGGTAAAAATGCCTAAAGCAGAATTTAAGGAGCAACTTAAGCGCGGGCTGAAAGAATTGGGCGCCAAAGCCGGCGAATTGACCATTGCCGCGGCGGATTTCATCGAGGAGCAAGCTCAGGTCGGCAAATTAAAGTTCGACATCCTGACGCTTAAGCGGCAAATCGACCGTGATCTGCGCTCAATCGGCGAAGTGGTTTTGAATATCTCACGCTCGCCGAAGCCCGTCAATCCGCTCGAAGATAAAGGCATAAAACAGAGTTTGAAACAAATCGACAACCTCGAACGCCAAATTGAGAATAAGCGCACTGAAATTGCCAAGGTCGTCGAAGCAGCCCGGCTGCGGCGTATGGAACGGGCTGAAAAGAAAGCTGAACCTACTCCGCCACCGCCGCCTGAAGCCGAGATACCCGCTAAAAAAACTGTTCAGCGAAAAGCCGCGCCCAAATCCAAATCCGCTAAAAAAGTCGTCATTCCCAAAGAAATGAAAATTTGATGTCTGCTGTCAATTCAATTTTGAATAAACATTGATCTAAGCAATGGATTGCAGCAATGCAGCCCGGCTTCTCCGAAGCCGGGACAAAGACATTGATTGAGAGGTTCACTTGCCAGACGGGAACTTGTGACTGAAGTTAAGCGTCAAAGAGATGTTTAGTCGGGCGGATATCCGCCGGACGGATATTTTCTTTAACCAGAGCTAATTGTAAAAGTTATGAATAATCCAGAAAATTCAGACATGGCAAGGCGGACGCCTTCGTCCGCCGAAAACCAAGCCAAGCATAGAATGCGGCGGACGAGGGCGTCCGCCTTGCCATCAGTTAATAAATCCAACACTTTTACAATTACCTCATAAGTAAAGACTTATAAAATAGTATGTTGAAAAGAGATTCACAGGGGCGCCGGGCTTTGTATGCCGCCATATTCGCTGTAATATGTTTCGGCGCCGGCTTTATGCTGGCTTCAAGTTGGGAGACGCCGGCGCGGTTGACAGCCGGACCTCCGGTAACCGGCGGCGCCAGAAGTTCGTCCAGTCAAACAGTTCAGGCGCCGGTTCTCGATGCCGAAGGCCACAGCCCGTTCGTCGGCGTGGCTGAAGCCGTGAAGCCGACGGTCGTGAATATTACGGCTGAAAAAACCCTTAAAAATCAGCCGGGAATTCCTTTTGATATTTTCGATTGGGGTCCGTTTTTCAATGAACCGCCGCGGGGACGCAGCCGTGGCCGCCGCACGCCGAGCGTTACCGCCGGTGGCTCTGGCATCATCGTCGATAATAGTGGTTATATACTGACTAATAATCATGTCATCGCTGACGCCAGTGAAATAACTGTTAAATTTGCCGATAAGACATCCCGCATCGCCAAAGTGGTGGGCGCCGACCACGAGACCGATGTGGCGCTTCTCAAGGTCGATGGCGACATTCCGCCCGAAATGTTAGCCCGAATGGGCGACAGCGATGACATCCGCATCGGCGATTGGGCGATTGCCATCGGCAATCCGTTCGGACTCGATTGGACGGTTACGGTCGGTGTCATCTCGGCGCGCGGCCGGTCAAACCTCAACATCAGCGGCGACGAAGGTCCATCCTATCAAGATTTTATTCAGACCGATGCTTCAATCAATTACGGCAATTCCGGCGGACCGCTGGTGAACATCCGCGGCGAAGTCATCGGCATCAATACGGCTATCAATGCACAAGGTCAAGGCATCGGCTTCGCTATACCCATCAACTTAGCCCGCAAGATTATGGGACAGTTGCTCGCCAGCGGTGAAGTCAAACGTGGCTATCTTGGCGTCGTGCCGAATGAACTGGACGATATGAAACGTGAGGCGTTAGGTTTGGAGCCGGCACGTAAAGGCGTATTCGTCGAAGATGTGCAGGTCGGGACGCCGGCCGACAAAGGCGGACTTAAAGGCGGCGATGTCATCGTCGAATTAGACGGTAAACCGGTCGAAGATGTCAGCGATTTCCGTTTCCGCATCGCCGACCATCCGCCCGGCGATGAGTTGCGGATGACCATCCTGCGTGGCGGCAAAACGATGAAAATGGGTTTCAAACTTGCCGACCGCAAGGAGTTTGTCGGCGTAACCAAAGCGCCGGGCTTGAAGGGCGGTCAGTTCTGGCTCGGCATCGAAGTCGCGCCAACCGACAGTAAATTGGGGCGGCAGTGGGGACTGGACGAACTCAAAGGCGCGCTGGTCATCTCGGTGCAGCCCGATTCGCCGGCTGAAGGCTTGATTGAGCCGGGTGATATCATCGTCGAAGTCGGCGCGATGGAAGTAGAATCAGTCGAAGAATATAAGAAAGCCATCGAAAGCCTCCAGGACCGTAAAAAAGCCATCCCATTCTGGGTCATTCGCAATGGCAGACGCACTTTCATTCCGGTGCGTCCGGCGCCATAATAGTGCTTGAGCGCCTAAGCGCTTGAGTGGTTGTAGCAAAACATAGCCGACTGATAAGCGGGGAAGGCTCGATAATTTCTCAATATTGGTCGCCCTGAAGCTGCTGACCATAGCGGGTCGGCAGCAGGAAATTTACGATTGGCAATGGAAGGCTTGTGGAGTAACGGCGGCGCTTTTAAAATCCTCAACGCCATCAAATATATCTGCCTGTGGAACAAACTAAAGAATTAATATTATCCTGGTGGTGGAATTTGGGCATCGTCGGGGCCGGCTTTATAGTCGGCGTCTTTGTCGATGTGGTCATTTTTCGCCAATTGAAGCGGCTTGCCGTCAAGACGGAATGGCCCGGCGATGAACTTATCTGGAGCGCCTTAGCCAAGAAGATGCCATTTTGGGGATTGCTGGTGGGATTTGCCATCAGCATTCCTTTTATGCCTATAAGCCCGAAATTAGCCGTCGGGATAAGCCGCGCGACTTATGTTGTTTTAATCCTGTCGGTTACCTGGGTTTTAGCCAAGTTAGCCGCCGACCTCATCGAACTATCTTCGCAGAGCGGTTCGGGGACGGTATCGACGACCATCTTTAAAGTGCTGGCAAAAATCGGCGTCTGGGGCATCGGCATCGCTGTTCTACTGCATCATTTGGGCGTATCCATTGCGCCGGTGTTGACGGCATTCGGCGTTGGCGGTCTGGCGGTAGCCCTGGCGCTGCAAGACACGCTGTCGAATCTGTTCGCCGGCATCCAGATTATCCTTGCCAAACAGGTCAAGGTCGGCGATTACATCAAAATCGACGAACTAAACGAAGGCTTCGTCACCGATATCAACTGGCGCAACACGACCATCCGCGCCTTGTCGAACAATCAAATCGTCATCCCGAATTCCAAACTGGCTTCGACGATTGCGGTGAATTACAATATGCCGGAGAAGGTTTTATCGGTTATAGTTCAAGTCGGCGTGGCTTACGACAGCGACCTTGAGAAGGTGGAACGGGCAGCCATCGAGACGGCGGCGGATGTAATGCAGAATGTTCCTGGAGGCGTGGCGGAGCATCAACCTTTCATTCGCTATCATACCCTGGCGGATTCAAGTATCAATTTTTCAGTGATTTTGCGTGCGAAGGAGTTCACTGACCAATATCTCATAAGGCATGAGTTCATTAAACGGTTGATTAAACGATTTAATGAGGAAAATATACAGATTCCTTTTCCGCAGCGAGTTGTGCATTATGCGGAAACAAATACGGTATTTAATACGGAAATTGATACGAAAAAGTCAAAAAACTATAGTTCAAATAATTTCAGCCGATAACCAACTCCAACTCGTCGAAGAAAATTTCATTCTCATCCGGCAAGGCTATCGATACGCGGATGTATTCCTTCAGACCGTAGCCGTCCATAGGTCTGACTACAACGCCACGTTTTAATAACTGTTGGAAGACCTCTCGTCCGAGTAGCGGGTTGGCTGCCGAGCGGCCGCGCGGGTTAACCTTGATGAGAACGAAATTGGCTTTCGACGGGACATACTCCAGCCCCAACCGATTTAATTCCTTATAAAAAAATCTCTTGCCGTCGGCGTTCATCTGCCGGCCTTTGGCAATATAGTCGGCATCTTCGAGTGCGGCGATGGCGGCAACCTGCCCCAGCGAGTTGACATTGAAGACTTCCCGCACGGTATTCAGCGCTTTGGCAATTTCCGGCGTAGTGATAGCATAGCCGATGCGCAGCCCTGCCAGTCCGTAAATTTTAGAAAAGGTGCGCAGGATGACCACATTTCGACCGTCTTTGACATATTGCAGCGTGTTGGGATACAGGTCGATGTTGCGGTATTCCCAGTAGGCTTCGTCGAAAACCGTGATGACATTCAGCGGGATGCGTTCCATCAGCCAATCGGTCTCGTCGATGGTCAGCATTGTGCCGGTTGGATTATTGGGGTTGGCGATGAATATCAACTTCGTGCGATCATCGCCTTTAAAATACAATGCCTGCGGGTCGTAGTTCAGACCGGGCATTGCCGCCCATTGAATCAAGCCGTTCATTATCTGCATTGTGATGCGGTATTTGAAGTATTCGTAGATACCGATGACTGCGCCGTCGCCGGGGCTGATGAAGGCTTCGCAGATGAGTTCAATGAGTTCCGACGAGCCGTTGCCCAGCACAATCATATTGTCCGGTATGTTGAAGCGTTCGGAAATTTTCCGCCGCAGATAGTATCCTGCGCCATCCGGATAGAACTTCAAGTCCGGCAGTGCATTTTTGATGGCTTCCAGCGCTTTAGGCGATGGACCTAATGGATTTTCATTGGAGGCTAATTTGATTACATTGTCGAGTCTATATTCGCGTTGAACTTCGCTGATGGGTTTGCCCGGTTCATAAGGCACGATTTGTGAAATTATAGGTCGCGCTAACGGCGATATTTCGGTATATGGCATTCTATATTATTGTATATACTGATGTTGTAGAATATTGTGGATTATTGTAGCATAATAATAATTCAGAATTATAAAAACAATCTAATTCGGCAAAATAATTGCCAATAAATTGAGTAAATTGCAAAAGTGATGATTAATCTAGTGCTATGTCAAGCGTAAAATGTCGTCATCCTCAAAGTATGCGAACTGAATTATGACGTTGTGTAAGTTAATTCTGGGACTGAACACTAGTGCCTCGTTGTAGAAGAAACTGGCATCATAGTATAGACAGGAGGACAGGCGTCCCTGCCTGTCCACTTTGTGGTCATATCTTCCGGGACAGGCAGGGACGCCTGTCCACTTTGCGGTCATATCTTCCGGGACAGGCAGGGACGCCTGTCCTCCTGTCCGATGCAAGTAGATACTAGCCTGTGCGAAATATGCGCCTTTGTGTCGATTATTTTCCCTTTGCCATCCACCAGACCATAGCGCCGGCGACGAGCAAGGCGCATAGCAGCCACAGCCAGAGTCGCCAACTTTGGCTGTCCGGTTCGATATCCGGCGCGTAATCCGCATCGAAGACTTCCAGGTCCCAGCCTTTCTGCAGCGCGACGATAACCGGCGGCGGATTGTATTTGGATTCAGCGTAAATCATCTTGGTCGGATCGAAGGTTTTGCCGTGGCGGTAGAAGACTTCGCCGTCGGCGTTCAGGATGCGGAAAGCGATGCTGCCTTGACGCGCAATTTGCGAGCCGGTTAGTTCCGACTCGAAAGGCACCAAGGGAAAACGCGGCCGTGTTGCGAACTCGTCCAAAAGCCGCGGCACATCATTGTTGAGATATTCCTCGAACGAGAAGAAAACGCCTGCCATCTGAATCGGTATGTATGACCCAATCGGAATGGGCAGAAATCCGAGCCACCAGCGCTGTTCGTCGGCTTTGAAAGCGCTGATGTAAAGCTGCCCGCCGGGATTGGGCTTGTTCAGCGCGTCACGTAGTTCGACGCTCAACTTTTCAAGCACAAACGGCGAGGTTGGGTGGTCGAGTTGCAATTTTGAGCCATTGGTCTGCCAGACGAAGCAGGTTGGCAGGCGGTCGTCTGGCGCCCATTTGGTCAGCATATCGACGCTGACTTCATGTTGGCCCGGGTGCCGCGCTAGGAAGTTGGCGAGCCTTTCCAGCGGTGCGAAGTAAGGGTCGGTGAGCGCTTGATGCACGGCGGTGGCGACGGCTTTGCCGAGTGCGACGGCTGACGCGTCGATTTGAGACGAACTCTTGCGTGCAGCCTTTGGACGGACTATGACGAATAGTCCGGTTATGACTGCCGTGATGACTAAGAAACCGATGATGTGGCGCAAAATGACACTTGGGTTAGAAGTTTCTTATAAGTTAAACCTGAATTCCTGCAAAACAAAGTCGAAAGTGAAGATATTTAACAATGGATGAAGCGGATACTTAAGTTTAAGTTTTATTTCATCCGTTTAATCCGCCATGAATTAAACCACTAAATTATCTCGATATTTCTAACTTAGCGGGCAAATCGCTTGACAAAGGTTTGATTGGTTTTATATTGCAAAATGAAGACGTAATGTTAACTTATACCAATTTGCATTCAAATGAATAATAAAGGGATGCAAAATTAACAACGGATTAAACGGATAGAACGGATAACATAGCGGCTTTACAGGATTATCCGTTTCATCCGTTTAATCTGTTGTGAATTTGTTTTGACATTTATCATC
>Ga0194125_10008703_pt1 | contig 14256 bp, 4 predicted proteins | sample TA2KigC250mmetaG_FD_148626 | JGI IMG/M metagenome (GOLD analysis project Ga0194125, IMG submission 148626) | Freshwater microbial communities from Lake Tanganyika, Tanzania - TA2015034 Kigoma Deep Cast 250m | ecosystem: Environmental > Aquatic > Freshwater > Lake | place: Tanzania: Lake... | reverse complement strand
ACCCCGTTTCGGCGAAAGCGAAAAACTGCTTTTCTCGCCGTTACGTCAATGAGTCGAAATCCCCCATCAAATCTCCGTTCAGAACGATAGGGAAACTGAAGGTTACTAAAGATAGCACACTCTAAATTTGTTATCTTTTTCCTTGATACTTAATACCATATACTACCTCCTTGTATAATGTCAAGATGGTAGTCCCCCTTATTAAAGGGGGGTAGGGGGGTTGTCTCTGGTATTTTTTCTCAAATGGCAACTTTTTTCTTCTTTAAGCTAACTCAAACATTGACTAATGCTATATTCTATTTGCAACGGTCTCTTTTTTGCAACTTTCTCTTGTAGGCGATTTATCGCCGTTCACCACTGGCTGAAGGCACTGAATTGCCACAACTCCCTACCCCCTCCCTGATAGGGGTAGGTTTTTCTACGAATTACGCCACGTTAGCTCCGCGTAGGAGCGGAATATTTATAGTAAAGCAGAAACCACAACCCCAAAAGCTCCATAGGAGCGAAATGTTGTGGTTCGATGAGTGTTCTAAGGACTTAGGTTTCACAGGCCGCTCCTACGGAGCTTATATAATATCATCCCCACAGCTATAAACATTTCGACCCTACGGGTCTAAAAACCTACCCTTATCAGCTACCCTTATCAGCTACCCCCTCCCCCTTATTAAAGGGGGCCAGGGGGTTGTGGTAAGTGGGACTACGAACCTAAACTCAGTACCATTCATATTAAGTTCAGAGCATATATTCCGCCTGGGCGATGATATTGTTTTGGATTTCCACAGGTTCATCGACGAAGCGAGCGCTATATCCTGTTACTCTTACGATGAGGTCGCGATATTTCTCCGGATGTTTTTGAGCGTCTCTAAGGGTTTCTTGGTCAATAACATTGAATTGTACGTGCATGCCGCCCATCTGGAATAAAGTTTTGGTGAGACGGATAATTTTTTGCTTGCCATCTTCGGTTTTGAAAACATGCGGATGAAATCTGAGGTTGAATGCTGTACCGTTGGCGGCCTGTGTGTAATCAATTTTGGCGACGGATTTTGCTTCTGCTGTTGGACCGTTTCGGCTTGCGCCTGGCGCGGCGGCCATATTTTGCGCTAACCGCTCGCCTTTTAGAGTCCCATCGGGCAATGCAGAGACTCCGCCCCAAACGTTACCCAGAAATGAAAATAAACCGGGGCGATTGACACCTCCGCGCCAGAGTGGTATTTGGCTTACAGTTTCGCAGAAATGTTGGGCGATTTCAGCAGCGATAGAGTCAACGTAATCATCATCGTTGCCATATTTAGGAATCCGATTTATGAACTTTTGCCGAATCTCTTCGTAGTCAGCGAAGTTATTTTCTAAAATACCGACCAACTCTGACAGCGACATTTCTTCCTCTTCGTAGACGACTTTTTTGATAACGGCGAGAGAATCAGCAACATTCGCTAACCCATAACCCTGGCAGCCGCGAAAATTATAGCGCGCGCCGCCGGCGCTAATATCGGTGGCGTTATCAATGCAATCCACCATGAGAGCAGACAACAGGGGCGATGGTGTGCTCAGCGCGCACATTTTTTCGTATGTTTCAACTGCTTGTAATTGCCGGGCGACTTGAAATTCAACTTGACGCTTGTATGCTGTCACAACGGATTCAAAAGAATTAAAGGTTGAAATATCTCCCGTCGGCGCTCCCCCCCCCTCACTCCCCCCCGTTGACGGGGGGGAAGGGGGGGGAATGATTCCTTCACCATTGCTCAACGCCCATTCTAAACATTTGGGCAGGTTGATGTGGCACGCCATCGGATTGCCATATTCTCGACCAGGCAGACATAATTCATAACAGCCAATCGGCGCATAATCTCGGGCTTCCTCAAGCGAGATGCCGTTGCGAAGAACTGATTGCTTCGTTTCTCGCAACTCAGTCAACGCCGGGATTGCCACCTCGTCGTTGTATAATGCCGGTGAACCCAAACCTGTTGAGATTACTTCCAGACACTTTTCATAAAATCGTTGTGGAGTTCCGCTGAAAACGCGAGCCATGAGCTTGGGCGCGGGGAGTTTTAAATTGGCAAAGGCTTCTAAGCATAGATACGAAATCGGATTCGTTGCATCTTTTCCATTTACTCCCTTTTCCTCTGCCTTTCCATTTACTCCCTCTCCCAGAGGGAGAGGGCCGGGGTGAGGGCTCATGCCGCCGAGAACGAAGAGTTCGCCTCCCTGTACCTCTTTTTCGCAATATTTGATAAAGAGGCATTCGATAAGTTCTAAGGCTTGCGCTTCCGTGATTCTGCCGGCTTGCAAGTCGCGCTGATAGAACGGATACACGTACTGGTCAAAACGTCCTAACGTATGGGCATCGACAGCACAACCGGCAACTTCTGTGACCAGCAGGATTTGAGTAAACCAGACCGCTTGTAAAGCTTCATGAAAAGTTCTGGCGCTATATTTGGGCACACGGTCACAGATGTCCGCAATATGCAATAGTTCTCCTCTCCGCCGCGCATCAACTTCCAGAGTAGCCAATCGTCTCGCCTCCTCGGCGTAACGTTGTCCCAGGGTGATTCCCGCATCACACGCTAAATCCGCCGAACGCAGAAATGTTAGCTTCTGTTCATCTGTCTCTCCCACCGCGCGCTGTTGAATTTCTGCCTTAATACCCATCATACCGAGATTTATGACCTTCGCGTAATCGGCGATTACGTGGTTGACGGGCCCGACGCGGTGCATAGTCTGACGTTCTGTTTCAGAAAGATATTCGGGATATAGGCGATGGCTCAAGCCCTTAGACCTAAAATGCCCAACGATAAGTTCTTCCGGCTTGATAAACACCTTCATCTTGCTCATAATTTCATTAAGAATTTTTGCCCGGCGGATAGGAATAGGCTCATCGAAATTAATCGATTCATAAGAGCTAAAATCTCCTTCTTCAGGCTCTAAGGGAGCGCGATACCAGCCTGGCCAACCGTAAAATTCTCGAAACCCAAACTTGTCATACTGCTCCTTCAAAATGTTAATTCTGTCCATTTATTATACCTCCGTGAGGGATTATGATTGATGATTGTCGATTGATGATTGATGATTGGAATATTTTCAATCGACAATCAACAATCAACAATCCCATGGTTTCACTTAAACACCACCAACAACTTCTTCTCTGCCACCGTATCGCCTCCCGCCTTTGCGATAATCACTACGATATATCTACCATTTCGCACAATCCTATCATTTTTATCAATGCCGTCCCACTGTTCCGCATTTTTGCCAGCGTAGCGCACTACAGAATCGAGAGGGGTGGCTATCAGCCTGCCTAAGATATCATAAATATTGATGGTCACTTCGGCTTGTTCAGCAGAGCCGACGGCGAGATTGTATTCGATAGTCAATCGGTTAGTTCCGGGCGCATAGAAGATTTGAGGTGTCAGTTTGATATCTGAAATATCCAGCTTTTTGGAGGCTGGCGGCTCGGTTTTCGATTCCATGATTGTGTAGGGTGCTAAATGATTGACCGATGCGGTAACAGTTTTTTCTGTGATATCTATTTTCCCGCCTACGCGAATCCATTTCCCCTGGAATGAATCCCAGAAGTATAAACTCAACTTTGTTTCGTCTATTGTTGTACTTCCGCCTTCCGCCTTCCGATTTCCGCCTTCCGATGCGTAGGATATACTCAACCGCGCTGGTTTTTTGAATATCAAGCCTTTAGGTTGAAAATCGAAGGAGAAGGGGAGAATTTCTCCCTCGCTCTTGTATTCTCTTGCCCCCTTGCCCTCTTGCCCCCTTGCCCCTGGAATGATAGCTATGCTTATCTCCGTTTCATCTTTTAGAGCGCCAGACGGGATGATAAGTGAAGCGTGTGCAGGGCTATCTATGCGTCCACCTTGCTTGCTAATCTTTTGCGATTCGGGCACTACTTCTATTGTAACTTCCGCGCTGACTGTGCCTGAAGTTGCAAGCAAACGCCCTTTTTCCACAAAAGTCGCTTGATATAAAACTAATGATGAATCATCAGCGTTGGTCTCTAGTTTTCCTATATCTCCCGTTAGAGTCCATCGAACTTGAGGGGAAAATTCGTTTTGATGTTTATCCTGTCCAATCGCTTGAAAAATATACTTGCCGCCGGAAATCAGAGGGAAAGGATGGAATGGGGGGAATTCTTCCTTTCCTTCCCTTACTTCCTTTTCCTGTATCTCTTTCCATCCCGAGACCAACTTTGCGGCAAGTAGAATCTTCAGACTTGATAATTCTCCATGAATAACAGAAACGCGTGCTTGGGCAGAAATGGATTGAAATTTAGCGACGATTGAGATGTTCCCTACAGTAGCGGCTGAAAATATCTGTGCGGCTGGCTTATCAGCGATAGGTTCCAGACTTCCGACCGCAACATCGCCGTCAATATACCAGTCGATGTAGCTGAAGTCGCCAGACTTCAGGTCATTGATTTCATTGTTGTACGCATCGACTCCAATGACTCGGAATTCCTTCTTTTCTCCGGATACGATAACGACGGTATCTGGTTCGATGCGTAAACTGGTGGGTTCATCGGGTTGGACAATGATGGTCGCAGCAGCGCGGATAGGATTTGCAATATCACCGACGCCGGACACTAAGACAGATAAATCGACTTCACCGGCTGAAGTGGCTGCGTAGGTGACAGAATCCGATTGTTGGTTTGAGAGAGAGCCTAACGGTTTTGCTAGTTGCCATTTGAAATTTACTGGTGTCAGATTGCCGAAAGCGTCAGATGTTGTTAAATGAAACTGCTGCGTATCGCCCGCTTTTAACGTAACCGACTCAGGCTGAAGTTGCACTTGCGCCAGCCGCGCGGGCTTCAAAGTTAGTGAAACTTCCGCGGTCAGAGTTTTTCCCCCAATAGTCGTCGCTACAGAAATCGTTACTTGCCGTTCTGATTCCGGCGGCAACTTTTCGGGGGCGCGGTATCGGAAGTCGGAAGCTGGAATTATTTGCCCTACGTTTGGTGCTAACGTGAACGTGATAGGCGCAGAGAAATCCGTTGAGGCTATCGGATTACCGTCGGCATCAGCGCCGAAAACCGAAATGGCGCTAACACCTCCGGCTTCGACGGTTACAGGTTCTGCAATCATGCTTATGGCGGATAAAGGGCCGAGTTCCGAGACGACCGTAACACTGGTGCTTCCGTAGATTCCGACGCCCGAAGGCGTCCCAAGTATCGGGGAACAGATATCTGAAACTGATGCAACCACAGTTCCTTGTATCGAACTTTTAAGCGGTATTTTCGCTGGAGTAAACAGCCCCGACGAGTCGATTGTACCAATGCCGCCGGTCACATTCCAGCGAATTGGGTATTGTGGGAGTGCGTCAGTCTCTCTTGAGCCTGCGAAGGAGCCCACAGTCACCAAATTGCCGTAGGCGTCGTAACCTTCAGCGGAAAATTGTTGTGTGTCCTTGGTCAAGACGGAAACTACAGCGGGCGTCACCTGAATTGAAGCTAATTCACCTGGGATGACGCGGATAAAGAATTCAGTCGTCCGTTTCGGATTTTCAATTGTCGCTTGTATACTTCCTTCGCCAACTTGCCTTGCAATAAATTGGCCATCAGTGGAGATAATACCAATTGATGATTCGCTGATGATAGACCATTCAGGTGAGAGAATTTCTTTCGTATGTCCATCGCGAGCAATAAATAAAACACCGTCGCCAGATTGAATTTGAAGCGGGTTGTCGGGAGTTTGGCCGACGTCCGGCGTGATTGCTTCGTTCCTCGCAACATCTGAAACTACTGAAATGTCGAGTTCGCCAACGGATGGTTCTACTGGGATAACAGCAATCTCAATCTTGCCGACAATGCCCTCCTGTGTAGCGATAATTGTCCCAATACCCTCGGATGTTGCTGTAAACCTCACCCCCTGACCACTCTCCACAACTTTATTCATTCCGAATTCCATTGTGCCGATGTCACCTATCACTCTCCAGGTTGTCCGTATCTCTTTAGGATTTCCGTAGGCATCGTGCCCAAGCGCGGAGAACATGGCTGTTTCTCCGACTTTAAGTTGGATATTCCCTGATTGTAGCTTAATTTCAATCGTATCTAACGGGCCGGTTATCATAGTAACCAGGGCTTCGCTTTGAAAAATGCGGTTGGGCGATTCCACCGATGCGACGACGCGGAATTGTTCGCCAATATCTGTTTTCTCCTTTGGCACGGTGAACAGGCCGTCAGGTGTAATGCCACCGACAATCTCTGAAGCCTTCGAGTTAAATACCTGCCACTTTATTGGAATATCGACTATCCTATTCATAGAATCAAAAACAGTTGCTCGAAAACGATAGGTTGTCCCACGAATTAAATCAATCTTTTCCGGTTCAATCCGTACCTCCTTAAGAGAGCTATCGTATCCATACAGAGTGACACTGCTTCTTGCCAATAGATTCAGTTCAGGGACGAAAGCTATTACTTCGCCGTGTCGTTCTTCACTTGAAGCTGATGGCGTAAATATGCCTTCGCTGTCAATTGTGCCGATATCTCCGATTGCCTTCCATTGGATTGGTGATTGGTGATTGGTGATTGGTGATTGGTGGATTGTCTGATTTCCTCTACTGTCGAACATGAGAAATTTCAATTGTATCGGTGCACGTTTTCTTGCCGAGAATATCAATGTTTCGGGCTGAATTAGCGCGAAAGTGGGGCGATTGGGATTTACTTCAATGGGGATTTCAGTGGAGACCTCACCCCCGGCCCCTCTCCACGTTGTGGAGAGGGGAGAGCTGACGATGAGCCTACCTGTACCAGATTTATTGCTGATAAACAGCCCATTGGAACTGACTGAACCAAGATTCGCAATGTTAGACTCCAATCGCCATGACGGATTGAGGGAAATGAGATTACCCGAGGAATCTTTACCGACCGCGCTTATGCGGATGGCATCCCCTGCTTTGGTGCGAATTGTACCAGGGATTGTGATAATTGAGGAGGGCAAGGGATTGATGATTGATGATTGATGATTGATGATTGATGATTGATGATTGATGATTGATGATTGATGATTGATGATTGATGATTGAAATGCAATCGACAATCGAAAATCAACAATCGACAATCCAATTGCCCTTTCTTGAACTAAAATTGGACAATCGACGCTTATGCCGCCCAATGTCGCCGTTACAACGCCGTTTCCTACTGCTGTCGCTGTCAGATTGCCATGCGCATCAATGTAACCAACTGAATTCGTAACATTCCAGGCAGCTAAAACGGGAAAGGCTTCCCGAGTAATATCCGTAGTACCCAGAGCATAGAATTTTTGTTTCTCGCCCACGCGTAGGGTCAGTATTTCACCGGGCGCTGATTCCTTTGGAACGATTATCAATTCTTTAATTTTTTCAGCCTTAAAGTCAGTGACAGAGATATAAGCCACCCCAGCGGAAGGCGGAAATCGAAAGTCGGAAGTCGGAAGTAGTGTTGCTGGAGTAGCAACGATATATCCAGAGCCCTTTGCCCCTTCCCTTGCCTGAAAAAGTGATGTTTCATCAATTGTTCCAAGATTACCGATAACGTACCAGGACAATCGGAAGGCGGAAGGCGGAAGGCGGAAGGCGGAAGTAAGAGGAATTATCTCTTTTCCTTCCGCATTCCACATTCCACATTCCGAATTTGCAATGAGATTTCCCGAAACATCGTAACCTTCTGCGCGAAATTGTTGCGTAGGATTTGCGTTAGATATGAGATTAAGGGGATTGGGATATACTTCGATATGGTATAGTTCCCCTGGCGTTACCTGCACTTTAACAGACGCGCTGATAAATTCCTGGCGTGCCGTGATAACCCCTTCGCCGGCTTTTATGGCGGTGAAATTTCCATCGAATGTAAGCCTTCCAATCATGTTGGTATCACTCCAATCGGGTGTTACAGTCAATTCGTTACCGGCGATATCATAGCCTTTGGCGACGAACCGAATTTGTGTGCTTGAGGTAAGTTGTAGTGGTAATGCAGACTGTATAGCCTGCGATGGCAAATTAACAGTTTGCCCTACATCGTTCAGAGTGAACAATTGCAAATTGTGGAGTTTGCCGGGCTGGACAAACACCTGTGCGTAGCCTTTGATATTACCGACTTGAGCGCTGAGTTGACAATCACCCGGATACCTTGCGGTGACTTTTCCAGTTGTATCCACAGACGCAGATGGAACACTATATTGTGTATCAATTGACCATTGGATGTCATCCAGTGGAACGGCGTTATCAAATTGGTCAAACCCGAATGCGGTGAATTGGTATGATTCTCCCGCTTCTATGGTCAAAAATTCAGGTTTGATGGCGATGGATTTTAATGTGCCCTCTGTGACTTCGATGGTCACTCTTGCGGTCAAACCAGAATCCATTGCCAGGATTTCTCCGACGCCTCCCTTCGTCGCTGTAAAAATGCCATCAGGGCTAACGAAGCCAATATCCCCAAGCACTGAGAATTTGGGTACTCCTCCGCCTGCTCGCATGCGTTGATTACTCAAGTCGAATCCTGTAACTTCAAATTTCTGCTTTTCGCCGACGGTCATGGTAATTTTCGGCAATTCAGACCCAAAATTCTCCATGAAAAGCGCGAGTCGTTTGGGAGGGTTAGGTGGGCGAGATTGAATGACCACGACGCTTTTGGCGGAGAGATTTTTCCCGGTTGAAGACTTTCCATAAGCGAATACACTGCCGTTGATGACGATGTTGCCAACAGGAGTGCCGCGTTCGGTGGTTGCGGCAAACAAACCTGTATTGTCGATAGTTCCTGCGGTTTTGTCGGTTTGCCAGGTCAAATTCCCAAGCGGGACAGGGTTGTCCGCGACATCCCAGCCATAAGCAACGAATTGGCGATAATTAGTCACTTTTGCCGTTGAAATGGGCAGATAGTCGATGAATGGGTCGATAGTAATCCTGGATAATTCACCTTCTGTCACAGTGACAGACGCATTTGCGACTAAATCACCAAGTGTCGCTACAATCGCGCCATCGCCTGCCAATCCGGCTGTGAAGCGTCCGTCGGGTTGAATTGTGCCGATTCCACCTCGCACTGACCAAATCGGGGCAATCAAGATGGAATTATTCTGCGAGTCAAATCCTGAAACTGTAAATGTCTGCGTCTGTCCCGCAACAATCCGCGCTGAAATAGGTGAAATAGCGATGCGCGCCAATCCACCAAACTCCACCTGCACTTCGCTAACAGCAGTTAACTCCTTTGTTCCTCGCCACTTCACCTCCAGGGTGCCTCTGCCCATCTTTGACGCAGTGAATAATAGCCGCTGATTTTCAGACTGCGCTGATTTGGGCATGTCTGAATTAGCATTTTCTACACTGCCGATACTTGATGATATATGCCATATAAATTCATTCGCCTTGACAGGAATCTCGTTATCGTAGGCGTCCATTACCGCAACGTAAAAATATTGCTGTTCGCCTGCGGACAAACGCGCAAATTTAGGCATCAACGCTATACGTTGCGGCGCTGAAGGTTTGATTTGTACTTCCGTTATAGCCTGCCATAGTCTTTCCTTTTCGTCCACCTGGGCGATGGTCGCAATGATTGTTCCTCTCCGCTCAATTCCGACTTCCGACTTCCGACTTCCGACTTCCCTTCGTTCTTCGCCGATATATCTCGCCGCGCTGAATACCCCCTGTTGGGATATTATGCCGATACCGCCGGTTACACTCCAGAGAGGTTTTACTGGCATCGGCTTCCCTATCCTATCGTAAGCCTTGAGTGTAAATGGATAAATTGTCCCTGCTTCAATTTCGAGCGGCGTATCTGGTGTACTACTACTCGGCGATATTTCGAGTCGTGACAACATTTTATCAGGCGATGGTTTAATTGCGATGAAATAACTTTCGCCTTCCGAAGGTACCCTAACTTTTCGAGATTGACCTTGTTTATCCGGCTCATCCGCCGCTTCGATGAAATATTCTATGCCTGCTTCTGTCACTGCTGGAATTAAAGCTGAATACAAATTATCGGAAGACTTCATCTGAACTACGTTGAAATTTTGTTCCTGCGGCGCCTTATAGTTTAATTTGACATCCCTCACGGATATAGCATGGTTGTCGGTGATTAACGCATCTATCAAAATCTGCGTACCGGCATCTGCTTCTTTGACCGGAGCGTGATAAATCGTGGGCGGAATGGTATCTACGATTTTCGCTACAATGAAGGAAGGCTCGTTTTTCGTCCTCAACGGAACGGAAGCGATATTTCCTGCGCTATCTGTCGCTTGAATAAAATAATTTAATGTGCCGAACTCTTTTATTTCTGAGGCCGGTACTTTCGCAGAATGACGAAAGACGGCAGTTCCTTCCATCCTTCCATCCTTCCATCCTCCCATTCCTTCCATTGGCATGGTCTGTATTGCTCCATCGTTCAATCGGTAAGACAAGATAGCATCAGTGATATCCACATTGTCCATTATTCTTGCCTCTATCTTCATGTCAACGCCTATTTCAGCGGTTTCGATTGGCTCGTGTTCGATACTTGGAGGGGATGTATCTGTGATTGAAATTGGTTCTCCGGTTTGAGTAGTTTCGTTGCCGGCGGCATCTGTAGCCGCGATTTCCCAACTCAGACGCCCAGGTAGTGCAAATTTTGCAGGTATTTTAAAGATATATTGAGTATCAGACTGAGACCATGGGCTTATCATTCCATCTTGCCCCCCCGCGTGCGGGGGGGTTGGGGGGGGTTGGATAATAATTCTATCATGAGATAAAGTCAAAGAAACGTTGGATAAAAGCCTATCATCCTTGATATTCGCTTTTAATGTGATTTCTGAACCGGCTTCTGCTCTAATTGGCGCGGTTATCTGGGAAATCTGCGGCGGAGATACATCTGGGCGTGAAGTGACTTTAAACGTTGTAGTATTGCTAATCCAACCGTACATTTGGGCATTCATACTGACCTCAATTTGATATTCGCCGAGACGGGCAGAATTGGGCAGCTTGAAATCAAAATTAAAGAAATCAAAGGTATTCGGATTGCTCGCGATAACTACGCCATCGGGATTGCGCACAGTCACATAAGGAAAAATTAACCGCGCGCCGGAATAATCAAAGTATCGGCTCATCCGATTGTTGCGGGTATCAAGAAGTTGATAGCTAATATGGGCAGTATCTTCAGGATGGTATTCGGGTTTATCTAAAGAAATCTTAGCTCTGAAGGATTCCGAACCCGTATTGCCAATGTGGTAGGTATCCTCAGACAAAAGTATCGGTTGGGGACGTAGTTCGTAAGCATAGAACGCGCCATTGAAAGGCACAACGTAACTCATATTGAAGTGATATGTCAAACCCGCCGTAAGTGTTACTGGCCCACTGCCAATCAAGGAATATACATTCGTGTAAGCCGCGTCGTAGCCTATCACCTCTTCGATTTTTTCGACGTATTCGTAAGTTAATTCTGTCTCCAAAACCTCGTAAATAGCGGGGAATGCTCCCTTAGGCAAGTCAAAAATTACCTCTGTCGTCGGAAGTTTGGCGATATCAAAGTTAATTTCATCGCCTGCCCCAGCAATCCTCTGATTTGCAAGAACCAGATACTGCAAGCCAAACGCGCTGTTTAAAATAACATGATACATGCCCGGCGTTACATAAGTTTTTAGAGTGCCATCGTTATCAATCTGTCCCACTAATCCCCAACAGCGTTTGCATGGTCTGAAAAAAATGTTGGCGGCGACCAGTGGTTCGCCTTTCGCATCCCTTGCCGTAACTGTAATAGGCACACCATCAGCCGCGGAGAGATAAACCTGCCCTGGCGCGGTAACTCTCTTCATCAATATAAACTTGTATGCGCCTCGGGATGAAAAAGCGACGACAGTATATTCATCTGGCGAGACCTTTACGCTGACCTTCCCATCAGCGTTTGTTTCAAAACCGACCAAACCATCTGCTCTTGGATTGGGTGGACGAATCGGCTCTACATTGCTGTTAGATTCAATATTTCCTTTGAATACTTGAATTTGCACTCCGGCGGCTGGATTGCCATCGCGAGTTGTAACGCTGATTTCAAGCGCAGCTTGGCTACTTAGGCTGATAAGTAAACTGAATGCGACTACAGATACCACGGACCTTATGGACAAACGCGGACTTATGCTGAATATACGCAACGCCAAAACGGATTTCGCAATGCCAAAGCGGATTATGGACACCTTTACCTCCATTATTTCAGAAAATGGCAAGAGTGCGGAGGCAAGATGGCAAGATGACTAATAGTTATTTGCCTTCTTGCCCCTTAACTCTTTATTTATATTTTAACATAAATTCGTGACAATGCCAACTATTTTCAAATCAAACTTTTCTTTAGGAAAGAAAAGTTTAATCAAAAGAAAATAAGAGGAATAAAAAGTTCCATCAAAAGAAAAACTGAGAAATTTCCAAGGCTATTGAGAAATTTTGGCGTTTATGGTATTATACTTTCGCAGATTAAAGAATAACCGCCGATTTAGCAGTTTACGAAGTAACAACCCCCTAACCCCCTTTATTAAGGGGGACTGATGAACGAAGTGAACAAACCACGCGATATTAGTAACTGATATAATCAGCGTAGTCTGATAATCAGCGGCTCTAAACAGTATAGCCGCCGATTTACAGCCGCCGCTGATTATTGGAGAACTCCGTAGATGGACAGCTAATCAGTGCGGTCAGCAGACTATCAGCGGCTCTAAATTGTATAGCCGCTGATTTACAGACGCCGCTGATTATTTGGGAAGGTCGTGGATATACAGCTAATCAGCACGATTATCAGACTATCAGCGTTATAGGAGAACAAATGGAACGACATGAATTTATTGAATTATTGCAAAAATTACTTCTGACGCATTCCCCTTCTGGGGATGAAGGTGAGATGGAATGCGTGGCCAGAGAGGAAATGGAAAATTGCTGTGATGATGTCTGGGTTGACGAATGCGATAATGTCATTGGATTGATTAGAGGACAGACAAATGAACATCCAGTCCGCGTGATGGCGCATAAAGATGAAATCGGGATGATTGTCAAAAGAGTTGAGAGCGATGGACGGTTGCGGGTGGAATCGACAGGCGGCGCGAATACCTGGCGATATGGCGAGGGGCCGATGGATATTTTATCCGCTTCGGGCGTGCTTACAGGTGTTCTCAGCATTGGCCCATCGCACACATCACCGGAGGCGGGTGATATGCAACAGGCGCGGTCTAAACCACTCGACTGGGATATGGTGCGCATTGATGCAAAACTCAGCAAAGAGGAATTGACACAAAAAGGTGTTCGTGTAGGCACGCGCGTTGTTGTCAGTCGGTTGCGCAAGGAACCACTGCTTCTTGGAGATTACATCTGCGCCTGGGCGCTTGATGATAAGGGCGGCGTTGCTATCATGCTGAATGTCGCAGAACAACTTGCCCACAAAGGCGAGAAACCCCCACGCGATATTTATTTTATTGCTACATCAGCAGAAGAACCGGGTATTAGCGGCGGCGCGTATGCCGCCAGAACTCTACCAGGGAATGAAACTATCGCCCTTGAGGTCGCACCCGTTCACCGGGAATACGATATTCAAAACTGCGCCAGTCCAGTCGTAATCTATAAAGATAGCGCGATGGTTTACAGTAAAAAATTGTCGGACAGATTGTATCATCTCGGTAAAATGTTAGGATTTGGCTGTCAAGCGTGTTCCGTTTCATCTTTCGGCAGTGATGCCAGCCATGTCCTCAAATACGGACTTACCGGTAAGGCTGCGTGTATTGGCTTCCCGACGGAAAATACGCATGGTTATGAAATTGCTCAGATTGATGGAATGGAAAACTCGGCGAAACTAATTCTTGCATTTTTAAAAGATGCAGGGGAGCAAAAGTACGGGGGCGAGGAGACATAAATGGCGATGATTTTTCCGTTAAGTGTTCGAGAACTTAACTTGATGCATATGGGACATGTGGTCTTGCTGCTCTCATGGAAGGTTGAGCAGAAGCCAGGGTCCCGGCCTCTGCTCAAAAGTTTAGTGAAGCAGAAGAGATTCTTGATAAACTAACGCTGCAGATATTTCCGTTAATGAACCTTGACGCGGCTGACCGAATATCCAAACAGGTTAAAGATTCATTTCCTGCAGACCAATTCACCTCAAGTGGACCTACAACGGCAAAGTTCTTATACATCCAAACCATTACTCTTATGGATAAGTTGAGCTTGTTTCTTTGGGGTCAATTGCGTCAGCATTTATGGCTCAGGAAACCAAGAGACTTGAGTGTGTTGAAGAGTTTGGCCCATCTACCACTTGTCGCACCGATGCTTCTGGCACCTTTAAGA
>Ga0194125_10008697_pt1 | contig 14260 bp, 8 predicted proteins | sample TA2KigC250mmetaG_FD_148626 | JGI IMG/M metagenome (GOLD analysis project Ga0194125, IMG submission 148626) | Freshwater microbial communities from Lake Tanganyika, Tanzania - TA2015034 Kigoma Deep Cast 250m | ecosystem: Environmental > Aquatic > Freshwater > Lake | place: Tanzania: Lake... | reverse complement strand
TCTACCGGGGGCCGCGGTTGTGTCATCCCAGCGTGCTCGTTCGCCGGCAATGTCATGAGGTTGTCGGCGGATACGACGAGCGCTACGCCCAGATGGCGGATTATGATCTGTGGATTCGGATCTGTCTGAGGTATGACATCCATATCCTGCCGGAAGAGCTCACCGCGTTTCGCTGGCTGCCCGAGAACACCAACATGAGCGGCCGACGGCCCGACAGCATCAAACGACGCTGCTGGGAGAATCGTCGTCTCCTGGAGAACTACCTCGCCATCCAGGATCGGGACTTCTTTGTTCGAGTCTTTCCCGAGGCCCGGCAGCAGGCGAGCGAGGCGCCGGCCGGCCTGCTGCCTTTTGTCCTGGCGCAACTGTCGCTGCGGGCGAAAGCGCGACCGCAGATCCACCAGGCATTCGCGCTGGAGACGATCTTCCGCCTGCTGGCCGATCCCGCCACGGCGGAAGCCCTGCGGCAGCGGTTCGGCTTCGACTACCGGGACTTCATTCAACTGACCGGCCAACATGACGTCTTCAACGCATTCGCCGTGCGGCAGGGAAGGGTCCGGCGGCCCGGACGGGTGCGGCCCTGGTACGAGAAGATGGTACGAGGTCTCCGCGAACTCCGCCCGAACAGGCGGCGCAGTTGCCGATGAACGGGATTGCCTGTTGACGTGCGGCGCCGCGGACAGGAAGATCTCCCCCGGATGGCTTTGCCCCAAACCGGGTTGCAGGGATTCGATGAAGAAGGTCGCGCTCATTTTCGGGACACGTCCGGAAGCGATCAAGCTGTGCCCTCTGATTCTGGAGTTGCACAAGCAGGCGGATTACCGGACGCACGTGTGCGTCACCGGCCAGCATCGGCGGATGCTGGATCAGGTGCTGGAGGTCTTTGGTGTCGTGCCCGACACGGATCTGCGGCTCATGGAGCCGGATCAGACGCTGGCCGGATTCACCAGCCGCGCCCTGGCGGCAGTCGCGGGCGACCTGCGGGAACACCGGCCCGACCTCGTGCTCGTCCAGGGGGACACGACGACCTCCTTCTGCGCCGCGTTGGCCGCGTTCTATGAACACATCGCGGTCGGCCACGTGGAAGCGGGGCTGCGGACGTGGAACAAGCGGGCCCCTTTTCCGGAAGAGATCAATCGCGTGCTGACCAGCCGGATCGCCGACCTGCATTTTGCCCCCACCGCCTGGGCCCGAGAGAATCTGTTGCGGGAAGGAGTCCCGCAGGACCGTGTTTTTGTCACGGGCAATACGGTCATCGACGCCTTGCGGATCGCCGTGGAGAAGGCGCGAGTGAACCCGCCCGCGATCCCCGGCCTGCCCCCCCGCCTGATGCAGGAGGAGCGCCAGCGGCCGCTCGTGCTGATCACGGGGCATCGGCGGGAGAGCTTCGGCGCCGGCTTCGAGAGCCTCTGCCGCGCGGTTGGGGAGCTTTCGGGCCGCTTCCCGGATACCGCGTTCGTGTATCCGGTGCATTTGAACCCGAACGTCCGGCAGCCGGTGTTCGGCCTGCTCTCCGGTCGTCCCAATGTGTTTCTGCTCGACCCGCTGGCCTATCTGCCGTTTGTGGCTCTCCTGGATCGCTGCCGGATCGTGCTGACAGATTCCGGCGGCGTGCAGGAGGAGGCTCCGGCGCTGGGCAAGCCGGTCCTGGTGATGCGGGACACCACGGAGCGGCCCGAGGCCGTGGCGGCGGATGTCGCCAGGCTGGTCGGGACCGACAGTGCGAGAATCGTCCGGGAGGCCTCCACGCTCCTGTGCGATGACAGTGCCTGGGCGGCCATGGCCACCGCGGTGAACCCCTACGGCGACGGTCGGGCCTGCCGGCGCATTGTCACGGCTTTGAGAGACGGAACCTGCCCATGACCCATTTGGGGAGAAGGTATGACTTCGCCGATGACTCCGTTTGATCGCAGCGGCCTGGCCGCGCTCTCGGACCTGCAGAGCGCCGAGTGGTCCACTCTCTTTGCGCGCCTGGAGCAGGAACAGATCGAGTTCTTGACGGCCCATGCGCCGTTTTGCAGTCCCGAGTATCGTTGGCCGCGGGATGCGCTGCACTGGTGGAGCCGGATCTGGGAGTATCCCTATGCCTACCATCATCTGTGCGCGTGGCGGGCGTCCCAGCCGGCGGAGGTGTGCCCTCTGGTCGTGGACGTCGGGTCGGGCGTCACCTTCTTCCCGTTCTCGGTGGCCCGTTTGGGTTGTCAGGTGGTATGTACCGACATCAATCCCGTCTGTGGAGTGGAACTCCATCGGGCCATCCCGCACATCGATGCCGGCAAGGGCCAGGTGCAATTCCGCCAGACAGATGGCCTGCACCTACCGCTCACCGACGGCGCGGCCGATGCGATCTACTGCATCAGCGTCCTGGAGCACATCGAGTCGTTCGAACACAACATCGCAGAATTCTCCCGGGTCCTCAAACCCGGCGGACTCCTGCTCCTGACCATCGACCTCGATCTCCAGGGCAATTCCCAAATCGGAGTGGTTCGCCATCTCGACTTGGGTCGCCGTCTTCAGGCCGGTTTTGAATACGGGTGCCCCGACATCACCATTCATCCGGCGGATCTGCTCACCTGCACCCGCGGGCCTTTTCCGCTCTGCCGCGAGCGTACCGGGGCCCGATTGGCCTGCTTCCTTCTGAAACAAGAGTGGAGGAAAAGAGTCCTGCGACGGAAGCCGCGCCCCGTACGCCCCTATTTGCTCTGCGTACAGGGGCTGGTTCTGCGAAAGAGGAGGTGCCGCTCCCAATGAAGGTTCTACTCTACAATACGCGCCCCGATTCCTTGCAGGACTGGGGCGGGGATACTACCCAACTGCAACAGACACAGCGCGCGATGGAAGCCCTTGGGGTTCAGGTCGTGTATGGTCGGGAGCACCCACCCGATCTGGCGGGATACGATCTCGTACACCTGTTCAATCTGCAACTCGCCCAGAATGGCGTGGAACTTGCGACCCGCGCAAAGGAGAAGGGCCTTCCGGTCGCCCTGTCGACAATCTGGTGGGATCTGTCCTACATCGATCGATCTCCCGAGAGCCATCCCTTCCGGCGATATGGGCCCGTGAGCAGGCTGCTGATGCGGATCAGTCCTACGGCCGCGTTCTCCTACCGCCAACTGCGCAGGCAACTGAACAAGAGCGGGCGCAGAAGACGCCGCGCGCAGCGGCGGCTGCTCGAGATGGCGGACGTTGTCCTGCCCAACTCGCATGCCGAGTTGGAGATTCTCGTGCAGCAGTTCCAAATGCCGAATCTTCGCGCCAAAGCGTTTGTCGTACCGAACGGCGTCACGGTATTGCCGCAGGACGGCTGCACGTTGCGCGATCATTGGCCCCAGTTGCCGCACCGGTACGTGCTGGAGGCGGCACGATGTCATCACCTCAAGGGGCAGGCGCGGGTGATTCGCGCCCTCCGGGACGAGAAGGAGATACCGATCGTACTTGCCGGAGACGACTTCGAAACAACCAAGTACGGGAGATGGTGTAAGCAGTTGGGCCAAGCGCGAGGCAACGTCTTCTTCCTGGGTGCGGTGCCGCACGAGCGGATGCCTCTGCTGTACCGCCACGCCGGCGTGCACGTGCTGCCGAGCCTACGGGAAAGCCCGGGGCTGGCCTCGCTGGAGGCCGCGGTGCACGGGGCCAACTGCGTGATCAGCATCCACTGCCCGGTGGAGGAGTATTTTGGCAAGGACGCCTTCGTGTGCGATCCGGACGATCTGGGGTCCGTCCGCCGGGCCATCCTGCAGGCGTGGACCCACCCGCCCACGGCGGCGCTGCGCTCTCGAATCCTCAGCTCGTTCACCTGGACCCGCGCGGCCCTCCGCACTTATGAAGCCTACCAATGGATTGTCCAGGGAGTGCACGCCCGGTGAGGGTGGGCATGACCGCCCCTCTGCCTTCGAGAGGGCAAAACGCACCGCGCCGGCAATTCGGATTCACCTCGGGCGGCCGGGTCCGTGCGCTGTCCGCAGATCGCGCAGATACCGCTCGACGTCGCGCCGGTAGCGGCGGCGGCACAGCCAGCGGACACCGCCGATCCGCATGGCGTCCAGGTCCATCAGGACGATGCCGGTCCCGTTGTACAGCAGATTCGTGTGTTTCAGGTCGCCGTGACTGATGCCGTGTTCGGCCAGCCGGCGCAGCAGGTCAAGAACCAGGTCGTTGACCCGCTGCTTCTCGGATTCGGTCACCGTCCCGTCAGCGAAAACCTGCTGCACATGCGGTCCCGACACGAACCGGGCGACGAAGTACGACTGCCACAAGAGCGGCCCGCGGTACTCGTCCACGTAGGCGAGCGGTTCCGGCGTGGCGATCTGCAAGGACACCAGCCGGTGCGCGTTGTGCCAGTTCCGCTTCGCCCGGGAGCCTTTGATCGTATGACGTAGCGAGTGCCAGAAGGCCCGGTGGTTGTAGCGCTTGATGACCACCTCCTGCCCGTTCCAGAGCACCCGGCTGACGAACGACGCGACATCCCTCTTGAGCACCTGTCCTTCCTGCATCAGGGTCTCGAGCCCGCGCACGAACTCGGGCAGCGCCTGCGCCGCGACAAACTGCGGGTCAAAGGCGCCCCGGTAGCCCGGGATCGCCAGTCGCACGCTCCGCCGGCCGGTCCCGGGCAAATTCGATTTCCATTCGCATGTGTTCATCAGTCGTCGGCCACTGGGGCCAAGCTGCGGCCATCATCATCGTTTTCTCCGATAACGTCAAGGGCAATGCCGCCTGGACGGCGAAATCGGGTGCATGACCGTTCCTGCGCGGGTGTCCCGCCCCGGCCCCAACCGCCGCCGGAAAAGGGGACATTCTACTTTTCCCTCCCGGAAGGGGAAAAGTAGAATGTCCCCTTTTCCTTTACCGTGCCGGGAACGAAGATCCGTTGCCTCGGAGGCCTGCAAGAACGGTCATGCGCCCGGCGAAATACGCCGGGAAGGACCGGCATGGCGTCACCATTTACCCCATTCCCGACATTGATGTAAGTTCCTTAGCTTCCGGAACTTAGAAACACAGACGAGGTTTTTTCTTGCCGCGTGCCACGGGAATTTGCTATAATACGCACATCCATGAGGCTCGCAGAAGTAGAGGGTCCTGGGGGGTTGAAAGATGGTGATGATTCGGTTTTACAGCGACATTTGGCTTCCTTTCGTCATGACCAAGCGTCGTATCCTCGTCTTGGCCATCGCCAGCTATCTGGCCCTCTGCTGAGCAGCACACGAACCAACCGGCGTTGGCAGCGCTCGGACCGGTCCCGGGCGTCCCTGCCTGCCGCAACCTCCGGCGCCCGCCACACAAGCAAACACACCCAATAGTTGACCACACCCCGGCACGCAGCCCCGCTGGAGTCAAGGCCCCATAAAAAACCCATCCCGCACACCTTCGCGCCGGGAGCCATCGTCCGGGCGTCAGCGGTAGGGTGGGCTCCGCCCACCGATTCCCTCGCATGTGACGATGCGTACGGACGGTTGACCAGATACTGCTCCGCCGGGTTGCAGAAGAATGGTGGGCCGAGCCCACCCTACCGCTTTCGCCCTGTTGGGCTTCTGCTGCAGACAAAGGGCGGCTGAATCAACGGCCCGGCAAAAGGCTAAAAGCCGTTCCGCAACCCCGTTCTCGATAGCGCCACGCCGGTCGAGGCTGCCGATTTCAGCCTTTTACCGGATCGTTGTTTTTTTTCGCCCCTCCGGGAACCCCGGACGACGCAGGATGGGAAAAAGCAGAATGTCCCCTTTTCCCTTTTGCGTCATCATGCTATCGTATACAGTCGATCCGACCGCGGGCCGGCCGGGTCAAGCGGCTACGATAATGAAGTGAGCTTCGACAAGACGGCCGGCGGGCCGGCGGTGAGAAAGACCGACCGCGGCCGCGGGTCTGGCGAAGCCCGTCAGTTACGAGGGTCCATGAGAACGGTTCTGATCGTTGAGGACGACCCCGCCATGCTGCGGGGCTTGGAGGACAACTTCAAGATCAAGGGCTATTACGTCCTGACCGCCATGGACGGCGAGACCGCCCTGGCGACGGCGTTGAAGGAGAAGCCTGACCTGATCCTCCTGGACATCATGCTGCCGGAGATGAACGGCTACGAGGTCTGCGCGCAGATCCGCGAGAAGGGCCTCGACATGCCCATCATCATGCTGACCGCGAAGGACCGGGAGTCGGATATCGTCCTGGGCCTGAACCTGGGGGCCGACGACTACGTGACCAAGCCGTTCAGCATCAAGGAACTGATGGCCCGGGCCGAGGCCTTTCTGCGGCGGCGCAAGGACTCCGAGCCGATGGTCTACGAGTTCGGCGACTGCCGGGTGGATGTCGCGGCCCGCACACTCACCCGCGCCGGCCTGGAGGTCACGCTCACGCCCGGCGAGTTCAAGATGCTGCACCTGTTCCTGCGCAAGAGCGGCTGTCCCCTGACCCAGGAGGAGATCCGCACCACCGTCTGGGGCTACTCGCACTTCACCTCGCTGCGGGACATCGACAAAGCGGTCGCCGGCTTGCGGGCCAAGGTGGAGCCCGACCCCGCCCGGCCGCAGTTCATCCGCGCGATCCCGAACATCGGATACAAATTCCAGGGCCTCCCCAACCAGGTGGGACCCCCGCCCTCGGGGGTCATCCTTTGCGATGGACAGCCGGGGGCGGCTGTCCCACCTGGAGACCCCGAGCCGCCGGTGCCGAATGGAAACAGTGCTCATAGTTGAAGACGATCCGACGATGCTGCGGGCCTTGAAGGACAACTTCGAGTTCCACGGCTACCGGAGCCTGACCGCCGAGGACGGCGAAGAGGGCCTCAATACCGCCCTCAACGCCCGGCCCGACCTCATTCTGCTGGACATCATGCTCCCGAAGATCAACGGCTACGAGGTCTGCCGCTTGATCCGGCGGGAGAAGCTCGCCATGCCCATCATCATGCTGACCGCCAAGGGCGAGGAGTCCGACATCGTCCTGGGCCTGAACCTCGGGGCCGACGACTACGTGACCAAGCCGTTCAGCATCAAGGAGCTGCTGGCCCGGGCGGAGGCCCTGCTGCGCCGCACGCGCAAGACCGAGCCGGAGATCTACGAGTTCGGCGAGTGCCGGCTGGACCTGCCCGCCTGCAAGCTCACCCGCCGCGACGAAGAGGTCGCCCTGTCCCCCAAGGAGTTCCGGCTGCTCGAGCTGTTCGTCAAGCGTCCCGGCCGGGCCCTGACCCGCGACGAGATCCTCAACCAGGTCTGGGGCTACGACTCCTTCGTCGGCGCCCGCAGCATCGACCGCTTCGTCACCACCCTGCGCAACAAGATCGAGCCCGACCCCCACAACCCCATCTACATCCACACGGTCCGCGAAATCGGCTACAAATTCGAGCCCCCGCGGTAAGAATCGTCGAGCGTTCGTAGTGTGCTCGTAAGAGCATATAATCCGAAACACATCCGAGATGCAACGCACCAACGACCAAGACGCCGGCGCAGAGCCGCAGAGCGCCTCGAATTCTGGGTCTCGGTCCTCGAATGACAGAAAGGAAGATGAGAGAAAGGAAAATGAACCCTGAAAGCGATACCTTCTTCGGTTCTCCCCATCTTCCTTTCTATTGTTCTTGGTTGCGGCCGAAGCCTGCGCTGGGCCCGCCGGGGTGAAGATCTCCGGAACCGGGCCAAACCCGAATAATTCCTATTGCGAGACCTGACCCCGTAATTCCCCCGTGGCTCCGGAACACTCTGCGCAAGTCATTTAGTACTACAACGCTATCTTGTGGGACCGCAGTAGTCGTAAGTCATTATGAAACAATGAGATACGGGAATGTCACTTCGGCGCCTTAACGCCAATAAGGCTACGGGGTGACATTTTCATAACCTCCTGTTCTAGCGTAGCTTATGTCAAACCGAGGGACAAATCGTAGCGTTGTGGTATTAGGTCCATTCGTCGAAAAAGGATCTGTATTTCCCGGGAATCTGCTCAAGGCGATCGGTAGCCGCTATGCAGACAAATCGCCTGCCGGCGCGCTCAAAAAGACCCTGTAGACGATGCAGCATCCATTCCGGTGACTCGTGAAGTCTATGCACGATAAGGCATATCTTCGTAGGGAACGGACCACTCAGAAGATCGCCTTGGATCTGCTTCTTAGAAAGAACCAACGTTGCTTCTTCCCACTGTGTGTTCGAAAAAGAGGGATGCACCTCTATGATGTGATCCGGCGCACACAGTGCAACGACATTAGGGATAACGCTCTCCCCAGAATCATCGGCCGATGCAAGAAGGACACCTCGCCGATCATCCCAAGAACAAAGCAACTCCAGAGATCGTGGGTGGAGATGCCATTCACTCAGCCAATCCTGCTGTGAGTCTGGTTTGCTCATGTCATGGACCCCTTAAAGAACTCAGCGAACACTCGGAGAATCTTCAAACGCCTATTTCTGCCCACGTATTGACGGCTCGCGGCTCAATTTCATTCGGAGTAGTTCAAGAGGCCCGCCAGGCAAGATGATTAGGTCTGGCAAGTTCAGCACGGTTCGAGCGAAATCCTCGTCCAATCTTCTTCGAATTGGATCGGCATCAATTTGATGGAACGGGAGAAGCTGTTGTTCACTCATCGCATTGAAGAGGGCAACCGCCTTGGCAAGTTGTGCAGGCTTCAGGGCCGTTACGTCTAACACATGGAGATTCTGCAGCGAGGACTTGCCAATAGTCCCCCTGCCGGACTGCTGCTTGTTGGCATGCCACCAATGCAGGAGCAGACCGAAAGAAGTGTTCGCCCAAAGGACCATCGCCTTCTCCATGGCAACAGACGGAAGGCGGATTGACAACCACGCGCGTCCTCCGATAGTCCTTCGAGGTGTGAACTGCATGCTTGTAGACTGACTGTTGAAGCGAAAATCCCGGTTGAAATGACAATGCGACGCGCTTCGCCGGACGTCAGTAAGCTTGTTATGTATGGTTGTTTGCTCATCGGAGTTCGAACCTTGGCGAGGTAGTCCTTCACAGTCTCCATGAAATGACATTGTGCGCTGGCTCTTGGCGTCATGTGACCATAGTACGGGGTAGGTTGGCGCACTATTCGGCCCTACCGGGCGGATATCAAACGGACCCCTTATGCCACCTTGCGATGTTCGCCCATTGATATCTGCATGGTAGGGGCCAATCTCACCTATTGCAGCAACAGTTGTCATAGGTAGGTGGCTGGCCTCGGACTTATCCATACTTGGCAACCAGATGCGTTTCTCATCCGCAAGCTGGTACGCCGCCTGCGCCAATGATAGGTCTGCAATACGAGATAAGTTCCAGCCGCCAGCGGAAGGCAACGGCGCATCCAATGCGTGGCCGATCACCTCATCACCAAAGGTAAGAGGAGTACCGCCCACAGGCCCATCTTCAAGGCATCGGAGTCTCTTGTTCCCCATCAAGGAGCGAATCTGCTGCGCAGCACTTGCTCCACTTAACGAGAACGCGGGGCGACTATTCAAGATCACGAACCCAGCACGCGTGCTTCCCTTCTTGGATTTGCGCCCGATCACAAGACATTCCCCCATGTCGGTATCGGCCGAGAACGATAAATCCCTGTCATCAGCCCCAGAGATCGAAATTAGGACAATGTCAGTATACTTCCTTGATAAGAGGCTACGAGAACTCTCCCATGCCTCACCCGACATGAGACTGAGAGGCATGACCAGACCTAGCGCACCCTCGGATTTCAGCTTGCGATCCGCAAGAACCAAGAAGATGGAGGCCTCCCCTGCATTGCCATGAGCACTTGTGCCCTTGGTCAGTCGCTCTGTGGCTTTGGCCATCAGTCGCTGTTCCTCGACAGTTGAACTGAACGCGGCGAACATCGGATTAGGAACGCCAATCTTCTTTCCCTCGTGGCCAGTAGCACGCGTGAACGGTGGATTCATAATAACTATATCAAAAGATGCGTGAGGGAGTGACCGCCACGTTTCCTTTTCGGTCCCACCCATACCCCCGATGGCTTGGGCCGTGATGGCAAGGATCTCGAACTTCCCCTGAGGGTCTAGCAGGTTCAGCGAGCCCAGAGCAACGCTGCCATCCGGCTGTTTCCCATAAGCAACCGTTAGTATGGCACCTCCATCATATTGTACTGTGGGATGAGCACCGGCAAGCACCAGAGCTGTCAGGTGTGCCGCCGCCGGGAGAACATCACAGCCGACCAGAACGTTTGCCATCATGTGGGGGTGCAACGATTCAGCGTCTCCGCCCGCCAACTCATGTAGTTGACTGACGCGCTGGTAAGCTGCCGAAAGTAGTGTGCCTGTGCCGCACGCAAAATCAGCGATGCGCAGACTCTTTACATCATCTGGGTTCGCCCATGATCCGCCTCCTGGCGGACGGTCCTGCGCGATTATCAAGCCAGCCAGCAGGGCCGCTGAGGCAGGCGTTGTATAATAGGCAGCAAGGAACTTCCGGTCGGCAATCAGACGCTGGAAGACGGCTCCTGTTAGATCATGAGATCGCATCACCTGGCTTTGGAGGAGCTTGTCAGACATTGAGGCTAGACAGTCGATGAGTGCTCGGCTCCCAGTACTTGGAATCGGCTCCAGTATGCGACGCGCAATATCGAAAATAGGCCAATAGTTCACCTTTAGAATCTTCCGCCACTCCGCGAGGATCGGCGACTTGCCGAGGCCACCATTGCATCCACGGAGTTGTTCAAGCGAATTGACGCTTGCGAGGGCTCCTGGACCACCTGCAAGGGTTTCCTGGAACACCAAGGCATTCGCAAGGATTGTCGCCGCCATCCGACGTGTCTGGTCCCCGTCTTCCTGACACAATTCTTCGCTGATTTTGTGAATTGCACCAGGATGAGCCTGGGCCATCTCCTTTAGTAGGCCTGCGCTTTCAGTGACGCCGGTGATCAACTGATCAGCGGCCTTATCAACCACGTCGGGTGGAACGGAGGCCGACTGGACGAGGATGGAGAGACTGGCGACATTGCCAGCAATCCATCCCGAGTGGGGCCATCGAGTGCAGTCGGTCGAACTCGTGCCAGTATACAGTGCCATTTCCAGATCGGTTGAGCTCTCAAGTTCATGGAGCAGTCGCGTCCCCTGCACTTTCGACAATCTTATCGGCAAACGGACGCTAATAGATGAGAGGATTGTTCTTCCCGTGGCTCGCAGGTGCTCGCCCAAGCGTGCCATAGCCTCTGCTTCCACGGTAGGCGCGGGAGTGATTTCAGTCTCAATAACAACAGGGAAGACGTTGTGTTCCATGACGATGATGTCAGGCCTAGCTTGGCTTCCCCTCAGTTGCCCCGTATTCTCTGAGGAAACAACATTGGAATTCTGCCATACATGGCGTGTGGTACGTAGTACTGCCGCCAGAGCGTCGTTGATTGTATGTTCGTGCGTTGCCATGGCGGGATAATACCACAGCGTGGTTCCCCAGTCTACTGATCGCACATAAATGCGATCAGGGCGAATTAGGAATTATTCGGGAGGAATTAGCGAAAGGAAGACTACGGGTGAGGATGACTTGTCCCTATGCCCCCCGGCCTACGATCCGTCGTCTGTCCTCCGTTCTCCGTTCTTCCGTTGTCGGTTTTCGGATTTCTTCTTGCCTTTACGGGCAGGGTGGACGTAGAATACGGATGCGGCGGGAGAAATCCGCCGCGTGGGACAACTGGTTGCACTGAGATTTCAGACGCTTCACCTCAAACGGTCAGGTTTGTATCCAAGAAGCGGCTGGAAGGCTCGGTGCTCTCTGTTTTCGCAGGGAGCACCGACGCTTTATGTCTCTCGAAACGGCATCCTTGATTCAGCATCTGACATGAAGCGCGCGGGCTCCGGCGCGGGGAGTCTGTCTGCAGAGAGCATCGTTCGTCTTCCACGTTCTTGGAGGGCCCTGACCGGCCTGAGGTGGACGTGGTTGCGGCGGTGCTCTTTTTCGTTGGGCCGTCGCGTGACGTGAGGGAACCGGGGGGACAAAGGAGCGGCGTATGCGGCGGGTGCGGGTGGAAAGGAAAGAGGGCCAAGCGGGAGATTGGCGGTCCCAATGGGCGGGCTTCGAGCGGATGGTCGGGTTGTATGTTCCCTATGTGCTGGTGCGCTGTGCGGCGTATACCGACGGGCGGCGGCAGGCGCAGCAGATCGGGGTCTATACGCTGATCAGCGCGTGCCTGGTGGCCCGGGAGGTGGGCCCAGCGGTGCCGGCCGGGCGGATCGTGGAGATCGTGGTGCGGGTGGTCGGGCCGGACGTACGGGCGGGGGCGCGGGGCGAGGACTGGCGCCGGGGGCCGGATCAGCCGTTGCTCGCGGACCCGTGGATGCAGTACATGGCGACGGCGGTCAACGCGCTGAAGCGGCCCGGGCGGGAGGTCCTGGTGCTGCATCACGTGGGCGGGCGGACGGTGGAGGATCTGGCCGGGCTGCTGGGGCAGACGCCCCAGGAGGTGCGGGCCCGGCTCGGGCGGGCCGAGCGGCGGCTGGCCGAGTGGCTGGGCGGGGCGGACGTGTCGGCGGCGCTGGCCCGCTTCGCGGCGGGCCTGGACCGGGGCTGGATGGCGGAGGTGGCGGCCGGGGCGCTGGACTATCTGGCCGGGAACACCCATCGCCCGATCGGCTTCGGATGAGGACTGGTCTTATGCCAATCAGGCCATTGGCGTTCCCGGGGCGGTTGGAAAACGGTAGTCGGTAGCCGGTAGTCCGTAGTCGGTTGGAGACCCGTGTTCATCCGTGTAAATCCGTGTCGGTACAGCGTTCATCCGCGTTCATCAGCGGTTGCCTTCTCTGTGGCCTCGGTGTTCTCTGGGGCTGAAAAGCAGTTCCCGGTTGGCGGTTTTCAGTTCCCGGTTCGGCCTGCGGGTTCGCGGAACTGCGCGAGGCCGGAACATCGGGGTTGCGGGACTTCGGTTGCGTTGCCATAGACTACCTCCTTGTGGATGCTGGTTCTGCAACGCCAGGCTATACCAGCATCGCCGACAGTGGGCGGAAGATCACGCGGGAGTTCTGTCCGAGTTGCGGCTCCCCGCTGTTCACCCGCGCCGAGACGTTGCCCGATTCGGTCTTCCTCAAAACCGGCAGTGTGGATGAGCCGGAACAGATCGAGCCCAACTGCCAGATCTGGACCAGACGGGCGGTCCCCTGGGTCTACATCGATGAGAAACTGCCGTGCTTTCCTGAGGGCTGTCCGTCCAGACCAGAGGGTCCACAGGATTGAAGATCGCCAGTCAGCCGAGGGCGCCCTGACCTACAACCGCCCGTTGGCGGTCTCGGGACACGATAGGAGAGTCGCCCCGGTATTCCGGCCACACCGGTCGCCCTGCGCCGCGATGTTCAGGAGAACGCCGACCGCGGCGGCCGACAGCAACATGCTGGTCCCGCCCGCACTGATGAACGGCAAGGGGATTCCTTTGGTCGGCAGAACCACGGTGACGACACCGATATTGAGGGCTGCCTGCACCGCGATGGTCAGGACGATCCCGGCGGCCAGCAGCCGGCCGAAGGGGTCCCGACAGCGGACTACCACCGCCAGGCCCAGACAGATAAAGAGGATGAAGAGCGCGATGACCCCGAGAGTGCCCACCATCCCCAGTTCCTCGCCCACAATGGCAAAGATGAAGTCGGTGGTGTCTTCCGGCAGATGGCCATATTTGGAGATGCCCTGGCCCAGCCCTTTGCCCCACACGCCGCCGGAGCCGATGGCGATCAGCGACTGATTTGCCTGGTAGGCAACCGACGATCCAAACCACTCCGGGTGCAAGAAGGCAGCCAGCCGCTGCATCCGATGCGGCGCCTGGATCAAAGCCGCGATAAACGCGACCGCGGCCGCGGGCAACAGCGTCAAGACATGCCACCATTTGACCCCGGCAATGATCAGCATGGCGAAGCTGATCACAGCAAGGAACGCGGCCGTGCCGAAATCCTCGACGAGGATCGGTCCGCAGACCAGACCGATCAAGATGCACAGCGGCAGGAACCGCCTCCAGTACCGCTTCAAGTCCGGCCCGACTCGGGCACAGACACCCGCCAGGAAGAACACCGTCGCCCATTTCGCCAGTTCCGAGGGCTGGAAGCTGATACTGACCGGCCCCAGGGGAATCCGCAGCCAGCGCCGGGCCTGGTTGACCGTAGTCCCCAGCGACGGGATCAGAACCGCGATGACCAGTGCGACCGCCACTACTAACAGCCAGACGGTGGAACAGGCGTGCCAGCGCGAGCGAAAACGCCAGAACCGATAGTCCGGCACCGCGGCGAGAAACAGGATCGCCACGGCAATCGGGAAGAACATGATCTGGCGCAGGCCGGGAAAGTCGTAGAAATGCCGCAGGTCGAACTCGTGCCCCAGACTG
>Ga0194125_10008693_pt1 | contig 14264 bp, 8 predicted proteins | sample TA2KigC250mmetaG_FD_148626 | JGI IMG/M metagenome (GOLD analysis project Ga0194125, IMG submission 148626) | Freshwater microbial communities from Lake Tanganyika, Tanzania - TA2015034 Kigoma Deep Cast 250m | ecosystem: Environmental > Aquatic > Freshwater > Lake | place: Tanzania: Lake... | reverse complement strand
CCTCGGGCGACCCACGTCGGGCGTCCGAGAGTCGGGCGGGACGCTGTGCCGGAGCTTCGACAAGGGCGTCGTGGCGCTGAACCCGACTCCGTGGCCGGCGCGCATCGAGGACCGCGGGGTGACCATCGACCTCGGGCCCGAGTCCGGTCAGGTCACGCGCCAACCCTAGGGGGCGTACGAGAAGCACGGCACTGGGCGTGATGAATCACGCCCCTACACGCGGGCACGATGAATCGTGCCCCTACATGACGGCGGTCCACGGTCGCCCATAGCGTAGGGGCGCGATTCATCGCGCCCAATCGTGTAGGGGCGCCATTCATGGCGCCCTCCCAGGCTTCTCACACACGCTCCTAGAGGCCGATCTCCACCACCTGGTAGATCGTCAGCGGCGGGAGCCGGACCGGAGGTTGTCCGACAATGGGAAGGGACGGCGTGAGGAGACTGCTCATCTGGGCTGGCGCGCTGATCCTGAGTGCCACGGCCATAGTCGCTGGGTGTCGAGCCAGGAAGCCGGAACCGAACGTGCCGGCCGCCCAAGCGCTCCTCCTCCTGAACAGACACTACGTGCTGGCAATCGGTGTGTACCACCAGGAGCCCGAGCCGCCGGAGGTGCGAATCGTCGCCCTGGCCGACAGGCCCCGCACGATCGCCTCCTTCGAGGGGTACTACCCGGCGCTGTGGAGTCCGGACGGACAGTGGCTCGCCTACGAGGCACCAGACTCCAGCGGCTGGAACCAGCTGTGGGTGTGCGCTCCAGACGGGAGCCGTGCCCGCATGGTGACAGACGTGACGGACGAAGATAGCCGGACGGGCAAACCCCTCACGTGGGGCAGGGAGGGCGCGCTCTACTACACCGTCCTGAGGTACCAGGGGTCGGGCCACCGCGAGCAACTGTGGAGGGTGAACCTTGGGTCTGGCGAGAGGGAGCGGTTGGTGGACCTGCCGCGCTGGGCGCTGACCGACAGTCTCACCGCATCGCCCCAGGGAGGCTTGCTGGCGTTCGAGGTGGTCCAAAACCTGCCGCGGTCTGGGCGCGACATCTGGACCGTCACCCCTGGCGGAACGAACATGCACGCAATCACGCGGGGACCCTATGCCTACTGGCATTGCGCCTGGTCGGCGGATGGAGCATGGCTCTACTGCATCTCGGATGCACTGACCGAGGCGCGCAACTACGCGCAGTATGCGAGGCGCCTGCCGTCGGTTGAGCGCATGCCCGCGACGGAAAGCGAGAGTACAGAGACAGGGCGCAAGATCGCGGCCCTGCAGGAGCGATTCGACTACCGAGAAGGGGTCTACCGGATGCGTCCCGATGGCACCCGCCGGGAACTACTGGTGCGCGGTCAGCGAACCATCCAGGCGGCAGCCGTGTCGTCGAGCGGCGCGATCGCCTACGCGGACGACAAAGACGCGGTGTTCCTCGTCGAGAAGGCCGGTCGCCCGAGACGGGTAATCGCCTCGGGTTTCTGGCTCCCCGGGCGTCTGAGCTGGTCGGCGGACGGGCGATTGCTGGCCATGGACTGCTGGTCGCCTCCCGGTTCTGGAGGGATGGGCGTCGCGGTGCTCGATCCCAAGACGGGCACACAGACGATGGTCGCGCGTTACACCAAGACCGAGGCGCCGCAGTGGCACGACTGGAGGCCAACGTTGCCGGGTGAAGGCGCCTATAGCGCGATCTCCACCACGCGGTAGATCGCCAGCGGCGGGAGCTGGACCGTGACCTTGCCGTCCGCGAAGCCCGCGGCCGCGCCCCCTCCTGCGCCGCCGTCCGGCGACAGCACGCTCACGGTGAGCTGGGCGCCGCCCTTAGGGAGCGACACGGGAATCGCGAGGGTGATCCCGGCCACCTCCTCCGGCGGGTCGGCCTGCACGCCGAGCGGGACGTTGTAGTTCACCACATGCACGATGATGCGTTGGGGGGCGGTCGGCGTGCAGAAGGCGTTCACCTTCACGTGCGGGGCGAGACGCTCGTCGGGGCACGTAAGCACGGAGGCCTGTGCCGCGACATCGGCGACAATGTCCGCGAGGGTAGCGCGCTTCACCACCGCGCCCTTCCCCCAGGTGATCGTCTCTCCCGCCTTGAGCAGCGCGACCCGGGCCCACTCGCCGGCTGTCAGGTCGCGCGGCTGCCCGGCTTCGTCCTGCTCCGCGAAGCGGCCGCTGAGAATGAGACGCCCCCCGCCCTGAACGTATGCGGCGAGGGTCCCCAGGTCGGCATCTGACAGCACGTTCAGGTCCGCCGCGACGACGAAGGAGTAACGCCCCAGGGTCTCTTCGGAGAAGCGGGATTCCGGCACAAGGTCGAACAGCACATGCGCCTCAGACAGTGCAGTCGTCAGCGCCTCAGCCGCCGAGAGGTGGGCCGCGTTGCCCTGCCAGGACTGCTCAGGGAAGGCGAGCACGGCGGTCTGCGCGTACGTGTCCAGGCCTGCATAGAGGTCCGGGTGGGCCTCGAAGAAGCTCCGGTACTCATTGAGGGGATCGCGGAAGACCGGGAAGTCGGGGCTGATCAGGAACCCCCCGCCGCCGCTGAAGGCCGCGCACTCAGCCATCCCGAGGCGGGCGCTGTTCGGGTTCATCACGAGGTCCGGCAGCTGGCGCGGGTAGCCGCCGCGGCTCAGGATAATAGGCCGCACCCGGGCGTGGAGGCTCTGCACGAACTTGTGCTCGAAGAGGTTGTCGTTGTAGGCGCGCAGGTTCACGCCTGGAAACAGCGGGCTGAGGACCATGCCGGGATTGGTCCCGTAGTCGCCGATGGACTTCTCGAACATGACGAAGTCGGCGTCCGGCAGGCCGCGCTGGATCCATGCCGGTGAGCCGCCGTTCGGGAACACGATGAACTCGCGGCCCAGCTCCTTCGAGCCGACCGCCTTGAGCGTCGCCAGCTCCTGCGCGAGGGTCTCGCACCAGAACCGGTTCGCGGCGACGACCAGGGGCCCGCTGCGCTCGGCCGGCCAGTCGGCGCCCGGCTCGCCGATGAAGTCACGGAACGCCGCCAGGCACACCTCGCACCGGCACTGCTGCGACAGGCTGTTGTCAACGAAGACGCCATCACAGCCGCACTGGGCCGCGAAGCGCACGACCTCACTCAGCCAGGTCGCCCACCCGTCGCGCCGCCAGCACGCGGCATAGCGGTGGTTGGTCTTGAACGGCGGGTAGTGCTCGGCGGGGTAGTTGTAGCGGTAGTACTGGCGCGGCGTACCGTCGGGATTCCGTTGGAGCCACTCGAAGGGGTCGGGCTTGGGGCGCGGCGCGAGGCCGAGCGGGAGATACTCGTTCCAGTGATCGTAGAACTCCCAGAAGCCGGTGCGCTTCTGCTCGTCGCCGTCGAGCGTCATCCCACACACGTAGGGCGTCACCCACCGGACCCCCGCCTCGTGGAGCGAATCCACCATCCCTCGCAGGCCGGTGATCCTGTCGCGCACCTCATCCGGGGTTAGCCGTTGGATGAACTCGTCGGTGCCGAAGGCCTGGTTCTCGCCGCCCAAGGCCTTGATCGGCCCCCACCCGTGGTTGAACGGGACGTCCTTCCCGAGGTGCAGCAATGTCGGCGGAGCGGTCTCGACGGAGGGGACGTAGTCGGGGTTGCCCAGATGCTTCGATCCGTAGTCCAGGACATAGGTGAACGGCAGTGAGGTCCGCCAGTCCTTGCCTCCCATGCGCGCATACGCGGCGTCCATGTCCGGACCCACTGCACCGCCATACGGCTCGCGCATGGGGGGCACGGGCTGAAGGCGGGTCGAGACCTGGGTCGCCGCCTCCGGGCTCCACCCCTTCGCGAACAGATCGGCCCACTCGGGCTTGGGCGCGAGGAACGGCGGCACCTGGGGACCAAGCTCGAAGTACACGTCGTCCAGCCCGAGCCCCGCCCCCTGCGGCCGCGAGACCTCGACCGACCACGCGCCGGCCTGACCGTCGGCAACCTGCACCGTGACCTTCGTACGCTGGTCGAAGTCACCGTCCTGTTCCGAAGCGACTTCGCCCTGTGGACTGCGAACGGTCGCGTGCAGGCCCTCACCCGTCACGTCGGACTGCAGGAACACGTCGAAGGCCTTGGTCTCCGGCGGCACGCTGAAGTAGAGCGGCCCCCACGGCCCGACGGTCTTCAGCGGCGCATCGACCTGGGCGCGGTAGGCGTGGGGCATATCGGCGGGCATCGCAAGGCGCCCGACGTTCCAGCCGGACACCACCTCGATCGCACAGCGGCCGTCCCAGTCCACCGGCGCCGTGAGGAGGCTGCCCGTCTCGCGGACGGCGCCCACCGTCGCCGCGACGTACCCATCGGGCCGGAGAAGGCGGCAGCGCAGCGGGTCCTGGTAGTCGCCATGCGGCTCGCAGCGCGCGTCGATGCTGAGCGTTGTGCCGCGCGGGACCTCGAGCGCGATGATGTTCACGTGGCGGAGTTCAGGCGAGAGGATCGTCTGCCCCGTCGCCAGCGAGGCGAGCAGTCCCGCCAATGCGACGGCCGTTGAACGCATGTGGTTCACCCCCGATAGACCTGCACGAAGAGACCCATGATCCCGCTGGCGAGGTTGCCGTCGGCGTCGAGTCGGCGCCCATCGTAGACGACGAGCAGCTTGCCCGGCTCGACCTCCTCGATGCTGTTGTAGCTCGTGGTTGCGCCCTGGTAGAAGCATGAGTGGCCGACCCACATCGCGCCGTCGTCGAGGCTGAAGGCGAGCCAGTTGTCGGGACGGCCATAGGTGACCACCAGGGCGCCGTCGGCCATGCGGCACGCGTTCGGCCACACCCCGCGGTCGGCGATCGGGCGGGGCTTCTCCCAGGTCTTCCCGTCATCATGCGAGACGCTCAGGTACAACGGCGAGAACGTCGGTCCGCTCCCGCCGGTGCGCATGAAGCAGAGGATGTCCCCGTTCGGCATCGTCAGCAGGTCGGCCTCGCAGAAGCTCTCGATACCGATGCTCGGATCGCAGGCGACGGTTGCCCAGTAGTCCCACGTCTCGCCCCGGTTCGTGGAGCGCATGACCCAGGTGCGGTACTTGTAGACCTTCCACTCGGGCGGGAAGGCCTCGCAGAGCACCGTGTCCGTCTTGAAGTAGCCGTACACCGCCGCGAGCAGCGACCCGTCCCGGCACTGGACGATCGCATGATCCACGGGCGGCCCCTCGTAGTACTTCCCGTCGTCGCCGGTGCCGCCGGTGCCCTCGGGGATGTTCAGGCGGGCCGGCACGCCCTCGAAGGTCTTGCCGCCGTCGCGCGACCGGCTGAGCGGCACCTCGAACACGCCGTCCGCCACCTTCTTCGTGTTGAAGCCGAGCCCGATGACCTCGCCATCGGGGAACTCGAAGAAATGAGTGCCCAGCCCCGGCCCGTCCGTCCACGTCCTGCCGCCGTCGGCCGAGTGCTTCCCGCCGACCGCCAACCGCCCGTCGCGGAAGCGGAAGAGGCTCGTGTAGATAGCTCCGGGGATGATCTCGAAGGGCTGGCCGAACTCGACCTGCAGACCGGGCACCTTCTCCACCTTCAGCGCCTCCTTCTCCGGCAGGCTGCTGCGGAAGCGCACCCACTCCCAGATCGCCTCACCCGTCGCCGAGGAGGCCCCGCAACCGAACCCGCACTGGTTGCGCGGGGGATTGAGCGGCGCCGCCGTGGTAAAGGCCCCCGCGCCATCGAAGAGCAGCTTGTCATCCGCAAACAACCGGATGTCCTCGCCCTTGATCTCGAGCCGATACGTGTGGAAGCCGCCCGCGGCGTCGAAGGGGAACTCCTGCTTCGCATTCACAAGCAGCAGCTTGTCGGGGAAGATAGACAGCGACTCCTCGTGCACGCCGTCTGCCACCGACATCCCGCAGCCCCACGGCTGCGAGCACGAGACCGCCTTCACCCGCGCCTCCAGCGCCGCGCCCCGCGCCGGATCGGCCCGCCAGTCCAGCATGTAGTGCCGCCCGCTGCCCTTCTCCGTCGAGGTGTCAGCAACCACCAGCCCCTCGTCGGTGCGCTTCGAGTGCGTCCCATCCCCGAGCCACGCGCTCGCGCCGCCGGCCCACTCACCCTTCTCGTAGAAAGGGCGCCAGGGGAGGTCGGGCGCGGTCTGAGCGCAGAGCGGCATGACAGCGAGGAGGGTCGGGCTGATCAGCATCGCGGGGCACCCCTTTGGGCGGGAAGCCGTCACGCCTCCCAGAGCGCGGTGATCGGCACGGCGTGGATGTTCTCGGCGTACGGTATGACTTCCGTGCCGAGGTACAGGACGATCCCTCTCACGAAGCGGCTCCCGGTCGCCTCGCGCAATGCCCGCAGACCGGCCACGTCGCGGGGATGCACCGTGGCGCTGCTCTTCACCTCGATGCCGACAATCCGCCGGTTGAGGGTCTCCAGGACCACGTCAACCTCCTGGCCGGCATGCGTGCGGAGGTGGCTGAGGCGCGGCCGCGCCTCGCTCTGGGGGATCCCCTTGAGCAACTCCAACACGGCGAAGTTCTCGATCAGCCGCCCAAGCCAGCTCGAGTCTGTACCGGTCATCTCAAGCCCGAGCAGGTGGCTCAGGAGCCCCGTATCGTTCAGGAACAGCTTGGGCGCCTTGGCCAGGCGCTTGCCAATGTTGGCCGCCCAGGCTGGGGCAACGTGGACGAGGAAGACCGCCTGGAGGAGGGCGAGGTAGCGGTCGAGGGTCGCGCGGGGCAGCCCCGCGTCGCGCCCGAGATCGGCCCGGTTCAGCAGACCGGTGGCGCGTGCGGCGACATGCTCCATGAGCCGTGGCAGCGTCGATAGGCCGTTGATACGGACCAGCTCGCGGACCTCGCGCTGCATGATCGCGCTGATGTAGGAGCGGAACCAGGCCTCCCGCCGGTCGAGCGACGCGCGCTGGACGGCCTCGGGGTACCCACCTACCAGCGCACGCTGCATGACCTGTGAGGGCTCCTCAAGACGGCACTTGGGCGCGAGGAGGCCGGGCTCAAACAGAGCGTCCACGAAGCCCGGCCATCGCCCCTCGATCTCCGCCTGCGACAGGGGCCACAGAGTCACGAACTCGACCCGACCTGCAAGGGAGTCGGCAACCCGCGGCAGCACCAGGACCTGCGCCGAACCGGTGAGGAAGAACCGCCCTGGCACGGGGTCGCGGTCCACGGCCGCCTTTATGGCCAGCAGGAGGTCCGGAACCCGCTGGACCTCGTCGAGGACCACCGACCCGTCCAGGCCAACGATGAACCCCATCGGGTCCTCCGTCGCGGTTGCCAGGACGCGGACGTCGTCGAGTGTGATGTACCGCGCCGGGTGGGCGGTCGCCGCAATGTGTCGCGCCAGCGTGCTCTTGCCGGTTCGGCGCGCGCCCTGCAGAAACACGACCGGCGTGTCGCCCAGGGCCTCCAGTATCTGTGGCGTAATATGGCGCTTGATCATGGTGGATATTCTACCATCTACTGGTAGATTTTCGTCGTGTGGAGCCATGCTACTCCCTACCTGCCTCTGCGTCAAGGGCTCTCGCCGGAATCGGAGCTTAGGCCGCCGCTCGACGAGGATGAGTGAGGGGTGCCGACGAATGTCCGGCGAGTCCATCACCCCATCGAGGCACGCCATGCAGCGCAGAACGTCGTCCCTCGCCATCATCTGCTGGGTGCTTTGCGTCGCTGGCGGCGGGCTCTTGCGTGCCCAGACCCTCCGCCTCGAATGCGAGGACTTCAGCGGGCCATGGCGCGAGCAGACGAACATCGCGGGGTACTCGGGACGAGGGTTTGTGGTGTCGAACGCGCAAGGCGTGGCGACGACGGTGATGGCCAAGACCGTGAGCGTGGGTGAGGCGGGCACGTACCACGTGTGGGCGCGCGGATGGGAGGGCGGCGGGACGGATCGGCGCTGGCGCGTCCAGGTGGGTGAGACGCTGCTGGAGCCGACTCACGCGGGGCGGGATGCGAACCGCTTCACGTGGCAGCGATGCGGGCAGGTTGAGCTTCCGGCGGGCGACGTAGAGGTCCGGCTCGTGGATGCCGGGGATTCCTTCGAGGTAGCCGATGCGATCATGCTGACAACCGATCCGAACCTTGACCCAACCGAGGAAGAGGCGCGCTGGCGGGTGCTTCCGCGCTACGAGGCGGAGAGGATGGTCGTCGAGGAGATCATGGCGCGCACGCGCGCGTGCGCAGCGGCGATGCCTGTGCCGAAGAGCCCTGCCGAGTGGCAGGCCCGTGCGGCCGAGATTCGGCCGCGTGTTCTGCGGGCGTTGGGCCTTGACCCGCTGCCCGAGCGCACGCCGCTCAACGCGAAGGTCCTGGGCGAGGTCCCGCGCGACGGCTACCGCATCCAGCGGGTCACCTTCGAGAGCCGCCCGGGCTTGGTCGTGACCGCGAACGTCTACGTGCCCGACGGACCGGGCCCGTTCCCGCTGGTGCTCTGCCCGGTGGGCCACTGGGGCCGGGGCAAGAACGATGTCGCTCCCTCGGCGCGAAACCGGGGTCTGGCGAAGCTCGGGTACATCACGATCACCTATGACCCGTTCGGCCAGGAGGAGCGGAGCGTGCCCGGCAACGCGCACACCGAGGCCTGGAACCTGACGCTGACCGGGCACTGCAACATGAGCCTCATGATCTGGGATACGGTGCGCGCGCTCGACTACATGCTCACGCGCCCCGACGTGGACGGAACGCGAATCGCCTGCACGGGGGCCTCGGGCGGCGGGCTGAACACGCTGTACTACTCCGTGGCCGACGAACGCCTGGACGTGGCGGTGCCGGTGGTCTACATCACCCAGTGGGAGGACTTCCTCGGCACGGGCCACGCGCACTGTCCCTGCTCGCACGTACCTGGGCTGGGCCGGTTCACCGACATGGGGGAGATGACGGCGCTCTTCGCCCCGAAGCCGCAGATGTACATCGGCGCGGAAGAGGACCCCGACTTCACTCCGCGCGGCGCGCGGCGGGCCGAGGCGCAGGCGCGGGTCGTGTACGACCTCTTCGATGCGGACGAGAGCCTGCGCTGCCTCATCTTCCCCGGCGGGCACGACTACAGCCAGCCGATGCGGGAAGCGCTCTATGGCTTCGTGGAGCAGCACCTGGGCGGCAAGGGGGACGGCTCACCCGTCCCTGAGCCGCCGGACGTTACGCCTCCGCCGAGCATTGAGCAGCTCTGGTGCTTCGAAGATGGCAAGGTCCTGCCGACCAGCAGGACCGTGCGGCAGCTTGCGGAGGTATGGGCCAAGGCGGCGATAGCGCGGCTGCCAGAGCCGGAGGCGCTCGATGTCGATGGCACGCGCCGCTCGCTCATCGAGGTCCTTCACCCCCCAACTCCAGCCGACCCTCCGAGCTTCGAACAGGTTGGCGAACTCGACGCAAACGGCCTCTCGGTCCGCAAGCTGAAGCTGCACGTTCAGCCAGGGATCACGCTGCCGGCGTTGCTCGTGGCGGGCGAACCGGGCGCGCCGACGGTCGTCATCGCCGACGCCTCGCCTGACCCGATGACCGCCGCGCCGCTTCTCCGCCAGGCGCGCGATGCAGGCTTCACGGCGCTGTACGTCTCGCCGCGCGGTTGGGGGGAGACGACGTGGGACGAACACGTCATCTGCACCGACAACCTGCTACTCGGCGATCCCATCCTCGGCCAGCGCGCCTTCGACCTCGCGGCTGCGGGGCGGGCACTCCGGGTGCGTCTGGGAGAAGGCGCGAGGGTGAGTCTGCTGGCCATCGGCCCGGAAGCTGGGCTGGCCGGGCTCTTCGCGCAGGCGATGTGGAACGGCTTCGACGCGGCGGCCGTCGGGCCGGTGCCGAACTCCTACCTCGACGCCTTCGGCCCGGGCATCCCGATGATGGCTTGCGTGGCCAACATCCTCAGCGTGGCGGACATCCCGCAGGTCAAGGCCTTGGCGGCGGAACGGCCGCTGAGGGTCATGAGGGGCACGGGGGTGGCTGAGGCGCTGGAGTGGATGGGCGAGCAGGAGCGATGACCAGGGGCCAACGGCCCGCGGGCGGTCAGCGTCCGAGACGCTCCCTCCGCCAGGACCGGGGTCCTGCCCGTTGAGGCGAGGCGGCTCTGTAACCATCGGACCTGGGTTCTGCCGTGCTCTGCCATGCGTGTCCCCAAACCGATCACATGGGGAGGGGGACGGCTGCCATGTGCCGAACTGCACGAGACTGGACAGGCAGAGAGGGCCTCAAGGACCTTCACGCGTGGATCGCGACGAGCTGCTCGCTGAACTGCAGGGCATCTTCCGTCGCAGGCCGGTGCTCGTCCTCGGCTGTGGCGCATCCGCAGCCATGGGCGCGTCCTTGGGCGTTCAGTTCCCAGGCATGGGCGAGCTGGCCGATCATCTCAGAGGCCGCGTTCCAGAACTCGTCGGTGGCAAGCCCGGTCCTCTTGAGCAATGGGGTCGCTGCGCCGCCCTGTTGGACGCCGTAGGTCTTGAGCAGGCCCTGACCGACCAACCGGTGCGCGATCGTGGGCTACTCCGCGCCATCGTGGACGCCACTGCAGAACTCGTGGGGACCGCAGACCGCGTCGTTCGTGAGACAGTACTCTCGGGTGGCGGCACGGGGTTGGCCCTCGCGCGAGCGCTGGGCTTCCTGCTCGACAGCGTCGACGCGGTGAACCCGGTCGTTCACGTTGTGACGCCGAACTACGACCACGTTGTGGAGTACGCGTGTTTCGCGGCGCGCGCGCTGTGCCTTACCTCGTTCAGGGGTTCGGTAGTCGGTTCGTTCGAACCGGACCCAAACAAGCAGGGCAACCTGCAGGCCGTCGCCGTCTCGCGTGGTCGCGGAAGGTCCCGACGAGAGCCCCGCCCGCTGCGCCATGTGGCGCTGTGGAAGCCGCATGGTTCGCTCAGTTGGTTCGAGGCGGACGGAACCACGGTAGAGCTAGGCGAGCGCCCCTCAGGCGCTGAGCGGGTGATGGTGACGCCGGGCGTGGGTAAGTATGAGACCTGCATGACACAGCCGGCGCTGGTGTACCACCGCGAGAAGGCTGGCGAAGCACTGCGGCGTGCGTCGGCTGTCGTGTTCTGCGGCTACGGGTTCAATGACCGCCACCTGGAAACGGCGTTGCTGCCACGACTTCGCCAAGGGTTGCCGGGGGCCGTCCTGTCCCGCGAACTCACCAGCGCAGCCCGGAGGATGGTGGCGGACCATCCGCGGCTCCTGGCCTTGGAGGCCGAGGCTCCAGGTGCAACGCTCTGCCATTGCCCAGGTGGCCCTTTGCGGGTCGACGGTGATCTGTGGGACCTGGACCATTTCCTCCGGGAGGTGATCGGGCGATGAGTATCTTCCAGTTCAGCGACGAGCAGTCGATAGGCGAGTGCCAGCGCATCGACACGGCGCGGGTCTGGGTCCGCGTGCCCACCCCCGACCAACTGCGGGCGGTTCGCGTGGGGCGCCTCGTGGCGGTGAAGGGGGGTGACGCCAACGAATGGCTGATCGGGATGATCGAGAAGATATGGCGCACCCGAGCGGAGGCCGAGGAGGCAGCCGCAGACACCGGCGGTCTTGGGGAGTCAGACCTGCCTGGCGGTGCCGACGCCCTCGAGGACAACGGGGTGCAGCTGGCCCTCGTGGGCACCTACCGGGCCCTCGATGGCAGTCGCCCCAACGTCTTCACCCGTGCGGTCCTGGCGCTCCCCAGCATAGACGAGAAGGTGTTCCCCATAGAGGGGAAGGCGCTCGAGGACTTCATGGCCATCATCTCGCAGACGGGTGCCGAGACGGCCGCTCAGCCTCTGGCGATCGGGAAGTTCGCCCTCGACCTCAAAGCGACCGCCTTCCTGGACGCAAACAAGCTCTTCCAGAGGCATGCGGCTCTGGTCGGGAGTACTGGCTCGGGCAAGTCCTGGACCGTCGCGGCCCTTCTTGAGCAAGCCGCCAAGCTGCCTCACCCCAACGTCATCCTCTTCGATCTGCACGGAGAGTACGCATCCCTGACATTTGCCCGGCAGCTCCGGGTGGCTGGCCCAGGGGACCTGGGGGCGCCCTCGGGTGAGGTGCTGTTCCTCCCCTACTGGCTGCTGAACTACGAGGAGATGCAGGACTTCTTCGTGGATCGGTCAGAGACGAGTGCTCACAACCAGGTGATGGCTTTCCACGACGCCGTCTCCCAGGCAAAGCGCAGCGCTCTGGAAGCAGGGGGGCATGACGCCGTACTCAGCAGCTACACGATCGACAGCCCCGTACCGTTCGAGTTGCGTGACGTACGCCAGCGAATCGAGGAGCTCAACACGGAGCGCGTACCGACCGGAAAGGGCGATGCGACCAGACAAGGCGACTTCCACGGCCACTTCAGTCGGTTCCTTGCGAGGCTGGACAGCAAGGCAAGCGATCGCCGCTACGGGTTCATGTTCCAGGCTCCCTCTCAGTGGGGCGTTCATACTGCTCTCGAGAAGCTCGCTGCAGCGCTCCTGGGCCACGCACCGTCCGGGGGAGGCATCAACGAAGGCGTCAAGGTGATCGACTTCTCGGAAGTCCCGTCCGACGTGCTGCCCGTCATCGTGAGTCTGGTCGCTCGTCTTGTGTTTCAGATCCAGTTCTGGACCGAAGCCGGGCCTGCGGGTGAGAAGCGGCACCCGGTCCTGATGGTCTGTGATGAGGCGCATCTCTACCTCCCCCGGCTCTCGGCGGAGGCCACTGGCTTCGAGAGAAGAGCCTTGCACAACTTCACCCGCGTCGCCAAGGAGGGGCGGAAGTACGGGGTCGGTCTCCTGATCGTCAGCCAGAGGCCAGCGGACGTGAGCCCCACCATCCTCAGCCAGTGCAACAACTTCATCAGCTTGCGGCTCACGAACGGCGAAGACCAGACCGTCATACGCCGCCTGATGCCGGAGAGCCTCGAGGGCATACTTGAGATACTGCCTACCCTTGACATAGGGGAAGCGGTGATCGTTGGCGACGCAATCCTCCTGCCCACGCGCGTGCGGCTTGCGCCCCCTTCCGTGGAGCCCATAAGCAGCACCGTCAACTTCTGGAGTAGGTGGTCGCAGGACGAGGCCGAGCAAGACCTCGTGGCAGCCGTCGAGAGCATGCGCCGTCAGTCACGCGAGCGGTAGCTGACCTGGGACTGCCAGGAAGCGCGCGGGCGCCAGCCGAGGGGATGCCCCACTGGCCAGCGCGCCTTCACCGGGCTCAGAACGGCCCCAGCGGCTCCGGCTTGTTCACGGCGCGACACATGCGCTCGTAGAGGGTGCAGTAGTTGGTGACGTTCGTGCCGGGCGGGATGATCTCGTCGATCTTGGCGAGGTCCTCAGGTGTGAGCGCGATGTCGCAGGCCTTGAGCGACGACTGCAGGTGCTCGACGGTGCGCGGGCCGCAGATCGGCGCGGTGATCCCCGGGCGCTGCATCAGCCACGCGAGGGACAACTCGGCGAGGGTCACTCCGTGCGCCTGGGCGAGTGGCATCAGCGCCTCCACCAGGCTTAGGCTCTGCTCGGTGTAGCGGTTGTGGCCGTCTCGCTGGCCGACGGTGTGGAAGCGATGGCCCTCGGGTGCGGGCTGGTCCCTGCGGTAGATGCCGCTGAGCACGCCCCCCGCGAGCGGACCGAAGGGCACGATCCCAATCCCGTGCCGCAGACAGGTCCACACGAGTTCCAGCTCGATGCGCCGGTCGGTGAGGTTGTAGGGCGGCTGCTCGGCCACGACGCGCGGCCAGCCGCGCTTGTCCGCCAACCAGAGCGCCTCCATGATCAGGGGCACCGGCCACTTCGAGGTGCCGACGTAGAGGATCTTCCCCTGGCGCACGAGTACGTCGAGCGTGTCGAGTGTCTCCTCGATGGGTGTGTCGATGTCGGTGATGTGGAGGTAGTACAGGTCGATGCGGTCCGTGCGTAGGCGGCGCAGGCTGGCCTCCACGGCGCGCGTGAGGTGGTAGCGGCTCGCCCCGCGGTCGTTCGGCCCGTCGCCCATCGCCGCGACGCCCTTCGTGGCCAACACGACGTTATCGCGGTGCTTGTTGTGCTCCAGGGCGCGCCCGACGAACTCCTCGGACACCCCGCGCGCGTACACATCGGCGGTGTCGATGAAGTTGATCCCGCCGGCGATGGCCTCGTCGATGATCTGTCGGGCCTCATCCTCCTTCGTGCTGCCCCCGAAGTTCATTGTGCCCAAGCACAGCTTCGAGACGCGGACGCCCGTACGGCCAAGCTGTCGGTACTCCATGATGAGCCTCCTGGAATGCCGAGTTCGGAGTCCTGAGCCAGCATCGCCACCACTAGACCGAAGTTCCCCGATCTGAGGGGGTGTTTGGCCTGTGATCTGGGGCTTTTGGGCTGATTGGCCTGCGATTTGGTACCCATGTAGAGTATAAGTTTATGCTTGACAGGGTTGAGATAGTATGCTATA
>Ga0194125_10008691_pt1 | contig 14268 bp, 6 predicted proteins | sample TA2KigC250mmetaG_FD_148626 | JGI IMG/M metagenome (GOLD analysis project Ga0194125, IMG submission 148626) | Freshwater microbial communities from Lake Tanganyika, Tanzania - TA2015034 Kigoma Deep Cast 250m | ecosystem: Environmental > Aquatic > Freshwater > Lake | place: Tanzania: Lake... | reverse complement strand
TTATATCCAAAAACACTATCCAGACCAAGATGGATTTGAATCCCGATGTAGAGAAGTCGAACCGGAAGAAGGAGGGGACTTTGGTCGATATGTCTTGGGACATCAAGGACATCGTGGCATTGGTGCAGATGGGGGTGATGTCGGTGGAGACGGCGCGGGAGATGTTGGGGCTGGAGGAAGCCAAGGAAATCGGGCGGGTGAATACCGACGAGACAAAGGAGGCGGAAGGGATGTATGCGACTGCGACTATTAATGCGCTCTGCGACGACTGCGTCTATCTGGACGGGGAGGGCAACCGCTGTCTGGTGACAGGCGAGGAAAGGAGATTCAATCAGAATGCCTGCCGGCAGTTTCGTCTGATTGATCTGGGAGTACCAATTGTCAAGTAAAACTGAGCCACTATTGTCAGGCAAAAGTGAGCCACACCGACGAGGAAGTAAGTGTTGAATCAGGCTGAGCGCATCCAGGCGGCAGCGCTGAAGTCCATCCACTCCCGCGACCTTTACGGCGAGCAGCAGGTGAACGCGATGCTGAAGGCCTTGTCCGAAGCCGAAACCCGCGTTAAGGCTGAACTGGCGCGGATTGGGGAGGGAACACTGTTGAAGAAAGGACTTGAAGTGCGCCGCGAGCAGTTGCGCGGCATCCAGGGAAGAATCGACGAGATTGTCCGCGATCTGAAAGTCAATCAAACTCTGCTGATGAAGGATGCGGTAAAGACTTCGTTTCAGAACGGCATCGAAGGCGGGATTGCCGAGTTCGGACAGATCGGGCTGCCTTACTACGATGTTCTTACCCATGCCGAGCGGGTGAAACTGGCGGGTTCTGTGATGAGCCTTGTCGACCGCTCGGCGTTCGATTTCCTGGTTAACTACGATCTGCAGCTGTTGGGGAATGTGACGCGGGAACTCGCCGATTCTATCAAGCAGCAGATTTCGGTCGGGATTGTGACCGGCGACTCCATCGCCAAGATCGCAGGCAAAATCGGCGGTGTCATCACCGATCCGGAGGAGTTTAGGCGTGCCGGCAAGACAGTTTTCCGGACAGCCCAAACGCGCGTTGAGGTGATTACGCGGACGGAGACTTTGCGGGCTTATGGGCAGGGGCGGCGGAAGTTTTATGATGTCGCAGGTGTGCGGCGGGTGGTTTGGGTGACGGCCGGCGACGAGCGCACCTGCCCGGAGTGCGGCCCGCTGGAAGGACAGGAATTCTGGATAGACCAGGCGCCGCCCATCCCCCGGCACCCGGCCTGCCGTTGCATGTTGCTGTCAGCTCGCGCAAAGGTCTGTCGGGCGGGCGTTCCGGTGGAGGCGGCATGACGTCTCCACTTTACGCGTGGGCGGCGGTCGCTTTCGCAGCCTCGCAACAGCCCGACTTCGAGTGCATCCTGATCCCCTCCGAGATCGCAGATATGGCGGCCAAGAAGCATGGCGAGGCTGTCAAGGTGGGTCAGGCGGCGGCCGCGGGTGAGTTTGAGAAGTTGACCGTCAAGCAGTTGCAGAAGTTGGCACAGGCTAATTCTATTTCTATCGCTCGCACAAAAAAGGAATTTATCGGACTCTTAAAGCCGCTCGAGCCGGGCGTCGATCTGGAATCCCTGAAAGGCCCCCAGCTCGACGCGTTGATAAAGAAGCACAAGATCGGCGCGCTGCGGTCGCGGGACGAACTGATTGCCTTGTTGAAGGAGGCGTTTGCCAAGAAGGCGCAGCAAGAAACGGCGGTGCAAATGGCGGTCGAGCAGGCGGCGGCGCTGAAGGGGAAAATCACCGAAGGATTACAAGGGCTGCAGGGTTTGAAGCCGCAGGACTTCGCTTCGGCACTGCAGAAGTTTGAACAACTGAAACAGGATCTTGCAGCAGCGAAATCCCTCCTTCCCGAAGCAGAGTGGTCATCCTTTCAAGCCCAGTTTGACTATGCCCGCGGGTCGTTCACCAGTTCAGTGAAATCTCTTGGCGGCAAAGACTTACGTGAGATCGCCAAGCAGGGAAAGATAAAACACTATCAGTGGGCGGGTAAAGATGAACTTATCGCCTTGATGACTTCGAATGACCCTGTAACGATTCAGAAGGCGAAGGATGTGATTGAAGCGAAGTGGGCGGCTTGGGCGCAGAAGCAGGGAAAAGCGGTGAAACCCGCTGCAGCGCCGAAGGTGAAGCCACCGGCGCCCTCTCCCCCACTCCCCCCATCCGTGGTCATTGACGCCGATGAGACTTGGCGTCGGTTTGCGGCGGACAATCCGTTCAAGTTTCAAGGAAAAGCCGACATCGACGGCGCTCACACTAAGTATTTCTTCACCGATCGAAAGGGCGACAAGTGGTTGTTTAAACCGGTTTCAGAGGGATTCCGCGGTTATGGCGATGAGGTTGCTTACAAGATTGGACGACTGATCGACCCCGATGCTCTTGAAGTGCGGTTCATTGAACTTGAAGTTTCTGGACGAGGGAATCTGGCCGGCTCCATCCAGAAGTGGCGCACCGACCTCTTGAAGGAGTTCGACTTCCGCGACATCATCCCCGAGCAATTGACTGTCCGCGAATTGGAACAGTTGCAGCGCGAGCATGTAATCGACTGGCTGATTTCTAATCACGACGCGCACGGCAAGCAGTTCCTGAGGCTGAAAAGCGGCGATCTAAAAGCCATCGACAAGGGTCAATTATTCAAGTATTTAGGCGATGACCGGCTCGCCATCGACTACCACCCGAACTCCGGATTTGGCGAGAGCGAACCGTTCTACAACATAGTGATGCGGGCCTGGCGCGACCGGAAAATCGAGATGGATTTGCAAACGACTTACCGCGCCATCCGTGAAGTAGAGAAGATTACCGACGATGCCTACCGGGAAATACTACGTCCATATGCTGAGCGCCGCTTCGCCGGCAAGCCGCTGAAGATGAAACAGTTCTACGAAACAGCCTTCGCCCGCAAGAACGGCATCCGCCGCGACTTCGAAGCCTTCTACACCGATTTGCTGCGCGAGCGCACAGGCGATAAAATCGCGGTTTTCAGATTCGATGTGGATTTGAAAGAACCGCCTGCAGACAGGGCTATCCGTAAATGGAAGCACATTCCGCCCGAAGCCGAGCCACTGGTCAACGATGCCCGTGAGGCTGGCTGGCAGGGCAAGACGCTACCGGTGGATGTGAATGACATTGAAGATCAAAATGTGTTGCTCTATACCGAGACAGTCAAAGGTAAGACCCGCACAGTCATGCGGATGAAGATCCGCCCCGAGGCTGAACAGAAACTGCTCTCACGCCTTTCAACCGGACCGGACGATGTTCTTGGTCAAGCCGCTGGGCGGGCGCTGGCTGACGACCTCTTCTATGACGACATCCTGACCGCGGTCAAGTCTGTCAACCATCACCTTACCCAGAGCGACTTCAACTTCAACAAATCGAAGATCGATGCAGCATTGAGTCATCGGGCGGCTTTGCAGAGGCTTGCCAAGCGAGGCGATGCCGATCTGAAGGCAATGGCGGCAAGTTATCTGAAAACCCTGGATGAACTCGAGCGGATTGTGGATGCGGGCAGTAAGATTAAAATCGGTCAATTTGAACGCTACCTGAAACAAGCGCCGAAGGTCGATGTTCCTAAGGACAAATTGCCGGCTGTCAAACGGACGGTTCTTTACGGCGACCAGAAGCGGATTGTGAAGGGTGATATCATAATCGAACATGAAGGGATTGAGTTCAGCCGCTATCATCGGGGTTTTACATCGCATGGATTAGAGTATCGCATCGATTTGGACGGCGTTGAGGGTGTCTATCGTCCTTGCATTAAGGAAAACTACTTTGCCCATCAGGGGCAGTTGGAGTTGCGAATCGCTGCTGACTGCACACCGGAGACGGCTGACCGGCTTCTGGCCGAACTTGAGAAGTTGGGCATCACAGCCTCCTTTGCCACACCGGACGAAGCAGAAGTCCTATATCTCTTAAAAACGGCTTATATCCTAAATGAAGACGCCACGCCGGCTTGGAAGAAGGTCATCAAGAAACTGGACAAAGAGATGGCTTCATCGTCCGAGCGGGTGAAGGCGTTAAGGCAGTATTGGTCTGATCGGCTGGGGGTGGATGATGTGACCAAGATTGCGGGATACGATCCGCAGGGGCGCTATTCGCTGATGACATCTTCTGGGAAGGCGAAGCGGGAAGCCGGCTGGCGCAAACAGCTGCGGTTCGACATAACCGATATGCAGATCGAACGGGAACTGAAGGGATATGGACTTTATCACCGTTTGACCGATGGATCTGACCTGCCTGAGGTGCTGGATGCGGTTCTGGAACACAACGGGGCAATGGTTTCGACAGTGGAGAAGATGCGCATAGGCATTCCGGTGGGTGGGATGAGCCCCGGTTCGGATATGGAGTCGGGCGGAGCATCATACTTTTTCACACGTATCCGCAAGTTACCGGAAAAGGATGGCTACGGGGAATCGGGTCTCTATTTCAAGCCGCACTTATTGCGCCGTATGGATGCCATTACTTATGACAGCGATGAATATGGACGGGTTACGGGCGACCATGTGCGGAAACATCGTAAAGTCAATCTTGAGGATTACAAACGGATTGCCGGGCGCGAGAGTTCTGATGAGACCATATTTAAGAACGAGGTCACATTGTTGGACAATTTAGAATTGATAACCGCGCGCAATGACGCAGAGCGGAAGCGGGCGCTGGGAGTCTTCCGTAAGCACAATATCACTGTTCTACCGGATGGTCGGCGGGTGCAGGATATAGTGAGAACAGCGAGGCATTAATGCAGGAGCGGATAGAAGCCGCCCGAGCAGCCTTCCAAGCCAAATTGGACGATTTGCTGAAGGATGGCGCCGAGTGTGTAGTTCATAACGGCGGCGAACGGGTGACCTCATTTACCCTCGCGTCTTTTGAGGTATTGAAAGCGTTGCCGTTCATCTCGCGCATCACCGGGGAACTGTTGCGTTTTACTTACTGGTGCTGGTTTCAGGAGGTGCATTTTGAGGCTGGAGTGCAGCGGTCGCATTTAGCGCATATCAAACAGGTTGCTTGGTTGAATGAGCGCAACCTCAACCTCAAGACTGACAACCACACACTGCTTATCAGCGCGCTCGATCCGCCGGAAGTGGACGAACAGGGCAATGCGATATGGCAGGAATGGAAGGAATTCCAGACTGCTAATCCTTGGTTGGAACAGGTGAAAGCGAACCTAAGAACGGAGTATCAAGAAATTGTTAAGAGGGTTGCCAATTGAAATTAAGGTTTTTCATCGACTATCGCTACGACGAAGCGTTTAAGTATTTCCGTCCTATCGGCGTCTGGATGCACAATCCTGCGGACGGCGATGTGGACATCTACTATGAAGATCCGGAATGTCCTGAGTCGGACGAAGCGAATTGGATTCTCAATCGGCTTGTGGAAGGGGGTTTAAAGACGCCGGACGACTTCTTGGATTATCACCAGCAGCGTGCAGGATATCGCGGGATGCGGGGACCTGTTAGAGAAATTGAGACCGATTTGAATTATAACCAGTTTGGGCGGGCGGTCTTGCAGAATGCAATCGAGCGGGAGGGAAATGCTGCCTCAAACTAAACTTCAAACCGAGTCCGACCGGCTGATCAGCCGCACTGAGATGGTGACGCTCGCTCGCCGGCACAACGTCTTCGTCACCAAATCGACGATCCACCGCTGGTCGGAGGAGGCATCCGACTTCCCGCGCATCGCCGGAATCGACGGTCGGTCGCGGCTTTATTCGGAGCGGGAGTTCGTCGCCTTCATCAAGCGACGGCTGAGGAAGATTCAAGAAGAAGGTTGAGAGTGCAAGGTAATAAATCGACGCTACCTTATAGAATGGAAACCATCATCGTTATATGTATTGCGCTTGATGGTTGCAGAAGGTCGGATGAAAAGCGAGTAAAATCTCAACTATTTTGTAAGTCGTTCAAAATAGAGCGCTCGTTCTATTGACAAGGCTGGAAAAATTGATTATTTAGTTAATGTAAGTGTTGCTTGTCGAAGTGGCCATCACATCGAAAGTTCGTTAGTGTGACCATCAATTAGACAAATATAAGCATCGTTATAGCATACTTTTAATCGTCCAGCAATCTGAAACTTTAACATAAGAATTCCTAATGCAGGTTGAAATCGGACCGATCGCCAGCCAGTTTCGTGAGCGGTCAATACAAGCAAGCGTAAAGACCCGCGAATTCGGTAGAAGTAGTAGTCACTGAAAGAAATAAAGCGAAAAGAGAATCAAATGAAAATGCATAAAATTAGGTTAGGACATATCTCGCGGCAGTTTGGGGGGACAGCCGATGAGCCGGGAACCGTCTTGGCTGCGCGGACTCTGCGTTGAAAGGGCGGTTTTTTGTTTAATTATGAATTTATAAGCAATGCAAATATTTAATATAAACAGATTTATCTTAGCAATTAAAACCATTATTTGCATAGGGATATGTTTTTTTGCTCTTCCTTGTTTGAGTCGCTGGTCAAATGACCCAACTCAGGCGTTGGAAGTCGGGGGTGTGGATATATTTTCCGATAGTTTAGGCGGTGTATTTATTCCAAACACCACCGGACCGCTAGTTTGGCCACGTCCGAGTTGCCTTTGGGTTAATCGCCTTGGCGATATTCCTTGGGGGCACTATATCGATATATGCCCTGCTGCTAGTGCTGGCGCATTTAATCCTTATTCATATAGTAATAGTTCTATATGTTCTGAACGAGGCAAGATAATCACCTGGTTTATTGCAGCCTGGATTACGGGTGAGGATACAACATACGACTTGCGATTACAGAAAATAGATACATGCGGGAATTTACTATGGGGTCCTGCTGGCATTCAGATGATTCAGAGAGCCTGGAACGATATTGATTCGGTCTATTTAGGTCCCGGGGCTTTAATCACAGACGGTTCAGGAGGCGTAATCATACCTTATATGGATAGAAATATGTTTTATCCGGAACGTTACTATGCGCAGCGAGTCAGTTCTGATGGTGAATTGCTATGGGGGGCAGAAGGTGTGCCAGTTGTTGATACTCTAGGACAATATCAAATATCGATTACTCAAGGATCAACAGTTAGCGATGGAACTGGTGGAATGATTATTGGCAGCTCTATCTGTATTCAGCGATTGAATTCGCACGGTGAGCGATTATGGGGAGAAAACGGTATTAATTGCAGAGGGTATTATTCTCGTCTTATACCAGATGGAGAAGGAGGCGCGATAGGCTATAGTACGAGTTCGGATGGATCAACTTATTACTCAATGTTGTACCGTTTTGATTCAAATGGTCACCAAGTATGGGGTAATGGAAATGGTTTAGTAGTTTTAAGCGCTAATTATTTAGATGCATTAGATGGTCTTAAGCTAGGAGTTATAAAGATTAATGATATTGAATACTTAATAACTTGGGGTGGCGTCTCTAGAAACGTTCAACCATATACACGAATTAAAAAATTCAATCTTAACGAAGAAGTATTTTGGAATGATACAAACAGAACTATAAGTGTCGGTGACTCGCTTCAATTTGATTTACGCGGTGTGGCAACCGGAGATAATTCAGCAATCTATGTTTGGTTCGACCGGCGCGACACTAACGGTGTTGAATCTTCGATTTTCGCCCAAAAAATAAATGCAAATGGCGAGAGGCTTTGGAGCGATTGTGATATTCTCATGTTAAATGATAATGCAAGATTGTATTACATCGTTAGTGATTGTAATGGAGGATCTATAGTCTCATTATACTGTTCTAATGGTTATTGCATTCAACAAATTAACGCTAATGGCGAATTAGGTCGACCGCTTTTTATACCAAAAGCGTCTAATCCCCAAAATTACCAATATGAAATACTTATTTACCCAATTCCAGCCAATAACTTTGCACGAGTAAGTATCTTAAATCCGTTTTATCGAATAGAGAGTGTCAAGATTCTCAATTTAAATGGGCAGTTTGTTCAAGATGTAATTAGTTATCAGCTATGTCAGTCATTCTCTCTTAATCTAGCAGAAATTCCAACTGGAACATATATTATCCAAATTAAATCGAATTCTACAATCCTGAGTAAAACGCTCTGGGTCATAAAATAAAGCAATATAAAATAAAGCAATAAGGAATCCACAATGTGTAAAGCAGTTTTTATCGTTGCATCGCTGCAAATGCTCGCGACCAACTCGTTTGCAGTATTATATTACGGCGATGATTCGACAACCTCTCGGACCTATATACAACCCGATGGTTATACGCAATTTAGTGCCCGTTTTTGGGGTAATTCAGTCATCTGGGAGTTTGAGACGGAATCCGGCTACACCATAGCTCAGAGACGAAGCGATTACTATTGGTGCTACGCGGTGTTAGATGTCGAGGGTTATTATATCGCTTCAAATTATCGTGTAGGTTTGGATGAACCAATAGGAATACCACTCCATTTGAGACGCTCGCCCACTGCACAAGCGGAACTCGAAGCGCAATTAGAAGAATCTCAGGCTAATATCGAATTGGCGTATAACGAGTTTATTGCACTACCACGACCATTACAGCCTTTTAGGATAGGAGTATTATTTTATGAGTTCAATTATGCTTCGGACACTATACCAGATCTTTTACACAAAAACTGGCAGTTGCCTGATAGTACATTTATTAGATATCGAGCTTCCGATATCTATGATATGTTCATCTCTTTAAACACTTACAAAGGAAGAAGGCATAATATGAATAAACAAACTGCTGAACATGAAGAGCCATTTGGCAGTATTCGGGATTATTATCTTGAAGTGACAAATAGTGATATAGTTATAGATGCAGGTGGTCCATTTAATAATAATTGGCTGATAATTAATCCTATTAATAACGATGAAATTCAATGGCTTCAGATTGATCCAACAGCCAGGGGGGCTCTATGGCTTTCTTGGTATATTGTTGACCGTGCAATAGATGCCGGTTGGCTGCCTAATTCGCGTGTCCAGGGATTCGATCGGCTCGTACTAGTATGTGCTGGAAATAATGAACGAGGTGCACGAGGGTGTAATCCGAGTATTGTGCAAATACCACCCCGAGCTGACCCTCAACACCGCACAGGTTATTGGTGTTTTAGCGTTCCAGAACTTCAAGGCACTATTGGTTATCTGGACTTCATGGGAGGTAACAGGGCAAATTTGTTAGGTAATATTGGAATTATCGTTCATGAATTAGGTCATACGTTTGGTCAACCTGATTTTACTAGTCCGGGTTTCTTTGATGCAATGGAAGGACCTTGGCTTGCTCCGATGGGTGAGCGAGGAAGAGAATTCGGTCGTGGAACTTGCCCAACCCGATTCAATCCATTGGCTTTAGAAAGAAATGATTGGTGCCAAATTGTTCCTATATTAAGTGATACGCAAAATATAAAGATAGGTTATAGAAGATTTTTACCTACATATTTTAAATACACCTATATTGATAGTAATCTTGAAAATGCATTTTATTTGGAAAACCGTCAAATGGTTGATGGGCCCAATCAACATGTTGATTTTAGTAGTTTCTGTGTTGGCAGTTGGGAATGGCAAGCGGATTTGCCGCAATTTGATTTAGTAAATACGGGACGTAAGAACAATCTTCTTATTTGGCATTTTGACTCTTTACGTAGCGCAGGATATGGTAGACCTTCATTTCATCTCGAACTAGCAGATGGTCATGATGATGCTGCTTGGGCTATGAATGGTAATGATCCATATCCTGGCTTTGCGAATATTAATGAATTTGGACCAGGAACTGGAAATTCTGGACCAAATTTAAATAATATACTTTTAGGTAGTAGTCACGATATTTTTAACGGAAATGGGAATTATCGCCTGCATCAAACAGGCTTCTGCATTAAGAATATCGTCGCCGATGATGAAATTGACAGTATCACCTGCGATATTTATACTAACTACTGGGGCGGTGAAACGCAGGAAGACCTAACACTCACAGGAGAGAACATCTACCTTGGTCAAAACTGTGAAATCGTCGATGGCGGCAGCATAACTGCTTCGGGAACAAATGGTCATTGGATGATCAAGTTTGACAGCAACGTGATTGTGTCAAACGGGGGCATACTTGCGCTGAATTCAGCCGGGCCGCAGATGCAGACTTGCCACCTCTATTTGAACGGTCACAATCTCACGATCAATCAGGGTGGCAGTTTGACGCTTGGCGCGACACAACACAACGAAAGTATTTTTATACATGGCGGCGGTCTGCTCGATCTGCAGGCGTTGACTATAGATGATGTAAAACTTCATGTTCGGGCAGAAGACGATCCTTGGCAAATCCATATGCGCGGTAACATTGTCATTCAATCAGGAGGCTCACTTAGTTTGGAATACAGATTACAGGGACCTCCTTGTGTTCTCAATATGCACGGACATGACATAGTAGTGCATGCTGGTGGAAGATTTACAATGAATGAGGGAGATGAAGTTGGACGTATCAGGATTCTAAATCCCGGTAGAATTTGGTTTAATGGTCAGATTGGGATCATCGGAAATCCCGAAGAACCGCACGAATTCACCATTGAAGCGCCTAATCCTTCTCCAGGAGATTGGACTGGCATAGAGTTCGAGGACCTCACTGAGTCATGCACTTTACAGAATGTCGTTGTTTCCTACGCCGTTAATGGCATCAAAGCCGAAGACTGCGGCAGCAACCTAACTCTCGACAATGTCACCATTAGCGACTTCCGAAGCACCGGCATCTATTTGGTCAACACCCATGCTGTTATCAGCAACTGCTCTGCTTCAGGGTCCCCCACCAATGGCAGCCTTCAGCCTGTCGGTCTTTATATTTATGAATCCAAACCCACGGTGACCTATTCCACATTTGACGAGAATGCCATGGGAATCGAAGTGGCTGGTCCGTCCGGTATTCTATCGCTTGGCCACACATCAGCGAGCAATAATGACGGGGCGGGGATCACGTTTTATTCGGGGATGGGGCACCTCTACTACTCGTCTTACTACACCAACCTCGGTTATAACCACTTCATCGGCAACGGCGCCAATGCCGGTGTCTATAAGGCTGGAACGTCCTATCCATATTTGAGCAGCGGCTCATCAGGGCAGGGATTGAACTCGATTTACAGCAACTACCCCTATGAAGTGAAAAATACCACAACGATAGAAATTCCCGCAGAATATAACTGGTGGAACGACATACTGGGCCCATCGTCAATCTACGGTTTGGTGGATTACGACCCTTGGCTGATGTCCGACCCCGATGCCAGTCCGGCTCCACCTCGTCTTGAAGACAAGGACAAGGGCGGATGTATAGTAGCGGATGTGCTCGACGCTGCGTTTTACAATGCGGATGGATTATTCGCGGATGGTGAGTTCGATAGAGCGCTCCAAGTATACAATCGAATCGTATCATCCAATCCCGCAGATCGAAGGACGCCGCGCGCCTTTGGACAGATCTACGGCTGCCTGTTGAATCTTGATAGAGGTGATGAGTGGCGGGAGGCAATTGCAGGTATTGCCGGAACTGAAGGTTTGGCAGCGGGTAACAGATTGGCGGCACAGCGCCTGCTCGTCCATGCCGAACAGCGTAGAGGTGAAGATAGAGCCGCACGCAGCATTATCGACGACCTCCTCCGAAACATCCGAAACGACGACCAAGAGCGACCATATCTATTATTCGAGCTCGGTATGTTGCAACATTACGGACAGAGAGATTTAGAGGGAGCCATAAGCACTTTCGAGGGAATCATCGAAAATTACGATGAGCATCCAATCTATGGTCTTGCCATCAGAGAGCTCGCCGAATGCAACCGTGAGAATAATGATATCGACAGCCCGCCTGCTCCACGTGAGGGCGAACAAAGGATCCCGGACCGATTTGAACTATTTGGCTGCTATCCCAATCCGTTCAACAGCCAAGTGCAGATAAAATATGTCCTGCCTGACCAAATGAATGTAAGAGTAACGGTTCACGATGCATCGGGGCGCGAATTGGTTTGTCTCTTCGACGGTGTCGAACAAGCGGGAATTCGTAGCCTTGCTTGGACTGTTAAAGACGCACCGGCTGGGATTTATTTCTGCAAGGTTGCAGCCGGCAGCAATGTTGCCACCACTAAGGTTACCTTGGTCAAGTAGACTATTAAAAAAATTGAAAATCCAAGAGAGGCGACCGATTGGTCGCCTTTCTTATTTGAAGGGGCTTTCCTTCCCTTAAAAATCACATTTCCCGCATTTCCCGCCAATTCTGGACTCGCCTCTACCTATTAGTTATTATGGCTTAAGGATAATGTATTTTCAGCCATAATCAACAAGACTATTGACCACTGAACAACAGCGCATTGCTTTTCTGCTTGAAACCGAGGCTGAACTGCTACAGGCGCAAGCCCTCACGCCGGACGGCGACACCGTCGACGCCGCGCGCGGCCTGCCGCTTTACATCACCAACTACATCGGTTCCAAGCAGAAACTGGCCGACTGGATCTGGGCGCAGACCCCGGATGGGGTTGGCTCGGCGCTCGACGCCTTTTCGGGCAGTTCGATAGTTGGCTATATGTATAAGACTAAGGGGCTGAAAGTCTTCGCCAACGACCGGCTGCGCTACTGCTGGCACATCGCCCGCGCCATTATCGAAAATAGTGATGTCCATCTGACTGATGATGAGATTGAGGCATTGCTGGTTTCCAATTCTAAGGCCGGTGATTTCGTCCAAACAACCTTCCGGGGGAAGTTCTTTCAGACTGGCGTGCATCCGCTAATTGACAATATCCGAGCCAATATCGATAATCTGAAAGGTTTCAAGAAGGACATCGCGCTGTTTGCTTTGGGGAAGACCTGCATATCGGCGGCGGGCAGCTACGGACACTTCGCTTCCAGTTCGCGTGGCAGCGGCGGACGCAAGGCTGATACGCCGGCGGAGTTTATCGAACGATTCAAGAACTCGGCGAAACGGATTAGCGATCTGGTGTTCGACAACGGGCAGGATAACAAAGCCCTCAACAAGGATGTATTGGAAGTTCTGCCGAATGCAGATGTCGACCTTTCTTACTTTGATCCGCCATACGCTACCGAGTTTTCGACTACCAACTACGAGACTTCTTATCACTTTATCGAAGGGTTGATGACTTACTGGAAGGATTTGGAAATTGACGAGTCGAGTCGGGTGAAGAAATTTATCAGCGACCACCAGACTGTAACTAGGGCTAATGCGGCTGAGTTTTTTGACAAGGTATTCGAGAAAGCCGAGGGGATAAAATACTGGATCGTCTCGTACCGCGACCACGCTTATCCGAACGAGGCGGAGATGAAGCGGCTGATAGCAGGGCACAACCGCTCTTCGCGTATGCATTCCCGCGAGCATTCCTACTCGATGTCGGGACAGAATCGGGATGGTGAAGCCTCCCACGGACAGGAACACCTGTTCATCTGCACGCCTAAAACCTCAGCCAAAGCGGAAGCAGCCATAGAACCGTTCATGACCATCGCCGACCTGTGTTTCGAACGGATTATGCTTTCGTCGGATGCGGAGAAGGACTCTGATGCGCGAGTGACAGCCTTCATGGGCTCAAAGCATGATATGCTGGACTGGATATGGAAACACACCCCCGACGATGTGAAGTCGGTTCTGGACCTGTTCAGCGGCGGGGCTAATGTGGCCTACTTTTACAAGCGCAAAGGGATGCGGGTCATTGCCAACGACCTTTTAGACTACCCTTATCATGTCGCCCGAGCCGTGATAGAAAACTCGTCGGTGACTATCACCGACGAGGAGATTGAGGCGTTGCTGGAGCCCAATCCGAAGGCGAAGGACTTCATCGTCCGGAACTTCTACGGCTACTACTATACGAAGCCGATCCTCGAGTTCCTTGACAACAGTTATGCTAATATCCAAAATCTCAAGGGTTACAAGAAGGACCTTGCGCTGTTTGCACTGGGGCGCGCCTGTCATATCCGCGCCTGCTTCGGTGAGTATTCCCGGTCAAAGAAGAGCCTGACCGAACCGATTCCCGAGGGTGCAGTCAAGTATCCTGACAGCCACATAGGCAATCCCTCCCTGTCAGAGTTCAAGGATCTATTCGTCAAGTGCATCCACGACGCCAACAAACTGGTGTTTGACAACGGGCAGGAGTGTCGGGTGTTCCATCAGGATGCGTTGAGTTTGTTCACGGACCACCTGCCTCGAGCGAAAATCGGAGTAGATCTGGTCTATGCTGACCCCCCTTATATGACGCAGTTCGGTTTCAACGACTACGAGGATAAGATGCATTTCGTGGAGGGGTTGATGACCTGCTGGGAGGATAAGGAGATTCTCGATAATAAGCGCCGCA
>Ga0194125_10008690_pt1 | contig 14269 bp, 11 predicted proteins | sample TA2KigC250mmetaG_FD_148626 | JGI IMG/M metagenome (GOLD analysis project Ga0194125, IMG submission 148626) | Freshwater microbial communities from Lake Tanganyika, Tanzania - TA2015034 Kigoma Deep Cast 250m | ecosystem: Environmental > Aquatic > Freshwater > Lake | place: Tanzania: Lake... | reverse complement strand
TGGTTCAACAGGGTGGGTGGGTCCGGAGGGGGTATTGACAGCCGGACAGTAAAGGCATATTATGCGGATTAATGGCAATAAGTGATGAAAATTGCCTGGTTGAGAAATTGATATGGGGAATCCCGGTCTAAGGAGGAGAAAATGACTAAAGTTACAGTTTTGGGAGGTTGTGGGGCAGTTGGAAGCATAGCCACAGACACGTTGGCTTCAAGTGGCGTGTTCTCCGAGGTTGTGGTTGCCGACATTAATATTACAGCAGCAAGAAAGCTGGTTGCAAAACTCAAGGGAAGCAAGCTCTCGGCTGTTGAACTGGATGCTGACAGTCCCCAGAGTATAAAAAAGGCGATTGCAGGCTCCTCGGTTGTCCTGAACTGTGTTGGGCCCTTCTACAAGTACGGGCCCACCATAATGAAGGAGGTTATAAAATCCAAAATCAGCTATGTTGATGTCTGTGATGATTTTGATGCCACGGAGAAACTCCTCGATATGAATAAAGAGGCGAAGAAGGCTGGAGTTTCGGCGCTTATTGGCATGGGGAGTTCCCCAGGCGTGGCCAATGTTCTGGTCAGGTTCTGTGCCGATTCATTGCTCGACCAGGTAGAGGCGGTTGACATATACCATGCCCATGGTGGCGAGAAGGTGGAAGGAGCGGCGGTGGTGAAGCACCGAATTCACTCGATGAAGATAGACATACCGATGTTCCTCGATGGCAAATTCACCACGGTAAATCTCTTTGCGGAGAGCGGCAGGGCATTAGAGGAGGAGTGTGAATTTCAAGATGTTGGCAAATGCAGCGTCTATGGCTATCCGCATCCTGAGACCATAACCCTGCCGCGGTACTTGAAGGGCATAAAGAGGGTGACTAACCTCGGGCTGGTGCTGCCACCGGCTTACGCCGAGCTGATAAAGGGGATGGTAAGGCTGGGCATCACCGACGAGAAGCCAATCGAGGTGCAGGGTCACAAGATTATCCCTCTAGAATTTGCTGTCGCCTATATACTCTCGCAGAGAGAGAGGCTGTTGAAAGAGGCCGGGATTAACCAACCTATGGGTTGTCTCAAGATTGTGGTCAAAGGATTCAAGGATGGCAATAAGAACAGTTATGTCTTCTCGATGTCATCGAGAGGGCAGGGTATGGGTGAGGGCACAGGTATACCTGCGGCGATAGGCGCCATACTTATGGCTACAGGCAAGATTATAGAGAAGGGCGTGTTGCCACCCGAAGCTTGTGTCAATCCCATGGATATGTTGGAACTTGCTCGCACCAAAGTGAAAGCGGCTGGCGGCAGGGGCTTTCCTATCACCATCGAGCATATTGACAAAGACAGTAAATCGCAAAGGATGGACCTGTTTAGCTAAGTGGTGTTTAATGGCCTTGCCTCCTGTCATTCTGAGCCCTTCGTTAATGCCACCCTGAGGGAGCCCTTCCTCGGAAGGGCGGCAGAAGGAACGGGCTCAGGATAAATTCCGCGACCGAAGACTCTCACGAGGGCTCAACTCCGAAAGGGACTAGATTCTTCCCCTTCCCCTTCGTTACACTCAGGGTCAGGGTCAGAATGACACAGGGGAAAGGGCTCCTCCAATCCGAAACGGAGCAGAACCCTTGAAGGTCTGTCCCTACATATGACGCTGGCCTAAATTAAGCCACTAATCTTCGGGCAAAGATGATAGCAAAGATGATAACGAACAAGCCACCAAGTGCCAAAGCTATGGTACCAACTATCGACAGCAGTGATTTACCTGTCCGTGCTGCCAGCTCATTTACTTTGAAACTGCTGCTCTGGTCACCAACCATGACATCGTAGTCGCCAATGGCTTCCTTGCTTACAGTGAAGCTCACCTTTTTCGCTTCTTTCGATTTCAGGGGCACCTCTTTCTCTGCCTCATTAGCACCATTTATCTTTAAGACAACATTATAACTGCCTTTGCTGTCGCTATCGTTGGTGATTGTGGCAGTTATGGTTACTCGTTTGCCCGGATTGACCGAGGTTGGGCTTATCTTCAGGTCGGAGACGGAAAAGCCTGCTGGTGGTGGGGGTGTGGGTGTTTCGCTGGTCCTGCCCAACAGTGCGAAAATTGTGAAATGGCTCACCTGGGCGGAAACAGTTTTATTCTGAGTATTTACTACAGAGAGCATCTCGGTCCACGCAGTCCCGGCCCAGAAGGCGATGTAGAGGTCTGATTCGGTGACCCCCTGGGGCAGGCTTGCTGAATCATATTTTAGTGTCAGGGTTATAGCCGGGCTGAAGGTAGTGTTATTAGGCCCCAAATTATAGGCGTTTATCAGCTTGGCATTGGCAGGTGTTGCCGGTGGTGCTGCCTCGGTGACTACTGTTAGCGATTGTCCCTGGATAGTGACAGTGGTATTAGCATTGAGACTCAACTGTACCCCGCTATCGGCACTGCTGAGGGTTGTGGCAGTGCTTAAAACTCCTGAGGTACTAATGCTAAACGAGCCAGTTTGGCCTATAACGTTAGTATTGATGGTTATTGTTTGGGGAGCCTCGGTAGTGAAGCTCCAGGTGGTAGACCAGTCGCTTGCGCCGGAGTCATTGGAGGCTTTGACCCTCCAGTAATAGATGGTATTAGCATTGAGGGCCGGAGAGACAGTTACCTGGGTAGTGGTGATATTGGACTGATTAAAGATGGTGGTGTTGAAGTCGCTAGCTGTAGACACCTGCACCTGGTAGGAGGTAGCTCCGGATGAGGCATTCCACTGCAGGTCAGGCGCAGTGGCTGCTTTTATAGTGTTGTTGGCCGGTGAAGACAAGGTAGGTGCTGATATCGTAGCTCCGGTGGTGAGGCTCCAGGTGGCGGACCAATCACTGTTGCTGGAGCTGCTGGAGGCTTTGACTCTCCAGTAGTAGATGGTGTTAGCATTAAGGGCTGGAGAGACAGTTACCTGGGTAGTGGTGACATTGGACTGATTAAAGATGGTGGTATTGAAGTCGCTAGCTGTAGACACCTGCACCTGGTAGGAGGTAGCTCCAGGTGAGGCGTTCCACTGGAGATTAGGCGCAGTGGCTGCTCCTGCGGCGTTATTAGCCGGTGAAGACAGCGTCGGTGTTGATAAAAGAACCCCAGTGGTGAAGCTCCAGGTAGTAGACCAACCTCTGTTGCCGGCGCTATTTGAAGCTCTGACTCTCCAGTAGTAGATGGTATTGGCATTAAGGGCTGGAGAGACAGTTATCTGGATGGCGGTGATATTAGACTGATTAAAGATGGTGGTATTGAAATCGTTGGCTATAGACACTTGCACCTGATAGGAGGTAGCTCCGGATGAGGCATTCCACTGCAGGTCAGGCGCAGTGGCTGCTCCTGTAGTGTTATTACCAGGTGAAGACAAAATAGGTACTGGTGGGGGAGTTCCGGTAGCGAATATCCAGACAGATGACCAGTCGCTATTTCCTGCGCTATTAGAAGCCTTGACTCTCCAGTAGTAGATGGTGTTGGCATTAAGGGCTGGAGAGACAGTTACTTGGGTGGCGGTGATATTAGACTGATTAAAGATGGTGGTATTGAAGTCACTGGCTGTAGACACCTGCACCTGGTAGGAGGTAGCTCCGGATGAGGCATTCCATCTGAGGTTAGGTGCAATAGCTACTCCTGTAGCATTATTGGCAGGCGAAGATAAGGTAGGTGCTGGTGGGGGGGCGCAGGTGGTGAAGCTCCAGGTGGTGGACCAATCGCTATCGCCAGAGCTATTGGAGGCTCTAACTCTCCAATAGTAGGTGGTGCTGGCATTGAGGGCAGATACAGTTACCTGGGTAGCAGCAATATCTGACTGGTTAAAGATGGTACTATTGAAGTTGTCGGAGATGGAGACTTGGACCAGGTATGAAGTGGCGCCTTGAGAGGCGTTCCACTGGAGGGTGAGGGTAGTGGCTACTCCTGCAGCGTTATTGGCAGGTGAAGACAAGATAGGTGCTGGCGGCGGAGTTCCGTTACTGTTTGTGTTGTTGCCGTAGAACTGATAAGGAGTTGGGAGTGACTGGGCATCGGCTGGTTGGGCTATACCGACGACCATAATAAACAGCGCAACCACTATTAAACAAACTGTCCCTAACTTCTGTAACATGTCGCATTCTCCCTGTCAGGGTTCGGGGATAAAATTGCGGAAAGGTTTAATCTACTTTGGTCTCTTGGCACCTTCTTGGCCTTTAGAGTATTCCTCCAGAATTTTGGCGATTAATTTTTTCAGATGCATACCCCTGTGAGCTGCCTCTGCTTTAAGTTTTCGATGTAGCTCTACACTTAAACTGGCGCGAACCTCAGGCATTTTAGTCTCCTCAAATCAATATGTAGTACGTGCTGGCAGTAACACAACTTGTTGATTTCCAGCACTTCCATGTTGTGCCAGATGTGCATTCCGTGTCATCTTTCACACACCTGTATTATATCACGCTTGTCAAGAGGGGGGATAAGTTCAAAAATCAAAATGACAGGTAAAAATGTAAGGGTTACTTGTTGGTTGGCAAAACATATAACGAGGCTTTAGCCTCACCCAAAGCCCTGCCCCGGGCGACCCTAAAGGGTCGTACTACAGGGGAGACGAATCATGCGCCAACGCTTTATTAAATTGTTCACCAATGTAGTGTGAGGCTTTAGCCTCGCCTCAAACCACGCCTCGGGCGACCTTTCAAGGTCACCTACATTGTGCTGTCTTCGTATCGTGCCAGGGTGAATATAAGGTCAGCCAGGCGGTTGAGATATTTGAGAATCTCGTCGTTTTTAACTATACCAGCTTCCTTCAGCGCTACCACTCTTCTTTCGGCACGCCTGATGACTGTCCGGACGACATCCAAGGCTGCCGAGCCAGCAGAACCACCGGGGATAATAAACGCCTTAGGCATCTCGACTTTGGTTTCAAACTCTTCTATCAAAGCCTCCAATCTCTGCACCATCTCTGGAGTGACTGTTTTGCCTTTCTCTGCCAGCCTGGCATAATGCCCATCTGGTGTTGCCAGCTCAGCTCCAACCACAAACAGTTCTTGCTGCAGGCTGAAAATAATATTTTTAATTTCGGGGCGACAGAAGTTACAAGCCAATCCTAAAAAGGATACGGCCTCGTCTATAGTGCCATAGGCTTCGCATCTAGGGTCGGATTTAGCCACCCTGTCGCCAAAAAGCAGGCTGGTTTCTCCGCTGTCACCTTTTTTGTTGAAAGTCTTCATGGTCTATTTCCTTTCTTCAATTGGTCACTTATGTAGTGCGAGGCTTCAGCCTCGCCGCAAACCACGCCTCGGGCGACCTTAAAAGATCGCACTACAATCTCCGCATGTCATCCTGGGCGGAGTGAAGGAACTCAAAACTGTGTGAGGTTCTTCGTCGCTTAGCTCCTCAGAATGACATTAAATGAGGGGCTCCTCAGAGATGTCAATGAGAAGGCCTCAGAATGACGGTAAGAAGGCTATGGTTTGTGCTGCAATATAACTCCTTTCTCGGCGAGTTGGCTGATTTCTGCCTCGCTATATTCCAGTTCCTTCAAGATTTCGATGGTATGTTCTCCAAGTAATGGAGGCCGGCGCCTGACTTGGGGCATCGTCTCCGAGAAGGTGAGAGGCGTCCGTCCGATTTTGATGTTCCCCAGTTCAGGATAGTAACAATCGAGAATCATACCCCGGTCTACTACCTGCGGGTCGTCAATCATCTCGCCCACACTGAGAAGTGGCCCACAGGTAACGTCAGCGGCCATCAATTTTGTCATCAACTCCTGGCTATCCTTTTGCTTCAATATCTGACTCAGCGTCTTCACCAGCTCCTCTCGGTTCTGCAGCCTGGTGGTGTTAGTGGCGTAGCGAGGGTCATCAACCAGGTTATCCAAGCCGAGTGCCTGGCAAAAACTCTTCCATGCCCTCTCGGTGGAAACCCCGATGAAAATGAATCTATCCTTAGCCTCGAAGACCTGGTAGGGAACAAACCCAAGATTAGCTGAACCCAGCCGAGTCGGGTTCTGGCCGGTCAAGGCATAGCTGGTTATGAAGTGAGACATATAAAAAACCGCAGTATCAAATAAAGCCACGTCTATCCTTTGCCCTTTGCCGCTTTCTTGTCGGTGCAGCAACGCCACGGTGATAGCATAAGCCCCGAACATACCGGCGCCGTAATCAATCGTCGAGGCTGCCGTTCTTACCGGTGGTCGGTCGGGCTCTCCAGTTGCCAGCATCATACCCGACATAGCCTGGGCTAACGGGTCATAGCCTGGGCGCTCGCGGTAAGGTCCGTTTTGACCGAAGCCGGAAATCGAGCAGTATATTATAGTTGGGTTTATCTGGCTGATAGCATCGTAGCCCAGGCCAAGCCTGTCCACGGTGCCCGGTGTGAAGCTTTCCACGAGGATATCAGCCTTAGCGGCTAATTTTAGAGCTATCTGGCGACCTCCTTCAGCGCGCAGGTCCAAAGCCACGCCCCGTTTATTCCGGTTAAGGTTGACGAACATGATTCCACCACCGGTATAGCGGAAAGTTTCACCGGTGAAAGGTTCAATCTTAACCACGTCGGCACCCATATCAGCTAAGAGCATGGTGCAGCAAGGGCCAGCAGCAGCATGGCTCAAGTCCAGCACTCTCATTCCATCCAAAGGTAGCATGTTATACGCCTTGCTCTATTAAATTGTTCACCAATGTAGTACGCCCCCCGATTTATCCCGACTTATCGGGATTTATCGGGGGATAGCCCTCACCCCAACTCCCACCCCAGGCGACCTTAAAAGGTCGCACTACATCATTTGTAAGCCCAAGTCAATTAGAACATGGCCTGCCCGCCGTTGACACTGAGGGACTGTCCGGTGATGTAATTTGCCTCGTCTGAAGCAAAGAAGCAGACTGCGGCGGCTATATCCTCAGGGGTAGCCAACCGACGGAATGGTATCGCCTTTATCATTTTCTCTTTCAATTCGGGGGCAAAAGCCATGAGGTCGGCGATCATCTGGGTGTCAACAAGGCCAGGGCAAACGCAGTTGATATTTATATTGTAGCGTGCCATCTCTCTGGCCAGTGTTTTGGTAAGACCAGCTACCCCGGCTTTTGCCGCGGTATACGATGCCATGGTAGTCAAGCCTATCCTGCCGGCATCTGAGCTGATATTGACTATTTTCCCATAGCCTTTCTTTACCATCTCTTTAAGGACAGCCTGGGAGCAAAGAAGTGTGCTCTTTAGGTTTAGGGCAAGCAGCCTGTCCCATTCCTCCTCCTTCGTGTCTAAAAAAGGCTCGAAGGTGAACAAACCGACATTGTTGACCAATATGTCTATTTTGCCGAACTGCTCAATTGTGGTCTGGGCCATGCGGCTAACATCTTCGGCTTTGGTCATATCTGCTACTATGTCTATTGCCTGCCCGCCGTCTTTTTTTATGCTCTCCACCGTATCCTTCAATGTATCCGGGTTCTTGTCCACTACCACTGCCTTCGCTCCTTCTTTAGCCATCCTGACGGCGATAGCTTTTCCAATACCTCTGCCACCTCCGGTCACTATGGCCACCTTATCACTGAATCTCATTTTTTCACCTCAATAGCTAGTTTAGAACACGTGGCTTAACCCCACAAAGCCTGAGCCACATCGTCCAGGCCAAGCTCGAGTAGCTTCTTTTTGCTGGGTTTGCTGGTGCTGGTGTCCCAATCCCTGGCGACGAGATAATCTCGAAGCAATGTATTGAAGTCCACCGATTTTCCTGCGGTGGGCCCAGCCTCCAGTGGAGGGTTGCCGGCGATCCTGCCCGGGACTTTAAAATCAGCAGTGCTTATGCCTTCACGGGCATTAAATGCCTGCCGTATGTTGGCAATCCTTTCCCCCGCCTTCAACAGGTCATCCATGCTGTAATTCCAGCCTGTGGTCAGATTTATAAGCTCGGTGAGAGCGCTGGCATCCATGAAGCCTAATCCGAACATGCACATACCGCTGCAAGATACGACATGCATCAGGTCTTTGCCCATTTTGTTGGCTGCGCCACGGCCAGCGATAGACTGGCGGTCAAAGGTGGGGAATTCCATGCCGCTGGCGGGCTTGGTACTGTAGTTGCCTTGGGTATGGCGAGCCGGCGTGCTGTCAACATAGGAGATGGCATAGTTCATAAACCGCTTCGGGTCGTGCATTGGTACTTCCTGACCATGTATGTGGATGGCGAACTCTTCGGCTCCTTTGCCTATTTGCTGTGCTGCCATCTTGACTCCATCGGCAAGCACTTTTCCAATGCCCTCCCTCTTGGCCAGCTTTTCGGTCATCTCCACAATGGCTTTGTGGTTGCCCCATCTGAGCTCGATGCCATCGGTGTCCTTGTTGTTGATTAATCCATTCTCGTAGCATTCTATAGCGAAGGCTATTGTGGAACCAGCAGAGATGGTATCCAGTCCGTAGCGGTTACATATGTCGTTGACCTTTATTATAGACTCGAGGTTATCGTTCAAGCACATGGAGCCGAAAGACGCCAGAGTCTCGTATTCCGGCTTATGCACCTCCGGCGGATAGTTGTATTGACCTGTGCTCGGCTTCATCAGGCCGCCGCAGGCAACGGGACACTGCCAGCACCCATATTTACGCTCCTGCAAATTGATTACGCTCTGGTCGCTTATGGCTGTGGCATTGGGAAAATCGATTCCAGTCCCCTTCCAGTTTTTGACTGGAGCGTCACCGACCCGGACGAACGTTGCCATGCCGCCGCAGGTGCCGAATTGGCGGTATATCTCCACAGTGCCTCCCAGTTGTCCGAGGTACTTCGTCCTTGCCGCCTTAAGCTCTGTCTCGTGGGCTATAGGAACTTTTTGATTGCCACGTACAGCTATAGCCTTGAGCTTCTTTGACCCCATAACTGCACCCAGGCCAGAACGGCCAGCAGCCCTGCCCTTATTGTTGATGATGCAGGAGATGAGCGACTTACTCTCTCCCGATGGGCCGATGCAGGCAATCCTGACTTCATTACCCAGCTCAGCCTGAAGTAAAGATTCAGTTTCCCACGTATCCTTGCCCCATAATTTGTCTGCTTTTTTCAGTTCGGCTTTGCCATCATTGATGGAGAGGTAAACGGGGTCAGGTGAAATGCCTGTGACGAAGATGGCATCATAACCGGCGAATTTCAGATGTGGACCGAAATCACCTCCAGAGTTGGCATCTCCCCATGTCCCGGTGAGCGGTGACTTGCCCACCGCAATGTACCTCGAACCGAAGATGGCAGGTGCGCCGGTGAGGATACCGGTGGCCAGTCCCAGCATGGCATTCGGTCCAAGCGGGTCTATTTTGGCTTTCTGCTGACTGAATACTATTCTGGCGCCGAGACCATAGCCGCCGAGGAAATCCCGGTACATACTCTCTTCCTGAGACTCCTCCCATATCCTGGCTTTTGTCAGGTCAACGAAGAGAATTTTACCCATGTAGCCGCCAGCCATTGGTTCACCTCCTAAAACTTGATACGCAGTAAGCAGTGCCTACTTGGCTTTTTAAACAAGGCAGACAGCTTATTATACCTTGAAGTCTTAAGATGTCAATCTTGATTGGTAAATTTAGGATGTAGTGCGAGGCTAAAGCCTCGCCCGTAGGCCCCGCCCCGAGCGACCTTAAAAGGTCGCACTACATGTATGAACCTAGTTTCCTCCTCTCGCTTGACAGGAGAGAGCCGGGTGATGGTGAACACCCCTTCGTTTGACACTCAATCTGGCTTTCTGTTAAACTGCCAACAGGGTGGATAAGGAATCAACGGAGACCTTACCTACTGAAACTACGACCAAGGGACTGGTCGAAGTCTTCACCGGGGAAGGTAAAGGTAAGACATCGGCAGCTCTGGGAGTGGCTCTCCGTGCTCTAGGACAGGGCCTGCGAGTACACATCGTTTTCTTTATGAAAGGCGACTTCCCCTACGGAGAACAGAAAATACTGTCTGAGTTGTCCAACATTACTTTTGAGAGATTTGGCTTTCAGGATTTTGTTGATCCGGCTAATGTTAAGCCGGAAGAGAAAGAAGAAGCTCAAAAGGCTTTAGAAGCTGCTAGAAGAGCCATGCTCAGCCAGAAATACAATGTGGTCATCCTCGATGAGGCAAATGTGGCTGTGGCCTGGAAGCTGGTTGATATTGACGATGTGATAAAGCTAGTACGCGACAAGCCAGAAAAGGTGGAACTTATCCTTACTGGCCGTTATGCCGACCCGAGGCTGATTGAGCTGGCCGATTTGGTTACCGATATGGTTAAGGTAAAACATCCCTATGATAAGGGAGTGCTATCTCGCAAGGGTATTGATTACTGAGAGCACTAGCAACGCTTTTTTGTCATTCTGAGCCCCCTGGGCGAAGAATCTAGATTCTTCATCGCCCCGATGCACTCGGGACTCCTCAAAATGACAGGGCGAAGGGCTCGGGGTGACAGAGATTTGAAGGGAGGGATTGGAATGTTAGGGCAACGAAAGAAAGAAGAACTGGAAAGAAAAGCCAGTCAATGGGATGTCAAATCGCAACTTTTTTTGGAAAGACAGCATTCATTTGTCACCACCTCCGGCGTTCCCGTTGAGCGCCTCTACACACCACTCGACACTGCCGAAATGGATTATCTCCAGGACCTGGGCTTCCCCGGCGAGTATCCTTTTACCCGCGGTGTCCATTACACCGGCTATAGAGGCAAGCTGTGGACGATGCGCATGTTCGCTGGTTTCGGCTCTGCCGAGGAGACCAATGCTCGCTACAAGTATCTTCTGGAGCATGGTGAGACCGGGCTCAGCGTCGCCTTTGACTTCCCGACCTTAAATGGTTTCGATACGTCTGACCCTGAGGCCAGAGGAGAATTTGGCAAGTGCGGTGTGGGCATTTCTTCTCTGGCTGACATGGAAATACTGTTTGATGGCATTCCCATCGATGAGATAACTACCTCTATGACCATAAATGGGCCGGCTGCGGTTATCTGGGCGATGTATCTAGCTAATGCTCAGAAACAAGGCATTCCTCTGGAAAAGCTAGGCGGCACCATACAGAACGATATACTGAAGGAGTATATGGCGCAGAATGCCTTTATCTTTCCACCTAAGCCGTCTATGCGCCTTATCGTGGACACATTCGAATTCGGTATGAAGCGGGTACCACGCTGGAATACCATCAGCATCAGCGGCTACCACATACGTGAAGCCGGAGCTACCGCCGTCCAGGAGTTAGCTTTCACCTTAGCCGATGGTCTTGCCTATGTTCAGGCAGGCATCGACCGCGGGTTAAAGGTGGATGATTTCGCTCCCAGGCTCAGTTTTTTCTTCAACTGTCACAACGATTTCTTTGAGGAGATTGCCAAGTTCCGTGCTGCTCGCCGCATCTGGGGGAGGGAGATGAAGGAAAGGTTCAACGGTGGCGAACGCGCCCAATGGCTCCGCTTTCACACCCAGACTGCTGGCTGCTCGTTGACTGCCCAGCAGCCGGAAAATAACATCGTCCGCACCACTATTCAAGCTCTGGCCGCTGTCCTCGGTGGCACACAGTCCCTGCACACCAATTCCATGGATGAAGCTCTTGCCCTACCCTCGGAGAAAGCGGTGACCATTGCCTTGCGGACACAGCAGATTATCGGTCATGAAAGTGGCGTGGCCAACACCATTGACCCCCTTGGTGGTAGCTATTTTGTAGAGCACCTGACAAATCAGACAGAAAAAGCTGCGTATGAGTATTTTGCCAAGATAGACTCGTTAGGTGGAGTCATACCAGCCCTGGAAGCCGGCTTCTTTCACAGGGAAATCGCCGACTCGGCTTACCGCTACCAGCAGGAGATAGATAGCAAGAAGCGCACTGTTGTCGGCGTCAACGACTATGTTAGGGATGAGCCGATTACAATTCCCATTCTTGAAATGGATAAAGAAGGTGAGAGACGGCAACTGGAACGGCTCAGCCGACTGCGCCGAGAAAGGGACAACGAGCTGGTTTCGACCAGACTCGAAGCTTTGCGTCAGGTTGCTCTAGGCAACGAAAATCTCATGCCTTATCTCATTGATGCTGTAGGCGCCTATGCCACTTTGGGCGAAGTTTGTGGTGTGCTCCGCAAGGTTTTCGGCGAATACAGATTGCCGGCGATGGTGTAAACCAAGTCAAAAATCAAATATCAAAATGAGAATGTTTAGCAACATTGTAGCCCGTCGGGTAGGCGAGAGCATCTGCTCTTGCCTAGCGAAAGATTGGAGCGGATGCTCCAATCTACCCAGTGACATAAGCAGAGTTAATAAACACTCTCCATTTGTCATTTTGACTTTTTCCCGATTTATCGGGAAGAATCTCAGAGCCCCTTCGCTTCGCTCAGGGTGACAAGAGGGGCTCAGGACAACATAGGGGATAAGCAGAAAAAATAAAAGGAGGGCAAGATGAATTTAACTCTAAGTGTCATTAAGGCTGACATCGGTGGTTATGTCGGCCACTCCAGTTCACATCCGGATGTTCTGGATAAAGCCGAAAAGTGTATAGCAGCGGCTAAGAAGTCCGGGCTGCTCATCGACTACCACGTCACCAGATGCGGTGATGACCTTCAGTTGATAATGACTCACCAGCATGGGGAGAATGATGAGAAAATTCATAATCTGGCCTGGGACACTTTTGTCGCCTGCACCAACATAGCCAAAAAGCTAAAGCTGCACGGTGCCGGTCAAGACATGCTGGCTGATGCCTTCTCCGGGAATGTCAAGGGCATGGGCCCCGGGGTTGCTGAGATGGAGTTCAAGGAGCGCGACGCCGAAACCATAATTATCTTTATGGCGGACAAAACCGCCTCGGGCGCCTGGAATCTGCCTCTGTATAAAATTTTTGCCGACCCGTTTAACACCATCGGCCTGGTCATCGCTGGCAATATGCACGGCGGTTTTTCCTTCGAGGTTCACGATGTCAAGGAGAGCAAGAAGATAGTTTTCAATGCCCCTGAGGAAATCTATGATATGCTGGTTTTCCTTGGTGCACCCAGTCGCTATGCGGTTAAGGCTGTTTATCATCGGGAAAGCGGTGAAATAGCTGCTGTGTCTTCCACTCAGCGCTTGTCTTTAATGGCTGGCAGGTATGTGGGCAAAGATGACCCGGTGTGTATCGTCCGCTCTCAAGGGCAGTTCCCTGCTGTAGGCGAAGTTCTTGAGCCCTTTGCTCATCCCAATATTGTGGAGGGCTGGATGAGAGGTTCACACCACGGTCCATTGATGCCTGTAGCCGTTAGAGAGAGTAACCCAACTCGTTTTGACGGTCCGCCAAGAGTGATTGCTGCTGGCTTTCAACTTTCAGGAGGTAAACTGGTGGGGCCACTTGATATGTTCGATGACCCGGCTTTCAACAATGCCCGTCAACAGGCCAATGATATTGCTGATATACTACGTAGTCTTGGGCCCTTTGAACCTCATCGTCTGCCTCTTGAGGAGATGGAATACACCACCATGCCCCAGGTGATGAAAAAGCTCCAGGGAAGGTTCGAGAACATATAAATGGCTAATAGCCTGCAGGGAAAGAGATAAAGCTTAACAGGATTAACGGAATAATGAGCTACAGTGATTATCTGCAGGGGATGGAACCGAGATGTTCAAGATGCGGCTCTCAAGATAATCTTCAGCACCACCATCCAATTCCTCGGGAGCTTCAAAGGCATCTGGATATCCACTCTTTACATCCATTAAAAACTATTTTCGACGATACTGAGATAGTCTGCCAGACTTGCAACCACAAGGAGTATCTGGAATATAAGAGATTCTTCAAAACGTGCATGGAGTATTGGAGCGAAATCGAGTCTAGGCTTCCAGAAATAAAAGAGGCTGCCTTTCAAAGACCTTACTGTTATTGCGAGGCTTGTCGGCTAGTTCGCTGGTATTTGGCAGATTACACAGAGGAATTTCACGGCAGCCTAATTTAGGGAAAGAAAATGTCTAGGCTGCTTCTAGCTACTACTAACCAGGGCAAAATCCGTGAATATCGCCATCTTTTTACGAGCATCCCCTTCGAGCTGGTGACCCCAGCCGAGGAGGGTATAAATACAGCTGTGGAGGAAAATCATCCTAGTTATGAGGAGAATGCCAGGCTGAAAGCTATGGCATACGCCAGAGCAAGCCACCTTATTACACTAGCTGACGATTCAGGTGTCGAAGTTGATGCCTTAGGTGGTGAGCCCGGTATCCGCTCCGCTCGTGCTGCTGGCGATGAAGCCAGCGATAAAGACAGAGTTGCTCATCTTCTAGCCAGACTGAAAGACGTTCCCTGGGAAAAACGAACAGCTCGCTTTAAATGCGTGATTGCCATAGCTGCCCCTGAAGGAGAAATTTACCTGTGTCAAGGAGAGTGCCAGGGCTTGATTGCCTT
>Ga0194125_10008689_pt1 | contig 14269 bp, 15 predicted proteins | sample TA2KigC250mmetaG_FD_148626 | JGI IMG/M metagenome (GOLD analysis project Ga0194125, IMG submission 148626) | Freshwater microbial communities from Lake Tanganyika, Tanzania - TA2015034 Kigoma Deep Cast 250m | ecosystem: Environmental > Aquatic > Freshwater > Lake | place: Tanzania: Lake... | reverse complement strand
TGGCGGGTTGGTATGGTTCCTTGGCCTGTAACATTTGTGCTACTGGCTTTTTATCAAATCGAGGATCGAAACCACCTCTTGCTCGTGGATCTCTATCACGTATATCAAATCTCTTGGTGGGTGCAGGAGCAGGTGCTGGAGCAGCGGCGGCAGGGGGGGTTGTGGCGGCAGGGGCAGTAGGGTTTGGTTTTACATTAGGACCTGGTACTGGTTTAGGATTACTATCCCAGAGAGGTTCATCTCTCATAGGTGCTGGTTTTTGAGCAGGAACAGGTTTAGGTGTTGGTTTTGCAGTGGCGGTTGGTGCTGGTTTTACGGGCGGAGATGGAGGAGTTACTTTGGGTTTAGTCGGGGGAATTCTTGATCCACCATCAAAAGATTTAACAGCTTTTCTACCTCTAGCAATTATTTCTGCAGCTGTTCCTTTCCCCTGCGACATTGCAGCATCCCCGCCGCCTAATTTATATGCAGCAAATTGAGAGGCTCCTAAATTTCTAATATTATATGGGGAATTTTTTGTTGTTGGTGGGATATTGCCCATCTTCTCGTTCAAATAAGCCTCATACATCTCTTCCCAAGTATACTCACTCAGGTCATAGCCTTCTTCTAGAAGTGAATTGACCCAGTTCTCGACCTGTTCCCAAATTTGTTCTTCGGTGAGTTCTTGAGGAGCATATACAGCATTATATGCCTCCATTAAACCTCTAACTTCTTTCGATTTCATTTTCAATACACTTTTTAGTTATTTATAAAAAAAGAGGGTCGTGAGACCCTCTTGTGTGTCAGTTTGGAAAGTGGACTCAATTTTAATTAAAAAAGACTATCAGGACCACCACCACCTACATAAGGAGCGTCTTTTTTAACTCTTACTGTAATTCCAGGTTTGTTTGTAGGAGATACCATATCACCTGTTTTAGGATCTTTTTTTGCAGGTCCTGTAGTGTTTATTCCACCTTCAACAATACTTTGCTTCCACTCTTCACTCATATTTGCCATAATAACAAGAGCTGCCTTGTTAGTATCAGCATATCCTTCGGCAACTAGGTATTCTAGTAGATAATCAAAGAGGTCAACACCTTCACCAAGTTCTCCCATTGCTTTTGCCTTACGAACTTTCTTTGCTCTCAATGGACCACCATGACCAGTTTCACCTCCAGCGGCATCACGGGCAGCATCTCTACTAGGTTTTTTTGCTGGGGTATGAATATCTTTTCTTCTAGATGCTGCCTCTTCAGTTCCATAAGGTTTTCCAGTGAATTTATCAACATGCCCTCTCTTTTTCGCATCATCAGAAGCAGCTTTGCGCTCATTCTTTTTACGATTTGCTTTGAAGGTCTTCATATCCACGCCTTCATCAAGTTGCTCAACTTCTTCTGGTTGAGCGTGGACTTGTTGATAGGCTTCCCAAAGACCGATAATTTCTTGATCTCTCATTTTTCCAAGACTTTTTAGATATTTATAAAATAAAAAGCGTCCCCGTGTCGGAGACGCTTCTTGAGTGCTTGACGGCGTGCTTTAGCCTGTCGTAGTGCCTGTGGTTTAAGTTTTCGTTTTTGTTCCTTCTTGGAGTGGTGTTGCCAGTTTGGAGTTTTCATGACCCGAGTTTACTGAATCCTTTTACTTTATCAAATTTTAGAACCTTGTCAAATTTATCCATGAGATCGTCGGTCTTATGTGAGATTACGAACACATGAGCGTCTTGGATGACATATCTGATAATATTTGTGAAGAAATCTGTTCCTGCACCATCCAAAGAACTATCAAAAATTTCGTCTAGGATGAGAAGATTTGTACTGGCCGAGTTTCTAAGTTTGGCAATGTCCCGCCAGGTAAACAAAAGAGAAAGGTCAATACGCATCTTCTCACCTTCACTAAATGATTCATAACTAAAATCTTCGTGAACTGGTGACTTGATAACCTCCTTAAACTCTTCATCCAATGTGAAATTGATGTAGAAGTCCATCATCTGTAGATACTTGTTTATCTGCTGATTCATTAGGGGCAGATACTTTTTGATGATTTTGGACTTCACTCCACCATCTTTCATCAATGCATGAGCGAACTCATAATAAGTAATTTGTTCTTTTTCGTTGGATCTTTCCTTTTCTAATTTTTCAAGATCTTTTATTAAGTTTTCAAGGACTTGACGCTCAGTATTTCGATTTTGAATTTGTTCGGTAATTTCTTGAATTTCATGTCCAAGATTTCTGATCTGTTTGTTAAGCCCAGTAATTTTAACATTGTTTGTGATAGTGTCATTGTTGAGTTTACTAATCTCCGTAGAATAAGATAAAAATTGTTTGTCTTTGTCTTGCTCTACATTGATAGCGTCCTCCAACTCTTGGTATCCGTCATTGAGTTCTTTAGATTTCTCCTCAATATCAACAATCTTATTTAAGCGGAATTCATTTTCAATACTTTGAGTGCATGTAGGGCATACCGAATTATCTTGAAAAAACTTATGTTCGGACACAAGTGTTTGTATCTTTTGTTCTAGTTTTGCCTTAATTGCATTTAATTTCTTAAGGGTTGAATTAGTATTTGCAAGTTGTTCTAACTTTGGTTTCAAATCATTTTCAATTTTTAAAGCTAAATTTTCATTTTGAATATTTAACTCATCCAATTCATTCTCAAGAACTTGAATATGATTTTCTTTCTTTTCAATTCTTTCTTTGCCACTCTTATCCAGATCTTTGATAAAACTTTCTTGCATTTCAATTTTATCTTCAATCATATCTTTCTTGATTGAATACTCACGGACAAGTTCATTCGTTTTACGCATTCTCTCCTTGAGAATATTATTCATTGTAGAGAAGATCTTAATATCCAAAAGATCTTCAACAATTTCCCTACGATGAGAAGAAGTTAACTGCATAAATGGCACAAAAGTTGCAGAACCCAGAATGACCGTCTGAGTAAATGACTTGTAGTTAAGTTTAAGAATGCCTTCTTCTAATTTCTTTTGTTGATCTTGAGCTGCAGAATCTTGATCCTGAACTTTACCATCAATCCAAATCTCGAAAATATTTGGTTTGATTCCTCTTGTAACCTTATACTCTTTGTTTCCAATAGAGAATTCAATCTCCACGAGACAATCTTTCTCATTTACTGAGTTGATAAGTTGTGGTTTATTGATCTTACGAAATGGTTTATTGTACAATGCAAAAGTTAGAGCATCTAAAATAGTGCTCTTACCAGAACCATTTGTTCCAACAATCAAGTTTGTTTTAGCGTCTTGAAAATCTACTTCCGTAAACTGATTACCAGTGGAAAGAAAGTTGCGCCAACGAATCTTATTAAAAATAATCACTTTTTATTTCTTTCAGGAAAATAATCTTGTATAGTGCCTCGTCTACTTAAATCACTAGTAATACAGTGTAAACCTCCGTCCCAAAAATATCGATGACGGAAATTAACTATATGTGGAGTGATTCCATGCCGCTCAAAGGCATTAAAAACATCTCTATTATAATTATTGCACACTACATTGTGTTCGTCAATAACCAACATATTCACATCAAAAACAGTTTCTTCTACATAAAGAACCCAATCCTTTAGCCATGTTTCTACAAAATATGTAAAGTCATCATTAAGTTCTTCACCAGGAACCCACCATTTACCTTGATTTTTATTCTTCAACTTTAAAAAAGCATCAACTTTACTCCAACTCTGATTTGGTAAATAAACTATCTCCCAGTTGGGGAAAGTTTTTTCATAATTTTGTACATTAGACAAACTAACTATAAGTCCAGGTTTAACCACGGAAAAACAAGAATCGGAGTGTGTTTTGCAATTTACTATGTGAGTTCTATAGTACGAAGATATTAATTTTTTAACTTCAGAAACATATTTTTCAGTATTTTTTAAAGGCTCCTCTTCTAAAACTGTTCCGAAATACAAATCTCTACCAACTCTTGTTGTAGTGGCGGCGTTCACATACTTATCATATAAAACAGTATTACCTTGATCTTTTACAAATTTTTCTATGCTATAAAAAGTATTAAACTTTTTATTATTTGGAAAGGTAGTTAATGGATTATGATTTATTGATCTAATAGTTTGTTTTATTGTATTAATAACAACATTTTTATATTCTTTGGGAACTATTTTAAATTTATTTTGTAAGGATATTAAAATTTTTTCTTTTTCTTCCAAGGTTAAATTTTTATTTTCCATTGCTGAAAATTCTTCAGCAAAATATGATCTTCTATCAAAAGGAGACCATCCATAATCTCCTCCAGGCATAAAAAAAATTTTACCGATCATAGCAGTATGATCTCTAGGTGTCATTGGTGGAGGAGAATACTGGCCTGCCCAAAAATGATCTTCTATATTATCAGATATATCATTTCGAATAACAGAAACATTAAAAGATTCAAGAAGTGTTATAAGTTTCTGGTAATCTTCTTCAGTTTCTATTGCAATTCTTTCTAAGACAGAACGAACTTTAGGATTCTCAATAAAACTATAAAATTCTGGAGGATAACTACGACCAACCGCGCACGCCTCAAGCGGATCCCAATGTTGATATACAGATATCATACTAAAAGTTTCTTGGTGGTATCACAAAGTCGTCAGGAGTGATAATAGCGTACCGGTAATTATACTCGTGGCACGCTTTAATTGCAAGTTCTGGATCTATTTCAACCACTTCTAGATCAGGATGATCGTCTGCTTCTAAAAGTCCTGCAAATCTTTCTGCATCATCTTCATCTTGGAAAAAATATAATGTTTTTTCGCCATGAGTATCTCTAACAGCATAAGCGCCGTCTTGATCTCCATATGGCGTAATCATGTACATACTCATTCTACTTCGCAAGCTTCTTGATAGACCTCTCGCAAAAGTTTTTTGACCTTTTCTTTGTCTAGATCAAAATCAGAGTCCTCAACATATTTATTCAAAATGGTGATTGTATCTTCAATTTTTTCCTGATCAAAGTCAACATCATCGTCATTGACTACGAAGTTTTCAACGATTTTAATATCTACAACTCCGGTCTTATAAATTTTATCCACAAACTTTTCAAAAAGAAGTTGATCTGATTTTTTGCGAACAACAATCTTTACAATCTTATCTTTACAAGATGATGTGTTAAAAAGTTTTGGATTTTGATCTTCATAATATACTCTTTCAAACATATTATGAGGATTTTGAATAAACTCTAATTCAAAAGTTTCGGTATTAAAAAAATTAAAACCTCTCTTGTCATCTACATCATTCCAATAAAGTTGATAGGGATTTCCAAGGTAAAAAACTTTACCATTATTAGATCGGGTATGATAATGTCCAGAACAAACCATTCTGAAATTATCAAGAACATTTACATCCATTCCGTGTTGTTGGACATTTCCTGGATAAACGCTGAATCCATTAAGTTCAAGATGTCCAAATGCAACTTTTGCTTTGGTTTTAGACATCTTTTTTAAGGTTTCATCACGATTCTCAGGAGAAATCCAAGGAATCATGAATGTTTTAAGATCTGCAACCTGATATTCACCAGGACTAGAAATAGGTACAATGTTGTCATACTCTTTTAACAGGGACTCAATTGAGTTGACTTCATTGGTATTTTTATAATATGCATCATGATTTCCCACGATCTGATATACAGTAATACCAAGATCACGAAACTTGTCGTAAACATTTTCTTTGGCCCAATTCAGACACCAAAAATCAATTGATTTACGACTATCAAATGCATCACCTAAATGAATGCAGTGTTTAATATTTCTTTTTTCTAGTTCAGGAAAAAAGACATTCTCATAAAACTTTTTAAAGTAATCATGAAATGTTTTACTTCCTTTTCTAGCCCCGTAGTGTGTGTCAGTTATACAAGCAACTAAAGTCATTGATACATCTTTGTTTGAATTGCATCCTTAATACTATTATACTCTGCGGCATCAATTCCGTCACCATCTACGGTGAATACCTCATCATATCCAGACCGTTCAATAATCTTAGAACGAATTTCCATCTGTTTCTTTTCTTTTTGAATTCTTCTTAGAAATGCATAGTGAATAATCTGAGTGAAGTAAGCAAAAGGATTTGAAGACTTTTCTGGATTAAAGTTATGAATATACTGAACACAGTTTTCAATACCATCACAAATCATATCTTCCCTAAACATGTAGTTAACAAAGTTAGGTTTATACGATAGGTGTGTAGCAATCTTCAAAAAACACTCACCCAAGTAATTTGTGATACGAGGCTTAGGATCACCATTCTCTGCAGCAACTTTGACTTTTCTTTTATATTCACATATTGCTTCAAGAAATTCTTTATTGTTTACATAATGTTCTGATCTTTTTCTTTTAGGTGCCTGCATTTCATGGATCCCTGTTTGTATTAAGTGTTCTTATTATAACATTATCATTAATTCTTGACAAGACCTTACAATAACCTGTACAATAACTCTGTGAAGTTTCAAAGATTAGCTATCTTTAGGCTCTGATTGACCCTTATATAATTTTTCAAATCTTTTTCGTGCTTCACTGACTGATGAGAGGTATCCCATATCTGAGGATAGTGGAGTTTTTGAATTTTTACTTTGTTGTTGTGTTAAAAATTTGTGATACATTCCTATTGTTTCTTCATCGCGGACTTCACTGATTGTAAGAACTTTATCCATATCCAGTAAAAATGTATCGTCATCTGCAAATTTAAGCCATGGATCAATTTTAAATCCTTGCATACCAATCTGTTTCATAACAATAACTTCTATTGTTACTGGATTTTGTAATATTAACATTGTTTTTTCATCTTCTTCAGATGGGCAAACAATAGAAAATATTTCTTCTCCAGAAATTAATTTAATAACCGCATAAAAGTCTTCTTCCATCATTGTTTTAAGTTTACCTGTACGAATTCGTAATTGAAATTTTCTTCATTGTAAATTTTAACTCTTTCTATGAGGTGATTGAGAGTATAATTTTTTCTTGAATTTTTAGTACAATCATCAGCAATATCATAAAGAACTGCTTGAGTTTTATTATCACCCTTTCTTAGAACTCTACCGATTGATTGGAGATTTCGGATTCTTGATTTACTAGGTGAAGCAAAAATAACATTATGTAAATTTTTAATATTAATTCCTGTACTGAAAGTTCCGTAAGATGCCACGATAATTGCATTTTGTTCTCTTTCAGTAATTTCCCTAACTAACTCTCGTTCTTCAGCACCTACACCACCGTGAACATAAAATATTTTACGACCATCCTTGACTGAATTATTTATTGATTCATATAATGGTTGACCATGAGTTTCAACTCTGGAAAATAAAACAAGAGTATTTCCCTTGAGATCTAATGCAAGATTTTTAATAAAGTTATTTCGTTTTGGATGACCAATAATAAACTGAACTTCATCCTCAAAGTTTTCAAATTGTTGTGGATTATGCTTGAGGATAATGATTTTAATTTGAAGTTTAGAAAGATGTCCTTTATCAATCAACTCTTTTGTTTGAGTTACTTTATAAGATGGTCCAAAGAGGCCCTCTAATATCCATTTATGCGTTTGAGTTCCATCAAGTGTACCCGTAAAACCGAACCTATATTTCGTATTATCCATCTTCGTCATAATACTGACTAAAGATTTTGATTTAAATTGATGAGCTTCATCTCCAATAACTACATCAAAAGAATCATAGAATGTTCTAGGGAGTTTGTAGATTGACTGCCAAGTGGTAATAATGACAGGATACTCATTCGTCTTCTCACGACCACTGTAAATGCGGTGGCAGTAGTCTTCTGCGTTCCATCCATAGTCCTGGAAGTCTTTAAACATCTGTTCAACCAGGGAGGTCGTAGGGACCACTAGGAGAGTTTTTTGATCTCTTTCTGCAAAATATCTGACAATGGAATAAATCATCAATGACTTACCAGAAGCCGTTGGTGAAATTAATAGTTTACGATTATATCTGAGTGCATCATAAACTGCATCAACTTGATAATCTCTGGGTTTATGTTTAGAGATCCGAGTCATATAATCTTTGACTCCTTCATAAGAGATCATATCATTCTCTTCTAAAGGAGTTCCATAGAATTTATTATTTTTGAACTCTATTTGATAATCCCACTTCTTAGCCCAAGAAACGACCTTATCAAGAAGACCAACATAAATTTCTCCAGTATGTGTTGAAAAAAGACGAATCTTCCCATCCCAATACTTACTTCTATACTGGGGCATAAATTTTGCTCCAGGCACATCAAAAGTAAAATGTTCGGATAGTTCCTGATAGATATGGGGTTCTGCTTCTATTTTTAAGAATACTTCGTTCTTTTTCGCAATTACAATATCAGTCATATCCTCTAATAAATTTCTGCCACTCAATCGCATTCTTGAGCTGATATGTTCTATTTAATATAGTTTTAAGAATGCTTTCCAGATAATTCAACATCATCTGATAGTATTCAATCTTAGTTTGACACTTAATTAAATCTTCATCAGCATCCATGTACTTATCCAAGTCTGGTTTAAGTACCTTGTGGTCAAATGGATTTTCAACATAAACATCTGGTTCAGCTTTGCCAGTGTAATATTGCCACTTTTCTTTCTTTAGGATCTTGTACTTATTCTCTTGAGCTTTTTTGAGAACTAAAACATTATTAAAGATCTTATAATATTTTGCATGAAGGCTTGGTATTTTTACAGATTCTATATGAAGGTTATCTTCATCAATTTTTGAATCTTGTTCCCAAAGAGTTTGTATTTCATCCAGGTTCATAACGGAAAATTTTATAAAGAACATACTTAAAGGTTACTGTAGCTACTGCGTATTGCACATCAGCTTGAGTTGCATCAAAGTCAATATCAGAAAGAGATGTTGGAAACAATCCCTGAAATTTTATAAGTGATGATGGTTGGAAATTACTATTATAGATGATTAAAGTCCCATCTGAGACATTTGGATCTTGATTTGGATTGTTTGGATCACTTTGTTTCCATTCCGAATATTCGTAGATGCTTTCTGGATAACCCAATCCTCGCATCCAATTTTGAATAGTATTATAATTTTCTAAGTTTTCATCAATATTAAAGGTAAGTCGGAAATCATCAAATACAAGTTTATCTCCAGGAATTGGAATATCTTTTAAATAAGTCGGCTGAATTGCAACTCCCAGATTGATTCCTGGAATATTTAATGTCTTTGAGAAGAAATCTACTTTTGGAGTCCTAGCAAGATTAAACTTAAACCCTAATGGACTCAAAAAATTTCTATTTGCAATTTGTTTGTCAAAAGGGTTGCTCATTGTTTTTATTTTTATTTATTTGCAATAAAAAAGGGTCCTTTCGGACCCTGAATTTGAAGAGTTGTGAAATGAATCACATGAGGTTGGAAACCTTGACTCTTCTGTAGTAACGGTTTGTATTGAGGCGGAGTCTTCCGAGTCCCTGATCGGTTCCTTCTGCAAATGGGTTGGCAACAATACCATAACGGGTCTTGAAGCCAATTTTTGGTTGGAAGGTGTCCTGACCGACGGCACGAACCATCTGGAGAGGAACATATGGGCAGTAGAAGATACCAGCGTCATATGCGCTAGAACCCTTGTAACCTACAACATAGTACTGATCTGCAGCAACATTAGCAGCATATGGATCAATATATACGCGATACTTACCTTGGAGAACACCTGCGAAGGTATTACCGGTATCATCAACATTGAGGTTAGCGTTGAGTGCAGGGGTGTAATCAAGAACACCAGCCATGGTTAGAGCGGAAGCAACATCAGCAGAGCAGATGATGGTGTTGCCCTTTCCTCTACGAGTTCTTTGAGCGATAGCGTTTGCATCTCTCTCGATCTGGAAGAGTAGACCCTTGAACTTCTCAACTGACCAACGACCGTTGGAGTCAACATCTAGGTCGAATACACCAGCGGTAGCAGTGTTAACAACAGCACCTTGCTCAGCAACCTTATAGATGGTTCTGATAACTTCTCTGTTGATTTCAGCGAGGATCTCAGTAGAGAGGATGTTAGCAAGTTCTGCTTCTGCGTTTAGACCGTGGATTGCCTTGAGGTCTTGAGCAAGCTCTAGGGAGTACTCAGCCTTGAGGGCGCGTGACTTAGCGGTTACTGTAACTTTCTCGATGCTGAATGCCATCTGGTTGAAGGCATTAGCAGCAGCATCTCCAAGAGCTTCAGATTCACCAGTGGCCATACCTTGACCAACATTATATGGAGATGGGTTAGTTGTTGCAGATCCAACTGGGTTTAGAACATTAGGATTAGTTCCATCCTGGTTGGTTGTACCGAAACCAACTAGACCATCGGTAAATCCACCAGTGAGGTTGCGGCTGCTGTTCTGACCAGAGAAGGTGGTATCGACTTCATCGAAGAATGTCTCAGCACCAGACTGACTATCGTAGCGGGAACGCATTGCGAAGATGAGTCCAGTAGGACCGTTCATTGGTTGAACACCACAGATGTCATAAGCAATGAGGTTAGGCATTGCACGACGAATGAGGCTGATTAGAACTGGGTCGAAACCAGCAACAGGGCCTGCAGGTGCGGCGCCACCAGTGAATCCACCAGTGCCAGCAGAGTTGATTGGGGAAGCTTCGCCAAGGAACTCAGCAGATTCACGGAGTTCTCTTTCTTGGTTCTCAAGCACTTGAGCTGTAACAGATCTTCTGTGGGAATCTTTGATTTCGCCTAGACCATCGAAGTCTAGAACTGGAGCCCACTTCTCCATTAATAGTTGTGAGTTAAATCCGTCCATTTGTTTGTAATACCTCTATTAAAAGTGTTGTTAAACTGCGGTTTGAGTATTATGTAAAAATCACTTCTTAGCAACGGTGGAAAGCGCGCGTAGATAAGCGTCCATAGAAGGTGAATGAGTCACTTCTTGGAAATTCGCTTCTTCGGTTAGATTTTCCGTTTCGTTTGCTGGAATACCAGCGTTTCTTGGGAAATAAGACTCCCTAAGAGTTACCAGCTTCTGGTAATAGTCATCTTCACTCTCAAACTCAACACTTTCTGCGAGGGTTGCAAGCTTATCCTTTTGGGAAACGGCTAAACCTTCGGAAACATTATTCAGAATTGTATCAGCTACAGATTCTGAAAGTTTGTTGTTCAGAGCAATATTTCTTTGAATTTGCTCGTTGAGTTTTGTTTCCATTTCATCAAGTTTTTCTACCATGCTCTCAAGCACATCATATTTTTCTTCAGGCATTGATACATAATGTTCTTCAAAAAGACCCTTCATACCAGAGATGAAGGATTCGGTGATCTCAGTCTTGAGACCTGTTTCTACTGCAAGAGCATTTTCTTCTAACCATTCGGATGCAACATACTCAAGGTATGAATCAACACGCTCGGTTAGTTCTAGTTTAATTTCTTCAATCTCTTCTGCAAGAACAACAGCATAGTGCTCTTCTAAAGCAGATTGAATTTGTACGGTCTTAGCGTGAAGAGCAGCTTCAAATACAAGCTTTGCTTTCTCTCTGAATTCTTCAGAAAGTTCTTCATCGCCAGATAGGAGAGCTTCAACATCCTCATCAATAAGAGAATCTACATCTTCTTCAACTACTTCCTCTTCTTCAGCCTCTTCAGATCCTTCTTCAGCCTCTACCAGTTCCTCATCTTCTTCTGTTTCCTCCTTCATTCCACCACCTTGACCAGGTGTTGCAACTGGAGTTGCAGAAGTTGCAGGAGCATCAGCTGCAGCAGCTTTAGCATTTACAACATCCTTAACTTGCTTAAGGGTTGCACCTGGAACTTTGAGCATATTGGAACCATCGTCTGGACGGCTATTTTCTGGAGTTGGGCCTCCTAGATCTTCCCAAGCACCAGTTTGACCAGGAGTTACAACTGGAGTTGCGCTCTTAGATGGTGCTTCCGCCGCTTGTGCATTAGCATTTACAGCGGTTTTGGATTGTGAAGTGCCGGTTTCCATTTCTTGTAAATTCTTACCACGGGACATTTGTACTCTCCGATTACCTTAGTATAATCTGTATTTATTTATAATTTAGAGATTCGATAAAAACTCATTGAACAAATTCAACTTCTGTTCATCTAGTCTTCTTTGATCAACAAGTGTGTTGATTCTTCTTTGAGTTTGTGAAGCAAGTTGTTCACGAAGAATGCCACCATCCCATACCCACTCTTTACCTTCCATAATTCCCGATACAAAAGCATCTGGAGCAGAGGGATCTGCAACAATATCAGCAGCAGTTGCGAGCATGAAATCTTCGCCAACTACTTTATGTCCTTCACTAGTTGTTTGGAGTGAACCAACACCACGAGAAGAAACGCCTAACATTACACCTTCATCAAGAAGTGAAGATGCAATCTTACCCATTGGAGTATTAAGAATTTGTGCCTTACCTTTAAAATTATTTCCCTCTTGAACAAGAGAAGTAATTTTATGTGAAACACGATCAAGATTTACAGTAGGACCATCAGGGTGTCCTAGTTCTCCAAGAGCGCGACCTTTTGCAATAAAATTTTCATTGTAACGATCTACTTCACGACAAAGAGTTGTAATGGGATACATTCTACCATTTCTATTTTTAATTTCACCTTGTAGGAATACTCCCTCAATATAAAGTTTCTTAGCAGCGCCTTTTCCTTCGCTGATAATTTTTACATTTGTTACTTCTTCGGTGATTAGTTTCATGGTTTTTAGTTAGTGAATCCTACTTTAGTAGCTTTAACTGATGCGGAAGATGCAAAAATTACATCTGTTGAGGCTTTTTGAAGAAACTCAACACCATCATTTGGTAATGTGAAAGTATTAGTAGTCGCAGCTCCTACAGCAGTTGAAATACTTACTGTAGCCGAAGCTCCAGAACCATTAAACAACCTGACACATGTTGCTTCACTAATACTTGAAGCAGTTCCTGCAGTAATCGGCATTGCAACTTCTGTTGCAATTATTTTTGTTCTTTGCATCGGTATAATAAAGTTCTATAATAGTTATTTATTATTCTGCGTCTTCTTCTTCATATTCTTCTTCACTTTCTTCTGATTCTTCCGATTCTTCAGAATCTTCTACTTCAGTTTCTGCACCAATTTCTGCGCCACCAAACATAGATGAAGCAACTACTGGTCTAATAATATCAATGTTTTCTGCAGATTTTTGCATTAAAATTTCTTTAATTCGGTCACTAATGTCTGCAGGAGACTCGTTAGAAACCATCATGTTAATCAGATCATCCATTGTTTTAAATTCAGTGTTTACTTAAAATTATTTATTAAATTCTGCCACCTTTTGGCATTGTTACCTTAGGAGCTTCTTCCGTTGGAGGCATTTCTACTGCAGCAGTTGAAGCTTCTGGATTCATTGGAACTTCCCCCATAGATGCTTGTTCAGGTGCTGGTGGTTGTTGTCCGACTGGTAATCCTGTAGCTGGATCAATCGGCGGTGGAATAATTCCAGCAGCTTGTTCTTCTCCAATCTTCGTATCAATTTCAACTATTTCTTCATCAGTTTGTTTAAGAATATTTCTTCTTATATAATCAACTGAAAAATACTTTCCAACATAAGGTTCTGCAATTGCAAGAACATTCAATCTATTTTGGATTAATTCTGCTTCCTTTAATTCTGCAAAGTGATTATCGTAAACAAAATCAAACTGGATATGATCAGAAAGAATCTTCCAATCTTCGGGACTTACAATATTTTTAAGAATAAGTTGAGTCTTCAACATATCCATAAAGAGATGGGAAAATCTCTTTCTCATTCTGCCTACAAACTTGGTGAACTTAATTTCATCTCTTAAAATTTCAGATGAACGACCAAGATTAAATCCACCACTTTGAGCCAACCTTGATTCTGGAACACCTAGAGCTCTATAAAGTTTTTTCTGGAAATATTCAATGTCAGCAAGTTCGCCCAGATTTTGGCCGCCTGGGAGAGTGGAGATTTCGGTTCCTCTACCACCTTCACGGCGAGGAAGCCAAAAATCTTCTAACATCGCCATCATTTTTTTGTCATCACGAATCTCCCCAGTATTTGCATCGTAAACAAGTTTATTACGATAACGAGTCATCACATCACGAAGGTATTGTTCTGCCTTAATTTTTGGAAGATTGCCTACATCGATATAAAAGATTCTTCTTTCTGGAGCACGAGATAAACGATAGATAACCAGTGAATCTTCAATCATTCTTAACTGGTTAAGTGCTTTAATTGCTTTGTGCAGATATGATAAGATAACCTGTTTATTCCTGTCTACTAATCCAGAATGCACATATGTGATTGCATCTTTTGATATTCTTGCTGCACCACCAACTGCATTTTTAAAACTACTAGTAGTTTGGCCAGCTC
>Ga0194125_10008688_pt1 | contig 14270 bp, 6 predicted proteins | sample TA2KigC250mmetaG_FD_148626 | JGI IMG/M metagenome (GOLD analysis project Ga0194125, IMG submission 148626) | Freshwater microbial communities from Lake Tanganyika, Tanzania - TA2015034 Kigoma Deep Cast 250m | ecosystem: Environmental > Aquatic > Freshwater > Lake | place: Tanzania: Lake... | reverse complement strand
CGGCGAATTTTTACGGCAGCCTCACCGTGTACAACTCCAACGGCTACACGACTAGTTCACTCTCGAGTGGGATCGCCTCACGTCCCGTGACCACCGTTGCTGCAAGTTCCACCGTTGCTGCAAGTTCCACCGATGTGGCTACCACTTCCACCCGCTTGGCACTTGCAACAGACACCACGACCGCCGCGACGCCGTCTTCGGCTGCGGGCATTCCGGCGCCGACCGCCACGATGGCCACCGCTGCCACGGTCTCGCCGTCGGCACCATCTTCACGAGTCCCGCGACCTCCCACCTCACAGGGCACCGAGACGACCCAACCGAAACGACAGTCGGCCGAAGCCACAGGCTCCAAAGACGAACAAACCTCAAAGAATACGGCGGCGCCCGCTAATTCGAACCCTTTTGCAACAGTCTTGGCCGCAACATGCCAAGTGCGTCGACCGTGCACCATCCAAGTCCCGGCGCTCGGTGGCGCGACGACCGCATCGGTTCGGGGTGCACCCGCTGGCTTGAAATTCAATATTGCACGTGTCGCTCTCTCGGGTGTCATCCGCAAAGCGGGCAAGTACACCGTCATCATCACCGCCGGCGGCGACGGTCGGCGTGGATCCGCAACGGTCAACTTGTCGGTGAAGTAGCCGAATTTCAGACATCGTTGAACAACCCCGCCGACCCACCGAGGCCGAGGTTTTCCATGAATGCCCACGACGTGCGGTGAAAGCGCGTCGTCATCAAAGTGAAGATCACCATCAAGTAGCCACGACCGTCGATCGGGCCTTTCCCGACTACACAAATCGGCCCGCCGACTGTAGTTTACGAGACATTCTAAAGGGGGGGAGTCCGATGAACCGCGGTATGGCTTGCGTGTTGTTTGGTTGTGTGGCGTCCATTGCCAGTTGCGGGTCGTCCGACTCCGTCAGTCAACAAACTGACCCCACGACAGCCGTACCAGCGGCCCGCGACTCCGACCTGTGCAGCCTGGCAGCTGATCCCCTGCCAGGTTCGAATGACAAGCCGGCGTCATCAGCCGAACTCGCCGAGTCATTGCAGGTTCGCGCCGAGCGATTGGCAACCTTCGCGGCCGACCAATCGCCCGCGCTCGCGGACGCGCTTCGCGTGTCCGCGGCCGCACTCAGCGAAGCAGCAGCAGCGATAACGGCCAGCGATTCGTCCGAATCCGCGTTTGTCGATACCATCGATGAACTCATAAACAATGCGAAAGTCACCGAAGCACAGACCGTGATCGATGCGGCCGTCGATCAACAATGCGGAGGATTGTCATCGTGAAGAGAATTTCAGTCGCTGTCTTTGCGAGTGGTTTGTTGTTCGCGTCATGCGGATCTTCTGAATCACGTGATTCGAAACCAGCGGTAGACTCGCAAACGTCCGTATCCTCCCCGACTTCGCAGGCACGCACCAAGAACTCGGCCAACGTTCCCTTCGATGAGAAGCCCGAGACCGATGCTGCAACCGGTGCACCCGACCTCGTGTTCGTCGGCTTCGGCGACTCGTACGCCTCGGGTGAGGGCAACCCTGCGGTCGCCAGCCCCGACCAAGACCCAGCAAAGACCGTCTGGTGGAATCTGTCGAAGAACTCCCCCGTCACTCCCGGCGTCGTCCGCGTGGGAACGGGGCCTGCTGACACGGTTGTCGACGATCAATCGACTGACCAATCACGCATGTGTCACCGCTCCAGCAAGGCCGCGTTCGTGCAAGGCGTCATGGAGGTCCAGCGACTTAATCCGGGTCGCAACATTTATTGGAAATTCTTCGCGTGCACCGGAGCGCAGATGCAATTTCTCTTCGACAAGAACTACAACCCGCGCGGGGGCGTAATGCTCGGGGCCCCCGGAACCGATTTGGCACTTCCGCAGGCCGAACAGGCGCGCAGATGGCTAAATTCACTCCCGTGGCCAGCCGGCGCAACGCCACGAATCGACGGCCTGTACATCTCGATCGGCGGCAACGATGCCGGTGGCTACGCAAATCCCATGTTGGGCGACAAGGGCCTCGGTGCTCTCATTGCACAATGTATAAGCCCTATCTCCGAACTCGAGGTCCTGTGGGATGGCTGCGAGGGAAGCAACTACGTCGACGGCGTTGGCGCCTATGTATCGGACACCAGTCCAGGGCGCTACTCGGCCGACACACCCCAGGGTGGTGGGCTTCGTGGAAAATACCGCTATCTGAATCAGCGAATGCAAGAGTGGAGCAGCACGAATGCAATCGACATTGGCAAGGTGTTCCTTGGTCAATATCCGGACTTGCTCCATTCGAGCGCAATTGACCCGGCCACGGGTGAACCAGCGATCTGTGGCGAAGGTGGAGAAGTATGGAATGACCCTGTTGGCAGCATGACAAAGCGCTGGGTGTCGAATGCCGACCCTGAAGATTGGCAGTACGTCGCCGACCGAGTAACCGGAGCCATCCGCGATGCTCAGGTCGACATCACAGCCGAACTTGGGTGGGAGCTAGTCACGTACGCAAACGCCGCAGACGAAGCCGACCGACAAAGCTTTTTCGACTACTCCACGACACACGGCATCTGTGCGGCCGAGCCGTGGATTCACATCAATGAAACGGCCGAACTGCAGCAGGGCATCGACATGTCGACACCCTTGCAGGACACGTCTTTCGGCGCTTTCCACCCCAACGCTGCGGGCTGGCGACAAATCGCCCAACGCGTCGCTTACCACCTCGACAAGTTTGCGAAAGCCGAGCTGGTCCGAAAAAGCAGCCCATCAACGACGACCAGCATTGCGCCCGGTGCGACGACTCTCCCGCCGCGCGTCGATGCGAGCTCATCCGACGGCGGTTTCCGCCCCGACCTTCCTGTCGCGGCTATGCCCGGCTCGAATGCCGTCGTGACAGCAGACCTCGCCCGTGACCCCTCGGGAATCCTGCAAGTCGAGGCGGCTCGATGGCAAGACGGCGCGGGACCCCGTGAACTTGTTTGGCAGGTCGACGCGGGCGCAAGCCGATCGATCGATTGCATCAACTGTGCCTTTTTGAACAACGGCACGAAGCGCATCATTGCGGCGGTCCTGGCGGAAAGCTTCGGCCAGGACGTCCAGTCGGTCCACGGATACGAACCAAGCGCGATTGATCGCGATCTTCGTGCATCTGGATGGGCTGCCGAATTCATCGTCGGGTCTGAACCTGCCGGTCTTCTCGCCGGAGACGCAATCCGAAATTGGATCCTCTCCTGTAGCGGGAACTCGTGTCGAAACACAAGTCTTGGCGTGTCGTATTTGAAATGGGACAACAAGATCTTCTCGGTTCGCTTGTGCTCGATAGCGCTGAAGCGCGGCTACGAAGGAGGCACCGGTCGAAACGTCGTCCGCAGTTCGGCACGTTCATTCGAGCAACGCGCGCTCGCCTTCGATCGCGTGGTACTCGGCTCACCCGATTATTACCCGTACTACCAATTGGTTGGTGACGACTTGGTTGTCGATCACTATGAAACGACAGGTTGTGCACGATGAAACACAATTCGGTACCCCGACGCCATCGCAACTTGCGTGCCCGCTTGTCGACAGCTCTCGTCGTCTGCGCCCTCATCGGTGAAGGTCTGGCCGTTCCTTCTGCCAGTGCAAGCAATGCGGCCCCCGCGACATCGATACCCCCGTCCACATCCGGTGCCACCACTCCTCTCGAGGGTCTCGCAAGCGGCAGCACGCCGGACATCAGCATCACGATGTCCGACTTCATCGAAGTCCGGCGCAATTCCTACGCGATGTTCCATTTGGCGGTCGACAACAACGCCGCCGTTCCCACGGATTCTGGTACCGCCGTGTCATTCAACTTGAAGGACTTGCCGGCAGGACTCACACTCGCAGATGTCTCACCGCGCGCCACGTCTACCGCCGCGGGCTGGAACTGCATCGGCACTCGTTGCACCTACGTGGGCGGCACGACTGCTCAAGCATCGAATGCGCAAGTCGATCCGATCAGCAGTGCGTATGCGGTCGTGGCATTGAAGGTCGCGAATGACTTCACGATCGGTGACGTCGATCCGGCGATCATTGCAGTGCTCACCAACGGCAACGTGCCACCGGGCACTGACAAGAAGAAGCTTGAACAGTCGCTGAAGAACCTAGATTCTTTGCAAGTCGACGCTTCGATGTCGATCGGCGGCACCCTCAAGACGACCAGCAAGACCACCAAACTCATTGCGGCATCCACGACAACAGGTTCGTTCGGCTGGGCCGCCCAAGTCGGCACGCCACGCGAGGGCCAAACCGCAACCTGGTACGTATTCCTCGGAAATACAACAAACAAGCCGGTCACTTCAGTCTCTTTGACCGACATCACCAACGGGAGCGGCCTCGAGAATGCGTCGGCGTCCGGCACCGGGTGGACCTGCACCGCGACCACGGCGATCACGTGCACGTACGCGAACGGACTCGCCGTGGGCGAGATCAGCCCCCCGCTGACCATCACCGCGAAGGCCCCGACAATCGATCCTTCATCCGGGCTGACACCAACACGAATCGATACGAACAAGTGGACCATCACCGGCGCGCTGGACGGCACGACGGTGAAGGTTCCTGCCGGCTACCTGCCAAACCCGCCTGAATCGCCCAATTATTTTGTGCAGCTCTCCCCGAGCACACTCGCACCCGTCGTCGCGGCCGGCGCAACGGCAACGATGAAGTTGTCGATCACGAACCTCGGAGGCGACGCACCGCAAGGAACTCTCACTATCGCGGCGCCGACTACGGCACTGACTGCATCGGGTCGCCTCACGTGCACCGATCAACCGGGGAAATTGAATTGCCGAATTCCGGCACTTGCGAAGAATGAAACGTTGACATCCGATATTCGGATGTCGGTCCCGTCCAATGCCGTCGAAGGAGTCGACATCACGGCGAACGCCGCGGTGATGAACGAAGACAAAGAACGTTTGAACGACAACTCGAGCCGCATCACATTCGCCGTTCGCGAATCAGGCACACCAATTCCACTCCTCGGAACCGCAAGCCCTTCCGCCACCGGCAAGTGGCAACCCGGCGCCTCCGGCGCCGTCATAGCCCGTGACGACAAATCCGCGAAGTTCGGCTTCCTCGTCACCAACGTTGGCTCAACGGCGATCAGCGAGGGCGAAAAGTTGGAAGTTCGCATGTCGCATCCCGGCTCGTTCACGATCAAGGCGGCGTTGCCGTGGAAGTGCGTCACTGAAAGCAGTGATCCGTCACAGCCAAGCGACTCAACCATTGAATCAGCACGCACGGCCCTCGAAGCCACCGGCGAAACGAACGGCGAATCGGTGAAGAATGACCGCGTCGTCTCATGCTCGACTGTGACCGCATCACCGATTCTCGGCGATCAACATTCCGAACCGCTCGTTCTGGAATTGAGTGGCGCCACACAGGGCGTCAGCGCAGCCGGTGGAATCGTCGCCACCGTGGTCGACGTCAGCCCGTCGAAAGCCGTCGGCTCAGGGCCATCCAACGTCGAACGCGCAATTGTTCTGCGCGCTACGCACACTTCACTCGTTGCCGATCTCATCGACCCCGCTTCGTTGCGATTCGGTCAGTCAGGCGAGGCCACATTCACCGTCACCAACCGCGGCGAGTCCACGGTCGACCCGGCGTTCGTCGCCGCGGGCGAGGTTGGCGATGGAATCACCGGTTCCGAGGGCGAAGGGTGGCGATGTGTGCGTCTCGCGTCGGCAGTCGCTCTTGGTGTGGTGCTGTGCCGGGGTGAAACGATCGAGCCGTCATCAACCAGCAAACCTGCGATCTTGACGATGCGGGCCAATTCGCCGGACTCCTCCGAAGGAACGTGGCGATACAAGGTCATTCCGGTCAATTCGCGGGGTGGACTGCGCACGACCCCAACTCTCGCGGGCATGATTCCGGCGAAAGATGACTTGACGATCAGCGCCTCCGCGCCGACGATGGTTACCGACTTCACCTTTGACCCGCAGTCGAATTCGAATCAGCCAACGCGAGTGACGTTGTCGGCACTTTCGTCCGGTGGGTCAATCACCTGGGTTCAAACTGATGCGAATCCGCGAGTGGAACTGTCGATAACAACGATCGGTACCGCGTCATTCACGGCACCGGATGTCGACGCAACGCGTACCTATGCGTTCAGGGCAACGGCAACCGACGGCACGGCAACCTCATTCGACGATGTTTCGGTGCGAATCGAGCCTGCCCCGGCCTACCAAGCGCCCGCAGGAGACGCGTCGCTTGGATCGACGTTCGTTGGCCGAATCCGACCCGACTTCGGGCGCACCTCAACCACCTCCGCCACTCGCGACGGCCGTGAATTGCGCATTCGTCTGGCGCGAGCACCGCGTGACGTCGACTCGAACGGACCCGACGACCCCTCCGGGACAACCCTCCTTGACTCCACTCTGCCCATTCGTGCCGACGCACTCGGTTCGGGCACGCTCGTTGTCGCGCCGGCGGGAACAGCAGTCATCGTTGGGGCGTCGATTTCGGGCGTCTCGTGGCGTTGGAGTATCGAATCCGGCGACGAAACGTTGACCCTCTCGCCGTCAATCGTCGCAGCGGTGGCAGCTGCCCGCGGGCCACTCCTCCGCTTTTCCGTTCCCGATACTTCGGGCATCTTGCGCCTCAAGGCCACCGTCGCGCTCGACGGCGCAACCGCATCCGACATCGTCACCGTGGTCGTTGGTGCCGGCAGCCCCGCGCGCATCAGTTTTGGAGACGTCAGTCGAAGTAAGTCGTTGACGGTTGGCGGAACCGCAAGAACTGTCACCGCCTCCGTTCCGGCTGGATCGAGTGTGACGTGGAGCGCCGCAAGCCCGTACACGTCGATTCCGTTGACACTCACACCGTCAGGGAATTCCGTTCGTATCACGGGAGTTGGTCGCACGCTGCCGTCCGTCGCAACCGTCTCGGCCGTTGCACGCAACGCCGCAGGCGAAGTGACCGCTATCGGTGACTTCTCCGTGATCGTCCTGCCCGCCATCAATCTGCGCACCCTCTGCGACGTCGTGGGTGCCGCGAACTCCGCAGGATTCCTCACACGTATACCCGGCGTCGCCGGTCTTGATCTCACGGCCGAGTTGGCCGATGCAACGGCGAATTGTCGTATTGGCTCACGCATGACGTTCCGCGGAAAGTCCTTCACCTTCGCCGGTGCCAGTGCCTCCGGAGTTTCCGGCTCACTCGATCGCAATGGCCTCCACCTGACGTCGGGTACCTTCACTTTCCCCGATGGCTGGCCGCTCACATCCGCAACGATCTCCGAAGAGTCGGGCGGAATTCATTTCCCGATTTCCGCTGGTCGCACACTGGGCGACCCGACATTCCGACTCGCGGGCTCGGTGTCGGCTGCTGCCACGTCGGCACTGGCAGGCTTTGCTGGTTGGACGTGGAACGCCAGCATCGGGTTCGAAGTCGGTCGCTTTTCCAATGCATGGATCGACGGTCTCAGCCCGGCCAGCGCCAACGGATCACGGTCCCGCGTACGAGCCAGCGCGTCTCTTGGAGCCACCACGGTCTTTGAGATCAGCGCTGAAAACGTCGAACTTGTCACGGGCCTCGCGGCCGACATCTCGGGAACGATTTCAGTCGCCACTTCGGGAACGAGCATCAACATGCAAGGCACCATCGCCGGCTCGTGGCGCCCGTTCTCCGGAGTCGAGCTTCGGAACATGTCCGTTCGGTTCATCACCGGACAGCCAACACGCGTGTCGGGCGACGCAAGATTCGACGTCGCCGGACTCCGCGGACTGAGCCTTGCAACTTCGGTCAGCATTACCGACGCAAGCAATTATTCGATTTCTGTTTCCGCGGGCCAGACGCGTGATCTCACGGTCACGACGGGATTCACGCTCAGGGGTGCCAGCGTTTCCGGCACACTCACGCGAGCCGCCCAACGAACGTCGGGATCGGTTGAATTCGAGGTGCCACGACTCGACATCAACGGCCTCGCATCAATCCGACAGTTCCAAGTGGGCATCGCTCTGACCTGCATCGGGGACGACGGGTGCGACAGCCGCTTCACGCTTGCTGGAACACTTCAAGTCAACACAACAGGACAGTCTCTCAACCTCGCAATATCCGGCACTGTCAACTCTGCCACCAATCTTGTGAGTATCACTGCGACCGCAGGCACGTACGCGATCGCGCCATCGCTCACGTTGACTAATGCCAACTTCACGTACCAAAACCGCGCGGGCACGACATCGTTCACGGCCAGAGGGACGGCACGCATCCTCGAGACAACCGCGACTCTGGCCGTTTCGTATGGGGCTTCAACGGTCATTTCAGGAGGTATCGATTCGTTGCGACTCTTTGGTGCGACCGGGCCGACGATCAGTGCGGAGATCGCAATGGTTGTCGATGGACCCGCGCCGACGTGGAGGCCCACCGTTGCAGGACTCGCAGCGCTGAATCTTCCCGCGGTCACGCTGCCAGCCACCGGTTTTCACATCACCGGAACGATGCAAACTCCTGCGTCGCTCGGGCGGATTCTTAGGGGAGCCGGCCTGCCTCAACGTTTCGTCGTGCGAGCAAATGTCAGTGGATCCGACTTCACGATGCTCGACGCAGCATCGGGAAGCAATATTTCCGGAACCTCGTTCGCCGGGCAATGGAATCTTTCCATCAACCTTCCCGGGTCATTCGGCTTCATCGAGGGAATCACCTTCTCGGAAACCACCGTCCGCATCACGGGCTCGGCTGCCCGAGGTGTGCAGTTCGGACTTGGCGGCAACATCAATTTCACCGTCGGAAGTTCGACATTTTCACTTCCGTTTGTTCTTCCATCGTTAGACTCCGCCGACTGGACCATAAGACTTCGCGCCGACGAAGGATCGATCGACGTGGAACCGATCACGGGCCTGTCCTTGACCTCACTTTCGGGCACCATTAGTCGGACAGCGGCCGGACTCCAAGTCGCGGTCACCCTGTCCCAAGGCCGCGACGGATGGCCCATTTTCGCCGGGGTCGAGCTGACCGACGCAAGCATCAGCGCCACCGCACAGTGTGCCAATCTCGATGATCTTGCGAACTGCAGGCTCACGCTCAGCGCTCGGGGAGCCCTCACGTTGCCCGGCGGACTGCGCGTCACAATCGAAGGACGTCGCGCCGCCGACGCGTGGTCGCTGTCAGTCGCTGGTCAGTCGATCGATGCCGGACCCGGAGTGCGCATTCGCAATGCGCGCGTCACCTTGAACGTACCCGACAACGCACCGATCACCGTCACCGCAACGGGTTCTTTCCAAATTCTCGGCTCCAACCTGACGGCAAGCATCTCGTACTCGAATGCGGGCCTGCTTGTCGAGGCCGGTTTCGCAGGTTCGTGGAGCCCCATCGCAGGCGGACCAACGTTCTCGGACGTCAGCATCGCCTTCGCAACGTACGATAACGCCACATACGACCCGATCGGCGCAATCCAACCGCAACGGCTTGCAGCAAACGACCCGACCCTCTTCGGTCGCGTCAGCCTCCCAGCCGGTCTCGTGCGCTCACTCGGCCTCGAGGGCGTCTCCATCGAGCCGGTCGGCCTGTCGCTCGGCAATCTCGCTTCCGGCACGTTCCAGGTGAACATCAACCTCAGCACCGGTGAGCGTTGGCTCATCAATGCCGGAAACGGAACCGGCCTCAAGGTGCTGCGCACGGGAATTCGCCTCGGAGCCAACAACGGGGTCCCCTTCGTCGGACTGTTCGGCGATGGTCTCTTGATGGTTCCATCGCAACGCCAAGGTGTGCCGGTGGTCCTCAGCACGAGTATCGCTGCCACCGGTGAACTCACGATGTCGGCAACTCTTGGCATCAATGCGAGCGGCCAACAAGTGCCATGGCTGAACGCATTCGGAATCAACGGCATGACCGTGAATTCCCTCGCGGTCCAAGTTTCGTATCAAATCGGCTCGCCCGTACCAGGACTCGGCGCACACCTCTCGATCTCGCTTCCCGCCAACTTGCGCAGCATGGTCGGCATGGAGGCGGGCGTCGAATTGAGCGCAACGCTCAACATCTCGCCGACGGCGTTGTGCATCTCGCTGCGCGCCGGCGCCCCGGCCCGGCAAGCTGGTGCCCCGCCGAAGGTCGTGAATCTTCTCAGTGGCATGATCGTCGCAACACAACTCGAGATGACCTTCGCTCCATTCGGCTGTCGGGTGGGCGAGGTAGTCATCGATGCCGGAATTCGGTTGGCATTCGATGCGCGCATTCTCGGCGTCGACGTCTCGGTACGTGCCAATATCGACGTCCCCAACCTCTCGTTCGAGGGCAGTGTCGATGTGGGGGCAGTCAACCTCGGCCCGCTGCGCGTCGACCGAACCCGGCTCCGGTTCGGGGTGTACGGCCTGCGCCCCCTGAGTTCGTTCTTTGAATTCGAAGGAGGCTTCTCGCTCGGTGATGCGCGTGTTGAGGCACTCATCAACGTTCGCAGTGGCGGATTCGACCTCGCCGGTTCAATTCAACGTGTCAACCTGATTCCCGGACTTGTCGAGGTGAAAGACGCCAGCGTCAGAGCAGGGTTCGACATCTTCGACTTTCGATTGAACCTGAACGTAAGTGGCTCCGTCGAGGTCCTTCTTCAAAAGTTGAATGTCAATCTCAATGTCAGCCTGAGTCGTAACGGAATTGAAGAATTGAACGGAGCGGTCGATGCCCAGCTCGGTCTCGGCGATTTTCTCAGTATCAATGGACGATTCGTCTTCAACATGACCCCCGCCCGACCGGTGATCGGATTCAGCGGAAGCGTTCGTGCGGCCGGATTCGACCTCCTCGAAGTCTCCGGATCCATCAACCGAAACGCACTCAGTGTGAGCGCTTCCGTTGACATCTTCGGCATTTTCAACGGATCCATAGAAGGCAAGGTCGTGTGGTGCAACGCCGACAACAGCGAACGCATCACGAACGAACGAAATGCGCAGGTAATCGCCCAATCAGGTGACTTCTACTTCGGCACGAGCATCGGAATTCGACTCCCGATCGGAGGATTCTCAACAACCGGGTCGGTGGCCTTTGGCTATTCGAACAACAATAACCAATTCCCCCAACGCCAGGTGTGTCGTGGAAACGGACGACCGGCTACCGGCACGGCGGTCACGACAACCACCACAACCTCGACGACCACCACGACGATGCCCAGCATCAACTCGGTCATCACGAATCAGTCGAGCGTGGTCCCGAATACCATCGCTGGGGGTCTGAACGGCGGCCTCAACCGCAATACCATCGTGCCACCGACGACACCTGCGCTTACAACGACGACGATCGCCCTTCGCCAAGGCGTCCCAATAACTGCGGCACCGGTCGGGGGATTCGCGACGCCGACTACGCGACCCACCGGTGCACTCTTCGGCACGACGACCACCACACGCCCGCCGGCCACGACGACCACTCTGGCTCCCTCCCCGCCGGTTGCGCGCACGTTCTTCGGGAAGATGAACGCGGAGATTTCTCTTGGTGGGGCCGGATTCGGCGGTAGCGGCGAAATCACGGGCACGTTCTCCACCTCCGGAAACGTGACGCTGTCGGGACGCATCAACGTCGATCTGACCATTGTTCAGGCGAATGCCACGGTGAGTTTCGCCCGAACCGTGAATCAAAGAGGTGCAGTGTCGACCGCCTTCAACTTCTCGGCAAATGTAAGTCTCCTCGGGGCTGCGAACACGGCGATCTCAGGATCGTTCTCTCGGGCAAACGGCCGCACCACCTACAGCCTCACCGCACGTGCGAACGTCGACCTCTACGTGTTGCGTGCCAACGTCGATTTCACCCTCAACAACAATGGGGTCGTCGGCGCCGCATCAGTGAACATCGGGTCTTGCGCGTATGCATGTCTCACGACATCCGTCTCGGTTGCTTATGAGAAGCGTGGAAATTCTGTTCGCTTCTCGTTCGTCGCAGCCGGTTCATTGAGCGTGTGGAACAGGAAATTGACTCTCGCCAACGGCCGGGTCGAGGTCAGCGCGACCATGAACGGAGCAGCCGCAAGGGGAAGTGCCCGCATTTCCGGCAGCGTGGATCTTGGGCCGATTTCCCTGTCGGTGGCAGCTGCCCTCGACCCGACCGGAATCCAGTTCGACCTCGTCGGACGTGTGGGCCCGGTGCGGTCCGGCCGAGCGACAGTGGTGGGCTGTGGTGGGCGCGGCCTGGTCGATGCCGAGGTTCGAGTCGCCGTTGGCACAGCGCGGGTCAGCGCGAGCTTCTCGCTGTTCCTTGGGGCCAAGCTGTGGGGCTATTGGGATGCCTGCCCCGGCCCGGAAGTCGACGACGTCGACGACGACGAGCCGAACGAGGACAGCTATGAACGTCGGCATTTCCCCTACAAATACACGATTGATTGTTCACTCTCGATTTCGCCGTCGTTCTCGTTCGTCTGCCGCATCAACGTAATTCCGTATTTCGACCCCGGCATCAGGTTGACGATCGCCGGGTCGGGCATCGTCATCAATTGACGTCGCGCATGAAAGCCCAGCTCACCCGATGAATTTCCGAAGCACCGTGCGTGCGCAGGCCGTCGCGGTGCTTCGGACACGGGTAGCCCTTGCTGCCCGCAAAATTCCAGTGCGGGTACGTTGCGGCGAACTCGCGCATCATGCGGTCGCGTGACACCTTTGCCAAAACTGACGCAGCGGCAACCGACGCCGACACGGAGTCGGCCTTCACCCGCATGACGACACGGGGAACGAGTGGTGTCACGAAATCCCACTTGCCGTCGGCGATAACGGCATCGACCGCGACGCCGAGGTCGACAACGGCGCGCTTCGTCGCCAAACGCTGCGCGTTGCTCATGCCGAACTTGTCGCACTCGGCAGCCGACACGATTCCGAGAGCCCAGTGTGAACACTGTGCGGCAACGACGTCGAAGATCGCCTCGCGTTTCTTCTCGGACAGGGTCTTCGAATCCCGTGCAACGAGTTCGCTGACATCGACATCGTCGCGAATGATCGCAGCACACACCACCAGTGGACCCGCCCACGAACCTTTGCCAACTTCGTCGATACCGGCCACGACGCGAGCCCCGGCTGCGCGCAGTTCCAACTCGATGTCGAGAGTCGGTGGAGGCAACTTCATTCGAGGGTGATGCCTGCGGGCCCGGGTTCGATACGACCGGCGCGCCACCAGCCCTGATCGACCAGTTCTCGCTCGCGCGCTGCGGGCACGGCCGCCAACAAGCCACCGGACGTTTGCGGATCGAAGCACAGAGCAGCGCGATCGTCGGGTGCCGACGTCATGATGCGACCCTCGACATACGCACGGTTGCGTGGGTCGCCTCCGGTGCGCAACCCGTCGGTCGCAGCCTTGAGGGCACCCGGGTAGGCGACGATGCCCGCGGTCTCGACATGGAGACGCACACCGCCGCGCTCGGCGACTTCCCATCCGTGTCCCGCGAGGCCGTATCCCGTGACGTCGGTGACGGCGTGCACGTCGTCACCGAGAACCTTCAACTGGTCCGCAGCACGTCGATTGAGCACGCGCATTCCGTTGATCGCCGCACGCTTGTCGGTCGAGCAGCCACCCGCGAGCGCGAGCGCGGTGCCGATCGGTTTCGACATCATGACGACGTCTCCGGGCCGGGCGCCACCTTTGCGCCACACGCGGTCGGGATGCACAACACCCTGCACCGCGAGGCCGAAAATAGGCTCGGGATTGCGAATGGTGTGACCACCCGCGATCGAACCACCGGCTTCGGTGACCACCTTGCTGGCCGCGGCGAAAATGGCCGTGATGGCTTCGTGCGGAAAATGCTCGGGAAATGCGGCGACGTTGATTGCCATCACGACATTGGCACCCATCGCAAACACGTCACTGCACGCATTCGCAGCTGCAATCGCGCCGAAGTCGTCGGGGTCGTCGACGAGAGGCGGGAAGAAGTCGGTGGTGCTGACCAGCGCGACGTCGTCGCTGACCTTGTAGACCGCGGCATCGTCGAAGGGCGCGAGGCCGACCAGCAGTGACTTGTCGAACGAGCCGGGCAGTTCCGACACCAGTTCAGACAACAATGATGCGCCCCATTTGGCTGCGCATCCCCCACACGAGGTCCATTCGGTCAGCCGCAGGGGTGCGTTCATGGGCGCAACCCCGGGGAACGAGTCGCGGACACGAGCCATAGGGCCTCACCGCCCGCGGTTCCCGCATTCGACCATGTCGCGTCGACGCCGCTGGTCAGACCCACGTCGGGCGACGTCGATTCCCACAGCACCGCGGCGTTCTCTCCGTGCCAGCGCAACGCGAAACCAATTCGCGATCCATTGGGTCCGCACAGTCCGTGCGCCTCGAAGTTGATGCCCTTCCATTCGTCGGGGACACCACGCGGCAACAACA
>Ga0194125_10008687_pt1 | contig 14271 bp, 10 predicted proteins | sample TA2KigC250mmetaG_FD_148626 | JGI IMG/M metagenome (GOLD analysis project Ga0194125, IMG submission 148626) | Freshwater microbial communities from Lake Tanganyika, Tanzania - TA2015034 Kigoma Deep Cast 250m | ecosystem: Environmental > Aquatic > Freshwater > Lake | place: Tanzania: Lake... | reverse complement strand
GGACGATGAGGATCCGTCGTTTGGCCATGATCCGGTATTGTAAAGGATCGCCCCGGATTTGGCTACGGCCGGGCCGCGGCGCTTTCTTCGCCCCTTTCGGCCCCGCTTGACGGGCGGGCGGGCCCCGGATATAATAAAAGCCCACCGATTATATCGGAATTGTGAAAAAACCAGGAGGAACCGATGATCTCGAATCGCGTCCGAGACATCATGAACGAGCAGGTCCGCCACGAGCTCGAATCGTATTACATCTACCTCTCGATGGCCGCCTATTTCCACGAGCAGAACCTCGACGGCATGGCCCACTGGATGCGGGTCCAGTCCCACGAGGAGACGACCCACGCCATGAAATTCTTCGACCATATCGTCGACCGGGGCGGGACGGTCACCCTCCTCGACCTTAAGCAGCTCAAGACATCGTGGAAAAGCCCCCTCGAGGCCTGGAAGGACGCCTACGCTCACGAGCAGTTCATCACCTCCAAGATCCACGCCATCCTCAAGGTCGTCCGCGAAGAGGCCGACTTCACGGCCGAGCCGATGCTGAATTGGTTCGTCAAGGAGCAGATCGAGGAGGAAAAGAACACCTCCGGGATCCTGGCCCAGATGGAGCGGATCGGCGAAAGCCAGGACGGCCTCTACCTTCTCGACAAGGAGCTCGGGGCCCGGCCTTGGCCGGCGGGTTCGCCCTTCGATCCCGCCGCCTACAACGCCGCCGGCGATTGATTTCCTCCTGATTTTCGATTGATCAACCCCGGCCGGATGGGGTAAGATACCGGGACGGAGGAGAGGCTCATGTCCCGAAGGGTTTCGCTGTCCCGCCGCGATTTCCTCAAAGGGGCCGCCGCCGCGGCGGCGTTTTCCGTCGTCCCCCGCCGCGTCCTCGGCGGTCCCGGCTGGACGCCGCCGAGCGACGAGCTGACCAAGGCGATCATCGGCGTCGGCGGAATGGGCCTGGAGCATATCCGCTACGGGGGGGCCCGCCTCCTGGCCGTCTGCGACGTCGACCGCGCCCATCTCCGGACGGCCCTCGAGGCCGCCGGACCCGGAGTCGCCGGCTACCGGGACTTCCGCGAGGTCCTGGCCCGGCCCGACATCGACATCGTCCACATCGCCACGCCGCCCCACTGGCACGCCCTGATGTCGATCCTCGCGGCCGAGGCGGGAAAAGACGTCTGGTGCGAAAAGCCGATGACCCGGACGATCGGCGAGGGCCGGAGGGTCGTCGAGGCGGTGGGCCGCTGCGGGAGGATTTTCCGGGTCAACACCTGGTTCCGCTTCCAGAGCGTCTTTTACGGTTTCGGGACGACGGTCAGGCCGGTCAAGAAAATCGTCCAGGCGGGGCTTCTGGGCTGGCCCCTCAAGGCCCGCGTCTGCGGGGCGACGGGCTTCGACTGGAAGTTCTACTGGAGCGGCCGGACCTATCTTCCTCCCCAGCCCGTCCCGGACGAGCTCGATTACGACATGTGGCTCGGCCCGGCGGCCTTCAAGCCGTACCATCCCCACCGCGTCCACGGGACCTTCCGCGGCTATTGGGATTACGACGGCGGCGGCCTGGGCGACATGGGAATGCACTATCTCGACCCCGTTCAGCACATCCTCGACAAGGACGGGACGAGCCCGGTCGAAATCGAGGCCGACGCCCCCCAGCAGCATCCGGACGCCTGCGGCCGCTGGCGCCGGGTCCGGCTCGTCTACGCCGACGGCTGCGAAATCCTGCTCGACGGGGAGGACGCCGAACCCGATCCTCCGTTCCTCGAGGGCCCGGCCGGAAGGCTGCACCGCGGCTTCCGGTCGAACATCACCAACCTCAAGGAGTTGGCCGCGGCCTTGTCCGATCCCGAGCCCATGGTCACGGATTTCTCCGAAGCCGTTCGGCGGCGGCTCCGGTTCGCGTTGAACGAAGACAACGGCCATCGTTCCTGCACCCTGGTCAACCTGGCCAAGATCGCCGTCCGACTGGGCCGGCCTCTCCGCTTCGATCCGGCGGCTCAGCGTTTCATCGGGGACGAGGAGGCCAACCGGCTGGTCGACGAGCCGATGCGGGCGCCGTGGCATTTGTGAAGGGCGGACGGCGATGAGAAAAATGACCGGTGTCTTGATTCTGGCCGCGGCCTGCCTGCCTCTTCTGGGCGCTCAGGAGAACGGCGCCCGGCCCGATATCCTGGGTGGGCTTCTCCGGGCGTTTCCGGCGGAATCCGGAGCCGCGCGCGACGCCGCCGCGGCGAGGCTCCTCGCCCTGGGGCCCGAGGCCGTGTCCGCCCTCTGCGCCCGGCTGGCGGCCCCCGGCGAGGCCGACGACAGCCTCGTTCGCTTCGCCCTGGACGCGGCGGCGGTCTATGCCGGCCGTCCCGGGGCCGAAGCCGAGAGGCTCGGTTTTTCCCGGAGTCTCGTCCGGGCCTTGGCCGAGCCCCGGGACGCGGAAAACGCGGCATTTATTTTGTCGCTCCTCCAGCGCGTTGGGCGGGAGGAGGCCGTCGAGGCCGCGGCCGCTTCTCTCCGCCGTCCCGGACTGGCCGGGCCGGCTTCCCGAGCGCTTGCCGCGATCGGCGGGGCGCGGGCCGAAAAGGCTCTCGTCGGCGCCTTGGCCGAAGCCTCCGGCGAGGCGGCCGTTTCGGTCATCCAAGCATTGGGGCGGCTGCGAAGCCGGGAAGCGGTCAAACCTCTTCTCTCCCTGGCTTCGGGCGAGGCCGCTTCGCTTCGCCCTGCGGCCCTCGATGCCTTGGCCGAAATCGGAGACCCGGCCGCCCGATCCGTCTTGGAAACGATTTCCGTGACGGCGGCGGCGGAGGAAAGGGAAAGGGCCGGGGCGAGGCTTCTTCGGTTCGCCGAGCGCCTGTCCGAGACGAACCATCGCCGCGAGGCGGAAGCCCTCTGCCGGGCCTTTGTCGGCAATTATTCCGCCCCCGCCGAGTCGGGAATCCGGGCCGCGGCCCTTTCGCTTCTGGTCGAGATGCTGGGGCCGGGGGCCCTGACCGACCTCAAAGCGGCGGCCGTTTCCCCGGACCGGGCGTTCAGGGCGGCGGCCTTGCGTCTTGTCGAGGATTTGAAAGACGGCTGGGAGGCGCCCTACTGGATCGGCCTTCTGAGCCTGGTTTCGCCCGAGCCTCAGGCCGACATCATCGGTCTCCTCGGACGCCGCGAGGAAAAATCGGCCCTGACGGCCGTCCGCGGGCTTTTATCGTCCGGGGAGGCCGAGGTTCGCATCGCCGCCGCCGGCGCCCTGGCGCGAATCGGCGGCGAGAGGGCGATCGAGGACCTGGCGCCGCTTTTTGCCGGGGCGGAGGAGAGGGAAGCCCAGGCTTTGAAAGAAGCGTATCTTGCGCTCCCGGCGTCGGCGGCCGTGACGCGGGCCGCGGCCTTGCTGGGCGGCGGGGCCGTTTCGATTCCAGCCCGAACGGCCTTGATCGAGCTGTTGGCCGAGCGGAGGGCCGGTGAGCGGGCCGACCTCGTTTTAGCCGACGCCGGAAGCGGGGACGATAGGGTCAGGTCGGCGGCCTTGGCCGCCCTCGAGCGAGTCGTCCGTGGACGGGACGCGGCGGCCTTGGCCGACTTGCTGGCCGCTCCGAGGCCGCCTTCGGAAACGGCCCTCCTCCAGAATGCCTGGGCCGCGTCCGCCTTGTTGGTCGCCGACCCTGAGGCGCGGGCCGAGACGATCCTGGCGGTCTTGGAAAAAACGGAGGGGGCGAAGAGGACCGATCTCGTCCGGCCTCTGGCCCGGGTCGGCGGGAGGAAAGCCCTGGCCGCGGTCATCGCCGAAACGAAGGGCGCCGATCCCCAGCTCCAGGCCGTGGCCCTCCATACGCTTTCCAACTGGCCGGACCAAAGCGCCCTGCCCGAGCTTTTTTCGGTCGCCAGGTCCGCCTCCGACCGGAAATCGCGATCCCTGGCCCTTCAAGGGATCTCCCGCCTCGTCCCTCTTGCCGAGGAGAGTGAGGAAAGAAAACTCGCCGTTCTCGAGGAAGCCATGGCCTTGGCGGTCGAGCCGGACCAGAAGGCGGCGGTTCTTTCCGGATTCGCGGCCTTGAGGACGTCCGGGGCGCTGGCCGCCGCCGCCCGATTTCTCGACGATCCCGGCGTGGCCGGCCGGGCCGCGGCCGCGGTCTTGAGAATCGCCCTGCCCGGGCCCGGCTCGGACGGGCTCGGCGGGGAGGAGACGGCCAGGGTCATCAAGAAAGCCCTTCCTTTCGTCGAGAGCGCCTACGACCGGGGGGAGGCCGAGAACCGCGCCGAAGCCCTGCTTGTCGAAGCCGGCTTCGTTCCCCTGTTCAACGGAAAAGACCTCGCGGGGTGGAAGGGGCTTGTCGCCGACCCGCCGAGGCGGGCCGCGATGAGCGCCGGCGAACTGGCGGCGGCCCAGGCCGAGGCCGACGAGGACATGAGGAAGCACTGGCGCGTCGTCGAGGGCGTTCTGACGTTCGACGGGAAGGGCCACAGCCTCTGCTCGGCCGAGGACTTCGGCGATTTCGAAATGTACGTCGACTGGAAGATCGAGCCCGGGGGCGACAGCGGGATTTATCTCCGCGGCTCGCCCCAGGTCCAGATCTGGGATCCCGCTCAATGGCCCGAAGGATCGGGCGGGCTCTACAACAACCTGAAGAATCCGAAGGACCCGCTCGTCCCGGCCGACCGTCCGGTCGGAGAGTGGAATACGTTCCATATCAAGATGATCGGCGAGCGGGTGACCGTTGTCTTGAACGGAGTCCTCGTCGTCGATGACGTCGTCATGGAGAATTACTGGGAGCGGGACAAGCCGATATTCCCGTCGGGGCAGATCGAGCTCCAGGCCCACAGCACGCCCCTCCAGTTCAAGAGCATTTTCCTCCGTGAGATCCCGCCCGGCCGGGAGGAAGTCCGCCTCGACATCGAGGAGCAAAAAGCGGGATTCGTCCGCCTTTTCAACGGCCGGGACCTCGGGGGATGGACGGGGGATGTGAAGGGATACGCCGCCGAGGGCGGGGCGATCGTGGTCCTCCCGTCGAGCGGGGGAAATCTCTATACCGAAAGGGAATACGCGGATTTCGAATTCCGCTTCGAGTTCAAGCTGACGCCCGGGGCGAACAACGGGATCGGGATCCGGACGCCCCGGGCCGGGGACGCCGCCTATGCCGGAATGGAAATCCAGGTCCTCGACGACACGGCGGATCAATACAAGGACCTCAAGCCGTATCAATTCCACGGCTCGATCTACGGCGTCGTGCCCGCGAAGCGCGGCTTTCTCAAGCCGGCCGGGGAGTGGAACGCCGAGGAGATCATCGTTCGCGGGCGGCGGGTGACCGTCGTTCTCAACGGGACGACGATCGTCGACGCCGACCTCGATGAGGCTTCGGCGGCGGGGACGGCCGACGGGCGGGACCATCCCGGGCTCAAGCGCGGGAAAGGCCATATCGCCTTCTGCGGCCACGGCTCCCGGGTCGAATTCCGCAACCTCCGCCTCCGCGAGATTAGGCAAGATGGAGGACACTTCAAAGTGTCCCCCATCTTCCCCATCTTCAGGGGACATGATTCTTATCGTGTCCCCCATCTTTAAGAAGGGAGGAAGAGAAAAGACGATGAGAACGCGTCTGATTTTCGGTCTGATCGCTGCCTTTGCCCTGGCGGTTTGGCCCGCGACGGCCCAGACCAAAGCCCCTAAAGTCTACATCTCGGTCGACATGGAAGGCATCTGGGGGGTCGTCCACGGCGACCAGGTCTCGGCGGCGGGCGAAGGCTACGGGGCGGCCCGCCGGTGGATGGCCGAGGACGTCAACGCCGTCATCGCCGGCCTGAGGGAAGCCGGGGCGGGCGAGATCGTCGTCAATGATTCCCACGGCGGGATGAAGAACATCGTCGCCGACCAGCTGGACAAAACGGTCTCGCTCATCTCGGGGACGCCCAAGCCGCTGGGCATGATGGAGGGGATCGACGCCTCCTTCGACGCCGTCGTCTTCGTCGGCTATCACGCCCGGGCGGGCTCCTTCCCCGGCATCCTCGACCATACGATCTCGGGGGCGACGGTTTACGCGATCAAAGTGAACGGCCGCGAGCTCCCGGAGATGGGTCTCAACGCCGCGATCGCCGGACATTTCAAGGTTCCGGTGGTCATGCTGACGGGAGATACGGTCACGTGCGCCCAGGCCCATGAGCTCTTCGGTCCGAGTATCACGACCGTCGCCGTCAAGGATGCCGTCGGCCGGGTCGCCGCCCGGATGCTTCCCCGGTCCGAGGCGCTGGCCAAGCTGAAGGCTGGGGCCAAGAAAGCCCTCGAAGGCCGGGCCCAGGCCAAGCCGTGGGTTCTCGGGCCGCCGCTGTCGTTCGAGATCGAGTACCATAACAGCGGCCAGTCCGAGCTCCCGACGCTACTGGCCGGAGTTAAACGCCTCGGCCCCCGGGCCGTCGGATTCTCGGCGAACGATTATCTCGAGGGCTTCAAGCTTCTCCGCGCCCTGATCGCCCTGGGCGGCGTGAGCTGAGCCTTGTCGGCTTTTGTCCGGGAGAGCGTTCGTCTTTTTCCCTGGACGAGGCGCTGAATCTCTTTGGCCCGGCTTCCAAACGCGTAGACGATCTCAAGGCCGTACCGGCGGGCGAGATTTTCAATCGGGGAGGACAGGGCCTTCATCTCACGCTCTCTTCCCATGGCCATTCCAGCATGGAGGGGCCGGAAGATGAAGCTGACATTCCGAGACGATTTTTGACATTCCTTTGACAATTATCCGGCGCGATTTGCTAGAATTGAACCGCCCCTGAAGGGCACGGCGTTTATTCCGACGCGGGGGACGGACATCATCGGCAAGGGCATTCGGGTCAGACGGAGGACGGTCGTCCTCTTCCTTCTGGCCGTTATCCTTCCGGCCTGCCTCCTCGGATATCTCGGCTTCCGGACGATCGCCCAGCGTCGGGAATCCGTCCGCCGGATTCTCGCCTCGAACCTCGCCGTCTCGGCCGACGCCGCCCTCCGGTCGATCGAGGACGCGCTTCTCGAAGACGAGCGGCAGGCCCTCGATCCCGCCGTTTTCCTCGGGTTCCTGGAAAGAGCCGATGATCCGCCGGACTCGCCTCCTCTCGCGGGCGAGCCGGGTCGACGGTATTTTCTCCTCGATGAAAAGCTGCAGATCCTTTGGCCGCGAAGGGGAAATGAGCCGATCACGGCCTCTCCGACGTCCGACCCTCCGGGCGCCGATCCTCTGGAAAAGGACATCCGCCGGGCCGAAATCCTCGAGTTCGAGAAGAAGGATTTCGAGAAGGCGGCGGCCGCATACCGGCGCTCTCTTGCCTCCGGACCGCCTTCCCGTCTTCTCGGCCGGGCCCTGGCCGGGGAAGGGCGCTGTCTTCTCGCCCTGAAAAGATACAATGACGCCGCCAGCGTTTATCGCGACCTCGCCTCCCGGGCGGGGGATGTCTTGAACGACTCGGGTCATCCCTATGGACTGACGGCCGTGATCCAACTCGCCGAAATCCGGCGCCGCCAGGGGGACGAAGAGGGGAGAGAGTGTCTCCTTCTCGAAGCCTATCGCGGCCTCCGCGGCGGCCAATGGCCGTGCAACCTGGCGACCTACCGGTTTTTCCTCGCTGAAATCGAGGCGGCGGTCGAATTCCCGCCCGAGATTCAGGCCCTCCGCGGCCGTCCGTCCGGCTTCGAGGGCGATTTGGCCTTCGCCGAGATTCTCCAGCGCGAAGTCGTCCCCCCGCTCCGTGAGAGGCTCGGCCTTGGCCTTCCCGGGGAGAAGGCTTCGCCGGCAAGATTCCTGACGGGAAGCGGGCCTTCCGGCTTCTTAATCGCTTTCCGCCCTCTCGAAAACATATCCCCGGCGAGGACGTATTACGGCGGTTATGGTTGGGAGCTGGGGGCCCTGGCGAAGCAAGGCCTTGCCGGCCTCGCCATTTCCGCGGAGGACGCTTCCGGCCGGATTCTCAGGATCATCGACGACGGCGGCCGCGACGTTCGGAGCGGAGATCTTTCGGATATCCCCCAGGGGGCCTTGGCCTTGTCCCTTCGCCGCTATCCGCTGCCCTGGCGGTTTGTCTTTGCCTCATCCGGGCTGGGCGACCTCAGCCGGACGGCCGCCCGGGAGAATCTCCTCTATGCCCTCCTCCTGGGCGTCATCGGCGTCCTGATGGCCCTGGGCGCGTTCCTCCTGGCCCGCGACATCTCGCGGGAGGCCGAAGCGACCCGCCTGAAAACGGAATTCGTCCAGACCATTTCCCACGAGTTGAAAACCCCGCTGACCCTCATTCGCCTCTACGGGGAGACCCTTCAGCGCCAGCCCGCTCTCGGCGACAAGGAGCGCCTCGGAGCCTACGAGATCATCACCAAGGAAAGCGAGCGGTTGTCCCATCTCATCAACAACGTCCTCGATTTCTCGAGAATCGAGATGGGGCGCAAGGAATTCGCCTTTCGTCCGGGCGACTTGGCCGAAACCGTCCGGGCCACGCTGGAGTCCTATCGCTATCATCTGGAGAAGAAAGGGTTCGCGATTAAAGACGAGATTGCTTCAGACCTTCCCGAGTCGACCTTCGACTCCGAGGCCGTGGCCAGCGTTTTAGTCAACCTCCTGAGCAACGCGATGAAATTCTCGCCGGGAACGAAGGAGGTCGGCGTCAGGCTCCGGCGCGACGGCGGAGAGGCCGTCCTGAAGGTCGAGGACAAGGGGGTCGGTTTTCCGCCGGGCGAGGCCGAACGCATCTTCCAGAAATTCTACAGGGTTTCTTCGAAGGCGGGAGCCGGGGCGACGGGAAGCGGGCTGGGCCTGACCATCGTCAAGCACATCGTCGAAGCCCATCGGGGGCGGATCGAGGTCCGGAGCGAGCCGGGGAAGGGGAGCCTTTTCGCCGTCTATCTTCCCCTTCGAGGGCCGGGCGAGGAGGCAAGATGAAGAAAAAAATCCTGATCGTCGAGGACGAGCGGGACCTCGTCGCGGGCCTGAAGCTCAACCTCGAGGCGGAGGGATACGAAGTCGACGGGGCCTTTGACGGCGAAACCGGCCTCCGGAAAGCCCAAACCGATGCGCCGGATCTTGTCATTCTCGACATCATGCTTCCCGCGATGAGCGGCCTCGACGTCTGCCGCGAACTCCGCCGGAGCGCGGACAAGGTGCCGATCCTGATGCTCACGGCCAAGGGGGACGAAGTCGACAAGGTCGTCGGTTTGGAGATGGGGGCGGATGATTACCTGACCAAGCCGTTCAGCGTCCGCGAGCTCCTGGCCAGGATCAAGGCCCTCCTGAGGCGGTCGGCGGGGGAGGAGAGATCGCCGCCGGCCGTGTTTCCTTTCGGCGACATCGAGATCGACTTCGCCCATTTCAAGGTCAGGCGGGGCGGCCGGGAATTCGACCTGACCGCCCTCGAGGTCGACATCCTCCGCTATCTCGTCGCCCACCAGGGCGAGGTCGTCTCGAGGGAGGCGCTCCTCGACAAGGTCTGGGGCTACGAGAAATTCCCGACGACGCGGACGATAGACAACCACATCCTGAAGCTGCGCAAGAAAATCGAGGCGGACCCCTCCCGGCCGCGGCATATATTTTCCATCTATGGCGAGGGATACCGGTTCGTCGTTTGAAGGCGCCGGCCGTGGGGGGGGTGTGACATTCGTTGACATTGTTTGACCTTGTGGTGACAACTTCCGGGACGGAAAAGGCGATCTTGGGAGCGGATGAAAAAAATTCCGGAGGAGGGAGAACGATGAAAATTAAAAAAACATCCGCGGTCCTGGCCTTTTGCGTCCTGGCCCTTGGGGCTTTCGCCCTCGAGCAGGCGTCCGAGCCCCAGATGCTCCTTGAGAAGGCGAAATTCGCCATGGAGACGAAAGGCGACCTTGCCGGGGCGATCAAGCTCTTCGAAGATCTCATCCAGAAATTCCCCCAGGAGCGGGGGGTCGCCGCCAGGGCCCAATATTACGTCGGCCTCTGCTACGAGAAGCAAGGCTTGGCCAAGGCCAAAGAGGCGTTCGAGAAAGTCATTAAACACTATCCGGAGCAGAACGAAGCCGTCGCCCTGGCCAAGGACAGACTCTCCGCTCTGGGTAAACCGGGGCCGGCGCCGGCCGCCAAAAGCGACCAGTTCCAGATGAGGAAAGTCTGGGACGGGCCGGACGTCGATTCCCTGGGAGAGGTCTCGCCCGACGGCAATTGGCTGTCGACGGTCGATTGGGACACGGGCGATCAGGCCGTTCTCGAGATCGAAACGAGGAAGAAAATCCGCTTGACCGACAAGGGCCCCTGGGAGAAGTCGGGCGAGTTCGCCCTCTTTTCGGTCTGGTCTCCGGACAGCCGGCAGGTCGCCTTCAATTGGTCCACGGACGCGGGCTACGAAATCCGCGTTGCCGGCCTGGAGGGGTCGAAGCCGAGGACGGTCTATCAAATCGAAGGCTCGGCGGGCTACGTTCAGGCCGGGGATTGGTCGCCGGACGGAAAATCCTTATTGATCTATAACGGCCGCGAGGGAGGCGGGGAGTGGCATCTTGGACTCCTCACCCTGGCCGACGGTTCGGCGCGCCGCTTGAAGTCACTGGGAAAAACCTATCCGAGCGAGATGTGTTTCTCTCCCGACGGCCGGTTCGTCATTTATGACCTTCCGACCTGGAGCGAGCCCCAGGAATCCAACATCTTCATCCTCGCCCTTGACGGAAGCCTGGACGCCCCGCTTCTCGCCTCGCCCGCCGACGAATTTCTCGTCGGCTGGACACCCGACGGACGCAGCGTTCTCTTCACGAGCGACCAGAGCGGGACCTTCGACCTCTGGGCCGTCCGGGTCGCGAACGGCAAGGCCCAGGGCGAAAGGGAATTGGTCAAAAAAGAATTCGGGGTCGTTTCGGCCATGGGATTCACGGCCTCGGGGTCTCTTTTTTACGGCGCCAATACCTCGTTCACCGACCTCTATATCGCCACGATTGACCCCGTGACGGCCAAACTCATCTCTCCTCCAGTTCGGGCATTACCCCGGGTCATGGGGTCGAAGCTGCATCCCGATTGGTCGCCCGACGGGAAGTCCCTGGCCTATGTCCCCCAGGTTTCTTCCGGCCTCGAGATGACCCGCCAAAAAACCTTCAACATCGTTTCCCTGGAGACGGGAAAAACCGAGTCCTATCCGGTCGATTTGAGGTCCATCGGCCGGCTCATTTGGTCCCCCGACGGCCGTTCGATGCTCCTTCGCGGCCTTCCCAAGGACGGATACTGGTCGCTCTATCTCTTCGACCTCCAAACCCGGGCCTTGAAGCCGCTCGTCCAGAGCGCCGCCGGCTCCGCGATTTCGAGCTTGGCCACGGTCGACGCCAGAGACGTTTATTACATCTTTTACGACTTTCCGAAGAAAGCGCGAAAGCTCCTCCGCTACAACTTCGAGAGCCAATCGGCCGCCGAGGTCTACAAGGAAGAGGCCAAAGCGCGCGGGGTCACCGATTTTGCCATCGCCCCGGACGGCAAGAGCATCGCTTATGTTGACCAAACGACGTCCTTGAAAATCATGCCCGTCGGGGGGGGCGAAGCGCGCGAGATCCTCAAGCTCCAATCTCCTGAGCGCATCGACTCCATAACCTGGACGAACGACGGGAAAGGCATTGTTTATAGCAAAGTCCTGTCGAAGAACGCCGTCGACCAGACGTGCGAGCTCTGGCTCCAGCGCCTCGATGGCGGAGCGCCCCGGAATCTGGGCATCTCCATGGACAGGATTTCCACCCTCCGCTTCCACCCCGACGGGAAGCAGCTTCTCTTCCGGGCCGGCCAAGCCCGCATGGAAGTCTGGGCCCTGGAGAACTTCCTCCCGGGCGGGAAGCGGTAAGGAGGGATTCCCGCCCCGGGTTCTTGCCGGCATTAAGTTGACGCGGGATTTTTCCGCGTATATAGTAAGGCGGTCCCGAAATGACCGCCATTCCAACCGTCTTTTTCCAGGGAGGAGGAGCGCCCATGAGTCCGACACGCCGTGATTTTCTGGGCACGGCGGCCGCCGCGGCCGCCGGCCTCGTCATCGTCCCCCGCAAGGTCTTGGGCGGGCGCGGCTACCAGGCCCCGAGCGATACCCTCAACATCGGCTGCGTGGGCGTCGGCGGGAAGGGCTTTTCCGACGTCCAGGCCGCGAGCAAGGAAAACGTCATCGCCCTCTGCGATGCCGACGACACGATGATGGCCCGGTTCTTGAGCGCCGAACAGCATCCTCCCGAAAAGAAAGCCATGTACGAGAGGGCGGCCAAGTACCGCGATTTCCGCAAGATGCTCTGGGCCGAGAAAGGTCTCGACGCGATCACGATCAGCACGCCCGACCACACCCATGCCGTGGCCGCGATGATGGCCCTCAAGCTGGGCAAGCACGTCTTCCTCCAGAAGCCCCTGACCCACACGATCAAGGAGGCCCGGCTTCTGGCCGAGGAGGCGAAGGCCCGCAACCTCGTCACCCAGATGGGCAACCAGGGCCATGCCAAGGAAGGGGCCCGTCTCATTTGCGAATGGATCTGGGACGGGGCCATCGGCGACGTCGCCGAGGTCCACGTCTGGACGAACCGGCCGATCTGGCCCCAGGGGATCGAGGCCCCCAAGGAAATCCCCTCCGTCCCGCCGACCCTGGACTGGGACGTCTGGCTCGGACCGGCCCCCTGGCGGCCGTATCATCCGGCCTACACGCCGTTCACTTGGCGCGGCTGGTGGGACTTCGGGACGGGCGCGGTCGGCGACATGGGGGCCCATCTCATCGACCAGCCGTATTGGGCCCTCAATCTCGGCCCGCCGGCGACGATCCAAGCCAGCGCGACGAAGCTCACCAAGGATTCCTACCCCCTGGCCGAGATCATCACCTACACCTTCCCCGCCCGGGGGAAGATGCCGCCGGTCACGCTGACCTGGTATGACGGCGGGATCATGCCTCCCCGGCCGTTCGCGGCCATCGAGAACGGCCGGATGATGGGCGACGACGGCGGAGGCGTCCTCTTCGTCGGGAAAAAGGGGATGATTATCTGCAGCACCTACGGCGACAATCCCCGTCTTCTCCCCGAACAGCTCATGAAGGACTACAAACGCCCCGAAAAGACGATCCCCCGCTCTCCGGGGATCGCCGAGGAGTGGCTGGCGGCGATCAAGGAGGGGAAGAAGTCGACGACGGACTTCGCCGAGTACTCGGGGCCCTTGACCGAGCTCATGCTTCTCGGCAACGTCGCCCTCCGGTTCAAGGACGCGAAAGTCGTCCTCCAGTGGGATCCCGCGAAAATGGAGTTCCCGAACTTCCCCGAGGCCAACAAGTACGTCCACAAGGAGTACCGTCCGGGCTGGACGCTGTAATAAAAGAGGGGCAGGCGCCGAGTTCTCCGGAACTCGACGCCTGTCCCCCTTTCTTGCGAGATGGAGGAAAGCATGAGTCAAAGAGGGTTTATTCAGGCAGGGGGCGTCCTGGGCTTCTGCGCCATCCTGGTCTTTGCCGGTGCTCCCCAGACCGTCCCCAAGATCGACTGGCCCGTCCACGATGAATCGCGGCCGCTGCCTCCCGTCGTCGATCCCGGCCCGGCGGGCCCTCCCGTCCCGGCTCCGCCGGGGGCGGTCGTCCTGTTCGACGGGAAGGACCTCTCGGCCTGGTCGGACGGGAAGGGGAATCCCGCCAAGTGGAAAGTCGAGGGCGGATATATGGAAGTCGCGGCCAAGGCCGGATCGATCCAGACGAGGCGCGGGTTCGGCGATGGCCATCTCCACGTCGAGTGGGCGGCGCCGGCCGTCGTCCAGGGCGAAGGCCAAGGACGCGGGAACAGCGGCGTTTTCCTGATGAACCATTACGAGGTCCAGATCCTCGACAGCTACGGCAGCAAGACCTACGCCGACGGGATGGCGGCCGCGCTCTACGGCCAGCATCCGCCTCTCGTCAACGCCTGCCGCAGGCCCGGCGAGTGGCAGACCTATGACATCGTCTTCCGGGCCCCCCGGTTTGGCGCCGAAAAAAAGCTCGTCAGTCCGGCGATCGTGACCGTGTTTCACAACGGGCTCGTCGTCCACAACAACGCCGTCCTGACCGGGCCGACGGCCCATAAGCTCCGGCCGCCCTACATCCCCCATGCCGACAAGCTGCCCATCACCCTCCAGGACCACGGCAATCCCGTCCGTTTCCGGAACATCTGGATCCGCGAGCTTTGAAAGAATACGGGGACAAAAGAATACGGGGACAAAGAATACGGGGACACATACCTTAATTGTCCACTTTTGAGGACAATTAAGGTATGTGTCCCCGTATTTATTGATGAGGAGCCAATCATGAAAAACGCGCAACTTTCAAATTATCGCCAAATCTTCCGGGTCGTTTTCTTCGTCGGATGCATCGGCGCGGCGATTG
>Ga0194125_10008683_pt1 | contig 14274 bp, 13 predicted proteins | sample TA2KigC250mmetaG_FD_148626 | JGI IMG/M metagenome (GOLD analysis project Ga0194125, IMG submission 148626) | Freshwater microbial communities from Lake Tanganyika, Tanzania - TA2015034 Kigoma Deep Cast 250m | ecosystem: Environmental > Aquatic > Freshwater > Lake | place: Tanzania: Lake... | reverse complement strand
CTTTGGCTGAAAATCCCACCTTCAGCTCAAAGCGGCTTCGGGATAAACCGGAGGTCGTGGGTTCTGAGCCGAAGGCTCATCAGCCTTTGGCTGAAAATCCCACCTTCAGCTCTTCATTGTCGTGTTGTGCATTCAGAGGTTTCTGATTGAAATCCGCCTCGAGCGGATTTTTTATTGACTACTGATCATGCTATGAACACATACGACGTTATCGTCATCGGCGCCGGGCCTTCCGGACTCTCCTGTGCCATCGAGGCCAAGAAACAAGGGCTCTCGTGCGTCGTCATCGACAAGGGTGCGGTTGCCGATGCGATCCGAAGATTCCCGGTCAATCTCATCTTCTTCTCGACGCCCGAGCTGCTCGAGATTGGCGGCCTTCCGTTCACGGCCGGCGGATTTCGTCCGACCAGAATGGAATGCGTACGATACTATCAGACGGTTGCGCGCTATTTTGGGCTCGATGTCCGGCGAGGGGAGGAAGTGCGCCGGCTGCGGAAGGGCTCTGAGGGCTTTGAGGTTGTGACGAGCAAATCGTCGTACTCGGCCCCCAATGTGGTGGTTGCCACGGGATACTTCGACAATCCCGCGCCGTTTGAAGTGCCCGGTGCGGACCTGGCCAAGGTCATCAGGTGCTACGATGAGCCATATGCCTTTGAGGGCAGAGACGTAGCGGTGGTCGGTGGTAAGAATTCAGCTGTGGAGGTTGCCCTCGACCTGTTCCGCAACGGGGCGAAGGTTACCCTCATCCACCGCGGGCCCACCCTCAGCGAGGGAGTCAAATACTGGATTCTCCCTGACATCGAGAACAGAATCAGGGCGGGGGAGATCAAGGGATTGTTTGAAACGCGCGTCCGCGAAATCCGACCCGAGTCAATTCTCGTTGAGGGGAAGCACGAGATCGAGATACGGAATGACTTCGTGTTTGTGATGATAGGATATCGACCGGATACGACGTTGATGAAAGAAAGCGGAGTCGAGATAGACCAGCATACACTCGGGCCGATATATAAACCCGAAACGATGGAAACGAACGTCAAGGGTCTCTATGTCGCTGGGTCCGTGGCCGCGGGCAAGTACAACAACAAGATCTTCATCGAAAACGGACGGGTACACGGGCCGATGATCGTCAAGGAAATCAAAAGAGTCCGTTGATTTTCGGGCAAGATCTTCGTAATCTTTATCACTTTTTTGGGAATTCCATCGATTTTGAAGCGAAAGGTAGCACATGACCGAAGGCACGATCATTCAGATTATTGGTCCCGTCGTCGATATCGATTTTCCGCCTGGGAAGCTCCCTGCGATCATGAATGCGGTGAGGATCCCTCGGGTCAATCTTGAAGGAGCGAAGGAGGATCTGATCGGCGAGGTTCAGCAACAGCTCGGCGAAGACCGCGTCCGCGCTGTCGCAATGGACTCCACCGACGGGCTAGTGCGGGGGATGAAGGTCTACGATACAGGTGGGCCGATCACGGTACCTGTTGGCCCGAAGGTCCTTGGGCGATTGTTGAACGTGGTGGGACAGCCAATTGACGGCCTTGGTCCGGTCGAGGCGAAAGCCCAGTACCCCATTCACCGGTCCGCACCGAGCTTCGACCAGCTCTCGACTCAGAGGGAGATGTTCGAGACCGGAATAAAGGTGGTTGATCTCCTCGAGCCGTACACGAAAGGCGGGAAGACAGGATTGTTCGGGGGAGCGGGCGTCGGAAAAACGGTCATCATACAGGAGCTCATTCACAACATAGCAACACACCACGGCGGATATTCGGTATTTGGTGGTGTCGGTGAGCGGACCAGAGAGGGGAATGACCTGTGGCTGGAGATGAAGGAGTCGGGCGTTCTTGAGAAGACGGCCTTGATCTTCGGTCAGATGAACGAACCGCCGGGCGCGCGTCAGCGCGTTGGCCTCACGGCATTAACCGCGGCCGAGTACTTCCGCGATGAAGAAGGCAAAGATGTTCTGCTTTTTATCGACAACATCTTCCGCTTCGTTCAGGCCGGTTCGGAGGTCTCGGCTCTCCTTGGTCGTATGCCGTCAGCCGTGGGGTACCAGCCCACCCTCGGAACGGAGATGGGTGAACTCCAGGAACGAATCGTTTCGACGAAAAAAGGTTCGATAACTTCTGTCCAGGCAATCTATGTCCCCGCAGACGACCTGACAGATCCTGCTCCTGCAACAACCTTCAGCCACCTCGACGCCACGACGGTCTTGAGCCGTCAGATTGTGGACAAGGGGATCTACCCGGCCGTCGATCCGCTCGATTCGACATCGCGAATCCTCGACCCGGTCGTCATAGGCGAGGAGCACTACAACGTGGCGAAGAGAGTGAAAGAGATTCTTCAGACCTACAAGGATCTCCAGGATATCATCAGTATTCTCGGTATGGACGAGCTTTCTGACGAAGACAAGTTGACCGTGTCCCGGGCAAGGAAGATCGAGCGGTTCCTCTCGCAGCCCTTCTTTGTCGCGGAAGCGTTCACAGCAAGATCAGGACGCTATGTGAAGTTGGAGGACACGATTCGCGGGTTCAAGGGGATAGTTGAGGGTGAGTTTGATGATCTGCCTGAAGGTGCCTTCTGGATGGTCGGCACGATCGAGGAGGCGGTCGAACAGGGAAAAAACATGAAGGCTGCGTGAGACCCATGGCGGAAAAGCTCTTTCGGCTTGAGATCGTTACTCCGAAGAAAGTTGTCTTCAGTGGAGACGTGACCAGCTTCACGGCTCCGGGAGTCGTCGGTGGATTTCAGGTGCTGAAAAGTCACGCACCGCTGCTCTCAAACATTGCGATTGGCGAGGTGAAGATCATCGACGCGGCGGACGCCGAGTCCCGGTACGCGACAAGCGGCGGCTTCGTGGAGGTTCATGACAATAAAGTTGTGATGTTGGCGGAAACCGCCGAACGGTCTGACCAGATTGATGTGACCCGGGCGGAGGCAGCGCGCGACAGAGCGAGAGGCCGTCTGGCAGAAAAAGCAGCTGGGACGGACGTTGAGCGGGCACGGCTCGCCCTCCATCGTGCGATCAACAGATTGAAAGTGGCAGGACGAGGCTAGAACTGAGAACAAGGATGACTGTTGAATGAAGCCCATCAAGGGAATCTTGATGGGCTTTCCTCTTGTTTTGGGGAGATGGGAGCGCGGGCTCTCGGCTGCCGAGGTGCGCGTGCCTCCTAGCCCACATTGACTTTGAGTCCGGCAACGAGTATATTCGCCGTTGCCATGCAGCCACTTGAGCTGCATCTGGTACCACAGTTCTCACGCATTCAACCTACATTTCTCTTCAACATTCCACAAAGGAGCTGCTATGTGTGATATCCGCAGAGTACGAACGGCTCTTTGTTTCCTATTGTTGACCTCGGTTGTGGTGGCTCACGTGGTGAGGGCGCAAGAGGCGAGAAGAACGTACACCATCACCGGCACCGTTGTTGATGCCAAGACATCGGAGGCGTTGGTTGGCGCCAACGTCACGATCCGTGGGACCACGCTCGGTGCTGCAACAAACAGAGAGGGAAAGTACACCATCCTGGCAAATCTTGCTCCGGGTACCTATCGGATCGCGCATTCATTCGTGGGATACAAGATGAAGATCCAGGAAGTCCAGTTAGGTAGCCAGACAATCGTAGAGGTCGGTCGCGTCGCGCTCGATGAAGACCCGTTGCTCATCCAAGAGGTTGTGGTTACCGGCACGGGGACTGCGACGGAAAAAGCGCGGTTAGGAAACGCGATCACGACGTTATCCGCGTCAGCGGTCGCGGAATCGTTTGCGCCGACCGTTGATGCGGCACTTGTTGGAAAGATCGCCGGTGCTCTCATTCAACAGAACTCCGGGACACCTGGCGGCGGCGTGTCCGTCCGCTTGCGTGGAACGTCAACCATATCGGCGAGCGCAGAGCCGTTGTATATCATCGACGGCACGATCGTCGACAATAGTTCCAACGAGCTGGTGAATCTTGGCGGGTACGTCGGCAACCGTATCGCAGACATAGACCCGAATGACATCGATCGCATCGAGGTTGTGAAGGGTGCTGCTGCTGCAGCGCTGTACGGGTCTCGTGCAAACAACGGCGTGATCCAGATCTTCACCAAGCGCGGACAGCTGGGTGCGCCTCGGATCGTTTTCCGGGCGCAAGCCGGCATGAGCGATATCCGGAAAACTTACGAAGTCAACACGTATCCCTATGATAAACCCCCCACTGACCCGACCCGGAAACAGGTGGCCCGCAGGGATTACCAAAAGGAGATTTTCCGGACCGGATACGAGTACGACAATTATCTCGCGATATCGGGCGGAACGGAGGCAACGAAATACTACGTCGGCGGCACGTATGGGTACGAGAGCGGCGTCGTCCAGGCAAGCGACTACCAGAAGACGAACTTCAGGGCCAATCTCGACCAGCTCGTCGGAAACTGGCTGAAACTCTCAATCGGGGCCAACTACATCTACTCATTCACGAATAGGGTGCCGAACGGGGGCATTGTAGGGGGGGAGGGGGTTATCACGAACTTTGCCTTTCAGCCGAACTGGTTTGACTTGAGCCCGAACGCCGAAGGGAAATATCCGACACCGCCATTTGCTGCCTTCGCAAATGAGCTCGAGGTCATCAACAGGTGGAAAGCCCCCCTCAAGGTGAACCGCTTCATCGGGAGTCTCGGATTGACTGCCACCCCCTGGACGAACGTGAGCATCGACTATAAACTCGGATATGATCAATACCGCGAGAATGCGAACCGGGAGATACCGGTTGGATCGTCGGCCGGGTACGTGACAGGGTTTTCTCAACAGGCGACACTCGACGTCTTGCTGGTCAACAACGATGTAACCGCAACCCACACTATCGCGGTGTCGGACTTTGGCTTCACAACGGTTGCGGGATTCAGCCATCAATACTTCGAGGGCACCAACATCACCGCGTCAGTGCGAGACCTGATTCCCGTCGCCACCATTCTGAGCTCCGGCGCAACGGCGCTGGCATCAGAGTATCGCGAAAAGCGGGTTATCTACGGATCGTTTATTCAGGAGACGATCGGATTTCAGGACAAGATATTTCTGACAGGTGCGCTCCGTATCGATGGAGCGTCGACATTTGGCAAGGATGACCGCTTCCAGATCTTCCCCAAAGCAAGCTTGTCGTACGTAGTCTCCAACGAGGACTGGTGGAGAGAGAATGTCGGGAGCGTCGTCAACCGCTTCAAGTTCAGAACGGCCTGGGGTCAATCGGGAGGTCAGCCGGCCGGAACGTACGACCGCTTTTCGGTCTACGTGCAGCAAAGCAACAGCAACAGGCCGGGCTTGGTGAACTCGGTACTTCTCGGGAACCAGAAGCTCAAACCTGAGCGGATGAGCGAAATTGAGATTGGTGCGGATATCGGGTTGCTCAACGACTTGGTCAGCATTGAGGCTACTTACTACAACAAGAAGGTTAGCGATCTCCTGCTCCAGCGAACTCTTCCGCCTTCGACAGGGTTCTCGGGTATTCTCGACAACGTCGGCGAGTTGGAGAACAAGGGATTTGAATTGTTAGTCAAGGGCGTTGTGTGGAACAGCGAAGACTTCCGATGGCTCAGCACGCTGACGGTCTCACAGAACAAGAACAAAGTGACGGAGCTCTTCGGGCCTGATTTTGCAGTTGCCAACAGCTTTGGCATTGCACGAGTGGCCAAGGGTGAGCCGCTGGGAATCTTCTACGGCCCGAAATACCAGCGGAACGCAGACGGCTCGGTCAAGTATGATACACTTGGTCGACCGCTGCGCGATCCTGTTGCACAGAAGATTGGCGATCCGAATCCCGACTTGCTTCTCGCATTCGTCAATGATTTTGAGATCTTCAGGAATCTCAGTGTACACGTTCAATTTGATGGTGTGTTCGGTCAAGACGTATTCAACTTCACGCGCCGTATCCTCGAAACGCCGGCGTTTGGCAACGGCAAAGAGTACGAGAAAGAGTTAAGTGGTGAGGTTGCCGTCGGGTATTTCAACAACCGTCGAACGATTTTTGAGGAGTACGTGGAGGACGCGTCGTTCGTGAAGCTCCGTGAACTGTCGGTCAGCTACCGGCTCGATCAGGACTTCATTCGGAATCTCGGCTTGCGAAGTCTCGAGGTGCGGCTGACGGGAAGAAATCTGCTGTCGTTTGACAACTACAGCGGCTACGATCCCGAGGTAAACGCTGCCTCCCAGAGCACGCTTGTCCGCGGCTTCGACTGGTCTACTACACCCTTGCCACGCACGTGGATTCTGAGTCTGACATTTAACCTGTAGCCGTGCGGATGCGCGTTTGACTACACTAGCCACTCAAGAAAAGGATTTTGCTATGAAAGCACATACTCTGTTGATAGCACTGTGTGGTACAATCCTCGTGGCTGCCGCGGGTTGCTCGCTGGACCAGCTCAACCCGAACGCCCCGACGGACGCACAGGTTCTCTCGACGCCAGAAGGTATCAAGGCGCTTGCCGTTGGCATGCAGGCGCAGTACGGCGAGAGCATCAATGAGACCGTGGAGGTGTCAAACTTCCTGGCGAAGCAGTTTGCGACGATGCCTGCTTCTGTTCTCGGTCTCCGTGAGCTGGAAACCGGTGGAACGGATGTTCAGGGATTTAACGGGACGGTCAACAATGTCTGGTCGACGCACTACAGAACGATCAAATCGGCCGAAGATCTCATCAAGAATGCGCCCAACGTTCCTCTGACGCCCGGGACACGGAGCGGCATCCTCGCCCTGGCCCGGCTGATCAAGGCAATGTCGCTCGGCGAGTTGATCGAGAGCTTTGAAAGGGTCCCGATCGATGTGACCACTTCAACGACCCCGACGTTTGCAGACAGAACGACCGTGCTTGACCACATCATCTCTCTGCTCGAAGCTGGACGCACTGAGTACGCCTCTCAACCCGCGTCGGCGTACACCGACTTCAACAACACTATCCTCGGTATCGGCTTCGATCTCCCGAACACGATCCAGGCAATGATTGCCCGCTATGCCTTGATCAAGGGGGACTATGCGAAAGCCATCGCGGCGGCAAACCTCGTTGACCTGACGAAGACGTCAAGCCTCTTCTACAACAGCACGACGTCACGGAATCCGATTTGGGCGATTACAGTTCAGCTGGTGTATTACAAGCCCGTTCGTTCCTTCAGGCTGAATGCCGAGCCGGGTGACGGCCGGGTGGCGTACTGGGTGAGCCCGGCAACGGACAACTCCTTCCTGGGCACGCCGGTTGACAATTTCGCTCAATATCGGACAGACGCTGCCAAGTACTATGTGTACTTGCCGGGCGAGATCATGCTCATCAAGGCAGAGGCCTATGCTCGCCAGAACGATCTCGCTAATGCCCTGGTCGAAGTGAATCGAGTACGAACCAAAGCCGCGGACGCCACCGGCATAGGAGCCAACTTGCCCCCAAAGACGTCCGCTCAGCTCTCCACGCAGCAGGCAATGCTCGATGAGATCTACTACCATCGCCTGTATGAGATGTTTATGCTGGGGACACGGCTCGGCGATACGCGCCGTTTCAACAAAGCTCCGGCAGACGCGGCCGTTCCAAAAGCGCAGTGGAGCCGCACGCGCAACTGGCTGCCGTATCCGGACACAGAGCGATTGTCGAATCCGAACACTCCTCCTGACCCGTCCCTTTAGAACGGTGCAGAAGAGCTACTTTCCAGGTGATCACGAAAGAGTCCGCGCGGAGACTTCTCGGGTCTTCGCCGGACTCTTCGTTTTCTCGTCACCGATGTCCTAACTCATCGATTGGACCTACTGCTATGAATATCTCTCATATCACAATCCGGTTCGCAATACTCCTGACTATCATTGGCGGGTCTGCCAAATCCCAGACAAAGACAGAACACCTCTTCTATTACCTCAACAACGAGCGGTGCTTTGAGATCTTCAAAAAGAACGTCGACAAGATCAGCATCGTCGCGCCGTCTGCATTCTCCGTTGATGAAGATGGCATCGTCTGGGGATCGGTGGATTCACGGCTGCTTGAATTCGCACGGACCCACAGGGTCGGTGTTATGCCGCTGATTGTTAACCCCGGTTTTGATCAGAGTATGCTTCATCGACTTCTGATGAATCCCCGGGCCCGGGCGAATTGCATCTCCACCCTGGTCGATCTCTGTCTTCGCCACAAGTTTCGCGGGATTCAGTTTGATTTTGAAAATCTCAATATGAGCGACAAGGACGCATTCACTGCGTTCTTCAGGGAAACCGCCGACGCACTGCACAAGAAAGGGTTTTCCATCAGCGTTGCGGTAGTCCACCGGTTCGAGGATTATGCGGGTCCGACTGCCTACCACAAGTGGCTATTCGAAAACTGGCGGGCAGGCTATGATCTCGCTGAGCTCGCGAAGACGGGCGACTTCATCTCCGTGATGTCGTACTCCCAGCATACGCGGCGAACAACCCCGGGTCCAATCGCCGGTATCCCGTGGGTCAAGAAGATCGTCGAGTACTTCCTAAAATTCATGCCTCCGGAGAAGCTTTCTCTTGGCATACCATTGGGCTCGATGCATTGGTACACGGCGCTCGACACGGTTCGCTACGTTGCCAACGCCCGTTCGTGGAGCGAGGGAATCGACCACGATCGGGCTCTGGGTATCATCGAAAGCCATGGCGCCACGATCCAGTGGAACGATCAGCAACAGGTCCCGTTCGCGATCCTCGACAACGGTGGATTGTTTGAGTACATCTTCCTTGAGGACGGAAGAAGCTTCAGGGCGAAATACGATTTGCTGAAACAGTACAAGCTGCGCGGTTTCTCGGCCTGGGTGCTGGGAAGCGAGGATGCATCGCTGTGGAAGACGCTGCCGGTTGTGGCACGATGAGCCGATGGGTTCGCAAGTGTGCTGATTTCGTTGACATTCAGAACGAGAAGAGTTATATTCAAGCCGACTTCTGACAGGCAGCACACTAGAACGGTATCCACGATCTTCCTGCCACCACCTTGGGCACGTCCACACGACCGACGATCGCTGAAATTGACCTCCGTGCGCTGTCATTCAATCTCAAGGGCATACGAAGGAAAGTCGGGAAATCCGTCAAGATCATGGCGGTCGTCAAAGCCAATGCCTATGGGCACGGTCTTGCGGAGGTGTCTAGGTTCCTCGCACGGCAATCCGTTGAGTACCTCGGCGTCGCAAACGCCGAAGAGGGCGTCGCCATCCGGGAGGCCGGCATAGAGTCGCCTATCCTCGTCTTCACGCTTCCGGCCAAAGCTCAAGTTCATCTCTACACTCAATTCCGGCTTGAATCGACGATTTGTTCCGAGTTCGACGCTCGCCTTCTCAATACCGAGGCGACCAAGAGGCGGCTCTCTCTGCCCGTTCATCTGAAGGTCGACACGGGCATGAATCGTATCGGTGTCAAGGTTCCGGGAATCCGAAAGCTCCTTGCATTCTTGAGCAAGCTCCGCCGGCTTGAAATCAAGGGCATTTACACGCATTTTGCCACAGCTGACCAGCAGGACAAAACGTTCTCTCGCGAACAGCTCGACCAGTTCCACCAGGCACTTGATATCCTGAGATCGGAGGGAGTTTCGCCTGAACACATCCATTGCGCGGGAAGCGCGGCCATCGTCGACCTGCCCGACTCGTACTTCTCGATGGTCAGACCCGGTTTGATGCTGTACGGGTATCACCCGTCCCGTCAAATGATCGAGACCGTTCAGGTGAAGCCTGTCTTGGCGCTGAAATCCGAAGTCTCCCTTGTCAAATGGATCGACCCGGGGGAGACAGTGAGCTACGGACGGAGATACACCGCGCGTCGGCGGACTCAGATCGCCACGCTGCCGCTCGGCTACGCAGACGGCTACATGCGGCTGCTCACGGGGAAGGCGGAGGTCCTGATCAACGGGCGGCGTTTTCCCATCGTCGGCACGATCTGTATGGATCAGGTCATGGCGAATGTCGGTGACAGTGATGTGGCTGTTGGAGGTGAAGCGGTCTTTATCGGGACGCAGGGACGCGAATCGATTGATGCGTGGGATCTGGCGGACCGCATCGGAACAATACCCTACGAAGTCCTTACGAATATCTCATCACGTGTTCCACGAATCTACGGAAAGCCATGAGCAAAGCGCATGAAGTTGTACAGAAGCTGATGGACGCTGTTCCGATCAGCGAGCTTTCGTCGGACGAGAACCGGTCGACATTCGAGCGAATCAAGCATCGCTTACAGTCCGCACCGGACCTCCAGGCGGAGCTGCGGTCGCTCTACACGGTGGAAGGATTTTCAGATTTTGCCCTCAGCCTGATGTGGATCGCGCAGCAGGCGGAGAGCGACGCCTCTGCGACTTTGCCATCGCCGGCAGACACGACTCTGGTCTTTTCTTCATTTCGGCGTGCGGTCGGTGAAGCGGCGATGGCTGAAGATCAGCCTCAGCCGGCCGCCGGCGCAGCTGAGGCAACTGCCGGGGGAGGCTCGGAGACCTTCTCGGTGCTGCTGGAACGGTTTGTTGAGGCGATTCAAAGCGGGGAAGAGCAGCGAAGCACGCTGCTGGAACGAGTCGTGAACGAGTGTGAAGCTGTTGGTGCGGGAGACTTCCCGGAGGACTTCCGCCTCTTCTCCACCCTGCTGGCGGAGTTCCTCCGATACGTGTTGGAGAATCAGCTGCTCGACGATATTCGCGTTTTGAATATTCTCGCAAATATTCCGTCGCCTGTCGCACACTGGGTCTCCGCTGCCCCTGAGGCGCGCGCGGGATTGTTCGAAGAGGAAATCAACATTCTTCGGGACTTCAAATCTCACTTTGAATAGAATTCGACATCGATGGCACAGATTTTTCCCGTAGTCATGGCCGGCGGTGTAGGCACTCGCTTCTGGCCTCTCAGCCGAGAACGGTTCCCCAAGCAGTTCCTCGATATCGTCGGCTCGGGAAGCCTGCTGGAGAACACGATCAGTCGTCTGTTGCCGCTGGCGGACGCAGCAAACACCTACGTCGTCACCAACAGGATTCAAAGCGACATCGTCAGCCGGCAAGCTCCGCTCATACCGAAGGAGAACATCCTGGTCGAGCCGTTCGGCCGCAACACCGCTCCGTGCATCGGTCTCGCCGCGTCCTGGATTCGGCGCGTCGATCCCGAAGCGCTGATGGTCGTTTCTCCGGCCGACCACATCATCCGCAACACCGAGGAGTTCCTTCGCATCCTCAGGCTCGCGCTTCACGTGGCGGAGGAGAGGGACGCGCTGGTCACGATCGGCATTCAGCCGACACATCCTGCTACCGGATACGGATACATCCAGATCACCGAGGAGGAACTCGACCGGAATCCCTACCGTCCGCAAGGAGTCTACCAGGTCAAGACCTTCGCGGAGAAACCGAACCTGGAGACCGCCGAGCGGTTCGTCCGGAGTGGTGATTTCCTTTGGAACAGCGGCATTTTCATCTGGAAGGCAAGAACCATTCTTAAAGAGATAGAGCTGCATTTGCCTGACCTTCACGAACAACTCGTGCCTCTGCAGGCCAGCTTAGGGGAGCCGAATTATCCGCAAGTACTCGAACAAACCTACGGCTTGATCCGGAGCATTTCGATCGACTATGGTGTGATGGAGAAGGCTGGAAACGCCTTCGTGGTCAAGGGGGAGTTTGGCTGGAGTGACGTCGGATCGTGGGATGAGGTAGTCCGCCAGACGCCGATCGATTCCGATGGCAACTCATTGAGGGGCAAGGTCATCGTTCGCAATTCCTCGAACAACTTCATCGACGCACGGGAGAAGCTTGTCGCGGCGATCGGTGTTGAAGATCTCATTGTCATCAGCACGCCTGATGCGGTTCTGATTTGCAGAAAAGGGGAGTCGCAGGAGGTAAAGGAGGTTGTCGACTTCATGCGCCGGAAGCAGATGAATGACTACCTGTAGCCTAGCTCCTTCGTGCTTGCTTCTCATCCCCCTCGCCTGGATTGCCGTCGCCGGATGCTCCAGCTCTCCGAGGTTTGCCACCCGCGAAAAGTCGTCACAAACGAATGAAAGCACCGTCGCTGAGGACAAGAAGCCCGAGAAACCCGGGCCGTCCGCGACGAGCGGGCGAGTGTTGTTGACTCTTGAGGGCGTGGCCTCATACTACGCAGATGACTTCCACGGAAAGCTGACCTCCAACGGTGAGATCTTTGATATGGACGCCCTGACCGCCGCGCACCGCACATTTCCCTTCGGCACGATGGTACGCGTGACGAACCTGACGAACAGCAAGACGGTGATCGTCCGCGTGAACGACCGGGGGCCATTCGTGGAAGGCCGAATCATCGATCTCTCGCGCGGCGCCGCGAAAGAGCTTGACCTCGTCAAAGCTGGAACGGCCCGTGTGAAGCTGGAAGTCCTCGAGTGGGGCTTGGGACAGTGAGGGTCCAGGGGAGTCAGGGGAATATCTCTACACTTCGTCCATCACCGCACCTGCCACACGGTGCGGTTTGTGTTTCTTGGGGGGCCAGAGGAGAGGACGTTCATGAGGCTTCGCATCATCGTCAAACCGAACGCTCGCAAGAACGCTGTCGAAGCGAACGATGACGGCACTCTCATCGTCCATGTTTCGGCACCTCCGCGGGAAGGTCGAGCAAACCGGAAGGTGATCGAGGTCCTCGCTGAGCATTTCCGGAAGCCGAAGCGGCACATCGCGATCGTCTCAGGAACACGGGGCAAACAGAAGATCATCGAAATCGTATGATACCTCCACGAAGGGCAGGGATGATCTACTCGCTCGTCGCCTACGCGTTGGGCGTCCTCGGCCTGCCGCCTTCCTTGGGGGCCGCCGAAGTCCGAACTGACTCAATCCAATCGGTGACGGTGGCACCGGGGATAGTCCATACATCCTACACGAAGGCCGGGCCGTACACGTTGGATGTGCTCGAGGTTGATCTCTCAAATCCCGGCTACGCGATCGAATCATTCAGGCCTGTTGGATTGGTGCGCACGTCCCAGCAGGTGCGCGAGAACGACAGGGAACAGCATGTCCTCGGGGCGATCAACGCCGACTTCTTTAGCTTCAAAACGGGATGGCCGGTTGGGAATCAGGTGGTCAACGGGGAGTTCGCTCTGGGTCTGGCGACTCCGCGATCGCACCTCGCGTTCTCGGTGGCAGGGCGTCCATTTATGGAACGGCTAACCTTCCGCGGTTGGCTCAGGACGCCGACGGGAAAGCACTACGATATCGCCGGCGTTAACGATGCCCACAAGAATAACTCGATCATCCTTCATACCTCCTTCTCGGACACGGCAACGCCCTGGATCGGCCCGGGGGCGACATTCCTTCTCCAGAAGGTGTCAAGTGGCTGGCGGGCCGGCGACACGCTCAGGCTCTTGGTTGCATCATCGGGTGTCGAAGGATCAAGGACTCTGGGATCTCAGGAGGCTGTGCTCTGGATCGGTGGAGGAGCTTCGGTCGGGGGAGCGCGGGAGGACGTGCGGGTGGGAGACACACTCGTGACATACCTCGGCTTTGAACCTGATATTGGGCACATTGCAAACGTCGTCGGGGGGGGTGGAATGATACTGCGCGGCGGACAGCCGGTCTCGGACAGCACGAACGTCGAGGAGAAGATCAGCGTGGCGTTCCTTAGGGCTCGCCACCCGCGCACGTTCGTTGCCATCAATCAAGACACGACGAAACTGTTACTCTGCACCGTCGACGGGCGTCAGGAAACGAGCATCGGCATGAGCTTTCAGGAAATGGCTGATTTTCTCCTCTCCATCGGGGGCTGGCATGCTGTCAATCTCGATGGCGGGGGGTCAACGACGATGGTTGTCAACGGCGTCATAGTGAATTCCCCTTCAGACAAGACGGGGGAACGCCCCGTGGCAAACACACTCCAGATTATCAAGAGAGGAGTACCAACGCTGACAAGGTGATCGCCTATGGTTTGACTCAGCGGTGTTCGATCGAGCAAAGCCGGAATGGCTCCGGGAACCCTGGTGCACGTCGGCAAGAAGAGACTCGGCACCGTCCAAATCTCGTGCATCGACTACTCGGAGGGCTGGATAGGCGAGCGCGCGGCGATCTCGGCGGAAGATCCGTTGTCTGTTAAACGGAAGCCGAAGGCTCCAGCTGAGAGATCTCAGCGACCACACGCTGGCAGTGCTGGATGCTCTTGAAAATGAACGAGAGCTGCTCTCCGTGATGATCGATATCTATCTTTCGAGCGTCAGCAACAAGCTCAACGAGGTCATGAAGGTCCTGACCATCATTGCGACCATCTTCATTCCATTGACGTTCATCGGTTTCGGCATGCTCATCTACTTCAGGAGGAAAAAATGGTTTTGACACAAAGAATCAAGAGAGCGATCCGTCGCC
>Ga0194125_10008681_pt1 | contig 14275 bp, 9 predicted proteins | sample TA2KigC250mmetaG_FD_148626 | JGI IMG/M metagenome (GOLD analysis project Ga0194125, IMG submission 148626) | Freshwater microbial communities from Lake Tanganyika, Tanzania - TA2015034 Kigoma Deep Cast 250m | ecosystem: Environmental > Aquatic > Freshwater > Lake | place: Tanzania: Lake... | reverse complement strand
TCCAGAGGCCATGGAGGTTGCAGTACTCACGCGCCACGACCCCCTCGGCCTTCACGCAGAACGCGGCTTCCGGCGCCTCACCCGGCGTCAGGAACTGCCGGTACGCCTTGCCATCGACGATGATCCCGACCCACTCGATCCAGTGCTCCTCGGTCATCGGGTGCGGGACCTCGCCGACCTTGACCCTCAGACCGCCTTCGGTCTTCTCCTGGACCGGCACGTGCTTCCCGACGGCCGCGTCGGTGGTGTTCTCCGTCAGGAGCTTCATCGGCTCGCCGCAGCAAGCCAACTCACCCCCGCCGACGTGCAACAGCTCGACGATGTTCCCGCAGATCTCGCACTTGTACACCTGCAGTTGCTTCACTCGGGATTCCCCCTTTGTCCTTCGGTAGCACGGGCGGCTCGCCCGTGGTGTTGGTCTCACCAATTCTCCGCCAGCAACTCGAAATGCGCCTGCGGGTGCGCGCACGCCGGGCAGGCGCCGGGCGCCTCCGGGCCCTCGTGCAGGTAGCCGCAGTTGCGGCAGCGCCAGACGACCGGCTGGTCCTTCTTGAACACCGTCCCAGCCTCGACATTGGCGAGCAGCCCGAGGTAACGCCTCTCGTGCTGCTTCTCGGCGACGGCGATAGCCTCGAAGATCACCGCGACGGCGTCAAGGCCTTCCTCGCGCGCGACCTTCGCGAAGCCCGGGTACATCTCGGTCCATTCGTGGTTCTCGCCGCCCGCGGCGGCTTTCAGGTTCTCGGCCGTCGTCCCGATGACGCCGGCGGGGAAGGCTGCCGCGATCTCCACGTCGCCGCCCTCCAGAAGCTTGAACAGCCGCTTGGCGTGCTCTTTCTCCTGGTCTGCGGTCTCGGTGAAGACGGCTGCGATCTGCTCGAACCCGTCCTTCTTCGCCTGGCTCGCCGCGTACGTGTAGCGGTTCCGCGCCTGCGACTCGCCGGCGAATGCCGTCAGGATGTTCCTCTCCGTCTGCGTGCCCTTCAGTGCCATTCAGGCCTCCTCGCGCCGCCCTCATCGGGCAGCCAATGCTCCGCGGCTTCTCGCGCGGTGGGATGGGCGCAGGCCCTCAGAGGGTGTATGAGAAGGGTGGCCGGGCGCCATGAATGGCGCCCCTACACGATTGGGCGCGATGAATCGCGCCCCTACGTCACAAACGACCGTGTATCGCCGTCATGTAGGGGCGTGATTCATCACGCCCGATGCCGTGCTTCTCATACACCCTCTAAGGTGCGCCCTCCCGTAATGCTAATCACTGGCATCTCCGGCGAAGTTCCCGTGCCGAATGGCAGGAGGGATTCGGGGGCGCAGACTCGTACCTACACCCAGCGAGCAACGAATGGAGGCACCCCGTTGACCCACACACTCAGAGGACTGGCCGTGGCGGCCTTGATCGCCTTCTTGTCGGTGCCACAGTGCGCTCAGCCGCCCCCGCCCGGCGCCGATCCGAGTGCGGCGGCTGCGTTCACAATCACCAACCAGGTGCTGCGCCCGGCCGACAAGGTGCCGCCGCTGGGGGCCAATGACTACGGTCGGTGCGGAGCCGTAGAGTGGGCGCGCAATAACTTCGTGCAGAACGCGGGCAACGAGCCGATCTACTGGAAGAACCTGCACCGCGCGATCCGCTGCGGGGATCACTGGTTCGAGATCGACGGCGGCGGCGTCTCGTGGTGGGACCTGTGGGCGAGTGGCTTCCTGAGCGGCGCCGAGGTGCGCATCTACCGAATCGTGGACGCCGACGGCAAGCCGGTCGTCGGGGACAACGGCCTGGACATGTCGCGCGCTGACCATGTGGCCTTCGTCGGCCGCACGCAGGTCCTCCCGGAGGGGAGCCCGGGCTTCCCGGACGGCGGCTGGGTCGTCACCGAGTACGGGGACGTCCACCCGAACGCATGGATCCGGGGCAGGAACCTCACGGTGACCGACGCCTTGGCGGTCGAGAACGGACGGACCTACTGGTACGCAGTCACCGCCATCGGCGCGAACGGGAAGGAGTCGGCCCTGTCGGCGGAGGTCAGCGCGGGGCCGCGCGCCGACATCGACACGCCCCCGCACCTCCTCATCGCCCGCGACCAGGATCGCTTCCCGGACACCCGCTCCGGCCAGGGCCTGCGGTTTGAGTTGAGGGCCGCCGGCGGCGCCGGACCTCTCACGTGGTCGATTGCGGAGGGCGCGCTGCCCGTCGGGCTGAAGCTCGACCCGGCAACCGGCGTCATCGACGGCGTGCCGACGCAGGAGCCCCCGGCAGATACGCCACTTCGCATCACCGTCAGTGACGCCCGTGGCCGCTCCGACGCGCGCACATGGGTCCTCAACGCGACGCCGGCGAAGGGTGAGGGAGACGAGGCGCCACAGCCGCCCACGAACGTCTCGGCAGTGGCGGGCAACGGTTGCGTGACCATCTCCTGGCAGCCCAGCCCGTCTCCCAATGTCCAGGCGTACCGCCTCAAGCGCTCCACGAAGCCCCTTGCCGAGCAGATGAACCGCGTCTACCTCCCCGAGGACGGGCCGAAGCTGGAGCGGATGGACTACATCGTGCTGGAGCGCAAGTTCGACCCCTTCGACATGCGCTATGTCCACCCGCGCGTGCGCGGGATCGGTAACCCGATGGACTCGCCGAACTGGCACTGGCGCGGCGACCCCAAACAGGTCCGGTTCGCACTCGTTCCCCATCCGCAGCCGATCCCCAAGGAGATGACCGACCCGGGCGAGACCTGCCTTCAGGCGGAAGCCCTCGGGCCGAACGAGACCTCCATCAACCAGTTCGTCTTCATCGGCACCGATCTCGGCAACAACGAGTCGATCTGGTACGGCCAGCTGGAGCCTGGGAAGCAGTATCACCTCGATGTCTGGCTGCGGCAGGAGGGGCTGGCGAACCGCGGCGCAGTGACGTTCTCGTACGGTCGGGGCTATCCCGAGATCCAGCAGACCTTCGCGGTCACCAGCGAGTGGCGGCGCTTCACCTACGACTTCACGGGAGGCGAGCGGCCGACGAAGCTCTGGCATTTCGGCCACCAGTTCAGCTTCACCGGCCCCGGCAAGTTGTGGATGGACAACTGCCGCATCTTCCGGGTGGATCGGCCTGAGGACCTGACGGCCCTCTACGTCCCGAGCGCCACCGTCCTCGGCGAACTCCTGGCCAGCTCGCCGGAGAGCGGCCCCAAGGGCGCGCAGCGGTGCTGGGTGCTGAAGCGCGACTCGAAGATGGCCGACCTCCTGAGCTGGTACGGGAACTCGCAAGTCCGCCCCGACTGGTCCACCTCCGTCGGTGACACGGTCGAGATGACCGTGCCGTGCGCGCTGGAGTTCTGCCGGCGCACCGGCGACCGCCCCGCCGACCGCGTCGTGCCGTGGCTGGTCATCCAGCACATCCTCCACACGGAGGACGAATGGCTCGCGTTGGTGGAGTACCTCGCGGCGCCCTACGACCCGAGGACGGACACGCCCGCGGCCAAGCCGTGGGCGTATCGGCGCTATCAGCAGCGCGGCATCGGGACGCCGTGGATCGACGAGTTCTGGCAGCTGGTCGTCGAGTTCGGCAACGAGACCTGGCACAACGGCGTGTTCGACGACTGGCTGGGCTTCAGCACGCGCAACGCGGTCTGGCAGGGCGGTCCGGAGTACGGCCTCTTCTGCCGGTACCTCATCGGTAACATGAAGCGCAGCCCGTACTGGGCCTCACAGAAGCTGGACGGGCGTCTGCGGTTCGCGCTGGGCGATGGGTACCTGCGGCGCGACGTAGGCGGCGGCAAGCGCCTGACGTACGGCGAGGAGGCGATGGAGCGCTGCCCGGAGGCCGACCTGCTGGTCCACGCCAACTACGTGGGCCCCAAGTGGGAGACGGGCGACTCGTCCAGCGAGAACTTCGACGACCACGGCGTCCAGGCGACGCTACTGGCCTACCTCACTGGCAACCAGGCGGACTTCCGGGAGTCGCACGCCACGCGGGAGGCGATGGCGGCAGCCGGGCACGCCTATGACCTCGCGGCCTACGAGAGCGGGCCGAGCGGCTACAAGCTGCCCGGCCAGGGCACTCCCCAGCAGGTGGAGGTGAACGAGCGCTACGGGAAGAGCCTCGCGATGGCGGTGGCGGCGCTCGATGCGTGGCTGGGCGCCTACGGCGAGGGCTGGACCTACCAGAACTTCCTCGGCTACGGCCAGGGGCAGTATTGGAACAGCCACACGTGGTTCAGCGAGGGTTTCCGGCCCTACCCGGGCTGGCAGGCGCTGCAGCTGCGCAATCGCTTCGCGCGGGGTGACTACATGGCCGTCGAGGCGACCTCCGAGCCGAGCATGCAGTTCGGCGCCAGGACGTACCCCCTGATCGGCGTCTATGCGCTGCGCGAGGGCGACCGGTGGTCGGTGTTCGTGCTGTCGCGCAAGCTCGACGGCAGCCACGACGGCGTGGACTTCGGCGATGGCGCAACACCCGTCTCGCTCTCGTTGCCCTTCCGCCAGGCGAGCAAGATCACGCTCCACCGCATGACCGGCGACCCTCGCGAGGGGAACCGCAAGGAGCTGAAGGTGCAGATAGAGTCGCTCGACATCCCCCCGCAGGCGCTCGCGAACGGGACGCTGAAGGTCGGCACCGACACCGGCGGCCTCGCAACCGGCATGCCGCCCGGCTCGATCTACCTGTACGTGTTCGAGGGAGGCCGAAATTAGGGACAGGCCCCAATTTCCGACGGACGTCTTGTCGGAAATTGGGGCCTGTCCCTAATTTCGGCCACAACGGGAGCAACCCATCGCATGGCACATGAGCGGCCCAACTTCGTGATCTTCTACACCGACGACCAGGGGTATGGCGACCTGTCGTGCATGGGGGCGACGGACTTCCGCACGCCCCACCTGGACGCGCTGGCGGCCTCAGGGGTGCGGTTCACGGACTGGTACTCGAACTCGCCGGTCTGCTCGCCGTCGAGGGCCTCGCTGCTGACGGGGCGCTATCCCGTCCATGCGGGCGTCCGCTCAATCCTCGCCGGCCACCGGCAGGCAACCGGCCTGACGCCCGAGGTGCCCACCATCGCCGGGGCGCTCAAGAAGCTCGGTTACCGGACCGCGATGTTCGGCAAGTGGCACCTGGGCGTCGCGGAGGAGTGCCGCCCGCACCACCACGGCTTCGACGAGTGGTTCGGGTTCCTGGCGGGGTGCATCGACTACTACTCGCACATCTTCTACTGGGGCATGTCGGGCCAGCAGGACCCGGTCCACGACCTGTGGGAGAACGGCGTGGAGATCTGGGAGAACGGGCGCTACTTCACCGAGATGATCACTGAGCGCGCGGTGCGGTGGCTCAACCGCGTGGCCGACGACGACGCCCCCTTCTTCCTCTTCGTCCCGTACAACGCGCCGCACTATCCCATGCATGCACCCCAGCGCTACCTCGACCGCTTCCCGGACCTCCCGTGGGACCGGCAGATCATGGCCGGGATGCTGAGCGCGGTCGATGACAGCGTCGGCGAGATTCTGGAGACGCTCAGCCGACACGGCCTGCGCGACAACACGCTGGCCTTCTTCCAGAGCGACAACGGCCCCTCGCGCGAGACGCGCAACTGGCTCGATGGCACGCCCGACCCGTACTACGGCGGCAGCGCGGGGAAGCTCAAGGGCCACAAGTTCAGCCTCTACGAGGGCGGCATCCGCATGCCCGCGCTCATGAGCTGGCCGGCGCGGATTCCCTCAGGCCGCGTCATCGGCGAGGTCGGTGCGGCAATGGACATCTTCCCCACCCTCCTGTCGGCGGCGGGTGTCGGCGCCGAGGGCTACCATGTCGATGGGCAGGACGTACTGTCGATGGTTACCAACGGCGCGCCCAGCCCGCACCAGCGCCTCTTCTGGGAGCAAGGCAACCAGACCGCGGTGCGTCAGGGCAACTGGAAGCTCGTGCTGAACGGCCAGCTCGTCGAGGGCGCGCCTCCTGAAGACGCCGTGCACCTCTCAGACCTCGAAGAGGACATGGGCGAGCGCGTCAACCTCGCCGAAAGAGAGCCCGCGGTCACTGCCGAGCTCAAGGCCGCTGCCGAGGCCTGGCGCGCTGACACCGACCACCACTGGGACACCGTGTGGGCCTCCCGCGCGACGCTGCACACGGGGAACCCGCCGCGGTAGAGGCCGCGCGGCAACCGGCAGCGGGTGACGAGCGTTTACTGCAGTGGGCCTTCCGCCGGCCCTTTGACGACAGCTTCGGATGCAGTATAATCGGGGCGGCGGAGGACCTCCTCTCGATGCGCACGTACCCATTCCACACGCGGCTGAGGCGCTTCCTCGGATACGCCAACGCGGCCGTGCTGGTCGCGACGGTCTGCGGCGTGGGGCTTGTCGCGGGCGCGGTGGACCGCATCCGCGAGACGCTCCCGCCGCCGGACAAGCTCGCGAGTTACCGCCCCAGCGCCACCACCGAGATCTACTCGACCGAGCGCCATGCGGACGGCAAGGTCTCGCACACGCTGCTGGCACGCGTCTGCCACGAGGGCCAGGACCGCACGCCGGTGCCGCTGAAGGACATCCCTCTCGCGCTTCGCCAGGCGACGATCGCCCGCGAAGACCGCCGCTTCCCCTACCATCGCGGAGTCGATCCGAAGGGCCTCCTGCGGGCGGTCCGCGCCAACCTCCCCGTGTTCGCCAGGGGCGGGGAGTACACGCAGGGCGGCTCGACGATCACTCAGCAGCTCGCGCGCGCGGTGTGGCTGTCGCCCGAGAAGACGATCACCCGAAAGCTGCGGGAGATACTGCTGGCGATCGAGCTGGAGCGGAGGTACTCCAAGGACGAGATCCTTGAGATGTACCTCAACGAGGTGAACTACGGCCACGGCGCCTACGGGGTGAAGCGAGCGGCGGAGTTCTACTTCGGCAAGCAACCCAAGGACCTGACGCTTGGCGAGTGCGCGCTGCTGGCGGGTCTCCCGCAGCGACCGTCGTACTACTCCCCCTTCACCAACCCGGGAGAGGCGAAGAAGCGCCGCAAGTCGGTGCTGGACTGGATGGTGCAGGAGGGCTACATTTCGCGGACGGAGGCGCGGGGGGCGAGCGAAGAGCAGATTCAGTCCCACCTCGTCACGATGCGCCCGCCGGGAGCGAGAATCCTGGCGGCGCCGTACTTCACGAACCTGGTCATCCGCGACCTGACCGACAAGCTCGGATCGGACGTGGTCTACAAGGGCGGGCTGCGGATCTACACCACGCTCGACATGCGGCTGCAGCAGGCGTCGGATGAGGAGCTTGAGCGACAGGTCAAGGCCCTGCGCAGCTATGGGAACCTCCGGTCAGGCTACACGAGCAAGGGGGCGCCCATCGGGCAGGGAGCGCTGGCGTGCGTCGAGGTGCGGACAGGGCGCGTGCTGGCGCTCACCGGCGGCGTGGGGCCATTTCGCAAGAAGCCCTCGTACAACCGTGCACATCCGACCATCAAGCCCTGGGGTCGCCAGCCGGGCAGTTCCTTCAAGCCGTACCTCTTCGCGGCGGCACTGGAATCGGGCTATGGTCCCGACAGCCCGGCGGTGAGCGGCGTCCAGAGCATCAGCCTACCGGGGTGGCATCCGGTGAACTACAACAGCGGCCAGGAGCACATGTGGACGCTGCGGGGGGCGCTGGCCGTCTCGGTGAACCTGGTGGCCGTCCGGCTGATCATGAAGGTGACAGTGGACAAGGCGGTGCGTTATGCCTCGCGGATCATGGACATCCCCGAGGCGCGCTTCGACCCTCACCGCTACTACTCCCTCGCCCTGGGCACCGTGAACCTCTCCCCGCTCGAGCAGGCTTCGGGTTACGCGGTCTTCGCCAACGGCGGCCAGCGGGCGAAGCGGACGTATGTCGATAAGATTGAGGACTACCGGGGGAACGTACTCTTCACTGCGAAGCCGCGACTCGAGCAGGTCATCAAGCAGGAAACCGCGGTCTCGATGGTCAGCATGCTGGGGAGCGTGATCAGCTACGGCACGGGGCGGCGGGCCGCCGCAGTGGGTTGCGAGGCCGGCGGCAAGACCGGCACCACCTCGGAGCATCGAGACGCATGGTGGGTGGGGTTCACGCCGGACTTGTGCGCCGCGGTGTGGGTGGGGAACGACGACAACACGCCGGTGTACGGGGCGTCGGGCGGCGGGTTCTGTGCGCCGGTCTGGGCGCGTTTCATGCGACGGGCCATCGACGCGCTGGGCTGCCACGGCCATTTCCCTCAGGGGGCGGGTGTCACGGGCTGGCGTCGCGGGGACAACGAGGAGAGCCCCGGAGAGGTGGCCTATTCCGTCTGCGAGGAGAGCGGTGGGCTCGCCACAGAGAAGTGCCCGAATGTCAAGCAAGTCAAGCGGAAGAAGACCGACCCGAAGCCCAAGCCGTGCACCATCCACGGCGGCTCGACGGATGAGCCGGCCATCGACGATGGGGGGCGGGTCGAGGTCACCGTGTGCGCGGAGTCGGGCCTGCGGGCGACGAGCAACTGCCCAAACACGGAGACCCGTGAGTTCGCGGCTGGCGAAGCGCCCGGCGCCGCCTGCCCGGTTCACCGGCGCGGCGGCGACGCCGAACCACGTCCCGAGACCCCTCCCGAACCCCCTACCACGCCTCCCCGGCCCCCGGAGCCCCCAACCGCACCCGACGTTCCCCCGCAGAGCGAGCCGCCGCCGGTAACCGGCGACTAACTCTGTCAGTCGTGAGCCGCAGGCACCGAACGACAGGCTCTACTCGCGCACGTCGCGCAGCAGGCGCCCCACGATGTCGTCGGCGCGCAGGCCTTCGGCCTCGGCGGCGAAGCTGGGGATGATGCGGTGGCGCAGCACAGGCCTCGCCAGGGCGCGGATGTCCTCGCAGCTCACGTTGGGCGCGCCGCGGAGGGCGGCGGCGGACTTCCCGCCGAGCGTAAGGCACTGAGTCGCACGCGGCCCTGCCCCCCACGTTACCCACTCCCGAACATAGGCCGGCGCACTGGGATCGTTCGGTCGCGTGGAGCGCACCAGCCGCACCGCGTAGTTCAGTACATGGTCGGAGATCGGGATTTCCCGGACGAGGCGCTGGCAGCGGATGATCTCGTCGGCGGTCATGATCGGCTCGGCTTCGGGCATCTCGTTGCCGGTCGTCGCCCGCGCGATGAGCATCTCCTCGTCCCCGCTCGGGTAGTCCAGATGGATGCTCAGCATGAAGCGGTCAAGCTGCGCTTCGGGCAGGGGATAGGTGCCCTCCTGCTCGATGGGGTTCTGGGTCGCGAGGACGAAGAACGGCGGGTCCAACGGCCGCGTCGCGCCGCCGGCGGTCACCTGCAGCTCCTGCATCGCCTGCAGCAGCGCGCTCTGGGTCTTGGGCGGGGTCCGGTTGATCTCATCGGCGAGGATGACGTTCGCGAAGACGGGCCCCGGGATGAAGCAGTACTCGCGCCGGCCGGTCTCGGGGTTCTCACCCACCAAGTCGGTGCCCGTGATGTCCGAGGGCATGAGGTCGGGCGTGAACTGAATTCGCGAGAACCGCAGGTGAAGCGCCTGCGCAGTCGTCCGCACGAGCAGCGTCTTCGCCAGCCCCGGCACGCCGATGAACAGGCAGTGCCCCTGCGCAAACAGGGCGATCAGGAGCTGCTCGATGACCTCCCGCTGCCCCACGATGACCCGCGAGACCTGCTCCACCAGCCGGTCGCGCGCCTCCGCCACGGCCTCGGGGGTCGCAATTTCCAACGGCCCGGCCAGATGGAGTTTGGTCTCTGACATCAGTGCGAAGTGCTGAGTGCGAAGTGCTAAGTGAACGGCAACGTCAGAGACAGCCCATGGCGTCGCGGACGCGGGCGAGCGTCGCCTGCGCTTCTGCGCGGGCCTTGCGGCCGCCCTCGCGGAGGATGTCCAGCACGGTGTCCGGCGAGGCGGCCAGCGCAGCGCGCTTCTCGCGCGCGGCGGCGAAGTAGTCGGCCATCAGCGGCACGAGCTCCTTCTTGGCTTCACCGTAGCCGACGCCTCCCTTACGGTAACGCTCAGCCATCGCCTCCCGTTGCTCGTCGGTCGCAAAGAGCCGGTAGAGCGCGAACACGCTGCACTGCTCGGGGTCCTTCGGATCCTCGACGGGCGTGGAGTCCGTCTTGATCCGCATGACCTTCGCCTTGATGTCCTTCGGCTCCTCGAAGATCATGATGGCGTTGCCGTAGCTCTTGGACATCTTCCGCCCGTCCACGCCCGGCACGACCGCCGTCGTGTCCAGGATCAGCGGCGCCGGGAGCTTCAGCAACTCCCCGTAGGTGTTGTTCAGCTTCTCGGCGATGTCGCGGGTGACCTCGACATGCTGCTTCTGGTCCTGGCCGACGGGGACCACATCCGAGTTGTAGATGAGGATGTCGGCGGCCATGAGCACCGGGTAGGCGAACAGCCCGTGGTCCGCCGGGAGACCCTCGGCCGTCTTCTCCTTGTACGCATGGCAGCGCTCCAGCAGGCCCATCGGCGTCACCGTCGAGAGCAGCCAGGTCAGCTCGGTCACCTCGGGCACGTCCGACTGCAGGAACAGCACCGACTTCCCCGGGTCAAGCCCCAGCGCGAGGAAGTCGGTGGCCAGGTCGAGGCAGTTGGCGCGCAGAGCCTCGCGGTCGCGCAGGCTCGTCATCGCGTGGTAGTTCGCGATGAAGTAGTACCCCTCGTGCCGATCCTGCATGTCCACATACTGCTTGATGGCGCCGAAGTAGTTGCCGATGTGCAGAGCGCCGGACGGCTGGATTCCCGAAAGCGATCTCATGGCTGACTCCTCCCGAGTGGCCGGAGGCCGGTCCCGTCGCAAGACCCAAGGCAACGCGAAGGCCGTGGGCTCTTGCGGGGACGCCCACGGCCTGGTATCCGACACTGTCCTGCCAACGCAGGACGAAGAGGGCGGCCCACGCTAGTCCATGCGCCGCCAAGCCCAGACCACGATCACCGTCATTCTGTCGGTTCGCATCGGGCTCTCTCCTCGTTGCGCACAATGTAGCAGAGGGCGGGGGGCCTGTCAACGGGGTGTGCCACGCTCAGGCCCTTCGACCGGCAACGCCGTATACGTCGCCGCGAGTACCCACCTCGACCACAACCACGACCAGCCGCTCGTCCTCGATGCGGTAGATGATGCGGTAGTTCCCAACGCGCACTCGGTGCGAGCCCTTGAGGCCGCCATGCAGGGCCTTGCAGCCGGCCGGGCGCGGGTCCTCGGCCAGGGACCTGATCCGCTGCCAAAGCCGCGTGCGGACGCGCTTCGGGAGGCGGGTCAGGGTCCTGAGCGCAGCATCGGTGACTTCGACCGTGTACCTCACAGGTCAAGCATCGCCTCGGCTTCCTCGAGGGTGTAGTACTTGGTCGCCGGATCGCTGAGGACACGCTCGATGGTCTCCGCATCCATCCGGTCCTCCGCCTCCTCCAGGAGTCGGAGGTCCTCAATGGGGATGAGCGCGGCGGCAGGCTTGCCCTGTCGGTTCAGGATGATCCGTTCGCCCTTGAACTGGACCTCGTTCAAGACCGAGCCGATCACGTTGCGAAGCTGAGTAGCCGTGATGGTGGTCATGGTCGTCTCCACAGACTACGTGCTGTGCTTACTATATATACACTGCGCAGAATCGTCAAGCGGCGTGACTTGATGCCACCGTGCGCGCGACCTGCTGACGCGGGGGCCGTCGCGACGAGACTGTGGGGGCTCTACCTGAGGGCAAGGCTATGAGCCCGGCCAGCGCAGGTGGCGATCCAGGAAGGCGAAGGTGCCGACCCCGTGGATCTCGTGGGCGCCGTCGAAGTACTCGATCTCCGTGCGGTCGGGGATGCCGAGGGCCACGTACAGGCGGCGGACCTTGGCGTACTCGCGGTCCACGATCTCATCCACGCCCACGCCGTCGGAGTGGCCGCGCTCCACCATGAACGGACGCGGCGCGATCAGGGCCGCCATCTCCGCGTAGTTGTACGTATGCGCGAGGTTCCACTCGGGCATCTCCCACTCCGCGGTGAACATGTAGCTGTAGGGTTCATCGACGGACGCGACCTTGAGCGCCCAGTCGTTGAAGTTGGCCGAGCAGATCGACAGCGCGTACTGCTCCAGCAGCGCCGGCACGCGCATGGCCGTGACGCCCCCGTAGGAGATGCCGTAGAAGCCGATGCGGGCCGGATCGACGAACGGGAGCGTCGAGAGCCACTCCAGGATGCGCTCGTGCTGCCGGACGATGACCGAGAACACCGTCAACCCGAGCGGGTTCGCGAGCCGCTGCAGCCGACGGAAGGCGTCGCCCCCGATGTAGGGGTTCTGGGGCGCGAAGACCACGAAGCCCCGGTCCGCGAGCTGCCCGCCGAAGGACTGGTAGGCCGGGTTCTCGCTCGGGCCGACCGCGTCTTGGGCGGTCCCCTCCAGCCCATGCTGGCAGACGACGACCGGGCGGCGCTCGCCCTCCCGCAGGTCCTTAGGCACCAACAGGAGGCCGTAAGCGAAGACCCCCGGCCAGACGTCGAGCATCACATGGTAGCCGATCCAGCACTCGTCCTCCCGGAAGAGGCGTGCGCGGGGGTTCGGCGGGATGCCGGCGGGGCGCAGGCGCCCGATCAGTTCGTCCCACATGCGCTCTCGATTGGCGCGCGTGCTCTCCCGATAGGCCTCTAGCGAGCACGTGTCGAGCGTACCCCAGAACTCGCTGTCCCGCACGCGCGAGGATCGGTGCAGCAGGCCCTGTGAGAAACCGCGAAGCTCGATGAGCTGCTGCTCGGCACGCACATCAGGCGCGTGGGGTAGGTCCTCCATCTCCGCCGAGAGGCAGTCGGCCGCAAGCGCCGCGCCGGGACACAGAGCAGTCAGGAGGGCCTGCAGCGCCTCGTCCGAGTCCGGATCGCCATCCCGCCCAACCAGCAGCAGGCGTTCCTCGAGGCCCAGCTCTCGGTAGAAGGCCTGTGCGCGCTCGAACTCGCGGCGGACGGACTCGAGGGGCGGGCTCACCAGCTGCCCCGGGGCGGCGCACGGGTGACGCAGAGGACCGGGCTTCGGCTCGGGTACTTCGGGCCCTCCGCAGGCCTCGATGATGAGGGTGCGTGGGGCGACGAGGCTCGCGATCTCCGCGTCGCCGAATTCCGCCAGCAGGCCAAACACGTTGCGGTAGATGGGCTCCTCGTGGAGGTTCTCGCGCTCCCGGAAGTACCCGCTGATGACCGCCGCGTCGATGCGCTCATCCAGCGCGGCGGCGTACAACGCCAGCAGGCCGCCCTCGCTGTAGCCGATGATGCCGACGGGCGCGGCCTCACCTACTGAGTCCCGGATAGAGACGGGAACAGTGGGGCGGGCATTCCTGCCCGCCACTGCCTCTGGCGGGCAGGAATGCCCGCCCCACTGCTCCCGTGTTTCTGCAAAGCCCAAGGAGCCGGCCACGAACCAGTCGATCGCCGCCTCGATCTGCCGCACTTCGTAGCCGATGAGGTGGCGGCCCACCTCGAAGGCCATACGATGGATGAACTCACGGTGAGGCTGGTTGGTGAGCCGGATCTGCGGGTTGCCGGACCAGGTGTAGTCGCGGTCGATGAGTGCGGGGACGAGCACCTGACACCCACTCGCGGCGAGCCGGTGCGCGAAGTCGCTACCCGGCGGGGCGTCCCAATCGAGGCCGACGAGGGTCTCCGGCGTCCAGTCGGCGTCGGGAAGCGCAATGATGTGGGCGATGGGAGCGCTGTCCGGCTGGAGCAGCAGGCCTGCGCCGTGCATGCCCTCGAACACCGGCCAGCGAACCGCATGAACCGCGTACCCCTCGCCCCGCGCGATCAGCGAGGGGCAGTCCGTGGTCGCCACCAACTCCATTCGAGGCGCGGGGCGCGGGTCCACGATGCCGATGATCCGGCGTAGGCGTTCGCGGTTTGGCGCCACCGAGGCGACGTAGGCCTCGGGCGAGCTGAAGTCGCGATTCCAGCGGCGACGGCGGGGCCCGACGGAGTCGGTGGTCAGCCGCCGGAGGAAGCGCTCGATGCCGCCGACCATCTTGGCGGGGATGTCGGGGCTGAGCTTGAGGCGCTGAGTGTCGGGGAGCATGGTGTGGGTCCTGGGAGCCGGCGACTTCGGGGACAGGCAACGAAACCCGATGCGGCCGGGTTTCGTCGCTAGTCCCCGGAAGGCCTGCGGGAGGTCACGGGGCCAGGACGTGGGAAGCCACGGTTTGAGAGGTGATCGAGTTGATCGCGTGTCTACTGCTCTGCTCGCCGGTTGCACTTGGTCAGGCCGCCGAGATGCGCTGGGACATCGATTCCGCGCGCGAAGTCGGCAACATCGCCAACCTCTCGGGAGCGAAGGTGGTGGACGGAGAGCTGCGCGGGCTGACCGCGTGGGACCCGTACCTGTA